>Ga0137363_10000004_pt1 | contig 157973 bp, 125 predicted proteins | sample MadtaG_FD_104800 | JGI IMG/M metagenome (GOLD analysis project Ga0137363, IMG submission 104800) | Vadose zone soil microbial communities from Angelo Coast Range Reserve, California, USA - Mad1_115_16 metaG | ecosystem: Environmental > Terrestrial > Soil > Vadose zone | place: USA: California...
CTAGTGATTCTTGGATTGAAGTACCACCACAGGCCGCGGTTGAGCGGATCGACACGTGGCTGAATACGTATACTGTCTGGGGCACAATCTTCCTCATTCTTCTTATTCTTAACTTGAACGTGCTCAGGATTTTTTCCCTTTAATATGCATGTACGAACTTGTCCCGCTGGGCCAAATGGAGCGGCCAGATCAAATTCCACGAATACCTTTTGCTCAGTATCAGCTGAGCTGGCACCCGTTATATCAAAACCAGCAACAGATCGAAAAACTGGATTACTGGTTCCAGTGTTCAACTTGGCAACATTCGCTACTCGACCTTCCCCTATGAGATCTACAACTTGGGGTTTGTCTTCCCCTGTGTTGGCGTCTTTGACAGGAATTACTACCTGAGCGAACAGTCTAGCATTTTCTTTGGGTGCAAAAATTACAGTGTAATCACAGTGATCTCCATTCCCAAAAACATTAGGACAAGTATCTTGCATCATCACCAAAAAATTATCGCTCTCGGCAGTGCAGTTCTTTCCAGCAGCTTCGCATGATTTAACAAGTGGCCGTTCCACTCTGATGATTCCTTGCTTATTTGTAAGGGAAAAATTTTTGTCTTCTGTGCTTCCCGGTTCAAGTGGATCGAAAGTAATCTGCAAAGGTGAGACAACTATGATTGCGGGTGTGGTCGTTGGCGAGTCCTTAGACACAGAGTCACTCTTTCTTCCAGGTTTGCTGTCTACAGACTGTAAAGGATCGACTTGAGCGTGCGCGATAGGCATATCAGATTGCCTTTTATTTGCCTTCTTTACCCCGACTTCTATAGTAGGAGTACTAGTAGAGACATTAGGCACACTAGCGAGTGGATCAGGAGTTTTCGGATTTTGCACTGTAACCGGACTCGAAAATTTACTAGCCGCTTCCACCTTTTTGGTTTCATGGCAATTTGTTTCGATTTTGTCGAGCAGTGCCTTCGTGGCAATTTCTCCGGCAAGTTGCTGAACTTCAAGCCGTTTATTCTGGCAACTTAGGCTCACCCACTGTTCAATGAAGACGGTGGCAACGCTTGCATCTCCGTTAATCTCATGCAGAGTAAGCAGCTGCTCAATTGCGGCAACCTTTTTAGTCAAATCCTGTATTTGAGTTTCAAGACTATTCGCTGGATTGTCACCAGTTTTGCCGCGGGCTTTTGCTGCTCCCCACGTCTGAGCTGCCAGAAAAACAATAGTGAATACCACTGTAACAGCAAGACGAAATCGCATGAGATTCTCCTGTACAGGTGTTAGTTGTGTCACGAAAAACAACAAACTTCTTCAGCTGCTAAGCTTGTACTTCATCTCGCCATAATTTATGCAAAGCTAAAGCACTCCAGTATCTCCGAAAACCTTCGGAGCCATCCTGGCGATTACAGCTGCTAGGGGTTAGTGGAAAGAACTGTAAAGGAGGGTAAAGTTGATGTCAAGCATTTTTTAAGGTTTTTACAGTAGGCGGCAGGCAACCAGCAAAAACTACGCGAGGACCCAAAGTGGAACACTATAGGCAGCCAATCAAAAGAGCTTAGAAAACTCCCTGCTCCTCCGTGCCCTCGGTGGTTAAGCGGTTTTTTATGTCTCTCGGGCCACGGCGATAAACTCTTCCATCTGCCGCAGGTATTTTTCAAAGGCCCGGCGGCCGTGCGGGGTAAGGCGGTATTCGGTGCGGGGGACGCGGCCGTCAAAGAATTTTTTGCAGCGGATGTAATCGGCCTCTTCCAGCTTGCGGGCGTGGACGCTGAGATTGCCGTCCGAGGTCTTGAGCACTCGTTTGAGATCGTTGAAGGTCAGGGACTCATTGATGGCCAGCGCGCTCAGAATGCCCAGGCGTATACGCTCGTAGATTAAGCGATCCAGTTCCGGTAGCTCGCGCGGAAGACGCTGGGCGGGCGCGTGGCTCGGCTTACCGGTCCTTTCTTCGCGCGATGCCAGTTTGGGCTTAGCCACCGAACCTCCTTGCGATGAGTACGCCGAATATCAGATGCAGCCCCCCGAAGCCGGCTGCCATAAAAACATTGCCCCACGCGGGAAGAAACAGCGCCGCCACGCCGGTGAGCATGAACGAAGCGCCCATGACCGGTACAATCGAAACGGAAGCCGCTCCGCCCGTGAGCACTCCCGTGCCATAGAGCAGCAGCCACATGCCGGGCAGCAGCCGGGCCATTCCCGAATACCAGAGCGCCACGGTAAGAATGCTGCCGGCCACAATCGGCGGCAAAGAAGTGCGGACAAATTTGCTTCCTGGGCCGCTGGTGAGGGGCACGCCCGCGCGCAGCGCCTTTCTGTGGGTCGCCACCAGAGCAATGGAGAGGGCCAGCACCGCGTCCCCCAGCCAGACCGCCATCCAGTCGTGCAGCGTGCTCTGCCGCGCCGCCAGCCATGCGGCAACGAGAGCGGTCACGCCCATAGCTACCTGTCCCCAGCCGGGGACAGCGGTAAAAGAAGACGAACGCTCCATGGTCTCGCGAATAAAGCGGATGTCATCGAGCGCATTCACGGGCAGCGCATTCATGGGCTGCGCTGCGCGCCTCTGCGAGTACAGGCGCTGCCGTGGACGGCGATGCTCGGGCATGGAAGCAGCCTAGCCAGAAGCCAGTTGCAAGTCAAGTACTTTGAAATGCAAAGAAAGAACTCACCGGCGAGACAGCAATGCGTTTTGCAACAGTGAAAACAGAAAGACCCGGCGAGGCGCCGTTTCACCCCGAAGCGCTGGAGATATGCTCGTGCAGTATTTTCAGTTTGCCTTCGCCATTCCGGCAGAAAACCTGTGTGGCCCGGCCCTGGGGCATGTCCTCTGCCTCCAGTTTGCCGCCAGCCGCCATGGCGCGGTTTACGGCCCGGAAATGGAAGGTATAAACGGCAATTCCGGTGGTCTCATTCAGCAGAATTACCTCGATTGGCCCCAGATCCATTTCCATGATGCAGGCTTCATGGAAATATTCTCGAGACCGCTGGGCTATGCCCCGGAATGCCGGTTCGGCGGTCACCGAATTGGCGCGAAAGCATATGCTGCTGGTGGCATAAGCGTCGGAAAATCCATCCACGGACTTGCAGCGCCATCGCTCCCAAAAGCTGTGAACGGCGGTCCGTATGTCCTCGGCGGCCAGCCCTGCGGAGGATTCCGCTCTGGCAACTCCTGCATCCGATTCAGGCACAAACGCGGCACTCACGGTCTGAGGAAGAACCGTTTTCATAGCATAATTAGAGCTTTTCAACCGCTGGGCTGCCAGATTACGAACGTAATAATATCCAAAGAGTTAGCCCTTGAACCCTCAAAAACCTTTACCACAGAGGACACGGAGGAACACAGAGAGGCAAAAGAGAAATTGGGATGTCATGCAAGCAGATGGCAATTAGCACTCGCGAGTTCGAAAAAGAATTTGGGAGTGCCTCCGTGTCCTCCGTGGTAAAGGCTTTTCGCCTGGGCCCCAGCTTGACCGTCACGACGCGTGTCAGCTATAAATCCCCCATCTGGTAATCGGGAAGGCGGTGCGAATCCGCCACTGCCCCGCAACTGTAAACGCTGAGAAGCTGAGCATGATGCCACTGGGAAACCGGGAAGGCGCACAGCTTCGGTGAGGCGCAAGTCAGGAGACCGGCCAGGTCCCCATCATTTGGGTGTTTCCGGCTTCGAAGGGCGAGCCGGACAGCCTCATCGCTGCATGTTAGTCCCTCATTTCTCTTCCGAGAATCAGGAGACCTGAAAAATGAAACGGCTTTCTCGCGCCAGCCTCGTGCTGGTGTTCGCATTCACACTGGTATCCGCTTTTGCCGCCGATTCCGGCAGCATTCACGGGACCATCACTGATCCGCTCGGCGCTCTGGTGCCGAACGCAACCGTGCAATTGCTGCAGGACGGAAGACCGGCATCGGTTAGCGCCGCTGGCCCGAACGGCACCTACAATTTTGCTTCTCTGCCAGCGGGACATTATCAGATAAGAGCATCTGCCCCGGCCTTTGCCACTCAGGAAAGTCCGGTCATTTATGTCGGCGGCGGACAGGCGGCGCAAATCAATCTTGCGCTGGCGATTGGGACTGTCTCGCAGCAAATCTCAGTCACAGCCACGGGACTTCCGGTGCCGGAATCGCAGATCGGGGCTTCGGTCACGGTGATCGACCGCGGTGATTTTCAGGACAAGCTCGACGTGCTGGAGCCGCTGCGCCAGGTCCCCGGCGCACAGGTCGTTCAGAGCGGGCAGCGCGGAGGCTCTACCTCTCTGTTTATCCGTGGTGGTGACAGCAACGCCAACAAAGTACTGATCGATGGCCTTCCCGTGAACGATATTGGCGGAGCGGTGAATTTCGGCGTCATAGCCAACACCGGCATCGACCAGCTGGAAGTGCTGCGCGGCCCCAACAGCGTGCTTTACGGATCGGACGCACTGGCCGGGGTCGTAAGTTTGACCACGCGCCGCGGCGCCACGCCTCTTCCCGAATTTTCCTATTCGCTCGATGGTGGCAATTTCAACTCGGTACGGCATGACGCCTCCGTGGGCGGCGCCTTTCATCGCCTGGACTATTTCGGAGATTTTTCCCGCTTCGATACCGGCAACAGCGTGCCCAACAACAGCTTTCACGATGCAACCTATCTGGGCAACATTGGCTTCGCGCTGAATTCAACTACCGATCTGCGCGTGACGGCGCGCAGGGTCACCACGGCGCTCGGCCTGCCGAATGCAATTGGGTTCTTCGGCATTCCCGACGATTCCTTTGAAAAAGACCAGGATGCTTATATAGGAGTCACGCTGCAAAACCAGACTACGTCGCGCTGGCACAATCTGCTGCGTTACGGGGCCACGCGGCTTCGCCTGCAGGTGGATAATCCTTCACCCACGGGCGTTCCTGATAATTTTGGCGATTTTCTCGGGCAGCCAGTAACCATCAAGGGCGCCAACGGCTTCAGCACTACCGGGCAGGCAATTCTGGATTTTGGGGGCGGCGTCTTTCCCAGCATTTCCCACCAGGCCGCCAGCCGCGATTTTGGCTATTTCCAGACTGATTACAGCCTGAACTCGCATCTCACGGCTCTGGCCGGTTTCCGCATTGAAGATGAGCGCGGATTTACCGCTTCTTCCTTCGGCAAAAGCCAGGCCGACCGCACGAATTACAGCTACATTGCGGAAGTGCATGGCAGCCTCGGCAATCGCGCCTATGCCACATTGGGTGGATCGATTGAGAAAAACGCCGTGTTCGGGCTGGCGGCCACTCCCCGCGCATCACTGGCCTATTACCTGATTCGTCCCAATGCCAGCGGAGCATGGAGCGGCACCAAACTAAAATTCAATTACGGACAGGGCATCAAAGAGCCCTCGATCTTTGACCAGACCAGCTCACTGTTTGCCGTGCTCTCCCAGGTGAACAACACCCAGGCTATCAATCAGTTCCATCTGGGGCCAATTAGCGAGGAGCGTTCGCGCAGCTTTGATTTTGGCGCCGAACAACTGTTTGCCCGCGGACGCGGAAAATTGTCGGCCACGTTTTTTCATAATCGCTATACCAATCAGCTTGAGTTTGTGGATCCCGGTGCTCTGGTGCAGCTCGGCGTCCCGGTCTCGCTGGCTCCTTTTGGCGCGACGCTGAATACGGAAGCCACCCGTGCTCTGGGTGCGGAGACGGAACTGGAGTTCGATTTTGGACATGGCTTCCATGCCCGGGCCGCTTACACCTATCTGGATGCCGTAGTGGAACACTCCTTTACCACGGACAATTTTTTCCCTTCCTTTAATCCGGCCATTCCCAATGTGCAGATAGGAGCGTTCTCGCCCTTGCGGGGCAACCGGCCATTTCGGCGCGCGCCGCATACCGGGACCTTCTTTGTGGGATACAGCAAACCAAAGTTCACTTTGTCTGTGAGCGGATATCTGGTGAGCCGCCGGGATGACAGCACGTTCCTCTCGGACAGCTTCTTCGGTCCCAGCCTGCTTTTGCCCAATCGCAATCTTGCCCCCAGCTACCAGAAGATTGATCTGGGAGCGAGTTACCGGCTGGACCGTCACTTCACCTTCTACAGCAGCCTGGAAAACCTGGCTAGCGAGCATTATGACGCGGCCTTCGGGTTTCCCGCGCTGCCCTTCACGTTTCGCTCCGGACTGAAATTTACGTTCGGCGGCGAGTCCTGGAAATAAAACCAGAGCGAGAGACGCGGCTGACCGCGTCTCTCGCCTGCCAATGTCTCACGACTCTTCTCTTCTTCTTTCTTGCCTGCGCGGTCTGACCAGGGTGTTCATGGTAGTATCGATTTCGTGCCCACTTCGAGGAAATCCAGCCAGCCCCGCCAGCGGCGCAGGCCTCCTCGTGAGAGTGCGAGCCCTCTGGTAATGATCACCGGCATGTCCGGTTCGGGCAAAGCCTCAGTCCTAATGGCCTTTGAAGATCTCGGATATTATTGCGCGGACAATTTACCCATTGATCTGATTCCGCGCTTTGCCGAACTGGTACGGCAGTCACCGGAGATTGAGAAGGCCGCTCTGGTCACCGATATTCGCGAAGGCGAACAGCTGCGGCGGCTTCCCGCCATTATTCGTTCGCTCAAAAAACAGCTCCACACCACGGTGCTCTTTCTGGAAGCCTCCGATGACGTTCTGGTGCGGCGTTTCAGCGAGACTCGCCGGCCGCATCCGCTGGGCAAGGACGCTACTGTTACCAACGCGCTGGGCCGGGAGCGCCGGATGCTCAAGCCCATTCGCGCTCTGGCCGACGTCGTGGTGGACACCTCCCGGTTCAACGTCCACGAACTACGCGCGCATATTAATGAGAAGTTTACCCACGAGCAGCCGGACAAAAACATTTTGGTCTCCATCGTCAGCTTCGGGTATAAGGCCGGCGTGCCGATTGAATCCGATCTGATGTTCGATGTACGCTTCCTGCCCAATCCGCATTTCGTTCCGGCCTTTCGGCACAAAACCGGAAAAGATCCCCAGGTGGCAAAGTACATTCGCTCATTTCCGCAGACCCAGGAATTTATCGACAAGATTTCAGAGTTGCTCGTCTATTTGATCCCGCATTACGTGCGTGAGGGCAAGAGCTATCTGACCATAGGATTTGGCTGCACCGGAGGCCAGCATCGTTCGGTGATGATTGCCGAGGACGTCAAAAAGCGCCTGACGAATTCCGGGTACAAAGTCAAAGTGACCCACCGCGACTGCCCGCGGTAAACACCTGAGTTTCCCCCAGGTTCACAATAATTTACCTTCCCTGCCCTCTTGCTGTCCTGATTCAGCAGTCACTCCGTTAAAATAGTAGAGATGTTTTTGCCAGCAAATGGGGCTTCATGGGCCAAATAAAACGGCTATTGGGTTATCTCAGGCCATACTCGGTGCAGTTTCTGGCCTCGGTAGTGCTCATGGCTGTGGTTGGCCTGATGGATGCCTTCCGCCTTCTGCTCATGGGGCCGATTCTTGGCCCGGTTTTGAACCCCAACCAGCACTCTGAATCCATCCCCCTGCTGAGCTTGCCGGGCTCCAGACACATTGTTTATCTGCAGGAGTTCATTCCCAGCCACTTTCATAATGTTCTGAACATAGTCGCCGTGGCGCTGGTTGGTTCCACCATCATTAAAGGCGTGTGCGACTATGTGGGCACATATTTAGTCAATTACGCGGGTCTGGGGATGATCACCGATTTGCGCAACAAGCTCTATAAGCGCCTGCTGTATCGCTCGATTGGTTTTTTCTCGCGTAATCCCACGGGGACACTGGTTTCGACCGTCATCAATGACATCGACAAGGTACAGGTTGCGCTCTCCACCGTGATGGCCGAATTCCTGCAGCAGCTCTTCACCTTTATCTTTACCGCGGCCGTGGTGATCATTAAAGGCAAGCAGCTGGCGTGGGTGCTTTTGCTGTTTGTTCCCTTCGTGCTGATCTCGGCTGGCCGAATCGGGCGGCGGGTACAGCAGACCACGCGCAAAGGCCAGGACAAGCTGGCCGACATTCAGAATATTCTCCACGAGAGCATCACCGGAAACCGCATCGTCAAAGCCTTCAGCATGGAATCATGGGAGACCACGCGCTTCTTTGACGCGGCCAGGAGATTGTTCCGCGCCAATCTGCGACTGGTGCGCGCCCAGGCCCTCAGCGGTCCGCTCATGGAAGTCATGGCCGCTATCGGGGTAGCCGCACTGCTGTGGCTGGGCCGGAATCTTATCAAAAAGGCCGTATTTACCGAGAGCAGCGAGTTCTTTGTTTTCATCTTTGCCGTTTTTCGGCTTTACGATCCCATCCGTAAATTCGCGGTCTTCAATAATAGTTTTCGCCAGGCCATCGGCGCCTCGTCCGAGGTCTTCCGCTTCATGGATGAAAAAGATGACATCAGGGAGCGGCCCGACGCCACCGTGTTGCCACCCTTTCATGACAAGGTTTCCTTTGAAAACATCAGCTTTTCTTATCCGGAGCAAAACGGAAATGCGCAGCCAGTCCTGCGCAGTGTGAATCTGGAAGTGCGCGCCGGAGAAGTTCTGGCCATTGTCGGCTCCAGCGGCGCGGGCAAGAGCACACTGGTCCAGCTTGTTCCCCGGTTCTTTGATGTGGGCTCGGGTTCCATCAAAATTGACGGCCATGACGTGCGTGATCTCACTCTGGCTTCCCTGCGCAAACAGATCGGCATAGTCACGCAGGAGACCATCCTGTTCAATGACACGGTGCGCAATAACATCGCCTACGGGCAGCCGGATGTTGCCCAGGACGCCATCGTTGAGGCGGCCAAAGCCGCACTGGCGCATGACTTTATTCAAAGGCTGCCGGATGGCTACGACACCGTCATTGGTGAAAAGGGGCTGCGCCTTTCCGGCGGCGAACGCCAGCGCCTGGCCATTGCTCGAGCGCTGCTCAAGAATGCGCCTATTCTGGTCCTCGACGAAGCCACCTCCGCACTGGACAACGAATCGGAATCTCTGGTCCAGTCCGCGCTGCAGAACCTGATGACTGGACGCACCGTCTTTGTGATCGCCCACCGGCTCACCACCATCCGCCGCGTGGACCGCATCGTCGTCCTCGAACACGGACGCATCACCGATTCCGGCACGCACGAAGACCTCCTGACCCGTCTTGGCACCTACCGCAAATTATATGAATTGCAGTTTATGGATTTAGAGCCGAAAATGAGTGAAGGATCTGCTGTGATGGAGCCGCACAGCAGCTAAAATCTTCCTTACATATATGGCAATTCGATCCATGACCGGATTTGCGCAGATCAAGTCCTCTGCTGGCGAAGGTGTCTCCTTTACTCTTACCCTGAAATCGGTAAATCACCGTTTTCTGGATCCTCAACTGCGCCTGCCTCCGGATCTGGATGAACTGGAGATGAAGATCCGCCGCGTCCTCAAGGAAAAGCTCGCGCGCGGCCATGTGGATGTGACGCTGAATGTGGAGCGCGCCGGCGGGCAGGGCATGGAATTCAATCATGAACTCGTGGGCGGCTATGTGAGCGCCTTCAGGAGAGCGGCCAGGGAATTTGGCGCCACCGGCGAGCCTGATCTGAATGTGATCTTCCGGCTGCCAGGAGCACTGGGCGCGTCCGTACCGCTCGACGGTACTTTTTCCGCGGCGGTGCTTGCAGGTCTCGACGAGGCCATCCGCAAGCTGAATCTTATGCGGGAAGAAGAAGGCAATGGCATTGAAACCGAGCTGCGCCGCCGTCTTGAGTCACTGGAGAAGCTGACGACAGAAGTCTCGGCGCTGCGGGCTGCTGTTTCTCGCGCATATCTGGAAAAAATCCGGACACGCATGCAGGAACTACTGGAAAATGCCGATGAAGACCGTATGCTGCAGGAAGCGGCCATTCTGGCCGAACGCAGCGATATTCAGGAAGAGCTGGTGCGGCTGCACAATCATGTGGAGCACTTTCTGAATCTGCTGCATCAGGGCGGCGAAGTGGGGAAGAAACTGGATTTTTTGCTGCAGGAACTGAATCGCGAGTCCAACACGCTGCTCTCAAAAACATCGGGAGTGGCGGGCGAGGCCCTGCGCATCACGGAACTGGGCCTGCAAATGAAATCGGAAATTGAAAAATGCCGGGAGCAGGTGCAAAACCTGGAATGAGCGGAATCGTTTACATCATCTCAGCGCCTTCAGGGTCGGGCAAAACCACTCTGGTGAATGAACTGCGCCAGTATGTTCGTAACCTGGAGTTTTCCATCTCGTACACCACGCGGGCCCCGAGAGGCAGCGAACAGGATGGGCGCGAATACCGTTTTATCAGTCGTGAAGAGTTTCTAAAATTAAAGGAGGCGGACGGATTTCTGGAGTCTGCCGAAGTTTTCGGTCATCACTACGGCACCCCCAAAGGTGTGCTGGAGCGTGCGCACGTGCATGACAGTGATTTGCTGCTGGATATCGATGTACAGGGCGCGCGCAAAGTGAAGACGAAAATACCGGATGCGGTGAGTATCTTTGTCTTGCCGCCCAGCCGCAGCGAACTGGAATCGCGCCTGCGCAAGCGCAGCCAGAGCGAGAACATGAATTCCGAAGCAGTCATTCGCCGCCGTCTTGATACCGCGCGAAAAGAAATTGAGAACTACACGAATTACGACTATATTTTGATCAATGATCGGCTTCAGCAATCCGCTGACGAGTTGCAGGCTATAGTGCTGGCGGAACGAAGCCGTCGGTCGGGGGAACCACCCTCGGTAGAAGAAAAAAGGCACTTAGAACTGGCCCGTAAATGCCTCAAGTGCAATATGGAAGAGCGAATCAGGAGTATTCTGGCATCGTTCGATGTTTCGTTGCCCGCTGTGATGGAAGCGCAGAGGTGATACCTATGAAATTGATGAACGGATTTGACAGCAACTACCGTTATGTTATCGCGGCAGCCCGCCGCGCCCGCCAGATCACCGGTGGAGCTCCCCTTCTGGTGGATACCTCCGCCCGCAAGCCTTGCAAGATCGCCCAGGAAGAGATTGCAGCCGGAAAGGTCCATCTGGCTGCAAAAGAGAAGGCTGAGGCTGAAGCCAGCCCCGCTGAGCCTGCTTCGGAAAGTTCTATCAGCTAACTGATCAACTGCCGGTAATTTGGGGCGGTCCCGGCTCCGGATTACAATCTTCAGTATGAAGATAGCTCTTGGTGTGTCCGGCGGCATTGCAGCCTATAAAGCAGCTGAACTGGTTCGTCTGTTGCAGGACCGGGGTATGCGCGTCCAGGTAGTGATGACCCGCGCCGCCCAGGAGTTTGTGCGCCCTCTCACCTTTGCCGCGCTCAGCGGCGAAAAAGTGATTACAGATTTGTTTGGCGCAGGCTCCGAGGAGCCGAATATCGACTCGGCAGTGGAGCACATTGCCGTGGCCCAGTCCATTAATGCGCTGGTCGTTGCGCCGGCAACAGCGGACATCATTGCCAAATTCGCGCATGGCGAAGCCCCTGATTTTTTGACCACGCTTTTTCTGGCCACCACGGCCCCCGTGGTGATTGCTCCTGCCATGAACGTGAATATGTGGGAGAACGCCGCCACCCAGGCGAACATTCAAAAGCTCCGCGAGCGCGGCCTGCGCGTGGTTGAGCCGGATAACGGCTATCTGGCCTGCGGCATGACCGGCGCTGGCCGTTTGGCGAACAATGAAACCATCGTCCGCGCCATCATGGAAACGCTGGGAGCATCCCAGAACCTCGCGGGTGAAACAGTTTTGGTTACCGCTGGCCCTACGCGCGAGCCAATTGATCCTGTCCGTTACATCGGCAACCGCTCCAGCGGAAAAATGGGTTATGCCCTGGCTGAAGCGGCATTACGCCGAGGCGCAAAAGTCATTTTGATCAGTGGCCCCACGGCGCTAAAACCTCCATCTTCTGCCGAGGTTATACAGATACAGACCGCCAGCGAGATGCGCGATGCCGTAATGGCCCATCTGGACCGTGCGACGGTGGTCATCAAAGCGGCGGCAGTGGCCGATTTCACCGTACGCAACGCCGCAGACCGGAAAATCAAGCGCAAAGGCGCAATCACTTTGGAACTGGAGCCTACGCAGGACATTCTGGCCGAAATCGGCAAACGCAAAGGCCAGCGCATTGTGGTGGGCTTTGCCGCGGAAACCAACGATGTTCTGGAGAATGCCCGCAAAAAGCTGGAGAGCAAGTCTCTGGATGCAATCGTTGTCAATGACGTCTCCAGACCAGGAATAGGCTTTGATTCCGAGCGCAATGCCGTCACGATTATTACCTCCTCCGGAGCCGTCGAGGTCCCCGAAAGCAACAAATGGGAGGTCGCACATCGCGTACTGGATGCGGTGGTGCGATTGAAGGCTGAACGGACAGGCATTACCGCAATTGCCAAGTCATAGAGTAATAAAATTTGTCATCCCGAACGAAGTGAGGGAACTGCTCGCCTGAGCACCCATTACAAATTCTGAGTTTACATTCTGAGCAGTAAGGGATGGCGTTTATACGTCGGGATGACCAATTCGCTGTTTCGCCGTGTCAGGCAGCACAAGCGTGGCGATGAAGACGGTTTCACGAAGCGATACGAAATCAACCGTCTTGTTTATTTTGAGGTCTTTCGCTATGTCAACAACTGCCTCACACGCGAGAAACAGCTAAAAAGCTGGGCCCGTGCAAAGAAAGTTTCACTGATTTCTGCCTTCAATCCTTCATGGGAAGATCTGGCTGCTGATTGGGATACAGCGATCAAGCCACCTGGTAGCAGAGCAGATTCCTCGCTCCGCTCGGAATGACAAATTCTTTGATATAAACTTACCTCAAATGCTGAAGAATCACGATCCTGCCGCCAGGCAAAAGATTTTGTCCCTTGTAAACTATTACCGCGATATGGGCATTTACGATTTTTATAAGCAGCCAGTCGCCGAACAGGACCAGCCCATATTGATGAGTGCCGAATTGATGACTGCAGAGCCAGAGCCAGAATCAACCCCATCCTCGCCTTCTCTACCCGTGATTCAGGACAAGTCCTCTGCCCTTGCGGCCATTCGCGAGGACATCGGCGACTGCACGCGCTGCCGTCTGCACCAGGGACGAAATAAGCTCGTATTCGGTGTGGGGAACATGAATGCGGAGTTGATGTTTGTGGGCGAAGGGCCGGGCGCGGACGAAGACGCGCAGGGCGAACCCTTTGTCGGACGCGGCGGGCAGCTTTTGAACAACATGATCTCCGCCATGGGCCTGAAGCGCGAAGAAGTTTACATTGCCAACGTAGTCAAGTGCCGTCCACCGGGCAACCGCACCCCGGAAAAAGACGAATGCGACACTTGTTCGCCCTTTCTGATGCGGCAAATTGCTGTGATCAGGCCCAAAGTGATCGTGGCCCTGGGCGCCACAGCCGCCAAAAACCTGCTGGCCGTGAATGACAGCATGATGAATCTGCGGGGCCACTGGTATGACTTTAGAGAGTCGAAGCTTGCCGTGACCTACCATCCGGCGTATCTTCTGCGCGATCCCCGCCAGAAAAAAGAAACCTGGAAAGACCTGCAGATGGTAATGAAATATCTGGGCCTGCAGCCGCCAGCCAAAAGCCCGGAAAGCTGATTTTCGCGCTATTGAATAACTGCGCTCTGTACCCAAAATATTTCATTTTTATTTTGCTTTAGATCAGTGAAATCAATGGTGAAAACCGTTCTGTGGGTTTCGCCGTACAATCATCCATTCATGCCTTCATTCTGCGATGTCGCACTCCCGGTCCCGCTGGACATGGTGTTTACATACAAACTCCATGACCATGTTCCGGGAATTGGCGCCCGCGTCCTCGTGCCATTTCGCAATGAGCGGCTCTCGGGCGTGGTCACGGCGGTGCATGACACGCCACCCTCCATGCAGGCCAAAACTATACTTCAGGTGCTCGATGCCGAGCCGGTTCTGGATTCAAGCCTGATGCAACTGGGGCAGTGGATTGCCCATTACTATCTGGCGCCCATTGGCGAAGTGCTCCGCACCATGCTGCCGCTGGCGGCGGAAATCAAAAAGGCAAAGCTTTATCACATTACCGAAACAGGGCATGAAGCGCTTCATGCTTCGGCCACGGCAGGGTCGTCCCGGCGCTCACGCCAGGAAATTGACGCCCAGATGCTGGAATATGCGGTGCTCGATTATCTTTCCATGTCTGACGAAGCGCTGGAAGGGACCATTCGCTCGGCAACCGGCGCGAACCGCCAGGTGCTCGACAATCTGGTGCGAAAAAAATGGCTGGCTCGGGAAGATGCCACCGCGACGCGCGACGCCCGCCGCACCGTGCAGTTTGCCATTCTGCGGGAAGTCAATGGCAAGCTGAATGACAATCAGCAGAAAATCATTTCCTTTCTCGAACAGCAGGGCGGACGGGCCTCCGTGCAGCAAATTCGCGAGTTGCCAGTCCCGCGCACCACTCTGCAGACTCTGGCAAAACGGGGAGTTATCGAACTGCAGGAAGAGGCCGCCGGATTCAATGTTTCCCATCTCAAGAAGCGCGGGCCGTCGCACCTGGATTTTATTTTCAATCCGGAACAGCAGTACGCACTGGCGGCGATCCGGGCCTCGGCCGATGCACGGGTGTTTTCCGTTTCCCTGTTGCATGGTGTAACCGGGTCAGGCAAAACAGCGGTTTATCTGGCCGCCATGCAGGCAGTGCTCGAAGCTGGCCGCTCGGCGATTTTGCTGGTGCCTGAAATCGGGCTTACTCCGGCAGCAGCGGCCAATCTGCATCAGGTATTCGGCGACCAGGTTGCCATTCTCCACTCTGCCCTCTCCGCCGACGAGCGTGCGGAGCAGTGGCATCGCATTCGCCGGGGCGAAGCCCGGATCGTGGTGGGCACACGCTCGGCGGTGTTTGCGCCGGTCGCCAACCTTGCGCTGATCGTAGTGGATGAAGAGCACGATGCTTCTTATAAGCAGGAAGAGACGCCGCGCTACCACGGGCGCGATGTAGCCGTAATGCGGGGAAAACTCTGTGGCGCTGCCGTGGTGCTGGCTTCGGCCACGCCTTCCATTGAGTCCTACCACAACGCACAGAACGGAAAATACACTTTGATACAGCTAAGCCAGCGGGTGGAACGCCGCCCTCTGCCCGAAGTGGAAGTCGTGGACATGAAGATGGAGTTTCAGCAGACTGGTGAAGATCAGATCTTCTCTCGCCAGTTGACGGAAGAAGTCAGTGGACGGCTGGCGCGGGGTGAACAGGCGTTGGTCCTGCTCAACCGCCGCGGCTACTCTTCTGTGGTGCTCTGCCGAAGCTGCGGCGAAACACTGCAATGCAAAAACTGCACCATCGCTCTCACCTTTCACAAGGGCGGTCATCGCATGGAGTGCCACTACTGCAGTTATCGCCAGGCTGTCCCCAAAGTCTGCCCCAAATGCAACAGCGAGCATATTTTCTTTTTAGGCGCGGGTTCGGAAAAGGTAGAGGAGAAGCTGCACGCGGCTTTCCCTCAGGCGCGCATTGGCCGGCTGGATCGCGACACAGTGCGCACGCGCCACGATTTCGAGCGCGTCCTGAACCAGTTTCATGCCGGAGAGATCAATCTGCTTGTGGGCACGCAGATGATCGCCAAAGGGCATGACGTTCATGGCGTCACCCTGGTTGGCGTGGTCGGCGCGGATTACGCTCTGGGCTTTCCCGACTTCCGCGCTGCCGAGCGCACGTTCCAACTGCTCACCCAGGTCGCGGGCCGTGCCGGACGCGGCGAGACTCCGGGCAAAGTCGTGCTGCAGACATTCGCTTCCGATCACTATGCCATCCAGTTCGCGCAGCGGCACGACTATGAAGGCTTTTTTGAAAAGGAAGTCCGCTTTCGCAAGTGGATGCACTATCCGCCCTTCAGCGCGCTGGCCAACATTCTTGTCCGCAGTGACAAGCTGGAGCAAACCCTGCAGTGGACGGGAAAAATCGGAAAATGGTTTGAATCCACGCGCAATGAAGGCGTGCGCGTACTGGGACCGGCCGTGGCCCCAATCCAGCGGCTCAAGCGCGATTACCGCTATCACCTGATCGTGAAGGCCTCCAGCCGCGAAAAACTGAATACTACCCTGCGCCGAATGCTGGCCTTTGCCGACAGCGAAAAGATTCCGCGCACACACCTTATCGTGGATGTGGACGCGCTTACGCTGCTGTAGGGTAAGCCTGTTACTTGTGCGGCCAATTACTTGTGAGGAAAATACTGCTGCAAAAGCTCCAGCAGCCCGGTACCCGGCAGCGGATTATAAGCAAACGTGAGAACCAGCATCAGCAAACCGAAAGCTGCAATGAGTTTTCGCTTTCGTCCCAGGGGAACCTCTTCCATAAGCATCGGATGGCGCATGGCAACTCGCAAAAAGATCGCCCAGACGAACCAGCTTAAGGAATAGATCATGCCCAGCGGAATCAGAACGCAGATGGTAATAAACGAGATTGTTCGGTGGGTGCGTTCGTTCAGCGCATAGGATATATGTCCACCATCCAGTTGTCCGCCAGGAAGCAGATTGAGCGAGGTGGCGAACATGCCAAACCACGCAGCGACTCCGGCAGGAGACAGATAGAGCTGCTCTGGAGGATACTGAGCGGCGGCGGAGTGACTCCCCAAAGCGGCCAGCATCCAGTGGACCACATGAAAAATAAGGGGAAGCCCCAAAACTGGCCAGGACTTGTCCGGCTGCATATCCAAATGTCTGGAGTTCAGCAGGGAGTACACAAGCACCGGAACGGCCACCAGAAACCCTGCTATCGGTCCGGCTATGCCGATATCAAAAAGATCCCGGCGGTTCCTGATGGGAGACTGGATGCGAATAAACGCCCCGAAAGTCCCAATAAGAGTAGGCGCCGGAATAAAAAAAGGCAAAGTAGCGTAAACGCGGCGTCGTATGCACAGAATGAAATGCCCCATCTCATGGGCAGTGAGGATTCCCAGCAGGCAGGCAGAGAATCGAATTCCACCAATGAGCCGATGCCAGTCCTGCAGGGCCCAGCTCCATGGCAGCAAGTACTCATCGTCAAGATAAGGCCACACATTTTGACTGAAGTCATACTGCAGCCGCGCGCCAATACACAGCGTGCTGAAAATCGTGAGGGCAAACAGCAACGCATGCAGCCAGTAACGCCGTTTGGGCGGCTCGACCACCATAACCTGAAATTCCCGGCGTTCAGGATCGTAGACTTGATATTCCAGCGAAGAAGGTGAATTTTCCTGCATGAAAACCCTGAGGTCCGGTTAGTCGATGGACTGCAGCTCTTTTCCTGGTTTGAAGCGAATGGCCTTTCCCGGAGGAATATTCACCTCGGCCCCGGTACGGGGATTGCGTCCGATGCCGGTTTTGCGCGGGCGCACGTTGAACACGCCAAATCCGCGCAGTTCAATGCGCTCTCCCTGGGCGAGGGCTTTTTTCATGCTGTCAAACACGGTCTCAACCGCCAGTTCGGCTTTGGTCTTGGTAATGCCGGTCCTGGTGACAACTTCATTGATGATGTCGAGCTTGATCACTGGCGGCTGCTCCTCAAATTGATTCGGGAAGGCGTAACTTGCAGATGCTATTGGACTTCGACAGAAGTTGTCAATGGAGGCAGTGAGCCGATAAGATGGGCCTTCGCCGTAAACTGTCATTTCGCGAGCTTTGTGCGCGAGTGCAGCCGGCCAATTAACACGGAGGCCAGGTTCTTTGTCTATTAAGAGTGATCGCTGGATTCAGCGCATGGCGCTGGACCACGGAATGATCAGCCCCTTTCATGACCGCCAGATTCGCGATGGCGTCATTTCCTTTGGTGTGTCTTCCTACGGGTACGACCTTCGTGTGGCGGATGAATTCAAGATCTTCACCAACGTCAATTCCGCCATCGTGGACCCGAAAAAGTTTGACGAGCGGTCATTCATTACCGTTCAGGCGGAGTCCGTGCTGATTCCGCCCAACTCATTCGCCCTGGCCCGCTCGGTGGAATACTTCAAGATTCCGCGAGACGTGCTGACACTTTGCGTTGGCAAATCCACGTATGCGCGCTGCGGCATCATCGTGAACGTCACGCCATTTGAGCCGGAGTGGGAAGGCTTTGTGACTCTGGAAATCTCCAACACCACGCCCCTTCCCGCCAAGGTTTACTCGAATGAGGGACTCTGCCAGATTCTCTTCTTCCAGTCGGATGAGGCGTGCGAGGTCAGCTATAAAGACAAGGCGGGCAAATATCAGAAACAGACCGGCATTATGCTCCCGAAGTTGTGAGCTTTATCTAAGCAGCACGAAAACCATAAAGAATCAGCACGGAAGTCGTCTGGACTTCCGTGCTCTTAATCTGTGCGGCTTACCGGCCCTCGCCGGCCTTATAGATATAACGAATCGCGGGTTTATAGATCAGCAGATGTGAGCCGCCATTACGGATGATTTTGAGGCAGTTCCGGTCATACCATTCAATCAGTCCCTGGATCTCTTCTCCATCCTTGAGGACGATTACCACCGGAGTCTTGCTCTGCATCTGCTTTTGATAATAAAAATTTTCCGCATGGGTCTGTTCCGGAGGCTGACTGCGCCGGTTGACATTGCTGCTGCCGGACACGCGGTCAGTGCGTTCCAGGCGCTCACGACGCTCGGAAACGGGCTCAGTCCGCGGCTGAGGTGAACTCAGCGACGGCCGGATCAGTTTGCGGCTAACAAATCCATCTTCTGTCTTTTCAGGCGCCTGGCGCGCGGCGGTTGACTCGGTTCCTTCTTTCATTTCCTCTGCTTCTCATCTCTGCCGCCAGGGAAACCACGTCAGGGGGAAATACCGGCACTTGCCTGCCTGAATTCAGGAATAAACGGGGAATTCCGTTGCGGATTAGGTTGTTGTTAACCGTATCACAGCATGAATGGTACTTTCAAACACCGAATCCATTCCGGCTGAGAATCAAAACTCCGCTGTGACCATCACAATAGAAGCAACCGATCCCATCATTGAGATGTGACCGAAGGACACGGCTCCTTTGACCGGCGGCGGCTTTCCATTGCTATTTGCCAGCGCCTGAATTTAGGATGTGCAGTCCCCAAAATGAGGACTTAATCCGGAGGCCCAATGATGTCGCACCCAATTTCAGTGAAGAAGCACACTTTGATGGTGGTTGCAGTGATGTCAGTATTTTTCTGTCTTTCCATTTTGGGACTGGCGCAGGAGAACAGCAAAAAAAATCTTAAGCAGAAGACAGAGACCGAGCAAAAGGGCACGGCAAAGACTTCGGCGACCGAAGCAGGTTCAGAACCCGCCGTTCAAGCTTCTGCCGCCGAGGAAACAGAAACTGCTTCTGGACCGTGGCATGGGTCGACCTGGCGGTCAATTGGGCCCTATCGCGGCGGGCGAGCGCTGGCGGTTTCCGGCGTTGTGGGCAATACGCACACCTATTATTTCGGCGGCGTGGGCGGCGGGGTGTGGAAGACATCCGATGGCGGGCTCACGTGGAATCCGGTGACCGACAAGACCAAAGACATGTCGGCCTCCATTGGGGCCATTGCGGTTGCTCCCTCCGATGCCAACATTATTTACGCAGGCACCGGTGAGGCTTGCATTCGCGGCAACATCATCGCCGGAAATGGCGTGTATAAATCCACGGACGCAGGCAAGACGTGGACTTACACCGGGCTGCGCGATACGGCGGCCATCGGCAGGCTGATCGTCCATCCCACGAACCCTGATATCGCCTTTGTCGCGGCGCTTGGGCATCCGTTTGGTCCGAACGCAGAGCGCGGAATCTTTCGCACCACGGATGGCGGCAAAAGCTGGAGCAAAGTCCTTTATAAAGACGAAAACACCGGCGGCATTGACATTGTGTTCGATCCCACCAATCCCAACATTCTCTTTGCCGGTCTGTGGCAGGCGCGGCGTTCCCCCTGGGGAATGGACAGCGGTGGTCCAGGCAGCGGACTGTATCGCAGCACCGATGGCGGCGCCACGTGGAAGCATCTCGAGAAACACGGTCTGCCGGAAGGAACCATTGGCCGCATCGGCGTGGCCGTGGCCTACTCCAGCGGCAACCGGGTCTGGGCGCTGATTGAGGCGGACAAAGGCGGCCTCTTCCGCTCCGATGACGGCGGCGACACCTGGACTCTGGTGAACAGCGACCGCCAGTACCGCCAGCGTGCGTTTTATTACACACACCTGTTTGCCGATCCGCGCTCCACCGATGCGGTGATTATTCTGAATACGGGAATGTACCGTTCCATCGATGGCGGCAAGAGCTTCCGTACGATTCGCACGCCACACGGTGACAATCACGGCTTCTGGGTGGATCCTCACGATCCTGACCGCATCATCGAATCCAATGATGGCGGCGCCAATGTGAGCACCAATGGCGGAGCAAGCTGGACTACGCAGGGCAACCAGCCTACGGCGCAGTTTTATCACGTGGTGGCAGACAATCGTTTCCCTTATCACGTCTATGGCTCGCAACAGGACAACTCTTCCGTCGGTATCGCCACGGCGAGTGAGCGCGGCGGCATTGACCGTCCGGAGTGGCATCCGGTAGGCGGCGGCGAAAGCGGCTATATTGCTCCCGACCCGCGCGATCCGGAGATTGTTTACGCTGGCTCTTACGGCGGCACGATCACGCGCTACGATCACCACACGGGCCAGGAAAAGAACATTACTCCGTGGCCCATCAATCCCATTGGAGCGGCGGCAGCGGACCAGAAGTATCGCTTCCAGTGGACCGAGCCCATTGTCTTTTCACCGCACGATCCGAACACTCTTTATTTCGCCGCGCAGGTGCTGTTTAAAACCACCAATGCCGGTACAAGCTGGGAGATCATCAGCCCCGATCTCACACGCAATGACAAGAGCAGGCAGGGACCCTCCGGCGGTCCGATCACCAAAGACAATACCGGCATAGAGGTATATGACACGATCTTTTCCGTGGTGGAATCTCCGTTGCAAAAAGGACTGATCTGGACCGGCTCGGATGATGGCTTAGTGCAAATCACCACCGATGGCGGCAAAAACTGGTCCAACATCACGCCCAAAAATATGCCGGAGTGGGCCACCGTCACCATGATTGAAGCATCGCCCTTCAGCACGGGAACCGCATACGTGACCGCGGAGCGCCACCGACTGGATGACTTCGCGCCTTATATCTTCAAAACCAGCGATTTCGGCAAGAGCTGGACTGCTATCACTAACGGCATTCCAGCCGGAACGTACACTCATGCCGTCCGTGAAGACAGGAAGCGCAAAGGGCTGCTCTATGCCGCGACGGAAAAAGGCATCTATGTGTCCTTTGACGATGGCGGAAACTGGCAGCCACTGCAGACCAATCTTCCCGTGGTCCCGGTCTGGGATATCGCCGTTCATGACAATGATCTGATTGCCGCGACGCACGGACGGTCATTCTGGATACTGGACGATCTCTCCCCGCTGCAGCAATACAAACCGGAATTTGCTAATGAAGATACACACCTCTACACGCCCAGCCCGGCCAGCCATACCGTTTTTCCCGGCGGCTCTGGCGGCTCCACCGGCCAGAACCCGCCGGCTGGCGCAGTTATTTATTACTCGCTGAAAACGGCGCTGAAAAAGCCAGAAAGCAAACCAGTGGCCGGGTCGGCAGAATCCGGCGGTACAGCTGCCAGCGATGCGGAAAAAAATCCGGCAATCACGCTGGAAATTCTCGACCAAAAGGGACAGGTCATCCGCAAGCTGCCCGCGAAGCCCCAACCCGAAGAGGATGGCGGGGGAGAAGAAGGCGCTGCCCGTCCGCGCGACCGGGGACTACCCGCAGAAGCGGGACTGAACCGGTATGTATGGGACATGCAGTATGAGGGCGCAAGCCGTGTTCCGCATTCACCGCTGTGGGCGGGCAATACGGATGGCCCGGAAGTCGTACCTGGCAACTATCAGGTCCGGCTGACGATGAACGGCAAGTCGTACACCGCACCGCTGGAGATCAAAGCCGATCCCCGGCTTCAGGTCGCGCAGCAGGATTTGGAAAAGCAACTCGATTTGCTGCTCAAAATCCGCGACCGCGTTACGCAGGCACACGACACGATAAATCAGATTCGCAGCATCCGCGCACAGATCACGGAGCTGAATAAGCGCCTGGCAAACCAGTCCCAGGGCAAAGCCGTGGCCGAGGCCGGCAAACAGCTGGATAAAAAGATGACTGAGATCGAGGAAGTCCTGATCCAGACCAAAGCCAAAAGCAACCAGGACGTGCTCAATTACCCCATCCGGCTGAACAATTATCTGGTGGCCCTGGGAGGAGTGGTGGGCAGCTCGGATTCGGCCCCCACACAGGTGTCCTATGAAGTATTCGACATGCTGAGCAAACAGCTGGATGAACAACTGGCCAAATGGAAGAGCGTACTGAGCACCGACGTGCCTGCTTACAACGAGGTAGTTCGAAAGCAGGAGGTACCGGCCATTATTCTGAACAAATCCTCAAATTGAGAAACGATTTGCATATTGGGAATGGTTCCATTTTGGAACTGATGAATTGTGATACCTGTACTTTTTTTTGTTTGACCGCAAAACGCAGTCGCGATACATTTTCAGCCCAGCGTAAGCGGAATTTTTAGGCTGCGTTTTGCGATGTCTGATTGTTTATCCATATTTTGGATGGTGCTGACGACAGGACTTCTCCTGCTGCTGTTTTTTGCCGCTGTTAGCAACTATCGGCGAAGCCGTCCGTCGGCCACGGTACCGGATTCTATCGTCCCCCATCTCGTCCCCGTGGATGTGGAAGAGGAAGTTCTCAGCCGGCTTTCCCCGGACATGCAATCACCAGAGCATCTGCGAAATGCCGTGACCTGCCTTCGCCGGATGGCCCGTAATGCGGCTCTTTTGCAGCGCCTGGGCTACAGCCAGGTTAGCAGCGGAAACAACCTGATTTCCTCTTTGGCACAACAACTCGTAGCTGCCGGTGTCAATGTCCGGCTGTATGCTTTTGTGGGACTGAGCAAACTTTATCTTGCCCGCATACTAGGAGCGCACAGAGTTTCCCCAGCCGGCTCCGTTTCCGTTGACGTTCTGAATGCCTATGCGCTGCTCAAAACCAGCGCCGGAAATCTGGCAGCCCTCAAATATTCCTCCTGGCAGGAAGCCCTCACTCAGGGACTCTAGCCAGGAGTCGGTATCGTTCCTTAAACACTCAATTTTGGATGTACCAGATGGAATCCCGTCGCTTCCTGATAAGCTCGGGCCACAGCCAGCAGCTTCGCTTCGCCGTACAGACGTCCGAGGAAGGTAATGCTGGTGGTGGTGCCTGGGCCTCCGGCGTCGAGTTCTCCCGTCTCTCGCATACGAGGCTGCGGAGCATCGTCACCCCGGATTCCGTTGGGAAGGACCACTGCCGGATGGCCGGTGAGATTGGTAACCAGCAGCTGAGTGGAAAACGTGGGGGCCACAATCACGTCCACCTGATCAAAGACTTTGGCTACCTGCTCGATGGCAATCATGCGGGCGCGGCTGGCCTGTATATATTCCACCGCGGGAATAAAGCGCGAGGCGCGAAAAGTGTTGGGCCAGTCGTCTTTCGTTTGCTGTGTGAGCAGTTTGTCTTTTCCGCTGCGCGTTAGGTCGTCAAACGCGGCGGCCGCCTCGGCCACAAGAATCGAACGCATAGCGCCATACGGCAGTTCGGGCATCTCTACCGGAATCAGTTGCACGCCCATACCGCGCAGCTTCTCCAGCGCTGCATCGTTAAATCTTTTTTCGTAAAGTTGGCGCGCGCGGCCCATAGCCTGGTCTGCCTGCTCCTGTTCCCGCTTCTTTTTCTCTTCCGCCGTAAGCTCTTTTTCGTCTTTCGGCGCGGGCGGAGCAGGAGGCTGGAATTCAAAATCCTTTTTCAGGTAACCAATGCGCAGTTTGCGCCAGTCGATGCTCGCGTCCCAGTTGAAAGCCACGTCGCGCACGGTGCGGTCGTGACCATCAGGACCATAGATCGCGCTCAGCACCAGAGCGCAATCTTCCACGGCACGGCAGAGGGGGCCAAGCTTGTCCATGGTCCAGGAAAGAGCCATCGCGCCAGTACGCGGCACCAAACCAAAGGTGGGACGCAGGCCGGTGGTCCCGCAGCGCGTGGAGGGAGATGAAATAGAGCCCAGCGTCTCCGACCCAATGGCGAACGCCACGCAGCCCGCGGCCGTGGCGGAAGCCGAGCCTGCCGACGATCCGCTGGAGCCCTGCCTGGGATTCCAGGGATTGCGGGTCATGCCGCCGAACCATTTGTCTCCCTGGGCCAGCGCGCCCAGCGTGAGTTTGGCCACCAGCACCGCACCGGCGGCATCCAGGCGCTGCACTACGGTGGCATCTTCGTCAATGGTCTGATTTTCGAATCCACCCGCACCCCACGTGGTGCGATATCCCTTTACGGCGAGCAGGTCCTTTGCGCCCCATGGCAGGCCGTGCAATGGTCCACGATATTTGCCGGCGGCAATTTCTGCGTCAGCCTGTTTGGCCTGCGCTTTTGCCCGGTCTTCGGTCAGCGTGATCACAAATTTCAGCGTGGGATCGTAACGCTTCAGCCGCTCCAGGTACATCTCGGTAAGCGCCACGGAAGAAACCTTCTTCGTCCGCACCAGTTCGGCCAACTGGCGGACGGAGTAAAACGCCACGTCTTCAATATTCCTGGGAACGCCGCTCGCGTTGACAGCAAGCGCGGGTGAAATTTTGAGCGGACGGCGTTCGGTTTCAAACTTCATGCCGGGCAGCACGGGATCAAAGACAAACGCGGGAGCTGTTTCATTGCGGATCTGCAGCTTGTAAATGGCCTCATATCCCTGGGTAAATTGCGCCAGAGACTCGAGCATCATGTCCTTGTGTTCGTTGCTGATGGGGACATCGGCGACAAGCGCGGCATAATCGATCATGTCGCGGGTGATCTTCCCTTTTTCATCCACCATGGCCCAAAGAACACCGGGCAGCAACGTGGAGGTGAGGCCCAAACCAGAACAAATTCGAATAAAGTCTCTGCGATCCAGCATGAAAGCTCCTTGCGAATTATGAGTGGCTGGCCATTATAGTCCGGGCAGTGGCTTTCGCAGAAGCCTTCGCTGGATCACTCAGGACCAGGACCTTCTTCGCACCCTGGTTCCTGCTGTTGAAGAGTACCGTTCCGGGCTGGTTTGCATTAGACTCTTGTGTTCTGCATGGAGAATCCGCAATGAAAGTCCTGTCCCGGTTCCTCTTTTCTCTTATCTTTGCCTTTGCCTGCATTGCAGAGGCCAGTGCCGCCGATTATCCCGCGCCCCGGGACGGCGACTTCATCGTTAAGAATTTTCAGTTCAAATCAGGCGAGCGCCTGCCTGAACTCAGGCTCCATTACGCCACTCTGGGCACTCCGCAAAAGGATTCGAGTGGCAGGGTACGTAATGCCGTGCTCATTCTGCATGGCACCGGAGGATCGGGCCGGCAGTTTCTTACCGCCAACTTTGCCGGCGTTCTTTTTGGCCCCGGACAGCTCCTGGACGCAACGAAGTATTTCATCATTCTGCCGGACAATCTGGGCCAGGGACAATCCAGCCGCCCCAGTGAGGGCCTGCACATGCGCTTCCCTCACTATGAATATGACGATCTCATTGAACTGCAGTACCGCCTGGTGACCGAAGGGCTGAACGTAAACCACCTGCGGCTGGTGCTCGGCACGTCCCAGGGTGGAATGCATGCCTGGCTGTGGGGCGAGCAGCATCCGGACTTCATGGACGCGCTTATGCCTCTGGCCAGCAATCCCGCGGAAATCGCCGGGCGCAATCGCATGATGCGGCGCATGGTTGCCGATGCCATCCACAACGATCCGGAGTGGAACAACGGCGAATATCAAAAGCAGCCACGCGGACTGGCGGATGCGCTGCATATTCTGATCCTTATGAGCAGCGCCCCGCTGCGGATGCAAAAGGAATATCCCACCCGCGAAAAAGCCGATGCCTGGCTGGAAGATTATGTCGCGCGGGCTATGAAGACGACCGATGCCAATGACATGCTGTATTACTTTGACGGCTCACGCAATTACAATCCCGAACCGCAACTGGAAAAGATCATCGCTCCGCTCACGGCTATCAACTCCGCTGACGATCAGATCAATCCGCCAGAGCTGGGAATTGCGGAAAAAGAGATTCATCGCGTGAAAAACGGAAAATTCATTCTGCTGCCAATTACCGATCAAACGCGCGGGCATGGCACGCACTCATGGCCAGCCATCTGGCAGCAGCACCTGGCGGAATTGCTGCAACGCTCAGAGCATTAAACTAAGTAGCGGAAAAGCAAGCAGCGAAGCTGCCTCATAGCCGCTTCAGCACCGCCAGCGCCAAAGCTTTGGAGCGCTCAATGCGTGTCTTCTCTTCACGCACTCCGCCCACGCTGATGCGCAGGAAGCGGTCGCCCTGCAAAACATAGAGAGCGCCGGCAATGGGATTGCCGGTCCACCAGGCCTGTTCGCCAACTCCGGCAACGGGCCTGCTTTCGCTCTGTTCTTCCGCCTCTGGTGATTCAGCAGCCGGAAGCTCTTTACCTTTTTTGCCGCTTTCAATTGCGCCAAACTGTTTTTGCCAGTATTCGCGCGGCGTCAGGCTGGATGAAGCTTCAGGATCGCGCACAAACAATTGCACGCTCACGGAACGGTTCGGCGTGCTGGTGCGAAACAAACATTCAGAAACCAGCAAACTCGCGTAATGGCGGAGAGAGGCTTTTGCTTCCTCTGCTTGTTCTCCCTGCACTGCTTTTATCTCGGCGCTGCTGAGCAGTTTGCAGACTTGCGTTTCTCCGGGTTGAGTGCGATCAGCCTGAGACGTCTTTCCAGAACGCTGAGCGCCAGCCTGAAACAGAAACAGACAGCAGACGTTCATCAGCAGGATATTTTTTTTCAAATGATTCTCCCGGTCAGAGTTTTCCGGATCAGCGTTCATTTACAGCCATAAGCCAATGCACTCCTGCCTGCGAAAAGCAGAGCAGGAGTGCATTGGCTACCATCATGCCGAATGCTGGCAATTATCCTGAAAGGGTCTAGTGATTGCGATTGTCATCGCAATCCGGATCGCCGTTCACTCCTTTGGCTGAGTCGCCAAAGCACAGCTTGCCACCACCTTCGTTATCGCCATCAAACCGGCCAAACTGGGTGCCGTCAAAAGCCGCAAACAATCCGCGGCCTCCGGTCTGGCGTGCGATAGTCGCGAGAGCGTCCTGCGCGGTTGCGGGCCCCACGGAAGCATTTTGCGTGGGATCAGTCACACAGCTTCCGGTGCAACCATCAGCATAGCCGACCAGCACACGCCCCTGCTTGTCCACCGTGATGTCATTAAAATCGAGCAGATTGCGGCAGGGATTATTGCCTCCCTGGTTCCAGATGCATCCGCGCTGAACTGGATCGGAGGGGGTTGCGTCGGTCGTGGTCCAGGTAGTGCCGCCGTCATAGGTGAAGGCCACGTACAAGTGCCACACACCCTGAAAATCGGCCGACTGCGTATCGCCAGCGGTAGGAGTGCCCAAAAAAGCAAACGCCGCGCGATTGTCGTCGCCCGCCGTAACTTCGGCGAACTCGGCATTCTGGATTCCGAACGGAGTGCCGGCATCTTTGGATTTCGACCAGTGCAGTCCGTGGTCATGAGAAACAGCAATTCTGGCATGGCCATCGGAATTCACGTACCCGAAATAGATGGTGTTTTTTGCGCCTGCAAAGACTGATGGATCGCTGCCAGGGCTGATGCTGGTTGCATCCGGCACGGTGTTCACAGTCCAGGTCAAGCCATTGTCCGCCGAAACGGCAACGCCTGGACGGCTCACGCCGTTTACGTCCTGGCAAGTTTCGTTCGGCACAAACACCGTGCCATCCGGCGATACTCGTACATGACCATGCAATCCGCCACAGGTTCCCGGTGCCACGGGCAAATTCACGCCGTTTACAGTCGTAAACGTATAGATGGGAACTCCAGGCCCAAAGGTAAGGCCGCCATCATCACTGCGTGAACAGAACGCAGTGGCAATGTCCTGCGAGCAGTAATAGATCGCGTGCGGATATGCGGTTTTCGTCAGCGGTGAGGGTGAGGCATACGGCCCGCCACCCACGGTCTGATGGTCCACGCCCGCAGGCTGGCCGGAGCCCTGAGTTGGCGTCCAGTTGTTGCCGTCATCATCCGTAAAGGAAAGCTCGCTGGTGACCAGGTTGAGTTGCGATGAGAATGTGCGGTTCGGTCCGCCGAAATGCCCATCGTCGGTAAAGAGGATGGGGTCCAGACTAACGCGGGCAAAGGGAGACCGCTTGTCTTCCCAAACCGAGCTTGCCGGTTTGACCGTGTCGTTAAAAGTAACACGAAGTGTGTGGTTGCCGGCTTCTATGAAGGACTTTCCCGTATTCCAGTCAACGCCGATGGAAGGCTCACCGGCAGCATGCTGGCTTGCCGTCGAGGCGCCCAACGAGGGAGGAATATTTTCCGGAGCCGGATAGACAACAAACGCCGGTGCTCCTGGCGCTGGCGGAGGCGGCAGGGGAGCTGTGGGCCGAGGGGTGATCGTGAGCGTCGCGACCAAATGAGCGCCTGTCGGAAGCGGAGCGGTTGCGGCCACGGAGCGTATATGCCACACGCCATCGACCGGATCGGTCACGGTAAGGTCTTCTTCACCCGCTCCGGTTGACATAACATCGGGCGAGCCAGGGCCGTGATCAGCCGCATTGGGGCTGATGGCAAAAATATCGAGGTCAGTAGGCGCCGTGCTGGTCCAGGTGTATTTAAGAGTCAGCTTTGCCGTATTGGTCTTGTAAAACGAAGCCGCGGGAGCGGGAAGCACGATTGTCAGATCATGGTTATCGCATATCACGGGCGGACACGTGTCCTGTATCCCCTCGTTCAACACTGTTCCCGCAGCAACAGGATTAAAGTCCCACGATACCGACCCTGCCGAACTGCTGATGGTGCTGCCAGACGCAGTAGTTTGGGCTGAAAGATACATATTGTGAGGATTACAGCAAACCAGTAAGGCAAGAACCGTACACAAGGACCGAACAACTCGCATGAATTCCTCCAGATTTTCTCTCCAGGATATTTTTCCAGAATGAGCAGACACTACGACCCCGATTACTATGGCGGACAGTATAAGAAAGTTGCATTCTCGCCAGCAAAGGTTGTATTCGATTCGAGTTTTGTTAATAGGATTACCAAATCGGAAATATAGGATTAAATAATAATCAGGAGTTTCAGGCAAAAAATAAAAAGACCGCCAGCGAACCAGCGGTCTTTGATGTGGAGGCCAGTTTGTTTTAGCGAGCGAAGGTTCCGACGAAGGCACTGCGTTTATCGTGCAGCGTCCATGTGGTACTCAGGTCGCGGCCCTGATATTCATCGGTGGTAGCTACGGCGGGCATGGCGTGCGTGGTGTCCGTCAGCGGTGGATAGAAGGTTTCTTCGTTCCCGCAAATGTGGTCTTTCTCATTGATGGGACGGGTTTCCACGGTCACAAAATCGCCAGCGCGGACCAGAGCACGGGCATGATGCTGCTGCACTACTTCCATGTCAATTGGAGTATCGACAACTTTCACCACATGGCGCAGCAGTTCGCCGCCCATCTCCTGGGCGAAGTTGATCAGCGCCTGGCGCTGCCGCGGCGTGGCCTGGCTGTCAACAAATAAAACAGATTGCGCCGGATAAGGCTGGCCGTAGGGATCGCCCAGAGTAGCCTTCGCTTTGATCGCACCCACAATATTCAGGCCGGCAAGGGAGACATCGTCCCAGCTTCCCTCCGTGACGTGCCAAGCGAGAATCGCTTCCTCGCCCGAGACATTCACCTCGCCATTGGCAAAGCACTGCCCGGTATAAACGTCAGCACTACGCGTCTCCACGTAATGGCCCTGGATGGTTTGTTTGGCATTCTGCTGAGCGGAGAGAGTAAGAAGAGTCGCGGCAAAAACAGCGGACAAGAACAGAATTTTTCGCATAAAGAACTCCTGGTCAAAATTTTACAACCTGCGGCCGCTGGCAGTGGGCGGAGAGAAGCCGCAAACCAGCCTCTGACAAAAGCTTCAGCCGGACTGTTTTTCATTCTCGCAATGGCACTGCCTCCCGTTGGCACAGCAGTTACCGGGCTCCGCCAGTTTGCCGTCCGGGCCGATGCAGGTCTGGGTGAGTCCGCACCAGAACAAGCCGTCATTGCAGGCGGGCACGCTGGGATCGGGTTCGGCCCAGATATATTGCGATTTCCAGCGGAGATTGGAGCAGAGCCCTTCACGCTGCGTGTTGAAGCGTTCTGATATGAACGTCATGCCACACCTCCTGCCTTCAGCAGGGCGCGTTTGACCGCTACCCTGGCCAGATGAATTTTTTGTTCGTTGTGTCCCAGACTCTTTGCCTGGGCGACCGCCGCCGCTCCTGCCTGCTCGGCGATCTCTGGCGAAATCGTCTTCCCGATCAGGACTCGGGCTGCCTCCGGTGAAACCCAGGGAATTGGAGCCACGTGACCCATCACCACCCGGGCGCTCCGCACAGTGTTGCCGTTCATGGTCAGAGCGACTGCGGCTGTGGCATAAGGCCAGTCAAAGGCTTCTTTCTGCCGCACTTCGTAAGCGGCCGCATGTACCGCCTTCTTACCAGGCAATATAACTCCTGTCACGATCTCATTGGGACGAAGATCGTGCTCACGCTGGGTTTCAGCTTTGGGTATCACAAAGAATTTTTCTGCAGGAACCTGACGCCGCCCCAGGGGACCAAGAATTTCTACCTCCGCGTTGTAAGTAATCAGCACAGGAGCAACCGTGGATGGGCTCACGAAGTACGCGGGGCCGTCGTTACCCAGAATTGCGTGATAGCGATTGTCGCCTTTGAGTACAAGAGATTGTCCATCTTTGCCCAATCCCAGCAATCCAAAACCATTGCGGAAATACCAGCAGCGCGGGCGCTGGCAAAGGTTCCCGCCAATGGTAGCCAGGTTGCGAATCTGGGGGCTGGCGGCATCTCCGGCCGCGGTTGCCAGGGCTGGAAACTCCTTTTGCATGTCTGGATTCTCTGCAATCTCCACCAGCGTCATCAGCGCGCCGATGCGGAATAGATCCTTACCAGCCGTGATTCCGCGTAATTCGGAGATGCTCTTGATATTGACCAGCCGTTTGGGAGTGGTCACATCATCTTTCATCAGTGACAGCAGGTCGGTGCCGCCGGCCAGAACTTCAACCTCACCCCATTGTTTACCCAGTAGTGGAGAAACCTGATCTGCTTTTTGCGGACTGGCAAATTCAAACGGTCGCATTGCTGCCTCCCTGCTCTTCAAGTAAACGGGCCAAAGATGATTTGTTTCCCGGGGAATGTAATGCTGCCACAACCCGGTCTGGCGTGATCGGAAGAAATGGCACGCGCACGCCAATGGCATTGGCCACAGCATTGGAAATGGCCGCCATGGGAGAGACGGCAGGCGGCTCGCCCAGGCCAATAGGCCCGCGTTCGTCGTATCCCTTGCCGGTCATCATGTGAACCACCAGTTCACCCACATCGCCGATACCGGCCAGCCGGTAGAAGTCCATATTCGGATTCAGCATTCGGCCGGTGGTTGGGTCCATCACCTTTTCTTCATAGAGCGCGGTAGCGATGCCCATGATCATGGCGCCGTAGCACTGGCTTTCCGCCGTCTTCAGGCTGATCACCAGACCGCAATCCTGCACGCAGACCATTTTGTTCATTTTGACGATGCCGGTCTCCGGATCAACCGAGACATCGGCCATCATCACGCCGCCCACGCCGCTGCTGTTGAGGTCCTCGGGGCGGTTGGTTTTGCCGGTCACCTGGATGGGCTGCGCTCCCAGTTTGGCGCAGGCATCTTTCCAGCTCAGGCTGCGGTCCGGACTGCCCTTTACCCGGATTTTGCCCTCCACTGCTTCCAGTTCGCTGACCTGCGCCTTCAGCACGGGAGCAACTTTTTCAAAGAGCTGATTGAGTGCATCCACGGCTGCGCGGCGGGCAGAAACGCTGACTCCGCCAATGGTCGTGCTGCCGCCCGAGCCACCCGAAGCCGGATACTGATTGTCACCGATATTGAGCTGGATCTTATCGATCGGAAGGCCCAGTGTTTCGCCGGCAACAATGAGAATCGCGGTTCGCGTGCCGACGCCCAGGTCCTGCGTGCCCATTTTCATCTCAACCGAACCATCGGGGCCGATAGTGAACGCGCACTGGCTGTCATGTCCGCGTCCGCCCCAGGTATGCATGGAAAGTCCCAAGCCGCGCTTCCATGCTCCCGTGCCACCCTGACCTCGCGGACGCCAGTTCTTCTTCCACTCAATCAGGTCGGCGGCAATCCGCAGCTCTTCTTTGTATGTGTCGGCACGATGGAACTGATCATTGGACGGGGCCGTGAGATCAATATTTTTGAGTATCAGATCCAGCGGGTCCATCCCCAGCTTAGCTGCTGTATCCTCAAGCGCCCCCATGGTAATCAGGCAGCCCTGAGGATGATTGGGTGCGCGCCACGCGCGGGCCGGACCAATATTGGTAGCTACAGCCACGTGCTGCCGACGCTGATTGGGAATGTTCACCACGTAAGGCATGGGTGGCGCGCCGCCTCCGCCTGGGCCGCCGGTTCCCCACGAATGCGATTCCCAGCCCAGCAGCGTGCCATCTTTTTTCGCCGCTACCTTCACCTGGGCAAATGCCGAAGGACGGCAGCCGGCGACTTCAAGCTCCGGCGCGCGCTCCAGCATCACCCGTACCGGCTTGCCGCCGGCCTTTTTTGAAACCTCTGCCGTGTGGATACCCCAGCGGTCCGCGCCGAACTTGCTGCCAAATCCGCCGCCAATGTGGTCCTGATGCACATGTACGTTGCTACGCGGAACCTTGAGTGCGCCTGAATATTCACCGGCGACGCCGGAAACGTTCTGCGTGGAGATATACACCATCAGGTGCTCGTCATCCGTCCATCCGGCAATCGAACCGTGGCTCTCAAGACAGCAGTGGGTGATCACCGGGCAACCGTACTCGCCCTCGGACACCACATCCGCCTGTTTGAACGCCGCGTCCGGATCACCTTTGACGACTTCTGCTTCCTTTTTATAAGGAGATTCCGTTTTGACGGCTTCCTTCTTTGGCGCTGCCTGCAGGGCTTTGATCACACTCTCGCTGACATTGTTTTGCCGCAGTGTATCCGCCATTTGCGGCCCGGCATCAAAACTGATTCCCCGCTCCTGAATCCGCGCGATGATCTGCGGCTCGGGCACCTGATTGGCGAACATCGCCCGCAAATCCCCCTGGCTGATCGGGCTGTGATCTTCCGTGACGTTCTTCGGCTGGCTGAAATCGTCCACAAAGTGGGGCAGTGGCTCGTAAACCACTTTCACTGCGCGGGCTGCGTCGGCTGCCGTGGATTCGTCCACCGCGGCCACCACCACCAGATCGTCGCCGGCCCAGTGGATTTCGCTTCCAGGCCCCTGAACAACATGGACCGCCTTCACCCCGGGCATGGCTTCCGCCGCCGAAGTATCAATGCTGGTGATTTTGCAGTGTGCGTGCAAACTGCGCACCACCTTGCCATAAAGCATGCCCGCAGGATGCATGTCATAGGTATATTTGGCGCGTCCGGAAACCTTCACCGGCCCATCCACGCGGGAGATACGTTTACCGATCAGCGACCGCTGTTCCGCCTCAGGCCATTTATAGTCCATGCTCAGGCTCCTTTCTGCCCGGCCGCCTGCCGCACGGCAGCCTTGATTCCAGCGTATGTGCCGCAGCGGCAGAAGTTGCCGCCCAGGCCATGCTTGACTTGCTCCGGCGTGGGATTGGGGTGCTGGTCAAGAAATGCCTTGCACGCCACCACGAATCCTGGAGTGCAGAAGCCGCACTGCTGGCCGTCATTATCCACAAAGGCCTGCTGGATCGGATGGAGATTGCCCGGTTCACCCAGGCCCTCGACCGTGGTGATGGCCCTGTTTTGTGCATCGATGGCCAGCACCGAACAGGAATACGCCGCCTTGCCGTCCAACAACACGGTGCAGGCGCCGCAGGTACCGCGATCACAAACCCGCTTGGCTCCGGTGAGTTCAAACTGGTCGCGCAGCGCATCCAGCAGGGTGACCCTGGGCTCAAGCTGCGCTCGGTAAGCCTTGCCGTTGATGTTCAGCGCAATCGGCACCTTGCCTGGCCCGTGGACCGCGGAATCTTCCTCCGTGGCCGCAAGCATGGTGGCTTTCGCGATCAAAGGCGCGGCGGCGCTCACGCCGGAAATTTTCAGAAAGTCACGCCGAGAGACTCCCTTGCCGGAAGTTTTTTTGGATTTGCTTTTTGGGGGTTTACCAACAGGCAGATCGTCCACAACGCCTCCCATGAGATCGCCGAATGGCGGTACCGACATGAAACTCAGAATTCTAACTCTTCTATCTTGAATTTGTCTTGTGGAATGGAAAGAAATTAACAGTACCTGAATAATTCCTTGCAGTTTTTTGATACAGCGCAGGCCATCATCGAACATCTGCGTTGAAGCGGAAAACGGGAGACCTGCCTGCCGAGGTCTCCCGCTTTTTAAAATGGTTAACCTCTACGGCAATCCGTCATAACACGGGCCGTTGGTAGGCTGGCCTGGCACGGTTGGCGGTGTGGCCCAGGGAACATTTACAGTGTCGAAAAACTCGCTCATATCGATCTGGATTGCGTCCCGCTTAGTCAGGCTGGGCAAGCCAAAGCGCGTCTCAATCATCTTCAGGATGGCCGTGCTGTCCGCTGGGGTATGCGAAACGTAGTTCTTTTTGCTAAAGGGCGAGATCACGATCATGGGAACGCGAAAGCCCGTTCGATCAAAGTCTCCGGGGGGATCCGGCGGATTGCTGGTGAACAGGTCCTGAGGTGGAATGCCGTCAGGGTTGGGCACATGCTGCGCAGTGGCATCACCTGGGTATGGGCCAACCGTGGTGACCGGCGCCCCCGTGGAGGGCCCATCGATTTCAAATATTTGCTGGCCATTCACCATGGAAGCCACATGATCGTACATGCCGCCACCCTCGTCGAACGCCATGATAAAGGCGGAATCTTTCCACGAGCTGCTGTTCATCAGCGCGGTAATTAACGAGGTGGTAAATGCCGCTCCCACCTGAATGCTCTCGCCCACGCCAGGATGCTCATCCTGCCCTGTCTTGAAACCCGGATCGATATAGGCCACCTGGGGGAGCGTGTTGTTTTGCAGGTCGGTGAAATACTGTGAGATGGGGAAGAAGCTGTTGGGATGCCTCGTAAAGAAACCCTGGAAAAAGCCCAGTTCCGTGTCCATGGTGGTGTCGGTGATATAAATTTTCCAGGTAATGCCTTTTTGATCGAGCAAATCGAAGATCGTGTTCGCCTGCACGGGGTTAACAGGCTTGTGAGCGTGCCCTACGGAAGTGGACGCCACCAGATACATGCGGTTCGGTTCGGTTTCTACCGGCGCCGGGGCAAACCAGCGGTCGGACGTGGCGAACTGCGCCGCCAGAAAATAATGGGAAATCAGATCACCTGAATCGTAGAAGCCCATCACGCGTTTGCCAATGGTATCGTTGCCGCCGCCACCCATGGCTCCTGCCGCTCCTTCCACTACAAAGCCGTCCATCGTTGGAGTATTGGAACTCAGGCTGAAGCGGTTGAAGTTTATGTGGCTCGTGGCCCAGGCCGCGCTGGTGTTTTCAATGCACATGGTTTGCAGGTGGAACGCCGTAATCAGGCTGCCGTCATCCGCGGGGTTGGCGGCCCCGGCTGGCGTGCCGTCTATGCCGGGAGTCAGCCCCAGCGAGGCACGATAATCGCCCAGGTGCCCAAAATAGTGATCGAAAGACCGGTTCTCCTGGGCCATAAAGATGATGTGGTTCAGCTTGTTAAGGTCTCCATTGATTGGGGGAGGCGGGGGAGGCGGCGCGGGGGAAACGGTCACAGCCGCTGAAGCCGTCTGGCTTCCTCCCGCACCTTTGGCCGTCAACTGATAGGTAGTGGAAGAATTCGGCGTGACCTGCATGGAACCGCTGGGCTGCACGGCGCCAATGTTGCTGATGCTAACGTCAGTGGCATTGGTCGTCTGCCACGTAAGGGTCGTGGATTGTCCTGCCTGAATGGAAGCGGGGCTGACCGTGAGTGCAGCAGTTGGCGCACTGGTCCCGCCGCCACTGCCACTTCCACTTCCACTTCCGTTTCCGTTATTCCCGTTTCCACTATTGCCGATATTGCTGCTATTTCCACCTCCGCCAAGCAGGGCGCAGCCGCTGATGACACAGGCCAACCCAATGGCCAGAAAAAAGGTGAGTGCGTGCTGAAACCGAACACGATCCATAGATTACCCCACAGCTATTAACTAACCTGCAAATTATTCAGATGGTTTCGGCAGCTCGGAAGTTGGCAGCCACTCCGGACCAGGCCCGTAATCGAATGTCTGCTTTTAACTTCCGAATCTGCGTTAACGAAACACGAGCTCAGACACCGGCGCGGCCCCTGCTCATTTCTGCTTTTTCGCTACCTGGCCCTCTGTTGTCTTGTACCGGACCAGGTTCGGAAACATGGGTGTAACTTCGAATGACATTTTGTCGCGCACGGAGACGAGTGCTGCCTGTTTGCCCTTTTGCATTTCAATGCGGTCGTCCCAGGGATCGAGCCGGATGCGGCTGCCCAGCGGCAGCGCGGGAAGCTGGCCAATGTTTCGGGTTTCAAGTTCGGGCGCGGTCTGTGCAAGCTGTCCCATCCGTACCGCGCTGCCCCTGGCCATGCGATTGCCATAATGCGGGCTGATCAGCCAGGTAAGTGAATGAGACTCCTTTGTAAGTGCGCGCAAAAACAGACCGGCACTGGCAAGCTTGTCCTTATAGGGAGATTTTGCGAGCAGCTCCAGGCCCTTTTGATCGGCGGCCAGTTCGTCACTGTCGTTGGCTCGCACACCAATCCTGCGAAACACATCCTCGTCGGGAAATATCATGCGATCACTGAACGCATATTGAGTGTTGAGCCGATGCCCCAGAACAATGTGTCCCAGTTCCTGGGCAAGAACCATGGCCAGAGACGGCTCGTCGGGAAGAACGTCAAGCAATCCACGGCTGATGACAATGGTGTGCCCCACGGTAAAGGATTCGAGCGGCGTGGTCAGCAGCACGCGGCAGCGCACCTCGGGCTCAATATTCAGATTGTTGGTGATCTCCAGATTGTTGACCACCGTCTGCAGGACTTTGGACACCTCACCGTCCTGGGCCAGAACGCCGGCGCGCTCCAGACGGTCCAGTACGTTGTCTTCTGCTTCCCGTTCCCACAAGTGCTGGCTGCGCACGGGATTAATCTCATTGTTTCCGAAGGAAGACGTATCGTTTACATCATTCGATTCCACCTGCAGATCAGTGAACTCGGACTGCTGGCCGGAATGTTTGATGTCATAGCCCCAAAGACGAGTCTGGCCCTTCATTGTCAGCTTGCGTGCCAGAGCATAGGTGTTGTCCGACTCTTCGGTATAGATATAAGCTGGGAGCCACTGGCCCGGCTGCGTGTTCACCCGCCAGCTGTCGAAATGGAAGTAGTAGTTCAGCCGGTTACGCGGCTCGTAAGTTCCATTGATGCGAACGATGTTGAAATCCTGGTCTTCCACCCAGATGCGTCCAATAAAGTGCGGCCCCTTGATATGCGACTTTGGAACTACGTCATAGACCTGAGTGCGCACTTCGCCCAAAAACTGCTGGCGCAGATACCTGAGTTCAAAGTGGTCTTTATCGAAACCATAGTTGAGAAAAACAAGCTGCATGAAGCCCTGGGGCAGATAATTCATCTTGTAAACACTATTCAACCGCTCCAGTACCCGGCCAAACATCCCCTTGCGCGCGCGGTCCAGAAACTGCTTGTCATGAATTCCCTTCTCATTCAGGACCAGCCGGCCAAGGAAATACCGGTCATTATCCGGTACGCTTCCCAGGTCTTTATCCGGCTTCATGTTCTGGATATAGGTCTCTACCAGGGGGGTGTAATGCTGCATGTTTTCCGCCAGTTTGGCTTCCTGGTAAAAAATTCGGTCCGATACTTCACTGGCCTGGCTCGGCTCGGCTTGCGCCGGATTGCTTTTACGGTCTGACGCTGCCAGAGCTAACGCCGGCAAAATGATCGCCATGAGAAAGGCGAATAATCTGAGATAAGAGCGCATGATTCCTCCGAATTTACTTAATCTTTATTCAGCCAGTTCAAAAACAATGTGCACGAGCGCGCTGGAATCGTAAGGCTGTCCATTCTTTTTGGCGGGGTTGAAACGAATCTGCCGCGCCGCCCGCAAAGCAGACTCATCCAGTCCATGTCCCAGCCCGCGAACGACTCTTTGCACCCGCAGCTCGCCCGAAGCCGCAAACACAACTTCCACCAGGACTTCGCCTTCCACTCTGAGCTGCCGCGCTTCCGTGGTGTACTCCGGCTTTGGCTTAAATAAAAGTTCCACTGGCACAACTTTCGGTTTGGACTCTGTTCGCGCGACCGGCTCTGTGGCAGAGGCAGTCCTGTCAGAGAATCCGCTGGAAGTCACTGGGCCTCTGCGGCCGCTGTTCTCTCCCGGACCAGCAGGACCGTTGCCGAACCCCGAGCTGGCAATCACGCCCTCCCGCCCGTGGGAGCCTCCTGTTCCATTTCCCTTGCCTGGCCCCGCAGGCAAATCAAAAGACCCGACGCTCGCCACCGTGAGTGTGCGCTTGCTCTCTGAAGTTCCAGCAACTCCATTGGGATCGCCAAATCCGCCCGTCTGTACCTGACGCGCCGGCGCATGGATGGTGGGCTGCACCGAGCTTCCTGAGGCAAATGTATCCGTGACAACCTCTTTCTTACGAAGCTCCGGCCTGGGAGCTGGCGGGTTGGTGAATGTATTGGTCACAACTTCTTTTTTTGCTTCCGGCTTCGGCTCTGGTGGTTTGACCACAGGCGGAGGCGTGACTTTGGCAATTTCCGGCGGCTTCGGTGTTTCAATTTTTGGCGCAACCGGGGCGGGCGCAGGCAGCTCGATCTTCGGCTGCAATCGCGCCATTACCTGCGGCGGTGGGGCCACGATTTTTGGCGCTGGCTGGGGAGTGTAGATGGGCGTGACCAGTGACCGCTCAACCGGCTGCACACGCGGCTCGGAAAACATGGGAGCAAGCTTCAGAAACAGGAAGATCGCCATGGCGTGAAGCGCGATGCTCCATGCTAACTTCTCTTCCATCCGACGCGGTGGAAGCTCGTAATTGAGACGGGGCGCGCGCGCGATAACCGCAATTCGGCGGCCATTGGCGCCCACCTCGGCCACTCTGGATCTGGCAACTGTGGTGTCTTCTGGTTCAAGCTTCCAGGCATTGCCTTGATTCATGAAATTCATCCTTAAGCGGCAATGCCGCAATGTTCGCCCATGGGACCTTCTATCTATCGAATGCCGCGAATGCCGAATCCGCATTCCTTCGAGGACACGTCACGGCCGCTGTTCTCTCATAAAAGGGTGCGTGCATTCCAGCAGTGCAGACATAAGTGGCGGTAAAAAAAGCGCGACTCCCTGGCTCTGATGTTTGAACGGTAATGACAAGAAAAACTCCGAATCCACAGAAGCTCACAATTGCATTCTCGTGTTGATGGCTTCACAGCTTCAATATGTTGCCCAATCGGTAAACAACACCAAAAAATCCCCGGCGATGCGTCTTCAGGCCTTAGAAGGAGCAACCAGAAACGCTGCCTGCTACTCCTAGTGTTACGGAGCAATTCTGGAATCATGAATAAACGTTGCGTTGTTGGAGTTGTATTCGGCACCAGGCCGGAAGCCATCAAACTTGCGCCTGTAATTTTTGAACTGCGTCGCCGAACGGAATTTGAACCGGTTTTGATCGCGACTTCGCAGCACCGCCAGATGCTGGACCAGGTACTTGAAACATTTCGCATTCGTCCGGATGTCGATCTGGATTTAATGCAACCCAACCAAAGCCTGAATGGAATCACCTGCCGGGTGCTGCAGGCGACCGATGCAGCGCTGCAGTCGCTTTCTCCGGACTGCCTGCTGATTCAGGGAGACACGACCACTGCCTTTGCCACGGCGCTCTCGGCTTTCTACCGGCGCATTCCCGTGGCGCACGTGGAGGCTGGACTGCGGAGCGGCGACATTTTCAACCCCTGGCCGGAAGAGGTCAACCGCCGGCTGGCGGGGGTTGTGACGGAACTGCATATGGCTCCCACGCCGCTGGCCCGGGAAAACCTGCTGGCCGAAGGCATCTCTGCGGAAAAAATCGTAGTCACGGGAAACACCGTGGTGGATTCGGTGCAAATGCTGCTGCGGATGGGAGCACTCGACGAGTTGCCGCCTCAGGGCGTGCCCAGCGATAACAGCCGCATCGTGCTCATTACTTCGCATCGCCGCGAATCGTGGGGCGCGGAACTCGACAACATCTGCGGCGCCATTCGCGACCTGGTGCAGCGCTTTGACGATGTAAGAATTGTTTATCCGGTCCACATGAATCCCAACGTGCGCAATCCCGTAATGGCGCAACTTGGCGGCATGGACCGTGTGCACCTGGCGCCGCCTCTTGATTACTTCCAGTTTCTCTCGCTGCTGCGCCGCAGTTATCTCGTGCTTACCGATTCCGGCGGAGTACAGGAAGAAGCACCGACGTTTGGCAAGCCGGTGCTGGTCCTGAGAAAAGTTACGGAGCGGCCAGAGGCTTCCATGATGGGTCTTTCGCGCGTCATTGGCACCTCGCGCGAGGCCATCCGGGAAGAAGCATCGCTGCTGCTCAGCGATCCTGTGGCCTGGCGCGCCATGTCCGAAGGGGAAAACCCCTATGGCGACGGCAGGGCCGCAACCAGAATTGTCGAAGCCCTGTCGCGCTGGCGTCAGGGACTAACACCCGTCCTGGAAGAATGGCAGCAGTTCCAGGGAACGGCGCGTGCAATGGAAGCTGCCTGAGCCTGCGCCGAAAGGCGCAGCCGTTAGTGTTCGCAGTTAGGTACTGGGCCCCAGTCTCCCTTTGTTCCCCGGAGTCAACAATGCCCGGCCGCATGAGTACAGAGAAAAACGCAGTACCCACAACGAAAGTTTCGAAGGCATATGCTGCTCCATTTGTTCAGCGTCGTAGTCGCGCTTATCTGTATCTACACCGTACGGCATTACTGCTTCACTCTGAACCGCTTTACGGGTGAACAGCGACATCCTTACATTGATGTCGATTCTGCTGTCTGGCCCGCGGTAACGGTACTGATCGCCGCGCATAATGAAGAGGCAGTAGTGTCCGACATTCTGTCCGCCCTGCTTGAGGTGGATTATCCTCACGACAAGCTGTCCATTGTTCCGGTCAATGACCGCTCCACAGACCGCACGCGCGAGATCATCGACAGCTTTGTGGAGAAGTATCCAGGACGAATCACTCCCTTTCATCGCACGGGCGGAAAGCCAGGCAAGGCTGCGGCCCTGAAGGAGGCCATGGCCTTTGTGCAAACCGAGGTATTCCTGGTGTTCGACGCAGACTACATTCCCGGCAAAGCGCTGATACGGCAACTGGTGTCGCCGTTCTTCGATCCCGAAGTCGGCAGCGTGATGGGCCGGGTGGTGCCACTGAACGTCGGACGAAAGCTGCTCACGCGTCTGCTGGATCTTGAGCGCTCCGGCGGATATCAGGTAGACCAGCAGGCCCGTATGAATTTGCATTTCGTCCCGCAGTACGGCGGGACCGTGGCCGGCATTCGCACATCCTCGCTGGAAGAGGTCGGCGGGTGGAACGAAAACACTCTGGCCGAGGACACCGATCTTACCTTCCGCCTGCTTCTTGCCGGGTGGAAAACCGTGTACGAGAACCGCGCGGAGTGTTACGAAGAAGTTCCGGAACGCTGGCCGGTGCGCGTGCGCCAGATCATGCGCTGGGCCAAAGGCCACAATCAGGCGCTCACGGAATATGCCACCGCCCTGCGCCGCCGTAAAAACATGAGCTTGTGGGAGCGAATGGACGGAATGCTGCTGCTGTGCGTATTCGCCATGGCTCCGGTGCTCCTGCTGGGATGGGTACTGGCACTCATGCTCTTTTATCTGGGTGCACCGATCGGCGGCGGGACCGCCGTGCTCGCCCTGGCCGCTTTCACCACGCTGGGTAATTTTGCCGCCTTCTTCGAAATAGCCGCGGCGGCCCGGCTCGATGGCTCGGAGGAACGGATTCGTCTGCTGCCCTTCACTCTGCTCGGCTTCTCGGTAAGCCTGATCAGCGTCTCGCGTGCGGCATGGCAACAGATTATCGCCGGCATTCTGGGCCGGGAAATGGTGTGGCACAAGACGGAGCGTTCCCGCATGGCGCCCGTGGCCGCCGGGAGGGCGGCATGAACGAAGTATTGGCCCCTGCCGCGCTGGCCGCGCTTACCGGCTCCATGGTCGCTTTGCCGCTTACGCCCGCAGTGCTTGAAATCCTGCGGCGCAAAGATGCCGGCCCTCTGCCTGCACGCAAAGATGATGGCAACATCCGGAATTTTGCGCGCTCGATGCGACGCTACATTGCTCCGCTGCGCGAGCCTCTGGCCGTCTGCGCACAGAGCGGCGCCATTCAGGAAAGCTGCCTGGGGGACGGCTCCTACGCCCTGGTGGTAGGCCAGGGAGGTGATTACGGCGCGTCCGACGAAAAAATCCAGACACTCATACTGTTTGCCCAGTCCGTCTCTCTCAGTCATCGCATGATTTTTTTGAAGGACCTTTACGCCGCCGGTGACCTGTACGGAGGCAGACAAATAATTTTTCGCGCCGTGCTCGCGGAGAAAGACGTATTCCTCGGAGAAGAAACACTGGTTGCCCGGTGGCTCCATTCGGAAGGCTCGGTCTTTGCCGGCCGCGGAAGCACGCTTTACGGAAGACTTTCCGCGGAAACAGCGGCTGCCCTTTCCACTGGCTGCAAGTTTGAACGCGTATGTGCGCCTGTGATCGTGACCGCTGCCAATGCGCTGCAACGAAGAGGACATCAGGCAGACGGCACGGTTCGTGAGTTTCATATTCAGCAGGGAAGGCTGGGGCGCTCCCGGATTCGCGGCGACATTCATTTCCATCCGGGAGAAATGTTTCTTGGCAACATCATAGCCACGGGCGCCGTGCGCATCGACGAAAAAACCCGCATCCTGGGCAGTGCAAAAGCTGGCACGCACATTCAGCTTGGGACCGGGGCCGAAGTCGAAGGCAGCCTGGTAAGTTCCGGAAGAATTGATGTTGGTCCGGAGTGTCTGATCAGGGGGCCTGTGCTGGCGGACAAGGAAATCGTTATAGCCAGCGGCGTCCAGATCGGCTCGCCCGATTCTCCTGCCACGGTGAGCGCTCCGCGTATCCGCATCTCTTCCGGCAGCAGAGTGTATGGAACTCTGTGGGCAAGACTTGAGGGAAGGGTGGAGGAATAAGTCATGCTCCGCTTCTTTCTGCTTCTCCTGGTCTGCTGGCCGGGATCGGATACTCTTCATGCCCAAAAGTTTGAGCCGCAAAATTATCAGACTGACGATGGCGCTCTGGTGCTGCAGAACGCGGGAAATTACATTGAGCCATATTTCGCCACCAAAGCGCTGCTCATGGCTGAAGATGCGGGTCTCGATATTCGCCAGTCCGGACTTGCCTGGATTGGCTGGGGACTCGCGCATCAAAACAGCCAGGGCCGTTTCGAACGATACTGTCAAAAAGCTGACGGCGCATGGCATGAATGCGGCGCCGCCGATGCCGATGATTCCATGCTGGCGCTGTGGCTTCAACTCCTTTACCGCATGGCCCCCGGCAACGGACTGCCTCGCGAATGGCAGTCCAGCGCAAAGAAAGCAGAGTCTCAGCTTGCCCATTTGCGCAATCGGCGGCTCGGCCTGTACCACGTCTCCGACCGCAATCATGTTGCTCTGCTGATGGACAACGTAGAGGTCTATTCGGCGCTCCGGGACATGGCTGCGGCAAAATCGCGCTTTGGAGACGAAAAAGGAGCGCGGCAAACGGCAAAGGATGCCGACAGACTTGCCTCGGCAATTCAGCATGTTTTCTGGAACCAGCGGGCGCAATGGTACCGCCCCTCCATGCAGAAGACTCCTCCGCGCTTTTATCCGGACGTGGTCGCCCAGGTATATCCGTGGCTCGCGGGACTTTCCGCACCCGGCCAGGATGTACAGGTTTTATGGACAAGATGGAAAAGCAGGTTTGCTCCAGCCTGGCTGGAATCTTCTTATGATCCTCATCCCTGGGGACTCGTGGCGCTGGCAGCTTTGAAGACAGGTGACAAAGGCAGCGCGGGTTGCTGGTTAGCTCATGCCCAGTCCCTGCGTTACAGCTCCCGGTGGAACGTGCTCGAAGAAGCTGTTTATCAGGGCCTGGAACAACGATTCAGCCAGGGGCAGCGGGCAGACGCTGCGGCCTGCACACAAGTAGCGGGCAGGTAATGGTATGAAGAGATTATTCAAATACGGAATAACCCTGGCAGTCTTTGCGGCGATGCTGGGCACCCTCGCCGCTTATCGTCACCTGAATATTAAGGGCGGCGCCAGCGTGGATACCATTCTGCTTCTGATTCCCGACTCCGCCGACTCCGCCGATCCTCAGATCCAGGAATGGATTGATGCCGCGGCGGAAGAGGGGCTGCACCTCGAAGTAGTGCGGGATTCCAGCCTTCTTGATCCTATGTTTCACTTTCATGCGGCGGGCCTGATTGTTCCCGATCAGGTCCATCGCACCGCCAATGACACGCTCATCGGCGCGTTGCAATCCTACGTGCGCAACGGCGGAAATCTCATGCTCGTCTATGACGCCTGCACATGGGACCTGAACGGCTTCTTTCCAAAATATGGCTCGCGGCTGACCGGTCTGGCCGGCGTCCGTTATGCCCTCTATGACGAGTACCGCAAAAACACCATGGAAACGAACGCGATCTGGAGTTCTTCCGAAACCATGCAGGACCTTGGAGTGCCTCCAGGCAAATTCGTCCCCCTGGACAGCAGGAATCAGCTGAAAGCATGGCGCGCTGTTTCGTATGGAAACGGCGCCCACGGGCAGGCTGACACGACCAGATTTACGCTGGTCCGTTACCTCTATGGCGAAGTGATGTACCCGTCATTCCGAACGTCCGGGCAATTCGATGGCAAAGTTCTGCTGCAATCGGGGGCTGGGATCGCCGCGGGAGTAAGGAAATATGGGCTGGGCAACGTTTTGTTTGTAAACCTGCCGCTGGGCTATCTCAAACTTCGCACTGACGGGCTGATGCTCCATTCGTTTCTTCATTATTTTGCCGTGCGTATGTTGCAACTTCCATGGCTTGCTTCAGTCCCTGACGGCACGGGAGGACTGGTCATGAACTGGCACATCGATGCGCAATCCGCACTGAAACCCCTTGAAATTTTGGCAAAAGGCGGCATTTTCGATCAGGGCCCCTTCTCCGCACACATGACAGCCGGCCCCGACGTAGATGTGCTCCAGGACGGAAAAGGGCTGAACCTGGAGCACAATCCCACTGCCGGAAGATGGATTCAATACTTTGTTGCGCACGGCGATTCCGTGGGCAGCCACGGTGGCTGGATCCATAACTACTTTGGCGCAAACGTCAGCGATACCAACGAAGACAGCTTCAGAAAATACCTTGAACTAAACCGGGATTCACTGGAGAAAATAACTGGCCGCCGGTTGACTGAATACTCCGCTCCTCTGGGCGCCCATCCGGACTGGGTGACCCGGTGGCTGGAAAAGAACGGGTTTGTCGCTTACTACTATTCCGGCGACACTGGCATGGGACCGACCCGTGTGTATCGCGATAACGGCCGGGTAGGGTCGTCCATTTGGGCCTTTCCCATCCTGCACCTGGGCATCGATGCCAGCTTCGAAGAAATGGATTTTGATGGAGTTCCTCTGTCCACGGTCCAGGATTGGCTGATGAATATTGCAGATTTTACCGTGCGCGAACATTCGGCCCGGCTGTTCTATTCGCATCCGCTCGGCGCTGTTCGTTATATGCCTGCACTGCAGGAGTGGCTACGACATACGGCCATCCTTTCCCAGGAAAAACAATTTCGCTGGTACACAATGTCCGGACTCGCCGATTTTCTCAACACACGAAGCCAGGTCCACTGGTCTCTCACCCGCTCCGGTGGAACGGTCCTGCTGCAGGCCAGCCACCCTAAAACTTTGGTCCACCTGACGTGGATGCTGCCGAAATCCCTTTATCGCAAACCGGCTGTTGTGCAGGGCAAGGCCGTTGTCAGCACTTCCGGCGATCTTTGGGTTGTTACCGCTGGCGACTGCGCCAGCCTGGCCGTGGAGTTCGGTGCGACTTAAAGCAATGCGCCACATTACAAACAAGAGTCGTGAGGCATTATGAAACTGATTATCCTGGGTCCTCTTCTTTTGGCAGCGGTCCTTGCCGGCGGCCAGGAACAGACCCCTCTTCCCCAGGGATCGAGTATTCCCGGCCTTTCCTCCGTGCCGTTCGGCCTGAATGGCGGCCCTGGCTTTGTGGAGCTTGGCGGAGATTACAACTCACTGAGCGGAAATTTTCAGCGATGGGAAGATGCGTATTTGCGCGGGGGAATCTCAAGCGGACGCAACAACTTTAACGGCGAACTGAGCCGCCAGTCCCGCTATGGCGATACCGGCTGGTATTACTCGCTGGGCTGGATCCGGAGCTGGAGTGAAGACTGGTACAGCGAGCTCGACTTTGGCAGCAGCACCGTTGGTGGTTTTTTCCTGCCCAAAGTTCGCACGGATGCCCTCATCAACCGCAAGCTGCTTTCTCGCCGCCAGCTGGTGGTGACTCTGGGCGGCGGCTATGATCTCAGCAAAACCATAAATTCCGCATATCGCGGCGAGATTGGCGCCACTTATTATTTCGAACGTCCATGGATAGTCCAGGGCGGTGTGACCTGGACCCATGCAAATCCAGGCTCGATTCTTGCCCGTACACAGTTTGTGGCAGTCACCCAGGGGCACGCAAAAGAACACTACATTACGTTAAGGGCCGAAACAGGCCGTGAGGGATACGAATTGATTGGCCCCACGACTTCGCTTTTCGATTTTCCCATTCACAACTATTCGGCCACATGGAGGCAATGGCTTGGCCCCGGCTGGGGTATCAACACTTCCCTGGAGCATGAAGATACTCCTTTTTATCACCGCAATGGGGGTACATTTGGCATCTTCCTGGAGTTCTAGAATCGCGACCGCCCGGCCAGAGCCGGAGCAGCTGGAAAAATTGCGCCATCACGGCTGGCGCGGCGGATGGATCGCTCCTCATCGCGCCTTTGCCTATCTGCCGCTCAACGCCAAAGACCTGATGGTTTGCGTCATGCTGGCCGCGGGAATGACTCTAGCCTGGGTTTCCGTGCTGGACCGCGTGGGGCTTTTGTGGGGCCGCATCTTCCGCTACTGGACTGAGGCGCTGGGACTCCAAACCACGGTATTTACGGCCGTACACCATCTGGGAGGACACATTCACTTCTCGCTCCCTTACCTGAACCTTGCTGCCGGACCTCCCGATCCGCAAATATGGTGGATCAGCGGCGCGGCCACGCTTGCTCTTTTGGCCGTCACCTGCTTTATGTCCGAGGAAAAACTGCCGTGGATCTATCTGCTGCGGTTTCTTGTGCTGCTCCAGGGAACAGCTCTGGTCTATTTTGTTTTTGCCGCAGCGCGCTTTCCTCACGATTTGCCCAGCTACACCGCAGGCATGCTCTACTTCGGAATCGTTCTCATCAGCCTGATACCTGCGATTCTCGGCCTCACATTTTATTTATTCGACTTTAGCCTGCTGAAAAAGATCTGGCTGACGCTGCTGGTAGCCGGATATCTTACGCTGTTCGTCCCGCTGCAATACATGCTCCACATCTATATCCTGCAGAAATCCATTCTGTTCATGCCGATCCTCTATTTTGCGTTTGGCCCCTTTCTGGACGTGCTAATCTTTGTAAGCTTCTATTCCTGGGGCATGAGCTGGAAGTCCCAAAACCGGCTGCGGCAGTCCTGAAAACACCGGCAACATAATCTAAATTACAATCTAATGACATTTCTATGACAAACCGTAGCGCCTGTTTGTTGAATAATATTGACACTGGCAGACGAGCTTGAACCAGTTTGGTTTTAGTCCCTGCCCTGTTTGACACCGGTTCCGACCGGCTTTAATTTGAGCGCAGTTACAAAACGGTCCGTCAGGTTTCTTCGAGAGTTTCCTCCAGGCACGCTTTGTTCCGTCGCCTGCCTCAAATTTATGCCGGCCGGAACCGATTTTCATGCCCTAACTTGAGGCGAAACAACTTTTGAATTAAGAAAGAGCCTGCCAGGAATACCTGACAGGCTCTTTTCCCTTCCCTTTTCCCTGAGCCTTCACGAAAGAAAAACTGACAAGCGAAAACCAAATTGCCTAGTATCGTACCTATTTGTTAAAGAATTGTCAACGGATTGTAAAGATAGGTAGTGTCCTAACAGGCGTGTTGCTAAAATTGTCGCTCTGGTGTAAAGTTTGTCCCGCTTATGTCCAAAGATATCGCAATCGGTCTGCTTGGGGCTATTGTGGCAGTCGCAGGATTGCTGCTGATCTTCAGTGGGTTCTTATTCACGAAGGCCGAATCTTTTGAGAGTCTAAGAGGTGATAAATTTAGAACAATTGGTAAGCTGGGAGTAATACCCCTAATCGCTTCATTTGCTACTGCATGGGTTTGCCTTATGGCGGTTCAAGATAACCCTTGGGCCGTTACATGGGGGATTATGGTGTTCAAAATCGCACTTGCAATCTCTGCTTTGTATTCCATAATATCCCTATTGATTTTGTGAAAGGCAAACACTGTGGGGCTTACTGAATCAAAAATAAAAGACTTGCAAGACAAGAAATTCGATAAGTTATTCGATAAGCAAAAAACGGAGTGGGTTGCGATTGCAAACAACGCCTTTGCCGCTGCCAAGAGCCATATTTGCGGAGGCCATGCCCCACGTCCAGATGATATTTTGAAAATGCTTTTGCCGATGCTTGAGCCAAACGAGACGTTACGAAAGCATCAAGAGAATGTCAGGGCGCGTTACAAGCGGTACCGTGAGGCGTTTGGCGAGTATATGATTGATATGGTCTTTTACCAATCGAAGGAGACAAAAAAATGAGCGACGAACGAAAACTTGAGATCGCAAAGCAATATGTGGACCAACAACTCGAAACAATGAAGCAGTATGGGTCTGCTCCCAGCGACATGTCGGAGCATGAATACAAGGCGTTGATCCAAGAAGTCGCTGATAATGTTCGCACATAAATAGTCGCTGCCTCCTCATCGTTTAACGAAGTAACCCGCCTATGCCCAGGCGGGTTTTTTATTGCGCTCCCAGCAATTCCGCTATTGACCACACGTGATTTGTGATTCCTGATTCCATTGCCGGGGTGACTCTCAGAGTCTTGTGAACCCGGCAAAAGTTGTAATAAGCGAAATGCAGAGCGCAAGCCGCTTGCAGGTTACCCCGCTTCTTTGAAAACGCATTGGTGAGCCGCGTAAATCTCCGCATCATCATCCGCATCGTTAAATTCTGTCTCTCAACGTAACTGGTAGAAATGCGCTCCTCATCGGGGCTGCCCTGGCGGATTTTGGATATGACCTCCATGATTGGGCTTGGGGAGTATTTCCCCGCACTGTCATGCTGGCCATAATCGCCATACAGTTTGATGAGCTGCGCGAAGTCAATCTCGGAACCGAAGGATTGCTCGACGGCATCCACATAAAAACGAAAGCCGTCTGTGGTTAGCTGCATCCGGCCCTCAACTCGTGCTGAAAGATCGGAAACAAAAGCGCGAGTAGTCGCAGCAGACCGCTTGCCCACGGTAAAGCAAGGAACAAGTTTGGTGTCCGCATCAATGGCCACGAAAACCCACGCGTCTCCATATTCTGCAGGGTCTTCTTTGCGGCATCGTTTTTGCTTCTTGTTCACGAAGCTCCAAATTTCATCGGACTCAACAAACTTGCATTTTAGTCCGCGCATTTTCTCATCCATCAACTGAGCACAACGCTGGCCAGCCAGGACCAGCAGCTGCAAGATTGTGTCACGGTGAAGCCCTGTAAGCCGTTCTGTGCTGCGGACAGAGCAACCCTCAATCAAGCAATGAAGTGCGCGTAAAGCGGTCTGCATGTTCACGCGCATGGTTCCCAGAGGCGCTTTAGGTTGGGGCTGTGAGTTGGGGTCTGAGAATGTTGTGCGGCAGGACAGGCAACGGAAGCGCTGGACTTTACGCTTGCCGTAAGTCCCGAATTTTTTAACTGTGGAGTGCTGGCATTTGACGCACGTCATTGGACTTTTCCTCTTGTGTTTTGCAGGAAAAAATCCGACAATTGAAGTTGAGGTCTGAGTGTCGGCTAATCCCGTTGCTTGGATTTAGCTCCGTTCCTGGTGTCATCCAGGGGCGGGGCGCTTAAAAGCTAATCGCTTACTGCGGTGGTGGTGTAACCGTGATTTCCACGGTGGTTCCATCCGAAAAACGAACGGTGAATGTGAGTGAACGCCTCATATTCAACCTCCTTTCTAGGCCAGTTTCGGACTGCGAATCCGAGCTGGCCTTAACCGTCTAAAGTGTTATATCAACCACCAAAGCATTAGTCAATAACTTTTATCTAAATTGTTTATCATTAAAACTATTGCATTAGGGATGCGCCTAATGGTACTCTCTTGTGGGAGGTTGCATTAATGGCGGACACAGAGAAGAGAAAAAAAGAAGAGTTTCCGATCAAAAGCGGCATACCGGTGCCTCCTAAGATTAGGCATCGCAGTCCGAGCTATCCCGTTATTGGCCTAAAGGACGCTCTCGAAAGAACAAAGAAGTTCTATGTTGTTGATGGTAGGGGAGGTGCGCCGACAGACATGGCAGCTAAACATATTGGGTTCGCTAGTGCCCACGGTCAGGCTCTAAGTGTACTTTCGGCGCTGAAAAAATTCGGCTTATTGGAAGACAGAGCAGGGCGAGTTGTTCTTACGCAGCGAGCCTTGGAGTTAATAACCCTGCCTGAAGACGATCCCAGGCGAAGCGAATCGTTGCGTAAGGCAGCTTTAAGCCCGACGATTTATGGGGGGTTGATTAAGCAATTTAAGGCGAACGGAGCGGCAAGTTTGCCCAGCAATGAAACTCTGAGAGCAGAGTTAATCGCCTATAAGGACTTCAACCCCAACGCAGTGGATGATTTCATAAGGGCATTCAGGGAAACATTGGATTTTTCTGGTTTATCTGATTTTTCTATGATAGAGTCTGTGGATGAAGCACAGTCAGAAGATGCAGAAGAGTCGGGTGGGGTAAATGAACCACTGGCCAGGATGCGGAATCCCACTATTGTGCGCGTGGTTAATAATGAGGAGAAAATACCTGTGAACCCTGCTTCACCCACCGCAACCCCCCATTCATGGACATGGACACTTTCAATACCGCGCAACGTGAAAGCAGACTTGCGAATCGCGGGTGACGTAACAAGAGCAGACATAGCGCGATTAAAAAAGCAGATTGAATTTATTGAAGATAGTTTCGAGGAAGAAACTGAGCAATAAAAAGCCCCATAAAGCGGGGCAACATGCAAATAAGACACGATCCTAATGAAGAAGAGGCCGACGATAATTTAAATAACGGCTAAAATGTTGAACTCAGCCCAGCTTAATTGCTGGGCATTGCTTTTCCCGCCAGCAACACGCCTGTTAGGACACTACCTAAAGATAAGTTGACCACTCTCCAGAAACCTTCAATTGCCCCTTGGCCGGAACACCGCTATAATCGCTCCACTTCGCGTCCTGCGTGCAGGTATCATTGTGTCCTGCAGGAACCCCGACCAGAACCTGCATTTGGGGCGTGACTGAGAAATTGGCCAGGGCTCAATGGAAAAAATTCTTGTTGTGGAAGATGATCGCGCGGTGCAAAAAGCCCTGAAACGGCTTTTTTCCTCCAGCGGCTATGGGGTAGAGATAGCGCAAAACGGCCCAGCAGGTTTGGAATCGGTGGGTATCGCAATGCCATCGGCTGTGGTCCTGGATCTGAGACTTCCGGGCATGCAGGGGCAGGACGTTTGCCGCGAACTCAAAAATCGGGTCCCCTCTCTTCCGGTGGTTGTCCTGAGCGCTTCCACGGATGTTGTCGATAAGGTCCTGCTGCTGGAAATTGGCGCGGATGATTACGTCACCAAGCCGTTTAGCCCCAGAGAGCTACTGGCACGGGTAAAAGCATCCATCCGCCGCGCCAGCCGGACTTCCTCGGTTCCCGATATTTATGTATTCGATAACATCACGGTAAATTTTGCGAAAATGGAAGTCACGCAGGCAGACCAGCCTGTTATTTTGACCGCGCAGGAGTTCAAGGTCCTGAAATTTTTTATCCAGAACCCGGACCGCGTAATCTCCCGTGAGGAACTGCTGAACGAAGTCTGGGGATACAGAAATTACCCTTCCACGCGCACGGTGGACAACCACATTCTTCGCCTTCGGCAAAAGCTGGAGAAAGATCCGTCACAGCCATTCTATTTCAGGACCATACACGGCACGGGCTACAGATTCGTCCGTTCCTAGGAGCAAAGGCCGAGCCTGCATACAAATATGATTGCGCAGTTCCCGCTGAGAACAAAATTTCTGGGCTTGCTCCTGCTTGGAGTACTGGCAGTAACAGGCGCCATACTGCTCGTGGTACGCCATGCGATCGAGAACCAGGTCAGGGAGCAGATTTTCGACGATCTTAGCAACTCCGTACGCACGTTCAGGACCTTTCAAAGCGAGCGCGAATCCACTTTGAGCCACACAGTGGAGTTGCTGGCCGATCTTCCCACGCTGAAGGCGGTCATGACCACTAACGACATGGCCACGATTCAGGACGCTTCCGCCGGAACGTGGAATCTCAGCGGAAGCGACCTTCTGGCTTTGGCTGTTCCTGACGGAAAGGTCATGGCGGTCCATGCCGCAGCGGCCCTTGAAATATCCACGACGGCAGTGCAGGAAGCTTTTACCAGCGCGATCCGGCGTCCGGAGAACAAGCAATGGTGGTTCCTCCAGGGACACCTCTATGAGGTTTTTCTCCGTCCTGTTTATTTTGGACCTTCAGGTGATAACCGTCTTTTGGGAGTGCTTGCTCTGGGCTATGAAATTAATGGGGCCCTGGCAAGAGATGTAAACCGGATTGCCGGAAGCCAGGTCACGTTTCTTTATGGCAACACGGTGGTCGCAACTACGCTCTCTCCTTCCCGCCGCGCTGACTTTGCCCGGAATACTCACTCCATCATGGTCTCGGACGACATTGCACCGGTGGAGTTTCAACTCGGAAACGAACGCTATTTGGGTACATCCGTGCAACTGGCTCCCGGCTCGGACCAGGCAGTGCGGCTGAGCGTGCTGAAATCGTATGATGAGGCCACCGCGCATTTTAGCGGACTCTATCGCAGCCTCGTCGCTCTTGGAATACTGGCCCTGCTGGGCCAGGGCCTGCTGGCTATCGTCATCTTCAGCCGCTATACCCGTCCGCTGGAAGAACTGGTCGCGGCTGTTCGCGCGCTGGGGAAAGGAAATTTCGACTATCCCCTCGATGCCCGCGGCAAAGACGAACTGGCCGAAGCCAAAGCGTCTTTCATTCGTACCCGTGACGATCTACGGCTGACCCAGCGAAAGCTGCTGGAATCCGAACGCCTGGCAACCATTGGCCGGATGGCGAGTTCGATTTCCCATGACCTGCGCCATCAGCTCACGTCGATCATGGCCAATTCTGAATTCCTTGCCGAACCCAACCTTCATCCTGAACAGTCGGAAGAACTTTATGAAGAGGTTCGCGATGCAGTTGGCCGCATGACTGAACTGATCGATTCCCTGCTTGAATTTTCCAGGGGCAAGGACGCCCTGTCACTCTCCTGGATAAGTCTTGAAAGCACCATGCAGAGGGCCATGCGTTCCGTGTATCGCCATCCCAGCGTGCAAAATGCGGAAATTCGCTTGTCCTGCCTGGGAAATCGTGAAGGCTGGTTTGATTCGAGAAGACTTGAGCGGGTCTTCTATAATCTGCTGCTCAATGCCTGCCAGGCGGCCGCGCCCCATCCCGGCCAGGTGGACGTAAGCATCCAGGAAGCGCCGCAGGCGATCGAAATTCTTGTTTCCGACCAGGGTCCCGGCATTCCCGAGCCGATACGTGAGAAAATCTTTGAGCCTTTCGTCAGTTATGCCCGCGAGCATGGTACCGGGCTGGGGCTGACAATTGTCCAGAAAATAGTGGAAGAACACGGTGGGACCATCCGGCTGGCGGATTCTTCCCCTGGACACACCACTTTCGAAATTAAGCTTCCGCTGGTTTACGCCTCGGAAGCGGAAGTGCCGGAAGACCTATCCTCCGTTAAATCCAGCAATACTCATTCTGCGCAGTTGAGAGATTGAAAAATGCCGTTAAGAAAGTTTGTTTCTCTGCAAGTCTTTTTTTTGATGATACTTTTAATATCTGGTTTAGCCGCAACTGCGGCACAGGAAGCCAGCGGAGCTTCCCAGCCCTCCGAATCCTCTCTGCGCGACTCGATTCGCGAAATGCAGACACAGATTCAGCAATTAAGGGAACTGGTGCAGGCCATGAAAACCGAAGCAGACGGATTTCATACCGAGACACTGCAATTAAAACAGGAACTCCAGCTTACGCGCGAAAAGCTCAATGCCCTTGATCTCTCCGCTAGAAAGTCGGCCGCGCCGGACTCTGGCAATGCACGGAACGAACCGAGCGCAGCGCAGCCACCGGAACACAAGCCCCTGGCCGAGCGCATCAGCAAACTGGAAGATGACCTGCAGCTGAACACCGAAAAAATTGACGACCAGTATCAAACAAAGGTGGAAAGCGCCTCAAAGTACCGGGTAAAACTCTCGGGCGTTCTCCTGATGAATGTATTCAGCAACAAGGGAAACGTCGATCATTTTGAACAACCCGGCGTTGCCGAGCCACCAACTGCTTCGGGCCTGAACGGCAATGGTAACGGCAGCTTTGGCGCAACATTTCGGCAATCAGAGCTTGGACTGGAGGTTCACGGGCCTTCCTTTGCCGGCGCCAGAACCAGCGGCAACTTTGTCGCCGATTTTTTTGGTGAGTTCCCTGAAGCCAACAATGGCGCAGCTACCGGAACTCTGCGCCTGAAAACCGGGACCGTCCGGCTCGACTGGAATCGTACCTCGTTGGTCGCCGGAATCGACAATCTGTTCTTTTCTCCTGAATATCCCACATCCTGGGCCTCGGTGGGGATTCCTGCATTCTCCTATGCCGGGAATCTGTGGGGCTGGATACCTCAGGTTCGTATTGAGCACAGCCTTATCGCATCGGACACATCCACGCTGAAAATTTCAGGTGGTATTCTTGACCCTCTTACCGGCGAAACGCCACCCAATGAATTTCTGCGCTTACCCGGCGCTGGTGAAAGTTCGAGACAACCCGGCTACGCCGCTCGCGTGGAATGGACCCACAAGATCGGGAACCAGCCTCTGACTCTTGGCGCTGGCGGATATTACGATCACCAGAACTGGGGCTTTAACCGGAATGTGACTGGCTGGGCCGCGACCGTGGACTGGATCATCCCCTTTGGCGACTACGTCAGCCTGAGCGGCAAATTTTACGATGGCAGCGCCATCGGCGGCCTGGGCGGCGGGATAGGCCGCAGTATCGTTTTCAAAGGCGCCCTTGAAGATCCGGCTGCGCCGTTTCATGCCCTGGGATCCACGGGAGGATGGAGTCAGCTTAAGATTAAGCCCGTGACCAAGCTTGAATTCAACCTGGCAGCTGGCCAGGACGGAGCCACAGCCGGCGACGTAAGAGGCTTCACTGAAGCGCCAGGATATTTTGCCGCCACCCTGTTTCGCAACCGCAGCGAGCTGGTGAATTTCGTTTATCGTCCGCGGTCCAATCTTCTTTTTTCCACCGAGTTCCGGACACTCAGGACCTTTGACGTGAATGGAACCAGCCAGCGCGCCAACCAGTTGAATCTGGTCATGGGAGTATTATTTTGAAGAAGGGCATGTTGATTTATCTTCGATTTCTGCTGCTTGGTACAGCAATCGGGGTCCTCGCGTACGTCCGCGCAGGCGCGCAGACGCTTACGATCAATGGCGCGGTTGAAATAACCAATGTCCATGCACGCTCCAAAGGCGTGGATAATGCCGGCGTTGTTGTCTGGCTTACACCACTGGGAGGAGAACCGGCAGGTAATGCGCCAACCCTTCCCAAACGCAAGTTCACTCTGCTTCAGAAAAACAAGACTTTTGCGCCGCATATCCTGGTAGTTCCGGCAGGCTCTGCAGTGGAATTCCCCAACAAAGATCCTTTTTTTCACAATGTGTTTTCGCTGTATGACGGAAAGCGGTTCGATCTGGGACTCTATGAAGCGGGCAGCACACGAACATTGAACTTCGATCACCCTGGAATCTCTTTCCTTTTTTGCAACATCCACCCTGAAATGAGCGCCGTAATCATTGCGCTGGACACTCCGTGGTATGCACTGTCTGACACCGCCGGCCAAATCACGATTCCCGGAGTTCCTGCAGGGCGGTATATGCTCCATGTTTGGCGAGAGGGGTCATCGCCAGAATCATTAAAAAACCTTTCCCGAACCGTAGTGCTGTCTCATGAATCACTATCTCTTGGAAAACTCGAGATACCCAATAATGCTCCCGTCCCACTTGCTCACAAAAATAAATATGGACGCGACTACGATGCTCCACCAGCGCTGGACCATGGATATAACAATCGCTGACGAGGGAGTATTGATCTTCTGTTCAGAAATTTACAGAGATCACGACTGTCATCGCTTCTCCGGCGAGTTTTGAGGATGTTGCCACGTCAGCCAGGCGCTGGAAGCCAAAAGCCGATGATCTGAAGCCCAGACCGGCGGGTTTCTGCGGTCTGAGCTGGGATTACGCCGATGTTAGCGAGCCTGTACCATCAGGTGATTGGATCACCTCGAACCTGCCACTGTCTGGGCCCTGTCACTAGTCGCGGGTTGCTGAGAAGGGACTTGCAGGAACACCTTGGTGCGGGTTGGGTTCGGTTTGATAGTCGATAAAAGCTTCAACGACGAGCCTCGCGCCTCCGCCGAAGGTTGCGTCAGTGCAATCAGCTTGTCGAACACGCTGAACATGGCATTGGTGCGCATTCCTTTATCGATGAGGGAAAAGCTGTCAGCAAAGGCTTTCATCCTGGAAGCAAATGCGCTTGGGTTAAGCCTGGTGCTGGACTGGACAAGCGTTTGCAGGCCCATGATGGCGGCCACCAGCGAATCTTCGTTTCTGAAAAAATTTGCCAGGATCGAAATCTGCGGGCGATTCAGCACCACCGTCCCGGGGCTGGAGATGGAAGAAAAGGGCGAAGGATCGACCGGGAACTGTTGTGGGGTGAAATTGGTAAACTGCGCGCCCTCACTCCGCCATGCATCGAAGACGGCCTGGGTAAAATACGCCCAGCCGATGTCCGCCAGCCCTTCATCTGTGACCAGCGATCCCAGCGTTACCAGCCGCATTACATTCCTGATGGTGCTCTCCGGCGTTGTGACGCTGAAAATCCTCACAATCGCCTGGTCCGCAAACTGGACCTGGTAGTTAGCCGCCACGTCGCCGAAATCCACTTTGCCGCTGCTCGTCTCCGTCTCCATGAAAGGAAGCACCGCGTCAACGGTCGCACCAATGAGGTCGAATTGCTTCGCGAATCCCAGGAAATCGGCCAGTCGTTGTTTGGTCGCTTTCTTATTATCGAGCGTCAACTGGTAACTGGCAGACATGCTGGTTACCGTATCCATGAGGTATTTCTGGCTCTTCTTGTCAAATGCAGGCGGGGTTTCAATGCTGCCCTGGGTTTCCCCGATCAGACGAAGCATGAAATTGGCATGAAGCTGCTGGCTGTTCTTCTGCACGTCTTCGTCGGTCTTTAGGTCGACCGTAGTAAAGACAGTGATGGTTCCGTGATCGCCGGAAACAATCTGTTGTTGCTGCGCCAATACCACCGACTCCACCGACGAGTAGTTGAAATTGGTGTGCCAGCCCGCGATATTGAAGGTGACCTTGCTTGTGCGGGTGAGTTGGTCCAGCAGCGTTCCCCCCATAACACGATAGTTGTTGGTAATCGGGGCTTCCAGGACTCCGGTGAAATCGCCCCGCGAAACCTGGTGAAGGATGTCGCCGGCAGTCGCCGGATTGACCTCAATCTCCAGCAGGACGTCATTCTCTGAGGCGCGCATATATTCAGCATGCAGCGCCAGCGACGCCGTCTGGTTCAGCGTCGTCTGCAATGCGTCAAAAAGTTTGTTCTCCAGGTTGCTGAGATCTTGCAGGGCAGCCAGGACTTTGTGCAGGTCGTTGGGATTGATGCTGTCAATGGCCCGGCCGATAATCCGCCGCACAAACCCGTTCAATTCGGTGTCGGCTTTTTTCTTCAGGCCGTCAATGGTCGTAATGCCGGACAATTTGCCGAGAAATGTATCCAGCGAGAACTTACTCCTGGCCAGCGTGATGTATTTCCTGATCAGCGAATGAGCGTCGTCTTGCAGGAGAGCCAGCGCGTCTTCCACACGTCCATTGAAGATGTCCAGAATTGGTTGGGTCAGCGAATTCCCCGCCGGGTCTTTCACATCCGCTTTCCCCAGGATCCATGCCAGCGGATCGCCGCCCGTAAGCTCTTCAATGTACTTGACCAGGTTGCTGTTGGTATAAAGCTTTGCCAGCTGATCCAGTGACGTCAGATGACGCAACTGCGTGAGCGCATTCACCAGCGTCGGCTCGCCCTGCGCGAAATACTTGTCAAACAGGTTGATCGCGGTCGTATCCAGGTTTTGTGCGTCGGTCACAACGGCGTGCGCGTCCGCAAGCAGCTTGGCAAAATCAGTATCGGATAGCGCTTCAATGCCTTTGCCCACCCATTCCGTCACAAAACTTCCCGCCAGGCTGTCCAGCGCGTTCCTGAGGTCAGCCGGAGAGGTGCTGGAGACGATCTGCTGGGCGAAGTTCACCCAGTTCTTTGCATTCACTCCCACCAGCGCACCGAGAAATTCCCCGGCGCTGCCGGGCAAGCCCGTGGATTGAGTTGTGAACCCGACTTTAACGTCCGCGGCAAAACCAAGTTGGCTACTGTGCTTTTTCTGCACGCTCACGTGGATCCAGGTTGGCTCTATGTCCCCGGGCCTGATCTGGATGGAAAAGTTCCCGGCAATGCCGGCAGTCATTCCCAGCTTGCCAAGCAGGCTGAGAGAGTAGTTTTCCGACAAGAGCAGATGGCCGATATCCAGAGAATGGCTGCCCTGCATCTGGTACCCGGCGGAGACATTCAAGCCGAAATTCAAGTAACCGCCATATTCCAGATAGATCACGTCGCCCGCATTGAGCGGCCCGGCCACGCTGGAAGGCGGGCACAGATTGGTAACCAGGTCCGTCAATACCGCTCCCAACGCCTGGCTGCTGTCGTAAGCACGGCTGAACCAGAATTCTCCGTCGGCTCCGGCTTTCAGCTCCGCAGTGGCTGAAAGAGCGGAGTAACTGAAGGTAGCCGTCGCGCCAGCAGCGGCGTTCGCCGCGATATCGAGGGCGAGGATGAACTTATGCGGGTTCTGATCAAAGAATTTGTCCAGACCGTGGGTAGTCAGAGCCGGGTCTGTCTTGAAGAATGGTTTCAATGAGGCTGTGAGGCCGCCTGAAATGCTCAGCTTGAGATCATTGCCGGCGCCGAATTTGAAATCCGGCGCGCCGGACGCCTTGAAGCTTGCTGTAAACAATGCCGGCGTACTGGGGTCCAGCGGCTTGTCCAGCGGCAACGTCTGCACATCGATATCAATCGATCCAGTTCCGCTGTTCAAGAAATGAAGCTGATCTTTATTGATGGTGAGTGAAGGCATGCGACGCTCCCAAGATCAAAATAGGTCAATCAGCAGCACTATACTACATCACCTTGCTCTCAGCGTTTGGAGTTTGCCGCCCGCTGCGCCCGGTATTCCAGAAGGCGAACTGATACCACTCTGAGGAGCAGATAGTACAGGTCTGGGCCTGAGTCAGACAACGAATGTAAAAATGAAATCCAGAACGGGAATGCGGCCACACTGTTCCATTTAGGGAACGTCCAGTCTTGCAAGCTTTGTCCTGAAGAGAAGGAATTGGTGAGAAGCCATTTCATGCCCTCGACGGCCCGACTAAATTGCCGGCCATCATAAAGTGGTCACAGGCTTGGCTTTCCAGGCTGACCTCAATGCGATCCAGTTTTCTTACTCCACAGTCACTGACTTGGCCAGATTGCGCGGCTGGTCCACGTCGCATCCCCGGCGGACGGCAATGTGGTACGCCAGAAGCTGAAGCGGCACTACTTCCAGAATGGGCAGCAGCAGCTCGGGCGCTTCCGGAACGTAGATCACATGGTCAACTGCTTCTTTGATTTCCTCGTCGCCTTCGGTCGCGAGCGCGATGACTTTACCGGAACGGGCCTTCACTTCCTTGATATTCGAGACCGTTTTTTCGTAGCGCAGCACGGAATTAGGATCGCTGTTGTCTTTGGTGGCGATGATGACGACCGGAAGATTCTCGTCAATCAGCGCATTGGGGCCGTGCTTCATCTCGCCAGCGGGGTAGCCCTCGGCGTGGATATAGGAAATTTCCTTCAGCTTCAGCGCGCCCTCAAGAGCAATGGGGTAGTGAATGCCACGGGCCAGGAAGAGGAAGTCCTGGGCGCGGGAATACTGTTTGGCCAGGTCTTCGCATTCTTCGTCGCGCGTCAGCAGGCTTTCGAGCTTTCCCGGAAGCTTTACCAGCTCCTGAATCAAATGCTGGGCCTGCTTTTTGGGCGTAACACCGCGCAGTTCGCCCAAATACATCGCTATTAAAAACAGTGCGGTGAGTTGGGCGGTAAATGCCTTGGTGGAAGCCACGCCGATCTCCGGACCGGCATGGGTGTACACCGTGCCTGACGCCTCGCGCGCGATCATGGCGCCGACCACGTTGCAGATCGCGAGCGTCCGCGAGCCTTTTTGCTTGGCTTCGCGCTGGGCAGCGATGGTGTCCGCGGTTTCGCCGGACTGCGTAATCAGCAGCGTGATTTCCTTTTCCGAGGTGATGGGATCGCGATAACGGAATTCGCTGGCGTAATCCACTTCCACCGGCAGCCGCGCCAGGCGTTCGATCATGAATTTCCCGGCAAGGCCCGCATGCCAGCTGGTGCCGCATGCCGCGATGTGGATCTTCTGCAGATTGCGAAATTCCGCTTCCGTGATCTCCATTTCTTCGAGGAAGACCTGCCCGGTATCCTGGGAGACGCGGCCCAGTGTGGTATCCCGCACGGCCCGCGGCTGCTCATAGATTTCCTTGAGCATGAAATGCTTGAAGCCGCCCTTTTCCGCCATGATCGGGTCCCAGGTAATGTGCTGGACCTGACGGGTGACCGGGTTGCCCTCGAAATCCATGAGCTGAACGCCAGCCGGGGTAATCACGGCCAGATCACCGTCATTCAAAAAGAAAAGATCGCGGGTGTGATAAAGAATGGCGGGCACATCGGAGGCAACGAAGTATTCATTGTCGCCCAGCCCGATGACCACAGGCGGGCCATTGCGAGCCGCGATAATTTTGTCCGGCTCTTCCACCGAGATCACGGCCAGGGCAAAGACACCGGTCAGTTCATTCACCGTTTTCCGCACCGCCTCTTCCAGCGTGGGGCGATGCCCGTTGGATTTATGGAACAGGTACTTTTCGATCAGGTGGGCAATGACTTCGGTATCGGTTTCGGTGGAAAACCTGTGCCCCTCTTCAATCAGCTTTCGCTTGAGCGAGAGATAGTTCTCGACAATCCCGTTGTGCACCACAACAATCTTTCCGGTACAGTCGCGGTGGGGATGAGCATTCTCTTCCGTGGGGCGGCCATGGGTGGCCCAGCGGGTATGGCCGATGCCATAGGTGCCATCCATCGGCTTCAGGCGGATGACTTCTTCCAGATTGCGCAGCTTGCCTTCGGCGCGGCGGACCTGCAGCACTCCATGATCGCCATCACCATCGCCATTGCCCGCAACGGCAATGCCAGCGGAGTCGTATCCGCGATATTCGAGCTTGCGCAGCCCCTCGAGAATCACCGGCACTACGCGTTTTTTGCCAACATACCCAACAATTCCGCACATATGCGCACCTCTACCCGTCAGCTTTAGATGCTGTTTCCGCCTCCGGAACTTGTGTCTATTTTATCCGGCCAGCCGGACGCGCTTCTATTCATCCAGCCGGTAACTGAACTCTTCGATTACAGGGTTGGTAAGAAAGTCCCGGGCGATCCGCTCCACTTCCGCCTGGGCGGCGGCTTTGTCCAGAGTACCGTCAAGAACAAGCTCAAAGAACTTTCCCTGGCGGACTCCGGCGATCCCCTGATAACCACTCTTGCGCAGCGCGCCATGGATGGTCTTGCCCTGAGGATCAAGGACGGTATTTTTCATCATTACTGTGACAAAAGCTTTCATGGGAAAGCCTGATTATAGCTGACAACAGGGTGAAGGCGCGTCTATTGGATGATACCCAATAACAGAAAGCCCCCGTCGGTTAACGGGGGCTTTCGGGGTGGGGGACGTACGGGAGTGTGTTCTAAGCGCGACCAACACCGAGATATTCAAAGCCCAGCGCTCTCATGCGGGCGCCGTCCAGCAGATTCTTGGTATCCACAACCACGGGCCGTTTGATCACGCGGCGAATGCGGTCAAAGTCCAGCGTACGAAACTCGGGCCAGCCGGTACTGAGCACCAGCGCGTCCGCGCCCTCCGCGACCGCATAGGCAGAGTCGCAGTAGCAGACATCGCCCTGCAGTTCCAGCTGCGCGTCGGGCATGGCAATGGGATCATAGGCGCGAACATGTGCGCCGGAAAGCATGAGTTGCTTCACCAGATTGATGGAAGCCGAGCTGGCCACCGAATTGGTGTTGGGCTTGAATGCCAAACCCAGAATGCCAACTTCCTTGCCCCGTACCGTTTCCAGCACTTTTGAGATTTTTTCCATGATGCGTCCGCAGAATTCCTGGTTCACCTGGCGGGCGGCCGTCAGAATCTTGAGCGAGACGCCCGAACCCGCGGCCAGGTTGGCCAGCGAATCCATATCAAACTCGGCAAAGCTTCCGCCCAGCGAACCGGGCTGCAGGCAGCGGGGCGCAATGCGCTTGTCCAGCCCCAAAGCCAGGGCCAGATCGACTGCGTCCGCCTGGATGTGCTCACAGAGCGCGGAAATCTCATTGATAAAAGAAACCTTGGTGGCGAGAAACGCGGTAGAGGCCTCGCGCACCAGCTCCGCCGTCTCATGATTGGTCACGATCACCGGCACGCCGCGCATCACCAGCGGACGATACAGGCTCTTGAGGGTATTGACCGCGGAGGACGAGGTTGTCCCCAGCACAATACGATCAGGCCAGTTGAAATCTTCCACCGCACAGCCAGCCGAGAGGAACACCGGGTGCGAAACCACAACGGCCTGCTGCCCTGCCTGCTTAATGCGTTCTTCAATGCGCCGCGCCGTGCCGACGGGGGCCGGAGTGACCAGCACCAGAATCTGACCGGGCGTGCAATAGCCTGCAACCTCAATGGCGGACTCTTCCAGCTTCTGGTGCTCATCTTCCGCCAGATAGATGATCTCGGCGCGCTGCACCATCGACTGGAGATGCGTGGAGTACATCAGTCTCCCGGCACGAACGCCGCGGCGGACAATGTCACTCAGGTTCTTCTCATGAAAAGGCAGGACGCCGCTGGCCAGCAAAGTGGTATTTACAGAGTCGCTGCCGTAAGCAGTGACCGGTACGCCGAAATCGGCAAGACACGCAGCTAAAACAGTGCCCAAATATCCGCACCCATAAACGCCAATTTGCATATTGTTTCTCCAGGCAAGGAGTGCCGCTTCCCGTCGCGACGCTCGGCATAAACCTTACTTTTATGATTAAAACGCCGGGGTGCCTGATCGGCAACAGGGCATTAGGACAATGTACGCTCAAGCGTTCATACCTTGTTCCAGACAGGTACATGTACCCTGGACAGTCTCGCTGGAGGGTGCTAACTGGAGAAAAAGCTGTAAATTACCGCCGTACGGCGGTCACTCAATCCACTTTGATTTCGACCTTGTTGCCATCCGGGTCCCGGACAAAGGTGGAAAGCCCTTTGCCTCCCGCACCGTTGTTGACCTCTGCCTGGGTTGGCTCAAGACCTTTGCGCTTGAGGGTGGCAATTACGTCATAAATGCTGGAACCAGTGGCGCGCAGACAGAAATGCTCTTCGCTCAGGTTGGCTGAGGGCGCCGGATTGAGGGGAGTGGCTTCAAACAGATCCAGCAGCGCATCACCCGCGCGAAAGGTGGTGACGTTGTATCCGGCTCTGGACTTGCCCTCGCTCTCTATCGGCAGTCCAAGGCCCTCGGAATAAAACTTCTTCATTGCGGCCAGATTCTTTGTTACCAGCGCAATGTGATCAAACCCTTTGTAGGTAAACACAAGGGGATTTTAGCGGATTTCCGGCAAAATCATACGAAAATCAGCCGTTTCAATACGGATACTCCCGGTTTTTAGGGTCAGCCCCCTAAAACCAGGGATTGGCACAGTTCAGGAGTAAGCCAACCAACATCAACTTTGCTTCCTGCACTTTTCCTGAGTCCTCCCGTTTTACAATAAGTCCAGAATCTCATGTCTCTCTCTTTAAGTCAGCGCGCAGCACGCATTATGCAGTCGGAAATCCGGCTGATGTCACTGGAATGTGAAAAGGTAAAGGGCGTGAATTTGGCCCAGGGTGTATGCGATACGGAAGTCCCGGAGGTGGTGCGCGAGGCCGCGCGGCACGCGATGGAGCGCGGCATCAACAGTTATACGCGCGCCGAGGGCCTGGCGCCGTTGCGTGAAGCGATTGCCGGGAAGATGCAGCGTTTCAACCGCATTGATTGCAATCCGGACAGCGAAATCATCGTGCATTCCGGTACTACCGGCTCGTTCTATACCTCATGCCTGGCGCTGCTGAATCCGGGCGATGAGGTCATCCTCTTCGAGCCTTACTATGGCTACCATCGCAATACGCTGATCGCGGCAGAAGCCGTACCGGTTTATGTAACGCTGCAGGCGCCGGACTGGACCTTTCGTCCTGCGGACCTGGCCGCCGCGGCTTCGCGGCACACCCGCGCGATTGTGCTCAACTCGCCGGCCAACCCGTCCGGCAAAATTTTTAACCGGCAGGAGCTTGAATGGATCGCTGACTTTGCCCAGCGGCACGATTTGTTCATCTTCACCGATGAAATTTACGAATATTTCGTTTATGAAGGCGAGCACATCAGCATTGCTTCTCTGCCGGGGATGCGCGAACGGACCATTACCACTTCGGGCTATTCCAAAACTTTCAGCATCACCGGCTGGCGTATTGGCTACAGCGTTTGCGCTCCGAAGTGGGCGCAGGCCATCGCTTATTTCCATGATCTTGTTTATGTTTGCGCGCCGGCGCCCCTGCAGATTGGCGTCGCCGAGGGCATTCGCCAACTGCCGGACAGCTTTTACGAAAAAATCGCGGAAGAGCATGGAAGAAAGCGCAATCTGCTGTGCGACACGCTGCAGCAGGTGGGGCTGACGCCTTCCGTTCCCAAAGGCGCATACTACGTGCTGGCGGACACGTCCATTCTGCCGGGCAAGTCGAGCAAGGAAAAAGCCATGGCGCTGCTCAGGGAAACCGGAGTGGCCACGGTGGCTGGCAGCGCCTTTTATCACGGCACGGACGGTGAAAACCTGGTACGCTTTTGCTTTGCCAAAACCGATGCTGAACTGAATGAAGCCTGCCGCCGCCTGAAAACCCTGAAGACAAAGACCAGCATTTCCCTGCCGGCTGCGCCCGTAATCGAGCCGGAAAAGCGGCAAAACGAAAACACGCGGGCGGATGAGCGTCCGGTGATCTTTCATGTGGTCATTGAAGGGCGCGAGGCAAAAATGTACTGGCTGCACGTCGCCCTGCAGGCAGATGCGTCATTAGCGCAACTCGACAGCTTTCTGCGCGAGATCTGGCTGGAGTGCTGCGGGCATCTCAGCGCCTTTACCATTGATGGAAGCCGTTACTCTTCCAAACCCATGACCGACGTAGGTGAGGCCAGCATGGACGTGCTCGCCAGCCAGGTCATGGAACCGGGCACAAAGTTTTACTATGAATACGATTTCGGCACCACAACCGAGCTCACGCTGACCGTTGCCGCCGTACTGGAGCCACAGCCTCAGACCAAATCAATACAGCTCCTGGCCAGAAACGAAATGCCCAAAATCCTCTGCGAGAATTGCGGCGGATCGACTTTGGCCACCGTGGTCTGCTCCAGCTGCGCATGGGAGGGCAAGGGATGGCTGTGCGATAAGTGCCTGGCCGCGCATGAGTGCGGCCCGGAGACCTTCCTGCCGGTGGTGAATTCGCCCCGGGTTGGCGTCTGTGCGTATGGCGGCCAGGAAATTACGCCGTTACCTGAATAACGTAACTTAGTCTAGCGTTTCAGCAAATCCACGGGCTGGTTGATGTCCGTCACCCGGAAATACTGCGCCAGTGATGGATGCTTCTTCGCTACTTCCTCATACATGGCGTACGCCACCTGGCGATAGGAAAAATGCCCCGCGACACCTGATCTCAATTCAGCCATGTAAAGCGCCTCGGCAAAATCCATTTTGAAGAGAGTGCGCTTGCGAAACGCCATGGGCAGCAGGTAAAGCTGTGTATGCGGATCGGGCGCGGCCGCAAGCTGATGGTATGCCTGCAGCGAGCGCTGGACAGCGGCTTGATACCGGCCTTCCAGACCAGCAGCAATGAGGTCCGGAGGCGTGTCATAACCGTGGAGATGAGTAAAGCCCTGTTCGATCTGAGTGCAGCGGCGGTGCCGGTGCATGTCGCGAAAACCGCCGATATCCATCAGAATGTCAAAGCGAAACTGCTGCCCCGCGTGGAAGGCACGAGGCAACTCGTCATGCGGACCGCGATGACGCATCCCCATGTTCACAATCTCATCTCGCTGCGCCGCGCTCATGGATTCCACCCGGTCGCGCACCTGGCGATAGGAGTAATGGCATGCCGAGTAAAGCAGCGTCGCGGCCATTTCCACTTCGATGGCGCTGTCTTCCAGCAGATCCACGATGGGCGCCGGCGCAATCTCCGTTCCAGCCATCAGCTCGGTCGCAGCCTGTGCCAGTTCCTGACGGGTCTTGATTTCGTAAGCGCCTGGGTCGGCATACTTGACCAGAGTAGGAGCAACGCGAATAGGGCGCAGAAGCTGACGCTCTGCTTTTTCTCCTAATGCCTCGTCCGTCGCACGGATCTCTTCCACCAGGCCGCGCAGCGCCTCTGCCTGAACATTAAACGCCGGCTCTTTGGCTGCCTGCTTCAGCAACTCGCCCAGACGGCGGACCTCGCTGAAGGGACTCGCGAGCAGCCGGGCAATCTGAGTTTCGAGCGTGCGCGCATTTACGATTTGGCCCAGCGAAGTGTTGGTGGCCAGAGGCAGCAGATAGCGGGAATTATCGAATGCCCTCGCCCGCAGAGTTCTGGTATAGGCATCTTCCGCCATGCTCTCCGGCCGCGGCGTCTGCGCGGTGTAATAGCGCAGCATCTCTTCGGTGAGCGCGCCGTACTCGGCAAACAGAAAATCAACAGTGGCACAGTAGAGCTCCCTCAGCTTCGGGGCTCCGCCGAAAACAGGAATGTAATATCCGCTCTTTTTAAAATTCTGGTAGCGCGTGGAGCGCTCCTGACCGTCCCATCGCTGTTCGTCCACGAGCACGATGGCGGCAAGAATCGAGAGCCGCTCAATGGCAAACGCCAGATGCGCGAGATCTGCAATGGAGCGGTGCCCGTACTGGAAATAAAAGGTGTTCAGGAACTGCTCGGCCTTTTGCTCGCTGATCTCCCGCAATGATTCCTTCATGGACAACGCCGACCGCGAATACTTCGCCATGGCGTAGGCCTGAACCTCAGGATCCACGCCGTGAACGGCAAAAACATTCACTGCGGCGTCGGAGACAGTACTATTCGTTTCCGAGGCTGATATTTTGGGGGGCACTGAATCAGACATGAAACTGCGATTCTATAGCAGCCTGAATGTGGCCGGAAATATGCGCCGTGGTTTCCGATTGCAAAGCAGCGACCCGTACCGGCAGAACTCATGCGCTTTCCCCGGAGCACGCACCAGCTGCTCGCGAAGATTAAAGCACTTCATAAATGAAAAGACTCCAATTCCGAAAAAAGAAAAATTAACCCATGAAAAGCTTGCATTAACAGGGCCAGCATGAGTCAATAGCGTCTCAGGCTACGAATGCTTTCTTCTATCGCGTCTATAGAAAGATCACGGTGCGATGTTCCGGTTGCCACGGCCGCCATTCTATTCAAATGTATCAATTTGCGCGCGCTGCAGGCGATCAGAGTAATCGATGTACACCGATTTCCACTGAGTATAAAAGTCAATAGCGCCGATTCCCCCTTCACGATGTCCGTTGCCGGTGGCCTTGGTGCCGCCAAAGGGCAAATGCACTTCAGCGCCAATGGTGGGAGCGTTGATATAGGTAATGCCAGCGTAAATATCGCGCATGGCCTGGAACGCCCGGTTGACGTCGCGTGTGTAAATGGAAGAGGAGAGGCCATATGGAATGCCATTGGCAATCTCCACCGCATGTTCGAAGCTGTCACAGGGAACCACGCTCACGACCGGACCAAAAATTTCTTCCTGAGCAAGGCGCATTTTGGCGTCAACGTCAGTGAAGATCGTGGGGGCAAAGAACCAGCCGTGATCGTAATCCGGTCCGGTGAGGCGGCGCCCGCCAAGCTCCAGTTTGGCGCCCTCCTTCTCGCCAATGGCGGTATATTTCTCCGAAGTTTCAACCTGCTGCTGGTTGATTTGCGGCCCCATGTCAACACTTTCATCGGCGCCATTGCCAACTTTCAGGCGTTTCGCGCGCTCAACCAGCCTGTTCACAAACTCGCGATAAACGCCGCGCTGCACAATCACGCGACTGGCTGCGGTGCAGCGCTGACCGGAAGTACCAAAGGCGCCCCAGAGCACTCCTTCGAGCGCGAGATCGAAATTGGCGTCATCCATGACGATGATGGCGTTTTTGCCGCCCATCTCCAGCGAACAGGGTTTAAACGAGCGGGCCGCGACTTCACCCACAATGCGTCCGACTTCACTCGATCCGGTAAACGAAACAGCCTGAACGTCGGCATGCTCCACCAGCGGCGCTCCCGCTTCCGGACCAAAGCCGGTAACAATGTTCACCACGCCTTTGGGCAGGCCTGCATCCACCAGCGCGCTGACGAGGTTAAAAGTGGAAAGCGGAGTGTCTTCAGCAGGCTTGATCACGCAGGTATTGCCGCAGACCAAAGCAGGAAGGAGTTTCCACGACGGAATAGCCATGGGAAAGTTCCATGGCGCAATCATTCCGCAAACGCCAATGGGCATGCGCACAGCCATGGCAAATTTGCTGGGCAGCTCGGAAGGCACGGTAACGCCCAAAAGGCGGCGGCCTTCACCGGCCATATAATAGGCAGTGTCGATGGCTTCCTGGACGTCACCCCGCGTCTCCTTGAAGACTTTGCCCATTTCGCGGGTCATTTGCCGGGCATATTCTTCCTTGCGCCGCAGCAGAAGCTCTGCCGCGCGATAGACTATCTCCGCACGCCTGGGAGCAGGAACCAGACGCCAGCGCTCAAATGCACGGCAGGCAGCAGTAATGGCTGCTTCCGCGTCGCGTGGTCCGGAGCGCTGGAAGACGCCCACAACGTCACGAGTGTCTGCTGGGTTAAGATTCTCGAAGGTCTGGCCACTGGCGGACGCTACCCATTCACCGTCTATGAAGTTTTTATAAGTGCTTACCGGCATTTAATGACCCTTTCTGAAATCATGACCCATCATCCTACAGGATTGGAAGTGATCGAGGGAATGGCTCCATGCAGAACTGAACATTGGAAAGAGTATTTTGGTACTGGAAAATATTACACAGTTTCAAAACAGAATATAATTTTTCAGAAACCACGGAATTTTCTTTGGAATACACTGTTTTTAGTGCATTCTTTTCAGTTGTATTTTTTATGAGGCACCCCCTACTCAAATGATCGAAAGAAAGGGAAGGTGTTGTTCGATATGTCCATATTGCTAGCCGACGATGACGTAAACCTCGCCACGTTTTTATCCAAGTCTCTTGAGTCGGAAGGATTTTCAGTTCACACTGCGCTGGATGAAGAGGCAGTGTTGTCCGAACTCAGCCGGCAGAATTATAAACTCATCATCCTCGACCTGAATTTTGGCGCAACCGACGGCCTGAAGCTGCTCGAAAAGCTGCGGATGGAGGGCCTTTCCACTCCAGTGCTCGTACTCAGTGCCCGGAATAAAGTCTCCGACCGAATTCAGTCACTGAATCTGGGCGCGGACGATTACGTAACCAAACCGTTCTCATTTCAGGAGCTGGCGGCGCGCGCCAATGCTCTGTTGCGCCGCAAAGCCGATCCGGCGCTGAATGTACTGCGCGTGGAAAACCTGGAACTCGACCCCGCGCTGCGCAAAGTGACGCGCGGTCAGCGCGACATCAAACTCAGTCCCAAGGAATTTGAACTCCTTCACCTGCTCATGCGACGCTCGGGAGATACCGTGACTCGCCAGGAGCTGTTGCGGCAGTCCTGGGGGCTTGAGGGGGAAAGCGACAGCAACCTGGTGGATGTGTACGTAAATTATCTTCGCCGGAAAATCGATGTGGAGGGCGAAGAGAAACTCATCTTTACTGTCCGCGGGGCCGGATATCGCCTGGGCCGTCCCGCGCCTACGGCTTCGGGAACGTCCGATACCGGCAGCCAGAGCCGCGACCTCGGGCGCGGGGGACAAACTCCGGGCCAATCCTACTCCGTTGCCACCGAGGCAATGGTGGTACAGCAAACGCCTCTGCGGGCATTAGTAGGCTCTCTGGCCCATGACCTGGCCCAGCCGCTTACCAGTGTGCGCTGCTTCCTCGAAGTCGTGGGTATGCGCGGCAGCCTGGGTACTTCGCAATCGCTGGACGTCAAGAACATTGAGCAGCAGGCCGACCGCGCCATCGGTCTAACCAAAACCATTTCCTCTCTGGTGCGCGAAGTTTCCATGCCTACAGGCCCCTGGATTGCTCTCGATACCCTGGTAGACGACGTCCTGAGCGATTTCAGCATACTAGTCAACTCCGGACTGATCTCCACGGAGCGCAGGATCGAACCTGGAGTACAGATAACCAGCAGCCCGGTACTGCGCCAGCTTGAGGTGCTGTTCATTGGCAAGCTGGTGGCCCAGAACACCAGGCCGCTGGTGCTCACCTTCGCGGCACAGGTACAGGGGAATCGCTGCAACCTCGACCTGAAATGGAGGGCAACCGAGCCAGGAGCCGCGGTGCAGGACGCACGCGCCGTTCTGGTCAAAGAGCTGGTCCATATTCAGGAAATGGTGTTTTCCATCGGGGGCGAGTTGTCCCTGGCGGAAGGCTCGGGACAAATCTCACTGAAACTGCCCGCCGCGCCACAGACGAGCCGGTCAGACACCTCACATTCCGCACAACACTAAGGTCTGGTGATGGGAGGACGGCGCGCAAACGCTATTCTCCCATCACCATCACCAGCACGCGTTTCGAGCGCTGGCCATCAAATTCAGCATAGAACACGCGCTGCCACGTGCCCAGCAACAACCGTCCGCTGGTAACAGGCACAATGACCTGGTGATGCACCAGGATTGCTTTCAGGTGAGAATCACCGTTGTGCCTCTCCCGTTTGATGATGGAGATACTCCTGGCGAAAGGGAGCCATCTTCTCCAGCCACTGGTCAATATCTGATATCAGCCTCTCTTCATTGTCATTCACGTACACGCCGGCGGTGATATGCATGGCGGAGACCAGGACCATCCCATTCGTGACTCCGCTCTCGCGGACGATCTTTTCCACTTTCGGAGTAATGTGGACATATTCGCGGTGTTGTTTGGTGTTGAACGTGAGATATTCGGTGTGAAACTTCACTTTCGCCCTTTACAGCCAGTGCGGCCAGCAGATATGAATTTGACCGTGGAGCCCATCGAACACCAGCATGACTCTGCCTGGCATCCAAATATACATGGGGCAATCATCCGTGACCGCTGTCGCACTGATTCCCTCTCGCGCAACTCTGCCTGCTCTGCGCGAAGCCGCTGCCGGCTGCAGGGCATGTGATCTGTGGAAGCTGGGAACACAGACGGTTTTTGGCGAAGGCAGTCCGCATGCGCGCATCATGATGATCGGTGAGCAGCCTGGCGACAAAGAAGATCGGAGGGGAAGGCCATTCGTGGGCCCCGCAGGCAATATTTTAGATAAGGCGCTGGCTGCGGCGGGAATCGACCGCAATGAAGTGTATGTCACCAATATCGTCAAACATTTCAAGTGGCAGTCTCGGGGCAAACGGCGCATTCATAAAAAACCAAATGCCGTGGAGATCAGGGCCTGCCGTCCCTGGCTGGAGGCCGAGATTCGAGTGGTGAAGCCGGAAGTGATTGTGCTGCTCGGCGCGACCGCGGCCCAGGGAATCCTCGGGCACGAGTTTCGCGTGAGCCAGCACCGGGGAGAATGGCTGCAGACCGACCTTGCCGCTCATGTGATGGCAACCACGCATCCGTCATCTATTCTGCGCGCGCCGGATGACGATTCCCGTGGCGAACAGATGCGCCGTTTTACGGAAGACCTCAGGAAAATCAGCGAACGCATCACAAGGCTCAGAGCAGCATGAACGTCGGTGTGGCCGGAACAAGGGGCTGGGATTTCTCCCAGCCCTCAAAGAACTCAGGCGGCTACTTCTTTGCCCGTCCTTGTTGTCATTTGTGACGGCTTGCCTTTGGTTATTTTGATTTGTCTGGGTTTAGATTCTTCGCGTCTTGGGATGGTAATGGTGAGCAGGCCGTTGTCAAAATTGGCCTGGACTTTTTCCGGCTCCACAACCGCGGGCAAAGTGAAAGAACGGGTAAAGCTCCCGTACCCACGCTCGATCCGGTGAACATTCTGTTTCTTGTCCTCATGCTCCAGCCGGCGCTCGCCGCTGATGGTCAAAACGTTGTTTTCGAGGCGAATCTCCACATCATTTTCAGTGACGCCAGGCAATTCCGCCTGTACGACAATATTCTGGTCGTCCTCAAGGATATCGACAGGAGGAATAAAGTTTGCAGACATGAGATGTTGTCGCGGCTCGCGCCCAGTCCACGGCGTCATGCCGAAGTTTTGATTAAACAACTGGTTCACCCGTTCCTGCAGAGTGCCCAGGTCGGAAAATGGATCCCAGCGAGTAAGATTAGCCATACTTTTTCTCCTTGCAAATAAGTTGTGGATTCTCTGTTTCAGAGCGGGCCGAAAAGGCGCCCGAACTCCGGGTAACTTGAAGGATGTGAGACCGGGACTTGGATTCCCGGTTGCTGTTTCTGCCAGGCTGTTTGTCTATGCCGTTTTGCGACTGCTCTTTTTCTTCATCGTGTGAACTTTTTGTTCCGTGCCCGGACTTTGAGCTTCCCCCGGAATCGCTTCCGGTTCTGAAGACATCAGAGACCGTCACGGACGCATTCATCTGCGCCTCTGGAACGCTCGCCGACTGGGCAACATGCAGCTCCTCTGCATTTTCTTTCGGGATTACGCTGCATCCTTCGTCTCCAGCCAAAACTACAATGCCAGAAATCCAGTTCTGGTTGGGGAAAAATCGAGAGCACATTTGTGGATTTTTTGCAGAAGAGATACAGAGGCTTGTTTCTTGTGGGAGCGTTCCACGCTATAGCTCAATCATCTCAGAAGTGAATGGCTGGAAAATTCAGCAGGCAAGCACAGGTAAAGAGTAAAGTGCTTATTTCTGCTCTTTGATTTGTTCCCGGCGCCGTTTGGCCCAGCCTTCTTTGACTGTCTGGTGGGCGCGGCCGAAAGCCAGTGAATCGGCGGGGACATCCTGGGTAATGGTGGAACCGGCAGCGGTGTATGCGCCCTGGCCTATGCGTACAGGGGCCACCAAAGTTGCATTGCTGCCGATGAACGCGCCGTCCTCAATCGTGGTGACGTGCTTGCGGAAGCCGTCATAATTGCAGGTGATCGTACCCGCCCCCACGTTGACGCCCGCGCCAATTTCCGCGTCGCCCAGGTAGGCCAGATGATTGGCCTTGGAACCTTTGCCCAGCCTGGTCTTTTTTGTCTCCACAAAGTTGCCGACGTGCGCACCCTCGCCGATTTCGCTTCCCGGACGCAGATGCGAATAGGGGCCGAGCACTGCCTGCGAGGCAACATAAGCATGATCGATGATGCAGCCTGGCCGGATCTGCACCTCCGGGCCGATCTGCGAACTGGAAATGATGGTGTAAGAACGAATGCGGCAATCAGGACCGATCTTCGTTGGGCCGAGAATCTGTACGAAAGGCTCAATCATCGTGTCGGGAGCGATTTCAACTTCACAATCGATAACGCAGGTTTCCGGGCGGTAGATGGTCACGCCGGAAGCCATCAGCTCATTGCACTTCCGCGTTCGCAGATCAGAGTCCAGAGATGACAACTCGGCCAGGGTATTGGCGCCCAGTATCTCTTTGGCATCGTCTGCTTTCATGGCCAGCACCGGCTGCTTTGCTTTGACCAGATGCGCCGCCATGTCCGTCAGATAGAACTCGCCCTGAGCATTGCGCGTGGAAAGCCGGTCAATATGGGCGAGAAGGGGAGCAGTGGCAAAGGCATAGATACCGGAGTTGATCTCCCTGACTCGCTGCTGCGGACGCGTAAGATCTTTTTGCTCCACAATGGCCTTTACCCGGTCTCCCGAGGCGCGAATCATGCGTCCATAACCGAACGGATCTGCCGGTTCGGCGGTAAGAATGGTCATAGCAGCTTTGCTGCCCAGGTGAAAATCGCGCAGGCCGGCAAGAGTGCCGGGCCGGATGAGAGGCACATCCCCGGAGAGCACCAGCACATGATCGAACTGCTGTACCTGGCCGCGAGCGCACAGGATTGCATGGCCGGTGCCAAGTTGCTCCTGCTGCAGGACAAACTTGACCCCGATGGACTCAACGGCAGCGCGCACCCGCTCGGCCTCATGTCCAATCACCACGTAAATATCGTGCGCGGGAACAATCTGCCGAGCGGCTTCAATCACATGCGCCAGCATGGGCCGCCCACCTACTTCGTGCAGCACTTTGGGGCGTTTGGACTTAAGCCTCGTTCCCTTCCCCGCAGCCATAATCACAATGGCCAGTCTCTGAGAAGAGGACACTGCCTTCATCGACACATTATTGTCTGACGTGGCTTTTTTGCGCATGCGATATTCATCTTAACGCGAGACGGGAATTCGTGAGGATGGCAGCCCGGTAATTTCCGCCAGACGCAGAATCTCCTGGCAGAGGCGGTCCGTAGCGTGGCGGGCGAAGTGGTTTTCTTCCACGAAATCTCCGGCAATGCACTTTACGCCCAGGGCTTTGATGGCCGCCTGGTCGCACTCCACCTGGTACGCCAGCTCTTCGGCATACTGCGCCTTCATCTGGGCCGAGACCGAACCGGAGTTGACCAGCGCATAATCGAAGATGGGGCGTTTAGCATGGGCATACAGCGCCTGAATGTGCTGAGAAGCCGTCATGCTCAAACTCTCGTTGGCCTCCGTCATCAGATTGCAGATAAAGATCTTCACCGCACGTGACTCGGCTATCGCCTCCGGAATGCCACGCACCAGAAGATTCGGCACCAGGCTGGTGAAGAGCGAACCCGGACCAATGGTGATGACGTCGGCATCGGCCAAAGCCAGCAGTGTTTGCGAGAGCGGCTCGGCGTCCGGCGGGGCCATGAGCAGTTCCACAACGCGCTTTTCACTGGCGGTGATCTTCGTTTCCCCGGTTACGCAGGAACCATCATCCATAATGGCCTGAAGTTCCACGTTGGAAGAGGTCGCGGGCAGAATCAAGCCGCGCGTGGCCAGAATCTCCGAGGCGCGCTTCACCGCTTCGGCAAAATCGCCCGTCATCGCGGTAAGCGCGGCCAGAAATAAATTGCCAAAGCTGTGGCCTTCCAGATCACCGGGGCTGGTGAAACGATACTGAAACAGGCGCGAGATCAGGCTCTCGTCTTCCGAAACCGCCACCAAACAGTTGCGAATGTCGCCCGGCGGAAGCATGTTGAGCTCCCGGCGCAGGCGGCCGCTGGAACCGCCATCATCACTCACGGTCACCACGGCCGTAAGTTCAGAGATAAAAGCGCCCGTGCCGGGAGTTCCGCCGGGGAGCACGGTGTAGTGCTTCAGACCTTTCAGCAGAGTTGAAAGTCCGGTGCCGCCGCCCATCGCTACCACGCGAATTCCGCGGCGCGGCTGCCCTGTGTCCGTTCCCGGCTGCAAAGAATCCTTCAATGTTTTTTATTGTCCGGACCGGCAGCAGGCATCTCGCTGGGCTCGGGATAAAGCAGTTCGGTAAAACGCGGATCGTCCGCCATATTCTGGAAATCCGAATCATTGCGCGCCTGAAACCGGTTGTGCGGATTCAGGCGAATTGCCTCTGTTAGATGCTTTAACGAGCTTTCCACCTGCCCGGTGAGGCAATCGACCACCGACAATCCGTAATACGCGAAGTCGGCTTTGGGGTTTTGCTTCAGAATCTTTTCCATGTGTCCACGCGCCTGATCGTACTGCCCCACATTCATCAGCGAGACCGAGTAATCAAAATGCTCTTCCTGGCTCTTAAACGAGGTGCTGCTGTTCGCCAGGTGCTGATTACACATACTTAGATGCACGCGCGCGCGCTCCGCCAGCTCTCTGGAACCAGCAGCTATAATCTTTTCAAGAAGCCCTTTGGCCTTCTCGTATTTATGCTCCTGCATGGACTTGAGAGCCGTCTCATAATTTTGCACAGCCTGTGTAAATTGCGGGTCCTGCTTAAAAGTGGGAGCGGGCTGTGAAGGCAGAGACTTTTTTCCCGGCATCGTTTCCTGTCCCCTAACCTGCTTTATTTTCTTTGGTTTAGAAGTTGTGTGCTTGACGCTTGCTGCCACTTTTCTTTTCATTCAGTTGTGTCCTCGCGGCCCGCACGTTAATAGCGGCAGATCAAAGCCTGTGGAAAATCGAAGACCGTCTATCCCTGAAGAGCATTGGGGCTGCATAGGGGGCAGCCCTTTTATACGCAGAAATAAAGAATGCGTCAACTGCACCATTCAAAGTGCAAATACTGGCTTACAGCACCGGCTCCGGATTCTGGAGGTCCATCGACCGGTAATCGCCGCGGATGATTCCATCGCGAATCATTTTGGCAGTCCAGCCCTTCTGCGACATTTTGTATGTATACAGCGCTTCCGCCATGCACGTCCCGCAATTGGCTCCATGCGTGGTTTCAAAACAGGAGCGCAGGCTGGTGTGACCATGGGAACGGTCGCAATAGCAATAGCAGGGCATTTGATACATCGCGCGAGACATTCTGGCCACGGCCCGGTACGACGCGATTTGCGCTGGATGCGTCATCCCTTCCTGCGCCAGCTGTTTTTCCGTAAGGATGGGCTGCAGCTTCTCGGCTTTTACGGGCGGAGCGGCATGGAAGGCAGGCATGTCGTCCTGCTGCGCGAACGGAATACCAACTGCGACTGCGCAAATAACAGCACACAAAGCAAGTCTGCGTTTCATGGGGATTTATTTTACTCCAGACCGCACGTCAGGAAAACTGCGGCAGGAACAAAATTGTTTCGTATAATCTATCTGACAAGAGCCAGCAGAAAATGGAAACAGCACCAGGCTTAAATCCTGACCCAGTTCCCCCTCAGCCCCCTGTACATGATGAAAAGGGCCGCTGGCTGGTCATCCACTCCTGGATTCGCGATGTACTGGCCTCCATCTTTGTCTCCTTCTTCATCATTTTGTTCGTGTACCAGCCGGTACGGGTAGAGGGCGGCAGCATGGAACCGGGGCTCGAAGACCAGGAACGCATTTTCATCAATAAGCTGGTCTATCGCTTCGGCAGCATCGAACACGGCGATATCATTGTTTTCCATTATCCTCGTGACCTGCGCAAGAGCTTTATCAAACGGGTGATTGGCCTGCCCGGAGACCGCATTCGCATCTATAACGGACGCATTTATCGCAATGGCGTGCTGCTGCCGGAGCCATATGTCCCCGAAGATTACGCGGACGAGCATTCGTACCCAGAAACCGTGGTTCCGGCAGGCAGCTACTTTGTGCTGGGAGACCACCGCTCCATGTCGAATGACAGCCGCGAATTTGGTCCGGTACAGCGCGAGTACATTTACGGCAAAGCCGTATTCGGTTACTGGCCCATGGATCGCCTGGGCGTACTACGCTGATAAAGATTAGTATTTTCAAATTTTTCTGTTAATCTTTACCTCCGGTGAGCAATACTACGGTTCAAAGATGATAAAATTTATAAAATCTACCCACTGGGAGTGCAGATGAACGCAATCCTTGCGCTGGAAGATGGAAGAGTCTTCAAGGGCCAAGGCCACGGAACAAAGGGCGAGTGTTATGGCGAGGTCGTATTTAACACTTCCCTCACTGGCTATCAGGAAATTTTTACTGATCCTTCCTATTCCGGCCAAATTGTAGTCCTTACCAACCCTCAGATTGGGAATTACGGCACCAATCCCGAGGACGACGAAGCTGGGCATCCGTACATTGAAGGCCTGGTGGTGCGGGAGTTTTCGCCTGTCAGTTCCAATTGGCGCTCGGAGCAGGTCACGGACGAGTATCTTGAAAAATTTAAAGTCCCGGTGATTTCTGACATCGATACCCGCGCCCTGGTTCGGCATCTGCGCACCAAGGGTGTAATGCGGGGTGTGATTTCCACTCTGGAAACCGACCATGAAAAGCTCGTAGCCAAAGCACGTTCCATTCCCAAAATGGACGGCACTGATCTTGCGAAAAAGGTCACTACGCAGCAGCGTTATCAGTGGGACAAGGGCACAAGTTTCCAGCCTGGAGAAATGAAGGGCCAGCCGCAGCATCATGTGGTGGCCTATGACTTCGGCATCAAACAGAATATTCTGCGGATGCTGGTGGATCATGGATGCAGCGTTACGGTAGTCCCGGCAACCACCAGCGCGGAGGACGTGCTCTCACTTCGTCCTGACGGAGTATTTCTCTCGAATGGTCCGGGGGATCCTGAGCCATGTTCCTACGCATACCAGAACATCCGCAAGCTGATGGGTAGAGCCCCGATTTTTGGCATCTGCCTCGGGCACCAGTTAGTCGGTTTGGCGCTCGGAGCAAAAACCTACAAGCTTCGCTTTGGACACCACGGCGGCAACCATCCGATAAAACAGATTGAGACTGGCAAGATCGAGATCACGGCGCACAATCACAACTTTGCCGTGGATCCTGATTCACTGAAGGAATCAGAGATCATTAAAACGCACATCGACCTGAACGACAATACACTCGAAGGCCTGCGCCACCGCAGCCTGCCGCTGTTCAGCGTCCAGTATCACCCGGAAGCTGCACCTGGCCCGCACGATTCACACTATCTGTTCCAGGATTTTGTAAAACTGATGGATGAGTGGAAGGCAAAGTAGCAGTTTCAAAGGCGCCCCTTAAAAAACCGGGCCGCAAATCAGAAAAATTTGCGGCCCGGGATTACATAGTCGTGGAGAGAGCGCAGTGATTTTCGGGACACATATGCCGGATTCGGCACAAAAAGCAATGGAGTGGGGTGCTCTTCCGCGCCTGCACCGCGCTTTTGTACCCGTGCTGGCTTTGAGTTTTGCTCTTTCAGCGGCAGCCCAAAACGATACACAGCCTCAAACCAGCGCCGAGCCTGCCGCCAGCCAAACCGACAAGAAGCCCAAAGAAACGAAAAAACAAAAGCCTGAAGAACCCGAAAGACTTTTTGCCCAGGCCTGCGGCCTTGATTTTGACAAGGCTTTGCCAAAATCATTCATTTTTTCGCTTGCTTCGGGCTGGCGCCCATACATTCAGACTCGGCCGCCGGAACCTGAAGACGATCAATCGCTGTACATTGTCCGCTCTGACGGCTCGGGCCGGCGCTATGTTCACGCCTTCACTTCCTCGGGAGATTTTGATATCTACCAGGACGATTGCTTTCGTGAATCCGGCAAGCTGGAGTTCTTTCACTTTGAATTCCGCACCTCGTGGGGCTGGGGCTATGAAGAGTTGAGAAAGTACAATCCCGCGGGCAAAAACCTCGAGACTGCCACCCGATTTTTCAATACCGAAGACGAAAAGACCATCGCACAGCCCGGCAATGCCAAAGAGGCTGCCGCTTCGATGAAACCCAGTATTCACATGGATTTTAATTCCATGCCGTTTATCGCCATATACAACGAGCCATAGAATATGCCACGCAGAAACGACATTTCAAAAATCCTCATCATAGGCTCCGGGCCAATCGTGATTGGCCAGTCAGCTGAGTTCGACTATTCCGGCACCCAGGCCTGCAAGGCCCTCAAGGCAGAAGGCTACGAGGTGGTGCTTTGCAATTCCAACCCCGCCACAATCATGACCGACCCTGAGATGGCCGACCGCACTTACATAGAGCCAATCACGCGCGCCTATCTAGAAGAGATCATCCGGCGCGAGGCCGCTCTTTTACAGTCTTCCGGGATGGGTGGCAAGTTTGCGCTCCTGCCCACGGTGGGCGGGCAGACGGCCCTCAACATGGCGGTAGAGCTGGCCGATTCCGGCGTGCTGGAAAAATATGGCGTGGAACTGATCGGCGCGCAGCTGGACGCGATCAAAAAAGCCGAAGACCGTCTGCTGTTCAAGGACGCCATGATCCGCATTGGCCTGGAGGTCCCGAAATCGGCGCTGGTCAACAATCTGAAAGATGGCATGGATTTTTCGGCTAAAGCCGGCTTCCCTGTCATTCTTCGCCCCTCATTCACCCTGGGCGGCTCGGGCGGCGGCATCGCTTTCAATCGCGAAGAATTGCTGGAGATCCTGGCGCGTGGTCTTGACCTTTCGCCGGTCCACGAAGTGCTGATTGAAGAATCGGTGCTGGGATGGAAAGAGTACGAACTGGAGGTGATGCGCGATCTGGCCGACAACGTCATCATCATCTGCTCCATTGAGAACTTCGATCCCATGGGCGTGCACACCGGTGATTCCATTACCGTGGCCCCGGCCCAGACGCTGACGGACCGTGAGTACCAGATTATGCGTGATGCCGCCATCCGGGTGATCCGCGAAATCGGCGTGGAGACCGGCGGATCCAACATACAGTTCGGCGTGGACCCCACGAACGGGCGCATGGTGGTGATTGAGATGAATCCCCGCGTCTCGCGCTCTTCGGCCCTTGCATCCAAGGCCACGGGCTTCCCTATTGCAAAAATCGCGGCCAAACTCGCCGTCGGCTACACCCTCGACGAGATTCCCAACGACATTACTCTGAAAACTCCGGCCTGTTTCGAACCCACCATCGACTATGTGGTGGCAAAGATTCCGAAATGGCAGTTCGAGAAATTTCCCGGCACAAATGAAAATCTTGGCCCGCAGATGAAATCCGTGGGCGAAGCCATGGCCATGGGGCGCACTTTCAAAGAAGCCCTGCTAAAGGGCATACGCTCTCTCGAAACGGGAAAGAAAACCGGCGCGGAGAAGATCGAGCCGCGCATCCTCACGCAGCGCCTGGTCACTCCGCATCCCGAACGCCTCTCGTACCTGCGCTACGCTCTGGAGAAGGGCATGACGGTGAAAGAGCTAAACAAAATAACCGCCATCGATCCCTGGTTTCTCTATCAGCTCAAACAAACCGTGGATATGCAGTTGGAGCTGGGCAAGTTCTCCGCGGAGTCGATTTCCCCCGATCTTCTGCGCGCGGCCAAGCGCATGGGAATCTCCGACGAACGGCTGGCCCTTTGCCTGAAAACCAGCGCCGCAAATATAGGCCAGCTGCGGGAGCGGCACGGCGTAAAACCGGTTTATAAGCTGGTGGATACCTGCGCGGCGGAGTTCGAAAGCTACACGCCTTATCTCTACTCTACCTACGAGGAAGAAGATGAGGCCCCGCCCACGGCCAAAAAGAAGATCATGATTCTGGGCAGCGGGCCCAACCGCATCGGCCAGGGCATTGAGTTCGATTACTGCTGCTGCCATGCCGCTTTCGCCCTGCGCGAGGACGGCTATGAGACCATCATGGTCAACTGCAATCCGGAGACGGTTTCCACCGATTATGACACCAGCGACCGCCTTTATTTCGAACCGCTGACCTTTGAAGATGTTATGGGCGTGTATCAGCATGAGGCCCAGGGTGGAGCGCCGATCGGCGTGATCGTGCAGTTCGGCGGCCAGACGCCGCTCAATCTTGCGCTGCCGCTCACCGCCGCCGGAGTCACGGTGATTGGGACTTCGCCGGAATCGATTGATCTGGCCGAAGACCGCAAGCGTTTTGGAAAATTGCTGGATGAGCTGAAAATTCCGCAGCCTCCAGGCGCCATTGCCACCAGCGTGGAAGAGGCCCTGGCCGGAGCACGGCGTGTGGAATATCCCGTTCTGGTGCGGCCTTCTTACGTTTTGGGCGGACGCGCCATGGTGATTGCCTACAACGATGAGAGCATCATCCGCTACATGAAGGAAGCCGTGGAGTATTCGCAGGAGCGTCCTGTATTGATTGACCGCTTCCTCGAAAGTGCGATTGAGGTTGACGTTGACGCCCTCTCGGACGGCGAGGATGTTGTGATCGGCGGGATCATGCAGCACATCGAAGAGGCTGGCATTCACTCCGGCGACTCTTCCTGCGTGCTGCCTACCGTGAGCCTCTCCGAAGCCGTGCTGACTACGCTTCGCGATTACACCTTCAAACTGGCGCGCGCTTTGAAAGTAATCGGCCTGATGAACGTTCAGTTTGCCATTCAGAACGAAAAGGTCTTCGTAATCGAGGTAAATCCGCGGGCCTCGCGTACCGTGCCCTATGTTTCCAAAGCTACGGGCGTCCCGCTGGCCAAGATCGCGGCGCGCCTCATGACCGGACGCAAGCTGCGCGAATTTCTCCCTGTAAATGTGGCCCAGGGCACTGACCTTGAAACCGGCGCCGGATACTTTGTTAAATCGCCCGTATTCCCGTGGAGCAAGTTCCCCGGCGTGGACGCCGTGCTGGGGCCGGAAATGAAATCCACTGGCGAGGTGATGGGATCGGCAGAGACCTTTGGCGAGGCCTTCGCCAAAGCGCAGATCGCGGCCGGGCAGACGCTTCCGGTTGAGGGAACGGTATTCCTCAGCGTGACAGACCCTTACAAGAAGGAATCCATTGAGCTGGCGAGAAGATTTATTGAACTTGGGTTCCGCATCGTGGCCACGCATGGCACGGCGGACCGCCTGGAAAAAGCCGGCTTGCAGGTGGAGCGCGTCTATAAAGTAAATGAAGGCCGCCCGAACGTGGTGGACCTCATCAAGGGTGACCGGGTGCAGCTTGTGGTGAATACGCCCCATGGCCAGGAGCCGTGGTTTGACGAACTGGCCATTCGCCGCGTGGCCGTCACACGCCGCATTCCCACCATTACCACGCTGGCTGCCGCGTGGGCCGCCGCTGAAGGCATTGCCGCCCTGCAGTCGAACGAGGTAAGCGTATGCTCCCTGCAGCAGTGGCACATGACAAAGAAAACCAACAGCGAACAGCCTGCGGTTACGATTCCGTAACTCAGCGTCCCAGAAACTTTTCGATGATTTCGAGTACCGGTCCTGCGGATTCGAGGCTGCGAGCAGCCTCGTCCGCATTACCATCACGAATAGCGCTGAAAGCATTATCCAGCAGTTGGTCCATTCGCTCCTGAGCAGCGCGTATATCTTTGCGCAGGTTCAGGCCCTGCCTTTCGAGGTCTTTTTTGATGGAATCCAGTGCCGCATCCGCCGCGTTGGCCCGCACCGCAAAACGATTGTATTGATCTCGTAATTCACTAAGCCGCGGGACCGCTGGGTTGGGAGACGTAGTTTCGTGCTGCGCCTGTGGCGATTCGCCCGCGGCAGACGAGGGCCGCTGTGCCCCGGCCAGGAATCCATAAAAAATGAAAGGAGCTGCCAGAAGTACGCGCATCCCTTTGCCCGGCGACAGCAAAGACTTCTTCATGACAGCTCCTGAATTGCTTCCTCTCTAACGGCTTTTTACGGAATCGCCCACGGTTACCTTCCCGGTACCGCTGAATGTTCCCTCCGAGGAAGTGTCGTCCGCCTGGGTAATCGTAACCTGGCCTATGTCGGTTTCAATGCGGCGCAGCACCTTGCCCGTGGCCGGATCTTTAATTTCACGGCCCGCGTGCAGTACTTTCAGCACGTCGCCAGTTTTGACACCATTATTTTTGCCTACATTGAGGATCAGAGTGCTGCCGGACACATCGGCCACCATTCCGTTAATTGCCACCACTACGTCCGGCATTTTTGCGCTGTTGTCTTCGAGCTTTGTCGCCACATCGGTCACGGCAGTATTGGTGGCCTCGCCAATCAGGGTGTTGGCGAAGTTCGAGCTGTGCGAATCAAACACCCCACCCCCAGCGCCACCCGAGCCGCCGCCTGCACCAGCCAGTGAGGTACCGGAGCGTTTGGATGTCCCCAGCCCCACGGCGGAAGCCAGAATTTCACCCGTATTCACATCGATCAGCCGCGTCGTAATCTGCACCACCGCTTTGGCTTCTTTCTTGTTGACACCGGCCCCGCCAAAGCCGAAATGGCGGCCCACAACGCCTGCCGCGGCACCGCCCACCGTGGTGCTCTTGTCGTCACGCCCGAACTGCGTGATGGAGCCCACAATGATGGCGTTTACACCCAGCAGCTTGCCGATTTTTGCCGCACTGGATGGATCAGCGCGATCGCTGTTGGAAAAATTCTGCTCCGCGAGAAGTGTGTCCAGTTTCTTGCGCTCGATTACGGAGTATTTGCCACCGTTGACGAGACGGTCCACCAGCATGTCGGCAATGCCTTTGCCCACGTCCTGATCGGAGCCGAAGATGGCCGCAACGTCGGTACGTACGGTCCCATAGTCGAAGTTCATGATGGCAACGCGCTTCTTTTGTTGCGCGCACGCAAGCGAACCCAGCAGTGCCCCCAGCACAGCCAGGCGAATGATGATACGGTTCATGCATCCCCCTAAAAGTGAGCTGATTTTACCATGCTTCCCAGGCTTGTCTCAGGCATTTACAGACGGTGCACACGGGTGCTAAAGGAAGCTTTTGTACTCTGAGGCGACCTAAATGTGGGCGTAATCTCCCATTAATTTCTGTTGGTAAATTCGACCAGGGCTTCCAGCTTGCCATGAGCGGCGCCGGAATCGAGAGACTCGATGGCCAGAGGCATGGCATCATCCAGTGAGTCTGCCCGCCCGGCGGCTACCAGGGCGGCAGCGGCATTCATCAGCACTACATCGCGCCGGGGAGATTTTTTTCCGGCAAGAATGCCCCGAATGATTTCAGCGTTGGCCTGGGTATCACCACCGGAAATAGCCTGCAGCGGCGCGGTGCTGAACCCAAACTGCTGCGGCGTAACTTCATAGACGCGCACCCACTCGCCGCGAACTTCACCAATGCGCGTGGGACCGGTGATGGTGATTTCATCCAGACCGTCAGTACCGTGTACGACCAGAGCGCGCTTTAGGCCGAGCAATTTGAGCGCCTGAGCCAGCTTTTCCACCAGTTCCGCCGAGTACACCCCTACCACCTGGGCCGAAGCATGCGCGGGATTGGTAAGCGGCCCCAGCAGATTAAAGACACTGCGCAGCGGGCGCAGGTCCCGGCGCGCGGACTGCACATGCCGGGTGGCGCCGTGCATGGCCGGAGCAAACATGAAAGCAAGGCCGATCTGGTTCAGGCACTCCGCAATGCGGTCAACTGAAATCTCGATCTTCACGCCGAGCGCCTCCATTACATCCGCCGATCCGCACTTTGAGGTAATGCCGCGGTTACCATGCTTGGCCACGCGCACGCCCACACCGGCGATGGTGAGGGCCGCTGCGGTGGAGATGTTGAAAGTATCACTGGCGTCACCGCCCGTACCGCATGTATCCACCAGAGCTTCACGCTCGGTGCCGCTCACGTCCAGCGTGGAGTTTCGCGGAAGCGAAAGTGAAGGGGCCACGGCACGGATGGCTTCGGCAAAGCCGACTATCTCTTCCACCGTTTCGCCCTTCATGTGCAGGGCCACCAGTAAAGCGGCAATCTGTGCATCCGTGGCCTTCCCGGTTAACACTTCACCCATGACCGTGCGCGCCTCTTCCCGGCTGAGCGAGGTGCGGTGATGCGCGATTTTGTGGAGAGCTTCAGTAATCATTTGGTTTGCTTAATGCAAATACAGCTTATCGTTATGTCCATAATTTGCAAATACTTCCCTGGTGGTGGCAAAGGGCGAAATTTGCCCGGTCCTCCCCTGCCGCTGAAGGCATACTTTTGTGAAAAAGAGTTTTCTGAGAGCTGTACCAAATTAACTTTTTGCCGATAGTCAAGGTGTCGGAAGAGCAGATGTGATTTCCGTCACGGACTACAACTTCAGACTGGTGTGGAATAAGGAAGCATGAAGCATCCAGGCGAACTCGAGGAGTTTCGATCATGGTTTCACAATGCGCCAATCCAGCGTGTGAAGCGCAATTTTTGTACTTTGGAGAAGGGCAACTGATCACAGTTCGCCGTTATGAAAGTTCTTCCGCCAAATCGGCGGTGGAATCCTTCTGGCTCTGCGGCGATTGTGTGATGAGCCTGACTCTGGAATTTGGACCGAACGGCAACATGAATTTAGCACCACGCCATCCTCAGGGCAGGATGCCCAGGGTGATTGGTTATGAGCTTCGTCCGGGAGAGTGAAGCAGGATATTACTTTTACAAGCTTTGTTGTGCATAAACCAGGTATTCAGCAGTAGTCCACAGTGCCATCGGATATGCGACCGTTCGACTTCAAACGCCCAGGTTCAAATCGCAGATCCAGGCCAGACAGATATTTGGAAGAATTTTGCGCACTGTCGTGAAACGGTTGGGCCTCATCCATGACTGTTTCGGCGTGCAGGCAGTGCATTTTGTATGTGTTCAGGAGAAATGTACTGCGAGGAAAAGGGAGTATTTTCATGGGAGTATCCAGCACGGGCCTTTTTAATCTGCTGTTCGGATGCTGGCACCGCAACCTGAGTTTTCCCCAAAGCCCAGGCCGGCGGGCGTGCAAGTCTGTTGCCGCAGTCGAGACAGGTACTTATGTTGTTTGCCTGGATTGCGGCCAGGAATTCGCATATGACTGGCAGAAGATGCGGGTACTGGCCGGGAAGCGAAAACCGACTTCTTCCAGTGCTTTAAAAATGAATGCCCATAAGGCAGCATCTATCCGTTAGCCCGATGAAAGTGGAAGCGCACATAGACCACAATTGCAAAGGTGCTTCCATCTGACGTCTACTCCTTTGGACCGTCATCTTTTGGCCGACAACAAGCTTGCCATGCATGTCCACGCGAATCATTCGCTCGGCATTGGATTTTTCGTTGTAATCGTAGTAGTTCCAGCCCGTTTTGTATGTGAGATTCTTTATCAGCGCCAAAAGCAGAGAGGGCCAATGCCAGCACTGAATAGCTTTTGCCGTGCACAATAGATAGCCAGGCATGTTGAGGCGCTGGTTTCTCTGTTTCTATGAGCAAACTTTAACTGTGCCACCCTTTAATCTTCCGTTCTCCGGTACTTACCCTATAGTTTGTATTTTTATAATTACCCAAGTGCACTAGCATCAGTAACTTGTTGAATCCGGCAATCAGAGGTAGCATCCATCTTCGTTCCTTCGCCGACCTGCAGAATAGACAAGGGGGATGGCATGGACCAATCAACAATCATCCAGACAAGTTATAACAGCGGGCTGATCGCGTTATCAGTCTTAATTGCGGCGTTTGCTTCCTGGGCAGCGCTTGACCTTTCGGCACGAGTTTTCAGCAAAGAAAAAGGATCACAGGCAGGGTGGCTTCTGGGTGGCGCCGTGGCCATGGGGACGGGTATCTGGTCCATGCACTATACCGGCATGCTGGCGTACCGGCTTCCGATTCCGGTCTTTTATCATGTTCCCACCGTGCTGCTGTCGCTTTTGTATTCCATTGGCGCGTCATTCGTGGCCCTGTATACGGTAAGCCGGCAGAAATTCGGCGCGCTGCACGTGGGCGCGGGCAGCGTGCTGATGGCGAGCGGCATTGCCGGCATGCATTACACCGGAATGGCGGCCATGCGCATGAGCGCCATGCATCACTGGGACCGGCAACTGGTAATTGCCTCGGTGGTGGTGGCATGGCTGGTTTCTTTGGCTGGTTTGGGCCTGATGAAGGTAAATCTGGTCATCGGGGCGAAGGGACGGCGCGGCTCCGAGGGCATGATGAAAATTGTGTTTGCCATCACGATGGGATCTGCCATTCCGGCCATGCACTATATGGGAATGGCCGCGGTGCATTATGTCGCCATGAGCGAAGCGCCTGATCTAAGCAACTCTGTTGAAATTTCCGCACTGGGCAGCACGGCAATCATTATTGTGAGCGTGATCGTAATGGGATCGGTCTTCTTTGTTCACCGGCTGGCCCGCCCCCTGCAGGCCTCCCCACTGGCCCGGGCATCAGGACAGCAGCAATAGGGTCTATACCTGGAAGCACTGGCAATACTCAAGAGGCAATACGTTCGATCTGGTCCTGATGGATATTGAAATGCCGGAGATGGATGGCCTTGAGGCCACCCGCACCATCCGGAAAAATGAAAAAACTGGCGACAAGCACCTGCCGATCATTGCCATGACCGCCCATGCCATGACCGGCGATAAGGACACTATCTGACCGCAGAAATGGATGGTTACATTTCCAAGCCGATCCATACCAAACAGTTACTGGAGATGATTGAACGCTTATGTGCTCCCGAAGCGTCTGCCCAGCGGGAGATCCATTCTGAGATAACAAACTGATTAACACCGTTTTCGTTCTTCCAGTTCTTCCGGTGTTCGCGGCCAGTCTTCGCGCAACAAACGGCTCAGAGCGCGGTCGGCCAGCAGTTTGCCGCCGGTCTGGCAATTGGGGCAGTAATTGGTCTCATTGGCGGCATAACGAATGCGCTGGATCTTTGCTCCGCAGCGCGGACACGGCTTGCCATACCGGCCATGCACCGCCATGGCTTCGTGGAATGCAGTAACTTTCTCGGGAAACTTCCCTGCCGATTCGCGGCGAAGGTCATCCGTCCACTGGGTGAGGGTTTGCCGCGCTGCCTCCATCAGGCGCTGTATCTCGTCTACACTCAGGCGCTGCGTGAGCTTTACCGGAGAGAGCCGCGCGTGAAAAAGAATTTCATCGGAATAGGCATTCCCGATACCGCTCAGCAAATGCGGGTCGGTGAGCACGCGCTTCAGCGTGTGATTGGCTGCGGTCAACACGGCGCTGAACTGCTCCGGCGTGGCCGCGAATACGTCGATTCCGCCCGGATCGACCTTCGCCAGTTCAGCTTCGCCCTTCACCAGCATCAGAGACGCCCGCTTTCTGGCGCCCGCTTCGGTCAGTGTGAGTGTGCCCTGGTCGAAATCGAAGGCCGCCAGCGTCCGTCTTCCATCGGGAACCACGCGCTGCTTTTTCCAGTGCAGACGGCCGGCGATCATCAGATGAAAGACCAGCCACAGATCGTTATCAAAGCCCAGGGCAATGCGCTTCCCGATCCGGCGCAGGGTTGTTACTTTGTGGCCGTGCAGACTTTCGACCGGCGGCTCAGCCGTGCGCAGAAGAGACGGCCCGCGTATGTGCGCCTGCTCGAGGACATGCCCGGCGATGCGCTTTTCCAGCGCTTCGATATAGACAACAATATCGGGCAGTTCCGGCATATTATGCTCGTTCGGCGGGGGCAGTCAGGCCCTTCATTATGGCACTGCGTGGTTGCGGGAGCCACAATCATTACGTCGACTGGCGGACAAATCGCGTCGGCTCACCGGCCATGCCGTATATTAAGAAGATCAGGACTTTGTACCCGATACCACTACATCACTGTGCTTTCTGCCTGTAAAACAAAATTGCTGCCTGGAGGAGGCTGATGGAGAGAGAAAAGATTCTTTCAGTGCGCGATCTCTCCGTCGCTTTTGGTAAGCGCTCCATCATCCACGGCCTGAGCTTCGATCTATATGCCGGGGACGATCTGGCGGTGCTTGGTCCCAACGGCTCGGGCAAAACCGTTTTACTGAAGGCCCTGCTCGGCCTCGTGCCGTTTGAGGGAGAAATTCTCTGGGCGCTCAATATTCGCCTGGGCTATGTTCCGCAAACCGTGGCCGCCGACCGGCAAATGCCGCTCAATATCCATGATTTGCTGGTGGCCAAGGCGAATTTTCTCAAGCTTCCGGCTTCGGACGTTGCAGCCGTGATTCAAACCGCTGGCCTGAACGCTGATCTGTTGAGCTCGAGCATAGGCGTCATCTCCGGAGGGCAGTTCCAGAAGGCGCTGATCGCCTTTGCCCTTTTGGGCAATCCCAGCGTACTGCTGTTCGACGAGCCCACGGCCAGCCTGGATGAACTGGCGGAAGAACACGTTTATGAACTGGTGGCGCAGCTGCGCGAAAAAGGGCTCACGGTGATTTTGGTGTCGCACGATATCAGCCTGGTGCACCGCTCCGCCAGCCAGGTGCTGTGCCTTTCCAAAGACCATTCCTGCATGGGGCCGCCGCAGGAGGTTCTCACATCGAAGATGCTGGAACAACTCTATGGCGCCGAGCCCAAGTACTACTTGCACCGGCATGATCATGGAATCGTTCAGCCTTCTTCTTCCAGCGGGGCCAAGTGAGCGGATCTCCGGAAATATACTCCCTTTTGCTGGCTTTGCTGTTCGCCGTTGCGGCTGGACTGGTAGGCAGCTTCACCCTGATGAAGCGCATGCTTCTCGCCGGTGACGTTATCTCCCACATCGCCCTGCCCGGACTGGCGCTGGCCTTCCTGTTCCACTTCAATCCTCTGCTCGGAGGCGGCGCTACGCTGCTGCTGGGCACGGTGCTGATCTGGCAGTTGCAGCGCAAGACGGGCTTTGAGACCGAGACCATCATTGGCGTGGTGTTTGCCACCTCCGTGGCGGTTGGCGCCGTCCTTACGCCAAAAGAAGATCTGGTGGAGGCCTTTTTCGGAAAATTTCAGGACCTTACCCTGCTGGCCTTTATTGCCGGGACCGCCTGTGTGCTGGCCATAATCGCGTTTGTATTTCTATTTAAGGACAGACTGATTCTCTCCCTGTTCTCACCAGAACTGGCCTCGGCCACCGGAGTGAAAATCGACCGGCTGAATCTCTACTTTCTTCTGGCTTTCAGCATGACGGTGCTCGTTGGCCTGCGCTTTCTCGGCGGACTGCTGGTTGGCTCCCTGATCATTCTGCCCGCCACCACCGGACGCCGCCTGGGCAACAACATCTCGCAATTCCTTTTATTTTCATCTGCCGCCAGCGTGGCGGCGGTGGGGGCAGGCTTTGTGATTGGGAAATATATTTTTCATGTCTCCATGTCCGGCCCGGTCATCGTGATTACCTCCGCGGTTATCTTTGCTTTGAGCCTGCTTATGCCACGCCGGTAAAGCATTGGTGAAAAACGCAGCCGCTTCGTCACTTTTAAGGGACTTCTGAATCTCACCCTACGGCCCGTTGCCGGGCCGGGTTCTCAGTACGAAAGGAGCCTGATGACCAACCTTGTGCGTTTCCTTCTGTTGCGCTCTCGATTTTTTGTTTGGATAATACTCGCGGGCAGCTTGATGACCTCCTCATCTTCATCTCAATCCGCGGCGGGGCAGGAATCCGCCACGGCCCAGGCGGGGCCATCCATCGGTGATACCGCCCCGGCCTTCACAGCCCATGACCAGTTCGGCAAGGAGCAAAATAACAAGAGCGTGGCCGGCGCCAACGGCACGGTCCTCTTATTTTTCCGCTCTGCCGACTGGTGACCCTTCTGCAAGGCGCAACTGGTCCAGTTGCAACAAGCTCAGCAAAAATTCAAAGACCAGGGAATTGGCCTGGTGGCCGTCAGCTATGACTCGGTGGACATCCTGAAAGATTTCGCCGGGCGGCAGCATATTACCTTCCCGCTGCTGGCTGACCCACGCTCGGAGATCATCGGTAAATACAACGTCCTCGATACCGAAGCCAAAGGCCCCACGCAGGGCATGGCGCATCCGGGGTTCGTGTATATTGATTCCGCGCAGCATGTAAAAGAGAAATTCTTTGAGGCGGGTTACATAGACCGCTACACCGCCAACAATGTAATCGCCAAACTCTTCCCCGAGCTGACCGAGCAGGTGCAAAGAAAAGTGGATGCGCCGCATGTCGCTCTGGTGCTGGAGCAATCCGACCCCACGGGCATTCCCGGCAGCCGCATCACGCTTACCGCACAGGTCGAACTTGGACCGGACCTGCACGTCTACGCCCCGGGTGTGAAGGGCTACATTCCGGTGGAGTTTAAACTGGATCCCATTCCCGAGGTGAAGGCGGGCGAGGTGAAGTATCCGGAATCGCAGGTTCTGTTTCTGGATGCAATCAAGGAGATCGTCCCGGTGTTTGCCGGCAAGTTTCGCATCAGCCAGGACGTGACCATCGCCGCCAGCAGAGAGTTCATGAAATCTCTTGGCCAGGGCAAAACCATCTCCATTCACGGAGAGTTTAAATATCAGGCCTGTGACAAGACCGTGTGCTACAAACCGGCATCGGCGCCCGTAACCTGGGAGGTTGCGGTGCTGCCGCTCGACCTTCAGAGATCACCTGAAGCAATTCAGCATAAATAGTTTCACACAATTCATTTCATCAGGAGACTTAAGATGGCTGTAAAGCTTATTGTGCAGTATCCCCAACCGAAAGATGTTGCCGCGTTTGAGAAGGTTTATCTCAACGAGCACGTCCCCATGGCCGTGGCCAAACTGGAAGGCAAGACCAAAATCGTGGCCACCAAAGTAGTGGGCGCTCCTCAGGGCGCTCCGGCTTATTACCGCATCGCCGAAATTCACTTCCCAAATATGCAGGCGTTGCAGGCCTGCGCGGCGTCCAAAGGTGGACAGGAAACTGTCGCCAATGCCGTTTCTATCTCCTCTGGCGGGGCTCCGGTTTTCATGATCGCCGAAGAAGAAACCTTTACCTTCTAAAAGAGTTCAGGCGGGCGCGGCAAATGCGTCCGCCTGACCACTCAGGAATTTTTCAGATCAAACCGGAAAACATCAGGCCGCGCATAGTGACCGGTCACGTCGAGAGTCATGGATTCCTTGTCAATTTCCGTGAGGTCGAGATCGGCCACAATCAGCTCTTCGCTCTCGAAGACCGGCTCCACGATATAACGGGCATTGGGCGCGATGATCGCGCTTCCGCCCCGCTCCACCCACGCAGCCTGACCATTCGTCGCGGCAAACTCCTGGGGCAGATCGCGGGACGGCATCATCAGGCCGACGGCCAGCACGAAGCATCTTCCTTCAAACGCATAGTGCCTGCTGGCCAGCTGATGCAGGTCGTGCGCGGTGGGCCATACCGCCACATGAATATGCTCGCCGGAGTTGTGCATGGCCATGCGGGCCAGCGGCATCCAGTGCTCCCAGCAAATCAGGCCGCCCACTCGGACTCCGGAAGCCTCGACGGCGTTCAGTCCGCCACCATCGCCATTGCCCCACACCATGCGCTCGCTGTAGGTGGGCACCAGTTTGCGATGGCAGTTTCCCAGCCGGCCGTCCGGTGTGAAGGTGAGCAGGGAGTTATACAGCGTGCCGCTGCCCGGCCCGGAATCCACCCGCTCATTGATTCCCATCACCACCGTAAGCTTCAGGTCGCCGGCCGCCTGGCAAAGAGCGCGCACTTCCGGTCCGGGTACGGCAACGCTGTTCTGCCGCAAACGGGCAAAAACCTGCCGGGTGGGCTCGTGGTTCCACAGAGCGGCTTCCGGACAAACGTCGAGCCACGCGGGATACCCGGGCAGCCACGTCTCGCCAAAGGCGAGTATTTGCACTCCCTTTTTGGCTGCATCCTGCATGGCCGCCAGTGCATGCTCGAGGCTGGCCTGTTTGTCAAGATAAACCGGCGCGGTTTGCGAAATCGCTGCACGAATCATTTCAGGTCTGTTCATGGCTCGCTCATTCCTGTGACGGAAAACAATTCTAATCGCGGCGCGGCCAACGCGCGGCAAAGGACATAAAAGATACATGTCAGTCCCATTTCTGAAAGAAGCTGTTGAAGCCGGCGCGCCGGACCAGTTGCTTCGCTTTGTCCGCCTCCATCTGGGAGACGGCAACGAAGAAACCGGCCGGCGCGAGATTGACAAATCCTGGGTTGAGGCGGTGAAGATTCTGCTCAAATACCAGCCGGTCAACGAAGAACTCATTCGCCAGGTAATGCAGCAGGACGATTCCACTCTGGCGCTGCTCTATTTTCATCTGCATTTCCATCTCATTCGCAAATCGGGGGAATGGATCCATGACGGAAGCCGTTAAAAGCCTCAGGCAAAATCCACTGCCGCAGGACCCGCGAGAGAGCGGCCAGCAATTGCGGCCGGGGCTGTGGGAGACCATCAACCAGCGCTATCCCGGCTCCATGGTCACGAAAGCGGATTATGTGCCGCTGGCCCGTTTAGCGAAGCCGCTGAACCAGGCGCGTGTGACTTTAATCAGCTCCTGCGGCGTTCACGCAAAGGCCGACCCGCCTATGGATGTCTGCCATCCCTTTGGCGATTTCACTTTTCGGCGTGTGCCCTCGGCAGCCAAACATGCCGACCTGATCATCCATCAGCTGAAATATCCGCACGACGATGCCGACGAAGACATCAACGTGATCTTTCCCATTGAGCGGCTCCAGGAACTGGCAGCAGAAGGAGCCATTGGCGGCCTCACCAAAAACTTCTTCAGCTTCATCGGCTACAACATGGACCCGGAGCGCTTCGAACGCACCGTGGCAGCTGATATTGCCCGTGCGGTGAGCGAGGAGGAGCACGCGGATGTCGCGCTGCTGGCCCCGGCCTGACCGATTTGTCATCAGTCCGTGGGACTGATTCAGCGTGCCGTTGAGGCCGTGGGAGTGCCAACCGTATCCGTCACTGTGGCCAAAGATGTAACGGAGAAGATCAAAGCTCCACGAGCGCTCTTTGTCCCCTGGCCCATGGGCCATCATTTTGGCGTTCCGTTTCATACTGCTATTCAGCGCAGGGTGGTGATGGAGGCGCTGCAATTAGTGCAAACAGTGGAGATCAGCGGGACGATTGTGCCTTTGCCGATTAAATGGGCCGATGTCCGCAGAGAGGCCAAATTCCTGACCGAGCAAGGCAAGCGGCTGTAGCGGCATTAGGCCGGTTACAGCAAATGCTTTTCGCGCAAAAATGCCGTGACTGTCTGCCTGAGGTCGCGATGCTCGCCATCAATGGCGAAGTTCAGGCGGCGCATGTCTTCCGCGCTGATTTTTCCGGCCAGCGCCGTGAGCGTAGAGCGAAGCTGCGGGTATTTCTGCAGCGTGGCTTCACGCACAATGGGAACAGCATCATAGGGCGGAAAATAATGCCGGTCGTCTTCGAGAACCACCGGATCATGGGCCTGAATGAGTCCGTCGGTGGCTGAACCCACGATCATATCGACCTGCTTTTCATCCAGTGCGCGATACAACAGCCCCAAATCCATCACTCGGGGAGCTTCGGCAAAGTGGAGATGATAAACCTTTGCCAGCCCGGGCAAGCCATCGGGACGCTCCAGAAACTCGTAGCCCACGCCGATGCGCCACTGTGGAGCGTACTTTTCGGCCTCAGAGAGTGTATGAATATGCAGCCGCCGCGCATCCTCACCGTGAATCACCAAAGCAAAGCTATTGTTGAACCCCAGCGGGGGAAACACTTCGGCATGAAATCGACGGGCATACTCGTCGCTTACTTTGCCATAGACCTCTGCTGAACTTCCGCCAGGATTTTCTTTGAGGATCGCGGTAAGCGCGGTGCCGGTATATTCCGGATAAAGATCAATGCGTCCGGCCAGCAAAGACTGATGGCAGATGTAGCTTCCCGCCAGATAGAATCGCCGCTCTACCGGAAGACCGGTTTTGACTTCAATGTACTGGGAGAAAATTTCTCCCAGTACGGCCTGCTCGGTGAAGTTCTTTGTCCCCACCACAATGCTGTGACGCTGCGAATTGCAGCCCGCAAGCAGCAGAAATCCCAAACCCAGCAACCCGGCGACGAAGATGCACTGTGCTCGCCGCATTACCGGTATCTCTGCAGACGCCTTTGCAGCAGTCCCAGACCAAGGTCAGCGATAATGGCCAGCACGGCCGCGGGAATGGCTCCGGCCAGGATCAGGTGATTGTCCACCATGGCCACTCCGCGAAAGACAAACTCACCCAATCCCCCGGCTCCCACCGCCGCCGCGATGGTAGCCACACCCACGGCGATCACCGTCGCCACGCGGATGCCGGCCATGATCGTTCCGGCCGCCAGCGGCAGTTCAACCTGAAACAATAATTGCCAGTCGGTCATCCCCATACCTCTTCCCACTTCACGCACGGCGGGATCGATTCCGGTAATTCCCGCATACGTGTTGCGGATGATCGGCAACAAAGAATAAAGAGCGAGCGCGGTGATGGCGACACGCTCAGAACGCGCGGCCAGCCAGGGCAAAGGCAACAGGAAGCCGAAGAGCGCGAGGCTGGGAATGGTCTGGACGATGTTGCTGAATCCCAAAACCGGAACCCGGAGCCGACTCCAGCGGGTGATCAGGACGCCGAGCGGAACGCCAATGCTTGTGGCAAGAACCACACCGATGCCGACCATGCTGATGTGCTCCAGCATGGAGCGAAAAATCTCATTGCGGTGCGCGAAAAGAAATTCCCGCAGACTCATAGCGCCTCTCCACTGCGCTGCCCGGCCATAATCAATTCCATTGCTGATTTCAGCACCGCGGTGTATCCGGAAATCACGGGCGCTTTCGATTGCAGAAATTCCGCAGGCGAATAGATTCCCAAAAGCCTGCCTGCATCCATTAAGGCGATTCGCGTTCCCAGCAGCAGGGCTTCCTGCACGTCATGCGTAACAAAGACCACGGTCTTCCCCAGGCGCTGCTGCAGTGATTTAAATTCCCGCTGGATTTCCGCGCGAGTAAGCGCATCGAGCGCGCCAAAAGGCTCGTCCATCAGCAACACAGGAGGATCAGCGGCCAGAGCGCGGGCCATGCCGACGCGCTGGCGCTGGCCTCCGGAAAGCTGATGCGGAAAGCGCCGGCAAAACTGCTCCGGCGGAAGCCCGGTGAGATTGAGCAGTTCCATGACTCTCGCCCGTATTTTTTCTGCCGGCCAGCCCTCAAGCCTCGGCACCAGACCTACGTTGCGCTCGATGGTCATGTGGGGAAAAAGACCCACATCCTGAATCGCGTATCCAATGTGGCGACGCAAAAGAATGGGGTCCCAATCCGTCGTCGATTTGCCTTCCACCAGCACCGTACCTTCCGAGGGAAGCAGCAGACGATTGATGAGCCGGAGCGCGGTGGTTTTTCCCGAGCCGCTCCGGCCCAGCAGCACCAGAGTTTCTCCGGGCATCACGCGGGCATTGAGTTCGGAGATAACGCCGTGGCCTTCCGGTGTGCGCCAGGCCACGTTTGCAAACTCAATGGCAGGACTCTGGTCCAGAAAATTCCTCCTGTGAACGATAGTGGTTACTGTACCTTTCGGCCGCGCGGTTCGCAATGCATACAGAGACACAGTTGCGGTCGCAGGCTGTAAGATGGAAGACCAATGAATACACGCAAGCTGGGCCGCACGGAAATGATGGTGTCAGAGATTGGGCATGGACTCTGGGGCATGGGCAGCTGGCCGGATTCCAGTGATCAGCAATCGCGAGAGGCGCTGCAGCTCTCCGCCGGGATGGGCTGCAACTTCTACGATTCTGCATGGGCTTATGGCGAAGGCAAGAGCGACGGTCTGCTGGGCGAGCTGATGCTGGCCAGTCAGACGCGACTCTTTGCTGCGTCCAAGATTCCTCCACTGAACCGCAAGTGGCCAGCTTCGTCCAGATATGCTTACGGTGACGTTTATCCGGCAGACTACGTTTTCCAGATGGCGGATACGATACGCCACAAGCTGCAGGTGAGCACCATTGATCTGTTGCAGTTCCATGTCTGGGACGATAGCTGGACTAAAGCTGCCGAGTTCGAATTTACCATCGGCAAACTCAAACGCGACGGAACCATTCGCGCTTTTGGACTCAGCCTGAACCGCTGGCAGCCGGAAAACGGACTCCAGGCGCTGCGCACAGGCCTGGTGGATACGGTGCAGGTCGTCTATAACATCTTCGACCAGTCGCCGGAAGATGAGCTCTTTCCGCTTTGCCAGGAGTTAAACCTGGGCGTGATTGTACGGGTGCCGCTGGATGAGGGCAGCCTGGGCGGACAATTCACCGTGAATACAAAGTTTGCGGAAAATGACTGGCGGTCCAGCTACTTTAATCCCAAAAACCTCGCGGAAACACTGGAGCGCGTGGAACGACTGCGCCATGTTATGCCGGACTCGATGACCATGCCGGAAATGGCGCTGCGGTTTGCGCTTTCGCATCCGGCGGTGAGCACGGTCATCGTGGGTATGAGAAGGGACGAACATGTGCACAGAAATGTTGCGGCCAGCAAGGCGGGGCCACTGAATCCTCGATTGCTCTCGGCTTTGCAGGAGCACCGCTGGAACCGGAAGCCGGCCTCGAACCCAACAAGCTAAGAGAGAGGTTCGCCTTATGATTGGCTGATCTTATAACTGGCTGATCCGTGGTTTGGCTTTCTCTTTGAGCGCCAGGCGAACTTTTTCCTCAAGCATCTCGATGGTGAATGGCTTCTGGATAAAAGCGCTGCCCGAATCCAGCAGCTTCTGGTGAAACAGGGCGTTATCCGTATAGCCGGACATGTAAACCACTTTCAGTGCGGGGACAAGTTCCTGCAGCTTGCGGGCCGCCTCGGTCCCGCGCATCCCCGGCATCACGATGTCCGTGACCAGAAGCTCAATCCCGTGGCTATTCTCCTTCACCAGTTCCATCGCTTCATCGCCATGAGCGGCCTGCAGCACGGTGTATCCACGGCGGCCCAGCGCGCGGACAATCATGTTGCGCAGGTCTTCCTCATCCTCGATGACCAGTATGGTCTCCGCCCGGGGAAGGCGCTTGAGCACCACGCTACCGCTCTCTTTTTCTCGGCTGGACGAAGTCGCTGGAAAATAGACTTTGAATGTTGTCCCCCGGCCAGGCTCGCTGTACACGCCGATGTGGCCGCCGCTCTGCTTCACAATCCCGTAAACCATGGCCAGCCCCAGGCCCGTCCCTCTTCCCTCTTCTTTGGTGGTGAAGAACGGTTCGAACATCCTGGCTTTGGTGGCCGCATCCATACCGCATCCGGTATCGGTGACGGCCAGCATCACATACTCGCCGGGGATCACGCCGCGACGGTGGCGGGCATATTTTTCATCCAGTTGTTCGTTATGGGTTTCAAGGGTAATCTTGCCGCCTTCCGGCATGGCATCACGGGAATTCACAATCAGATTGAGCAGAACCTGCTCCACCTGTCCACGATCCGCATAAATGGAAGCCAGCTTTTCTCCGGCATGAAAAACCAAATCCACGTCCTCACCGATGAGCCGGGGAAGAATCTTCGTCAAATCCGCAATCACGGCATTCAGATTCAGGGTTGCGGGCATGAGCACCTGCTTGCGACTGAAAGCCAGTAACTGCCGTGTGAGAGTGGTGGCCCGTTCGGCGGCCGTTTTAATGCGATCGGCATCGTTGCGGCGGGGATCGCTGGCGGAGAATGTGTCCAGGAGCATCCGGATATATCCGCTGATCACGGTAAGCAGATTGTTGAAATCGTGCGCGACGCCGCCGGCAAGGCGGCCTACCGCTTCCATTTTTTGCGATTGGCGAAGCTGCTCTTCGAGCGAGCTCTGCGCGCTCAGGTCTTCAACTATGCCCTCAACCGAGGATGAGCCATCCCCGGCATTCACCACGCGGCGGCAGGACAATCTGACTTTAATGGGAGAGCCCCCTTTTTTCGCCAGAAATACTTCGTCTTCCACGCGGCCAGCGTTACGCAGTTCCTCGATGACGGACTTATACTCCTGCTTGTCCCGGAACAGCACGGAGGATTCAAGTTCCATTACCTGTCCGCTGGTTTCAAAGCCCAGAATTTCCACTAATGCCGGATTGACCGCCTCAAATCTCTCCGCGCCATTGAGGAGAAAAATGCCAAAGGGCGCATTGTTCACCAAAGAGCGGTACTGGGCCTCGGAGTGTGAAAGATCCATGTGCGACTTTTGCAGCTCCAGCGACTTTGTCGCCAGGGTCTCAATGAGATCGAGGCGATGGAGCAGGCGATTCGCCTCCAGTACGCCAAAGGCCACGGCTAAGGAACTGGTAAGGTAAAGACCCTCGCCAAACCACCATGAGACGGACCATGCCTCTCCCGCAGCCTGGCTCAGCACGGCCAGGGTATAAAGAAACAGGGCGAGGGCAAAAAACAGGATGACCGTGTTGCGCTTGCGAAGATAGAGGCTCAGCGCAAAAAACAGCAGTAGTGAAGCCCCTGCACCCTGAATCAGGAATGTTGCCGTCCGCAGCGCCGGCGCATATTGTGTCTGGTGGAACAAAGGCTGGTCGATCAGAAACATAACAACCGCCAGCGCGCAGAACAGCAGCAGCATGAGTAAATGCAGTCGCAGGCCGCTTTCTATCCATTTACGGCACAGATGCCGTGCGCTGTGCCACATAAAAAGAACGACCGTAACCCCACCGAACAGGACCAGCCAGAGCATGGGCGCCGTCCTCTCGGCCAAAAGGTCGGCCGGGCTGTGCATGACAGAAAAAACCAGAGACAGCGTGGACAGTCCGGCAAAGCCCGCGCTCAGGGTCACCAGCGCGGGATGATGAATTCTTTTCGCCTCCGAGGCGAGCCACTTCGCTATGACCAACTGGACGATAGCCGTCGAGCAGCACAGCACCGTGCGCGCGGCCGGGTTATACCATTCGGAGCCAGGACCAGCCAGCAGCGCAAGCAAAATGGCCGTGGGCATGCCCGCGGCAAGGAAGCTGAGAAGCAAAACCGGACGAATGCTCAGGCTGTCCAAAGTTGGAGGAGGATTCACAATTGCGGCAGTGTACCTTTCCCGCAGTGTGAAGCACAAGAAACAAATATAAAAATTAGCTTAATTATTAGAGGCAAGAGAGCCATCAGCCCTTAAAGCCTGGGAGTGGCCTAATAAGTTAATGGCCTGCCCCCTTAATGAATCCTCGTATTTTAATGTTTATTCTAATTTCGTCCGGAATATGTTTGCCAGCCACGACGCGAAAGGTCCCAGAAAATCAAATAACCGGCCAGTGCGCCCACGACCAGAAGAATGATGCCAACAACCCACTCGCCGAAAATGAGCTTGCCAATCCCAAACAGAGAGCAATAGACCAAAAGGCATCCCATGATCCAGTCAAAGGTGTTGCGGGATATATCACGGACTTCAGCAAGCTCAGGCGCCAGCCGGGCAATGGGACGCCAGCCATACACTGAGGGATGGACGCGGCGGTAAAAAGCCAGCAGCTTCTCCTGCGGCTCGGGAGCTGTGAGAAAAGTGGCAAGGAGCCATGCAATCGTGGTGCAGGCAGCGGTGATCAGGGCGGCTTTGGCATCGATGACGACATCATTGCCGGAAAGCGAGACAAACTTCAAAGCCACGGTCACGGCGGCGGCAACACTCATGGCGACAATCTCACTCCAGGCGTTGATCCTCCACCAGTACCAGCGCAGAATGTAAACCGCCCCGGTTCCGATTCCAAGATTGAGCACGATATGCCAGCCCTGGCTGATCGAGGTGAGCTGGCTGGCCACATATCCGCTGAGCAGCACCATGAGGATGGTAAAAAACCGGCCCACGTTCACGTAGTGCCGCTCGCTGCCATCACGGATCATAAAACGGCGATACAGATCGTTGACCAGATACGACGTGCCCCAGTTGAGCTGCGTGCCCATGGTGGACATGAAGGCGGCGAGGAATGCGGCAATCATCAGGCCACGCAGGGCCGGGGGCAGATAATCGCGCAAAACCATCACGTAGCCCTGCTGCGGATATGCGCCAAACTCCGCACTGGGATAGAGTCCGCCATGCGGAGAGTAAACCGCCAGCGCCACCAAGCCGGTGATAATCCACGGCCAGGGACGCAGCGCGTAATGAGCCAGATTGAACCAGAGAGTGGCGCCGAGTGAGTGCTTTTCGTCCTTTGCGCTGAACATACGCTGGGCCACATAGCCACCACCACCCGGCTCCGCGCCGGGATACCATGCCGACCACCACTGCACGCAAAGATAAACCACAAACGCAATTAGTGGGACGGTCCAGATCGAATTTGTGGCCCAGCCGAGATGAAAATCAGGCAGGAAAGCCAGCGGGTCGGCGGTTTGGGCTCCGGTTTGGCGGGTAGCCTGCTCCACGACTTTCAACTGCACCTGAAGCGCGTGCATGCCACCGATTTTTGCCACCGCGACCCAGGCGAGAACGATAACCATGGTCATCTTCAGAATGAACTGAAAGAGATCCGTGACCAGAACGCCCCAAAGTCCGCCAATCGCGGTATAGATGCCGGTAAATGGAATCAAAATGAAAACGCAGATGAGCAAAGCGGTGTGGTTGGGATCGCCAAGTGTGTATGTGAGCAGAGTATGACCGCCGATGCTCAGGTGGACGATGCGTCCCGCCGCAAGCAACGGGCCCAACAGCACAGCAATGATGCTCACCATGGCATTGGTGACCCAGCCGAGGATCAGGCAATTCATGAGCAAACCGAGATACACCGATTTAAAGCCGCGGAGAAATGCCGCCGGCTTTCCGCTGTAGCGAATCTCGGTGAGTTCCACGTCGGTAAGAATCTGCGCCCGGCGCCAGTAACGGGCAAAGAAGAAGACCGTCATCATTCCGCCGAGGCAGAAGCTCCACCAGAGCCAGTTGCCGGCGATTCCCTGAGTGGCGATCACGCCGCAGACAAAAAGAGGGGTATCGGCGGCAAAGGTGGTGGCCACCATGGAGGTGCCGGCCAGCCACCAGGACACATTGCGCCCGGAAATAAAAAATTCTTCCGTGTTGCCGCTGGCCCGCCGCCGGTAATAGATACCGATCAGCAAATTGACGGCGAGATAACCAAGGATCACAACCCAGTCGGTTGCACGCAGCAGCATTCAGGCGCTCCTCAAGTCTGGTTCGATTAATAACAGAGTTTCAGTCGGGATGAAAACCCAATTGCGCGGTAACGGACAGGATATGGCAACACCGCGCTTACTTTTGCGCGGTTTCCCGGCTGCTGGAGTTTTTGCTGTTGAAGTTGAAGAAGCGGCCAATCTCCGTGACTGAGTCGCGAATCTGCTTTCGTCCCTGGCTGCGGACTTCGTCGCTTACGGTTTTGCTGGAGACATCGGAGCCGTCCGACCATTCGTACAGAGCGTCCTTGTAGCCCACGCCGTCTACTACGTAGAGCGAGTGACCGCCATCGCTCAGAATGCCGTACACCGGGGCGTAACTGGAGGCGATCATATACCAGCTTCGTTTATAAGGTGCGGATTCGCCTGCGGTCTCGGTAAACAGAGGGCGGCCAAAGAGTGGGTTCTGCACAATGGGTCTGTGCCCCAGAAGGTAATACAGAGTGGGCGTAATGTCGGTGAGGAAAGTTGGGATGTCCGAATCCATGTGCAGCGAGCGCATGGCATCCGGCAGATGGATGATGATGGGCACCCGCGCTGTCTCCGGCACCAGATTGTAGGCATGACCCCACAGACCGCGCTCACCCAGAGAATCGCCGTGGTCGGCGGTAAGAATCACGATGCTGTTGTCATAGATTCCGGAGCTTTTCAGGAACTGTATGAAGCTGCCAAAGCAATGGTCCATGGCCTGCACGCGCGACGCATAGGGCGCGTCGAGAGAGCCGGGATAGCTTCCATTACCGAGAACCGATCTGTGCTCTTTATTGATGACCGAGACGTGAATGTCCTGCGGCTGCATGTAGGAAAACAAAGGGCGGCCGGAGGCGATGTTCTTTCCCAGCTTATCTTCAAGCTCGCTCAGCGCCGGGCACATTTTGAGGTTCATCGTGCTTATCTCGGAATCCATGTCCGTGACCGATTGCGAGGGGCCCAGCACGGTCTGCAGGATTTCATCGCGAGCAATGATCTGCTGGTAGCCCTCGGCTTCGAGCAGCTTCTGCAAAGAGTTCATGGGATAAAACGGCAATACATACTGCTTGTGCAGCAACATGGTCCCGGTCCAGATGGAGGGCTCGGAAAGGCCGGTTCCAGTGTAATGCGTGAACGCATTTTTGATGACCGCACTCTCGCGGGCAAAAGAGTCTATCGCGGGAGTAAAGCTGATGCGCGAATTGTAAGCCCCAAGATAATCCGGCCGCAGGCTGTCCACCACGATCATAAAAATATTGGGTTTGGACGCGGGCGCGCCAGCCATGTTTTCCGCCAGGCTGAACTCGACCGGGCTGGTATGGGCCGACCGGGGAATGTTGGTGTTCTCCCCGAGAAAGGCGTACAGAGAATCATCTGCCGCTGCCGCGACCGGCGGTGGCGCCAGTGCGCCGCGGGTGAGACGGAAAGCTACGTCGTAATTGCCATACACATCCAGAAAGGCAAAGCCATCCGGCACAAGCTTGTTCGTCGAGGGCGACCAGCGCGGCTGCAGTGCGACCACGACAATATAAAAGCAAAGCAGCAAGCCGGCGGTCACAATCCGTGAGTTACCGGTTTTCCCGCGTGCAGGAAGCGACGTCACATAAAAATACGCAAACAGCGCGGCCCAGAGCAGAATCACAATCAGTTTTTGGAATAAGAATTCCCAGTCGCTCGTCCTGACAACCACCAGCAGCCATGCGCCCAGAGCGGAGCCTGTGAGCAAAACGGCAATCTGAACTGCGCGGGGCGCGTTCGCGAGAAAGCGCATCGGCATGAGCAGCAATTCAAGCGGGGAGTGCATGGGACCGTCATCGCGATGAAAGAGCCGGCCGGTCGTGCCGGAGACGAATACCAGCAGGCTAAAAGCCAGGGCCGAAGCGGTCCAGCCAGCCAGAGCTCCCGTAAACGAGATCGGCACGAAAGCAATTACTTTCAGCACCAGGGAAAAACCGGCGGCAGCGGCCAGGACAAAAAGGAATGCCTGTACGGCCTGGTTCCCGAACACTATGTTCCCTGCGGCGGCGGTGAGGTTCATCGCCAAAAAAATCGCCAGGAACACGGCAAGATGAAAAAGCAAACTCAGGGCCAGGGCCCATGCCCATTGGGCCGGGGAAAATCCGGCGCTGGAGAGCATGGCATAGCGGACCAATGCCAACACCGACGTGAACACCCACGCATACAGACCAGCAAGCAGAGCGGCACGAAAAAGCCGGCTGGGCTCAGAGCTTGCCACCTGACTCCAGACAAAGTTACCGCGCTGCGAAAACCAGTCCAGCACGGCCATGCACAGCAGCGGAGTCAGCGCGATGAAACACAGGTAAAGACTGCTGATGGAATTTTCCAGATGCGTCAGCCAAGGATGAAAGACCAGCCAGACTCCCGCGCCGGCATACACGATGAGAAAAAGTACGCCGGGAACCTCTGGTCTTTTTTCGCGCAGACCGGGAAGCGTAAACGCGGCGGCGAGGAAGGCCATCCAGTAAATATAAGGATGGTATTTGGCGAATGCGGTGACGGAGGGCAGCAGCCCGCCGAGAATAATCTGATGATAAGTAAACGGGACATACGCCAGCAGGCAACAGAGCGAAGTGACCAGAACAAACGCGGCAACCATCAGCCTGGCGAGGATGAAGGCAAAGCGAGAGAGCGTCATTGCTTCCCCGCAAGAGCGTCGCGCTTTGCGCGGAGCTGCTGATCGTCAGGATGTTCTTTCAAAATCCGGTCGTAGTGGCGAATGGCCTCGGGATAGTCGTGCTCTCTCTCGGCAATTTCCGCCAAAGCGCGATGGAAATCCAGATATCCCTCTGACAACTGCACGCCATGAGTGAGGTACTGTTTGGCTTTGGGCAAATCGCCTTCTCCGGAGAAGATCAGGCCTGCCACCAGGAGAGCATCCACATCGTCCGGGGCCTTTTCGAGGCGGCGCAGCACGAGGCTCTTGGCCTGTTCGCGCTTGCCCTCGCGAATCAGCACACGGGCATATCCGGTCTGCAAGTCGGAGTTATCGGGAGATATTTTCAGGCCGCGCTGATAGAGTTCGCCGGCACGGCTGGTCTGGCCGGCCCTTTCGAGCGAATGCGCCAGAAAGAAGATATAGTCCGTGTTTTGCGGATCACGCTCCAGGCAGCGCTCCTGGGCGGAAACAGCCTCCTTCTCTTTTCCCTGCTCCTGATAGGCAACGCCAAGCCGCGCACACGCGGCCGAGGGGTCGGGTGCGCGGTCCAGATACATCTCCCAGTACTCCGTCTCTTCTTTGAAGCGGCCAAGGTGGTTGTAGATCTCCGCCGCCATTTCCAGATAGATGTGATTGCCGGGATACTTCTCATGCAGGCGAAGAACACCTGGCAGGGCCTGCTCGTATTTACCATCGCGAACGAGAGACTTCGACTCTTCCCACAAGCCGCCGGCGTCATCCGCCGAGAATTCCGAGGCCGAGGCCGGGGCGGGATGGAACCAGGGCTTCTCAAGGAAAACCACATACACCAGCACCACACAGAGCGGCATGGCAATCGACAAAAACGTGGTCTTCCCTGATGGCATTAAAACCTATAGTACAACGCTCCCTGCAGAGTGTACTGCCAGAGACTGGAGAGGCCAGCCCGTTCCGATTGCCCTGCTCCGCCGCTGAACTGCAGAGAAAACCTGTTGTGCACGACTTTGTCATAGGCAATGATCCAGCGATTGGAGGAGAGCACCAGGATGTCCTCAGTGGTGCGCGCCTGCGCCGGAGATGCGCCTCTGCTGTAGCGCAGCTCTACATAATCGTGCAGTCCTTCATTGCCGAGGAAGTAACGCGCGGAGAACAAGGCCGTGCCGGAAGTTCCAGGAGCACCCGGCGTCACAAAACCTCTGCCGGTAAACAAAAAGTTTTTGTAGTACTTAGCGAGGGAGAAGGTATAGATATCCACGCCGCCGGTGAAGCCGAGATGGCGATACCCGCCGGAAACTTCATACCCGTGGCCAATATTGTGAAACAGATCGGCGCCTACGCGGTAGCGCGGATAGAGATTGGCGTCGTAAGAATAACCAACGTTGATGAATCCGTAGGTGCCGGGGCGAATGTGGGGATAAAACTCAAGCTCCGTCTGGTAGCTGACCAGCGAGAAGCGGTCGGCGCGACTCACCCGGGCAAGGACCGAACCCAGGGGGGTTGGATCGCTGAAACTCAGAACTGATTCATGCTGTCCGGAGCGTCCGTCACTGAACCAGTCATAGGTATGGCTCACCTGAACTTCCTGCTTCAGAGAATCCACCGTGATCTCACGGTGCATCTGGGCAGCATCTTTATTACGGCTGTCCATGGCCAGAATCTGGTCGAGGACCTTTGTGGCCTCGTGCTCACGATTCAGTTTGCGCAGGGCTTTGGCTTCGGCCAGCATCCACTCAACGTTTTTCGGGTCGCGCGCCAGCGCTTCCCGCGCCAGCTGCTCCGCGTTTTCCGGATGATCGGACCAGAATTCGACGTTCAGCAGGGCGGGCAGCGCGTCTCCGTGGTTGGGATGGGCCGCCAGCACCATTTTGAGCTGCACACGAGCTTCGTCATACCGTCCCTGCCATGAGAGCACGGTGCCGTACAGCGTGCGCGCGTCCGAGTCGTCCTCTTTATCGAGATAATCCTTCAGCAAAGCAAGGGCCTGATCGCGATGCTCCTTGCCGCTGTAAGCCAGCCGCCGGGCCGAAGCCAGTACATCCTCTTCCGCCAAAGCCAGAGCCGGACGAGGCACAAACACCAAAATGGCCGCCAGCACTGCGATGTACACAATGAATCGGTTTACGACTTTCACTTCCGACCTCCTGCGAGAGAGTCTGAAAAATTTCCACCCACCGCCTGTCTGGGCGCCTGGGCGTTGTTGATTCTGATTCCTGAATGCTCCACGTGTTCCCACTTCTGCCTGTTGCGGCCCTTCAGCGCCTGCAGAACTCCGTAAGCGCGGAAGAAGGTGACAATCTGGCGATAGCCAATGTTTTCGATAATGGCGTACATCATGAGAATGGCCACATGCTTCAGCCGCGGATAACGGCGCAGGGTGACCTCTTCGAGGACCACCGATCCCATGGAGAGCAGCGTTCCATAACCGATCGAGAGCAGCAGAAAGATCGCGAAAATCCACCACGGTGTGTGAAAAACAATGAACGAGATGGGCAGGATCACCAGCGTTCCCAGCGCTTCCACCACGCAGCCAATCACCTCAATCAGCAGATGGAAGGGCATGCTGAGCATTCCAGTGGCGCCATACCTCGGATTGAAGAGCATGCCGCGATTTTTCCAGAGCGTCTGGGTCAGACCAAGCTGCCAGCGCCGGCGCTGCCGCGCCAGCATACCCAGCTGCCGAGGAGCTTCGGTCCAGCAGATGGGGTCCGAGGTAAACACCACCTGAAAATCTTTTTTCTCCCGGACCATGTGGCGCCGAATGGCAGCAATCACGTCAATATCTTCGGTCACAGTGTCCGTGGTATATCCGCCCGCGATAATCACCGCTTCACGGTGCAGCAGGCAGAAACAGCCGGAGGCAATAAAGGTAGCATTCATCATGCTCCAGCCGGGGCGGCCAAACAGAAACGTCCGGATATACTCCACAATCTGGCAGCGCTCCAGCCAGCCGGAGGGCAGTGACATTCCCTCCAGACGTCCGTTGCGAAGAGTGCAGCCATTGGCGATGCGTACAATGCCGCCGCTGACGACTACGTTTCCGGCGGAATGGACCACCGGGGCCATCAGCCGGAGCAGCGCATCTCTCTCAATGATGGAGTCGGCGTCCACCGTGCAGAAGTAAGGGCTGCGCGCCATGTTGATGCCGCAGTTCAAAGCATGCGGCTTACCGCCGTGCTGCACCTGAATCACGAAGAGCTCGGGAAATACAGGATTGTGATAGCACGCAAGCGGCTGACCTGTCTTAATACGCTCACGATAGATCAAATCCATGCGCAGCAGGCGAAAGCGCTCGATCAGGCGTCCGACGGTAGAGTCCGTGGAACCATCGTCCACCACGATGACCTCTTTATCCTGGTAATTCAGGTCGAGCATGGAGAGCACGGTCTGCACGATGGTGTCCTGCTCGTTATAGGCAGCAATGATCAGCGCCACCGGAGGAGTCACCGGCGAATCTACCAGGTCGCTGTACGGTTTGCGGGCGGCATACGTGGCATGCAGGGACACTGAATAGAGCGACAGCGTCATCAGAATCGTGTATCCCAGGTTCGCCAGGATGAAATATCCGATCAGCACCAAGTCCGAATACCACACAAGCTGAACCAGAAAATGATGCATGGTACTTATATCCTTCCTGCCGCCGCCGGGGCCGCTTTCCCGGAGCCAATACCCGACTGAAGAATGCTCCGCGCCTTGTCCTGCAGTTGATCGCGCCGGCGACGGGCCAGAGAACGCACGGTAGCCATGAACTGCGGCGTAGGTGACGTGGCCAGCACGTCGAGCAGGTGCACTTTCGCCTTTTGAGCCGTTTCCTGCGCCTGGTATTGCACGTCCGGGGAAGCATTCGCGAGGCGGCCCATGCGAATCTCGCGGACGAGAAGCTCGGTGAGCAGCGAGGTCTTGCCCATGCTCACCATACGGGAACAGACCTGCATCATGAGCCAGGAATCCGGGCCATCACTGCCCAGTACCGGGAGCAACTCGCTGATGATGCCGCCACGCTGCATCTCATCCACGATCTGTTCGCTGGCGTACTGGTCCGTGGTGTCAAGGAAATAAACCGCAAGCTGGGTGCGGCCCTCGCGGCCAAAAGCAGCCAGGGTCTTCACAGCGGCTTCGCGGACCCGCCATTTCGTATCGGCAAGCTTACACACCACGTCGGGAATGAGCGCAGAGTAGTAAGGATCAGCACAGGAGCGCACTGCGTGCAGCCGCACAAACTCGTTCGGGTCCTGAATAAGGGCGCGCAGGGCCACAATCGCGGCCTGGTCATGAAAATGCCGAACCACGCGAGCGCTGCGCGCGCGCACATCCACGGAGCTGTCCTGCTTTGCCTGATCAAGAAACCAGCGACTGATGCTTTCGGGAAAATCCTGAATGCCCAGGGTAAACCTGCAGTTGTCGCAAATCTCGCGAATGGTGTCCACCACCAGGAACCTGAACCGGGGATTGGAATCACCAAGAAAGCTGGCAAACCGCGGCAGTTCCGTGAGGGGATAGCGCACCAGCGCCGTCTTGATCGACAAGACCGGAAGACCATTTGTGCCTTCCACCGCCTGCCGCATCAGTTCCAGCAGTACCGCAACCGCATAGGGTTCGCGGTTCTGCCCCATGGCGGCAACATTGGCGCGACCGACATAGGGAGAAGGATCGTGCTGCGCTTCCTCCATGAAGACATGGGCGAACTCGCCATCCAGCTGGCCAAGCTCGGACACAGCTCTGGCCCGCCTTACGCAGAACAGGCGCATGCCGCGAATCCGCTGGAAGCTTTTTCGCGGAGAAGCAGGCAGCGGCGCACCTTCCACCACATGAGCCACCAACTGGCGGCCACGGCGCCAGCCAAATGCCTCCCTGGCCCACTGCTCGACAAACCCCAGACGCAAAAGCGCTTCCGTCACCATGCTCCGGTTAGCAGGGGTAATTCCATCCAGCAGCATCTCCTGCACCGCATGGCGCCCTGGTCTGCCGCTTACGCCGCGAAGGGTGGATATGGCGAGTTCCAGACTGGTATCAAGATCCAGAAAGCTCCGCACAAGGGCAGCGTGTTTCCGCCGGGTGGCATCTTTTTTCTGGAAATAACGATTGCGGCTTAGCCGACGATAGAAAATATAAGCGACCAGAAGTGTGTCCACTACCAGAACGCCAACCGCGAGATAAAGAACGATCCACAATACTGGATCGGGAATCTTAAACATGGATCACCTCACTAGTCTCTTTCAATCCATATTCACTTTCGGCAAAATGTGCGAAAAGCGTAGCTTTTCCCCGGATTCGGCATGCGTGCCGAGTTCAGCAATATCCGGGGAGCGGCAGGAAGATGGGGGATCTCCCTGCACATAAATTTTTCGTCATTCACTTACTTATCAGCAAAGTGACGAGCACTGCGGCAACTGGCCCGAAGGCGTTGAGGGTTGGAGAAAATTAAATTCGCAACCTGCATTCAATGCACGCTACGAAAACCCTGAAAGCCTTTGCCCCTTGCCCCAAAAATCGAATGATATAGAACTTTAGTTACCAGCAGCATACACCAATCCAGTTACACTGCAAGCTCAAAATACATGAAGACCGTAAATCAACCTTTGCCGCTGTCCCAGTAAGACGACGAATGTGAAGAAAAACCTTCACAGCCATGCAAAAAAACTTCCTTTTATTCCTGGTTATCGGACAAGCAAAAGCGGTCAATTTGTATCATGATGAAAAATAAAGGGTATTTAATGCAGAAAGCACTCCGGCACAATGCTTAAAGAAGCAACTATTCTTTTCAGTACTTAACCTGTTGATTGTCATTAACGGGTTGGGCTTTGGCGCCAGCGGCGGCGGAACCGGCAGGATGAGAAATAAAAGAAGCTTTCTGCCGGGCATACCGCACCAGCATATCCGAAAGCTCGGTCACATCCAGCGGCTTGGTAAGATACCCTTGCATGCCTGCGGCCAGACAACGCTCCCGATAGCCGAGCAGGGCATGGGCCGTGAGCGCAACAATGGGTGGGGCGGCATGGCCCAGGATCCGCTGGATCTCCTTCGTGGCCTGAAAGCCATCCATGTCCGGCATCTCCAGATCCATCAGAACAAGGTCGTAATCGCCGGTGATGGCCATTTCAATGGCCTTGATCCCATTTTCCGCGTGATCGGTGCTGCATCCAAGGCGCACCAGCATGCTGCTTGCCACTTTCTTATTGATGAGATTATCTTCCACGAGCAGCACACGCAGACCAACCACCGCTCCGGACTGAAAGGTATCGGAAATAGAGGTGCGGTCGGCACTGCCGTTCCTGGCATGGGCGGCAATGCGAACCGGCAGCTCCAGCCAGAATGTGGAGCCAGACCCAGGTTTGCTGCGCACACCTATAGCTCCATTCATCATGCCGGCGAGTTCCCGGCAAATCGTAAGGCCGAGGCCGGTACCGCCAAAGCGGCGTGTGGTGGAACCGTCCGCCTGGGAAAACTTGTGGAATATCTTTTCGAGCTTGTCTTCGGATATGCCGATTCCTGTGTCCTCCACCAGAATTTGCAGACGGGCGGAACCGACAAGTGTGCACGATACGGTTGCGCGCAAGGCAATCCAGCCGGAGCTGGTGAATTTTACGGCGTTGCCGAGAAGGTTCAGCAGAATCTGCCCCAGCCGGACGGGGTCACCCACAATGACCTCGGGAAGATCCGGCGCCAGTTCCACCCGAAGCTCCAGGCCTTTGCTTTCGGCCCGATGCCGGACCACACTGAACAGGGCATGGAGGCAGCCCGCGAGAGAAAACGGCACTTCTTCCAGCGCCAGTTTGCCTGCCTCGATTTTCGAGAGGTCGAGAATGTCATTAATGATGGTGAGAAGGGCTTCGGCAGACTCATAGATCGTCGCCGCATATTCATGCTGTTGCGTGGAAAGAGGAGTATCGAGCAGCAGCTGGGCCATGCCCAGAACACCGTTCATGGGCGTGCGGATTTCATGACTCATGGTGGCCAGGAAATCGCTTTTGGCCTGAGTGGCTTTTTCCGCTTCCCCTTTGGCCAGGGCAAGCTGCGAGACCATTCTGGCCAAATCGCGCTCCTGCTGCTTGCGAACGGTGATGTCCCGCGAGACGCCGATAGTCCCTGCTATGCAGCCGCTGCCGTCATGGTAAGGAAAGATATTGCACAGCCACGTCTGGCCGGCCGAACCGGTGGTCTCTTCCACGGTCACGCTGGCGCCCTGTTCGAGGGCCGAGCGCTCCGCGACGGCAATCTGCTCCGATTCGGAGTGGCCGAACACCTCGGATATGGTGCGTCCAATCACGCTTTCACGCGGCAATCCAAAAGCAATAAGATAGCCGGGGTTGACCATAAGAAACCGGCCCTCCCGGTCCTTTACCCAGACCGCGTCAGCGGTATTTTCAACCACGGAACGTACCAGCGCATTCGCCCCAAGGGTCTCACGGGAAGCTCGCTCCAGAGCGGCAACGTGCTCCTGCGCCTGCATTCTGTAGGTAATGACGCCATATAATACCCGGCGATTGAACTCATTCATGAGCAGAGCAAGAACAACTCCGACAGCAAGCGCGGCAGTGTAATAAGGCGATACGTTCGGCCGGTACTCGAACAGATAAAAAATCCAGCACGACGAAATTACAAGGACAACCGCCGTGAACCACCGGCGTGACACAATCAGGACACTGCTGGAGAAAATAACAAGCAGAAGATTCACGCTCAACTGACTGTCATGAAGCACAATCATGAAAGGAAAGGCGCTGAGCAGGGCCAGAAAGCCAAGCAGAACGCAAACCGGGTTCGCGAATCGCGGAGCTATTTTATTCCGCTGAAGCAGACGATACACCAGCAAAATGGAGAGCGCCACGGCGGTGTCAACTTTCGCGGCCCACCAGGAGTCCGGTGGTTTTAGTACAAACAGATCGAAGATTGAATAAAGAAAAAGGACCAGCGCCAGGACAAAGCTAACAGGACGAACCCGTTCCAGCACCAGTTTGTCAACCTCAACTTGGGCGGGCGTACGGTGGTGCACGAGCTTTTCCATCTAATAGCTATTAGTGTACTGTGCCATAGGATATATGGTCTATCTAAATATCGGACAATGTGCAGATTTTCTTACTTCTCTTCTGACTGGCTATCCACATTAAAGCGAAGATTAAAGCCAGCAAAAATACAATCCAGCAGAATTAAAGCTAAAGGCATATACGAGGACAGAACCCTGAAATGTTCCAGGGAACTATAAAATCTTTGGCCAGTATTGCAACACAAATACTGCACACTTTTCAAGCGAGCGGCAATCCACCTTTCTCCCGTGGCGGATATAAGCAGAGCATTTTTCACTTCAACATATTGCCCGCTACATAATCTGTTGTCAGCATCAAGACTAATGATTGGGAAACAATCTTTATTCTCTTTCGCGTGACTTTCGCCTGACAATCGAGTACCATGCGCGTTTGCGAAAGGGGCCATGGGCGTGGCGACGAGCGCAAACACGAGCATTTTGCCAGGCCCTCTTAAAAATTGAGAGCGGAAAAAACAGTGTGTCTGTGCAGAGCTTCGTGATGCCCGCAGGGTCGCTTGTTTAGCGGGTCGTACCCGGTTTGAAGTGCGCAACCCCTTTAAATATTGGGACTGATTGGGAGTTTACCCCTCTCAACCCCAGTAAAAATTGGGACTATTGGGAGTAACGGGGCAGGGGAGGGGGGCTCCGGGGTTGCACAGAAAAGGGTGCAACGCCGTGCGAGCAGCTCCGGGCGCTATGGTCTTCCGAGTGGGGTTTGCATTAAGATTTCGGGCGTTCGTGTTCATCAACGCCGTGCGAGAGAGTGTCCATGAAGACAACCATCAATGTCACTGTAAATGGCGTCACCCACCAGAGCGAAATAGAACCCCGCATGCTGCTGGTGCACTATCTGCGGGACGCGCTCAATCTTACCGGTACACATATCGGCTGCGAGACCTCACTGTGCGGCGCATGCACCGTGATGCTCGAGGGCCAGGCGGTCAAATCATGCACTCTGCTCGCGGCCCAGGCGGATGGCTTAAAGGTCACAACCATTGAAGGGCTGGCCAGCAGCGGCAATCTGCATCCGGTGCAGCAGGGCTTTTGGGAGCACCATGGATTGCAGTGCGGATTTTGCACACCAGGCATGATCATCGCCGCGGCCCAGCTGCTCGAAAGAAATCCCGACCCCACGGACGAAGAGATCCGGCATGGCCTCGAAGGAAATCTCTGCCGCTGCACCGGATATCAGCACATTGTGCAGGCGGTGCAGTGCGCGGCAAAGAAGATGCAATCCAAAACGGCAGTCACCTCATAAACCAAAAAAGGAAGGCTCTATGGCAGAGAAATACGTTGGCAGGAGCGTAAAGCGCACGGAAGACCCGCGGATGATCCAGGGCCTGGCGCATTATGTGGATGACATCCGGCTGCCGGACACGCTGCACGCGGTTTTTGTGCGCTCCATTTACGCCCATGCGCGCATTAAGAGCGTGGACGTGAGCGAAGCAAAGAAAGCGCCGGGCGTGGTGGCCGTTTATACCGGGCAGGACGTCTCGAAGATTGGGCCGGTTCCCTGCGGCGCGGCCATACCGGACATGAAGCTGCCCGACCATCGCGTGCTGGCCGGCAACAAGGTTTACTTTGTGGGCCATCCCGTAGCCGTAGTGGTGGCGGAAAACAAGTATGCCGCCCGTGATGCCGCCGACCTGATCCAGATGGATTACGAAGAGCTGCCGGTAGTGATGGATGAAGAGAAGGCCGCGGCCAAAGACAGCCCGGTGATTCACGAGCAGTTTGGCACCAACATCGCCTACAAGCTCACCGCCGGCGAGGGCGACATTGAAGCGGCGCTCAAGTCCGCCGACAAAATCGTGCGGCAAAAAATCGTGAACCAGCGGCTGGCGCCCATTGCCATGGAGCCGCGCGGCGTGCTGGCCCGCTACTATCGCGGCGAGCAGGAGCTCACGCTGTGGACCTCCACGCAGATTCCGCACATGGCGCGCACCTCGATTGCCGTGATGCTGGGGATGCCGGAAAACAAGCTGCGCCTGATTGCCCCCGAAGTCGGCGGCGGCTTCGGCTCCAAGCTGAACGTATACGCCGAAGAGGCGCTGATGGGCTGGCTTTCCATGCAGCTCGACCGTCCGGTGAAATGGATTGAAGGCCGGCGCGAGAATATGCAGGCCACGATTCACGGCCGCGGACAAGCTGGCTATATCGAAGTCGCCTGCAAGAAAGATGGGACCATCACCGGCCTGCGCTACAACGTCTTCGCCGACATGGGTTCGTATTTCCAGCTGCTCACGCCCGCCATCCCCACGCTGACCGGGCTGATGCTTTCCGGCTGCTACAAAATTCCAGCAATCCAGATGAACGTGACCGCTACGTTCACCAACAAGGTGGCCACCGACGCGTATCGCGGCGCGGGGCGTCCGGAAGCAACATTTGTGATTGAACGCGCGCTCGATCTGGTGGCAGTGGAGCTGGGACTGGATCCTATCGCGGTGCGGCGCAAGAACTTCCCTGCTCCGTTTGGCGCGGAGAATCCATTCAAAACCGCGACCGGGCTTTTCTATGACAGCGGCGACTACGAACTTTCTCTCAAAAAAGCACTGGAGATTTCCAATTACGACAAGCTGCGCGAAGAACAGAAGCAGGCGCGCAGTGAAGGGCGGATTGTAGGTATCGGCCTTTCCACTTACGTTGAGATCTGCGCGATTGGTCCTTCGTCGGCCACACCCGCGGGCGGATGGGAGAGCGCGACCGTAAGAATCGAGCCTACGTGTAAAGTCACCATCCTTACAGGCGCATCGCCGCACGGTCAGGGACAAGAAACCTCGTTCGCGCAGATCGCCGGCGATCATCTGGGCGTGAACATCAATGACGTGACCGTAATCCACGGTGACACGGCCATTGTGCAGTACGGCATCGGCACCTTCGGCAGCCGGGGTACGGCGGTTGGCGGTACGGCCGTGTACATGGCGCTCGAAAAGCTGAAGGCCAAGGCCACCACGCTGGCCGCGCATCTTCTGCAAACCGAGCCGGGCAAAGTAACTTTTGCCGATGGGAAGTTCACGGCCGAGGGCGGGAAGAGCATAACCATCCAGGAAGTGGCTCTGGCAGCACACCTGGCCAGGAACCTTCCTCCGGACATGGAGCCGGGACTTTCCGCGACATCGTTCTTCGAACCGAAGAACTTTACCTTCCCCTTCGGCACCCATATCGCGATGGTGGAGATCGACCGTGAAACCGGGGAGATCCATTTCAAGCGCTATGTGGCCGTGGATGACTGCGGCAAGGTCATCAATCCCCTGCTGGTGCATGGCCAGGTGCATGGCGGCATTGTGCAAGCCATGGGGCAGGCGCTGTACGAAGAAGTTGTCTATGACGATCAGGGCCAGTTGGTGAGCGGCACGCTGATGGACTACGCGCTTCCCCGAGCCGCCATGATTCCCTGGATGGAGCTGGACCGCACGGAGACGCCCAGCCCGGTGAATCCCATGGGTGTGAAAGGCGTGGGTGAAGCCGGAACCATCGGTGCCACGCCGGCGATTGTTTCGGCGGTGGTGGACGCGCTGGCGCCGTTTGGCATACGCCATCTCGACATGCCGATCAAGCCGGAAGCCATCTGGCGCATCATCAGCAAAAAATCCGCAGGAGCCGCATAAGCGAGGAGATTATGATTCCAGCACAGTTTGATTACATTGCAGCAAAAAGCCTGGATGAAGCGCTTTCCCTTTTGGCCCGGCATAAAGACGACGCCAAGCTTCTGGCGGGCGGCCACAGCCTGATTCCGGCGATGAAGCTGCGCCTGATGCAGCCCAGCGTGCTCATCGACATCAGCAGGATCAAAGACCTTTCTTACATTCGCGAGGAGGGCGGCCAGCTGCGCATTGGCGCCATGACAACGCACTATCAGGTTGAATCTTCCGATCTGCTGCACCGCGTCTGCCCACTGCTACCGGAGACGGCCACTCATCTGGGCGACGTGCAGGTACGAAACCGGGGGACTATTGGCGGCAGCCTGGTCCATGCCGATCCCGCAGCCGACTGGCCCGCCGCGATTCTTGCTCTCGACGCCGAGCTGGTGGTGAAGGGGCCGAAGGGCGAACGCGTGATCCAGTCCGCTGATTTTTTTGTCGACCTGCTGACCACGGCGCTGCAGCCGGGCGAGATTCTGCGTGAAATTCGAATTGCCGCGCCCAAAGGCAAGTTTGGCCAGGCGTATGTGAAGTTTCGCCATCCGGCATCAGGCTTTGCCGTGGCCGGAATTGCCGTGAGCCTGGTAAAAGACGGCGCAGGCAAATGCCAGTCCTCCGGAATTGGCATTACCGGCATTGCCCCCAAAGCGTACCGGGCCAAAGGCGTGGAAAGCGCGCTGAAAGGCTCGGCCTTCGACGATAAATCACTGCACGCGGCCGCATCTCACGCAGCGGACGGAGTGGAGGCAAATGCCGATCTGTTCGCGTCGGCGGAGTATCGTAAACATCTGGCGGTGATTTACACCCGGCGCGCCATTGAGGAAGCGGCGTCGAGGATTCGGTAAGATAAAGCTGCATGAAACTTGAAGGTTCACACATCGTACAAGCCCCGCGCGAACGAGTTTTTGCCGCGCTGACCGATCCTGATGTCCTCGCGAAGTGCATCCCCGGCTGCGAGCAGCTGCACAAAGCCGGGGAAAACCAGTACACCGCCAAACTCTCGGCCGGTGTCGGCTCGATTAAGACCGTCTTTAATGCGACGATTACGATCGAAGAAGTGGTCGTGCCGTCGCATTATAAGCTGATCGTGGAAGGCAAGGCCCAGCCAGGCTTTGTAAAAGGCAGTGGAAGCCTGGACCTTGAAGAACACGAGGGCAGCACCACCATCCGCTACACCGGCGAGGTGAATGTGGGTGGAATGCTGGCCACCGTGGGCCAGCGCATGATCCAGGCGACGGCCAATATGCTCGCAGCCAAATTTTTTGCCGCGCTCGAAACCGAGACAGGCAAGGTAAGCGCGGCATAAATCAAAGCACAGGCGTTCCTCGGACGCCTGTAAAAATTCGGGAATCAGCGCGACGCCCGCCTGCGCTCCGGACCGAAGTGAAGGACTTATTCCGGCATGATGATGCTGAAATGCACAAAGTGTGGACGTCTGCAGGAACTGAGCAGCACGGGCGAGATTGCGTGTAACTGCTCGGAAGAAAAAACCGAGATGATTCCGGCCACTCAGGCCGAGATCACCACCTGGCATGAGCAGGCCACCACGCGCAGCGCGGAGGCAGTCACCGCGCGTATTCTGACTTCCGCTTCCGCGCCCACCCACTCCGTTTTGTCCGGTCTGGGACTGGGCCCGGGCATGGCAGCGACGCAGTCCAAAGACCCCGCGGACAAATACGAATACATGCAGAGCCTGGGCACGGGCGGCATGGGAGAAGTGGTGCGGGCGTGGGACCGCGACCTGCGGCGCTTTGTGGCGGTGAAGCGGCTGAAATCGAGTCCGCAGTCGCGGGACGCAATTTTGCGCTTTGTGCAGGAAGCCCAGCTCACCGGCGTCCTCGAACATCCCAATATTGTCCCCGTACACGATCTGGGCATTGACGCTCAGGGGCGCATCTACTTTTCGCTGAAGCTCATTGAAGGCGAGTCGCTGCGCGGCATCATCGATAAGCGGAAGCAGAATGCCCAGATGTCGTCGGGCGTGAAATACAAAGACGCGTACACGCCGCTGCGGATGATTGAAATCTTCATCTCCGTTTGCCAGGCGGTGGCCTATGCCCATGCCAAAGGCATTATTCATCGCGACATCAAGCCGGAAAACATCATGCTGGGCCGCTACGGCGAGGTGCTGGTGGTGGACTGGGGCATTGCCAAAGTGGTGCGCGGTCCGGAAAACCCGCAGGAACAGGTCACGCTGCCCCTGACCGAACTGGATGCAGTCACGCCGGAAAAATCACTGGATGGCGCGGTTTCGGGAACACCGGCCTACATGTCACCCGAGCAGGCCATGGGACGCATCAGCAGCCTCGATGAGCGCAGTGATATCTATGCTCTGGGATCTGTTCTCTACCACATTCTGGCGGGCCGCCCTCCTTATGAAGGAGGCTCCGCTTATGACGTGCTGCGCCTTGTCCAGCAACGGCCACCGAGAGCACTGGGCGCGGGCAGCGCGGGATTTGAAACGATTCCTCGCGAGCTGAAGGCCATCTGCAATAAGGCGATGGCCCGTGAACCGGAATCACGCTACAGCACGGCGGAAGAGCTGCGCGACGACCTGCAGGCGTATCTGGAAGACCGCCCGGTGAGCGCTTATCCGGACAGCCGGTGGCGCAGCCTGCAAAAGTGGCTTAAACGAAATCGCAAACAGGCCCGCACCATCGCCATTACAGCGGTGACGGCGGTAGTCGTGCTGGCGTCTGCTTATTACGGTGTGCGCGAATGGCGCGTGCGCGGACTGCTGCGCGATGCCCGAACAAAACTGGTGGCATTCCACCAGAGCCCCCTGGCAGCAGGCCGGAACACCGATCCTACGCCGGCCTATGATTCGCTGAACATTGTTCTGCTCGATCTGCAGCGCGCGCTGGACCTGCAACCGGGCCGAAGCGCCACCAAAGCCCTGCTCTCGGACACATACATGGAGCAGTGGCGGCTGGCTATGGGGAAAGAAAACTTCCCTCTGGCGGACAACGCGCAGCGGGAAGTGGTGCGTTACGAGGGCGGCGAACCAAACCGATATTCTGACGAACTGAACGGCTCGGCCATTGTTGCCATCACGCCGGAGCCAGCGGAAGCGCAGCTCTATATTTTCAAGTTTGTGCCGGTAGAGAGCAAAAACGCCAACGGCGCTACGGGATCACGGCTGATCCCCGTTCCCTGGGACTTTCACAAACGCGATGTGATCGCGGCGGCTTTGCAGGCAGAGGCCGTCCGTGCCCAGTCCGGACCAGCGGTGCTGCCGGGCGCACATACGATTTTCAATCTGGCGCCGCCGAGCGAAGCCATGATTCCGGCGGAGGAAGCGCGCAATCTGCGCCTGCCGCCGGGCAGCTACATGGTCCTCGCTAAAAGCCCCAACAAGATCGATACGCGTGTCCCCATCTTTGTTCCCCGCTTCGGACGCATGGAGCAGACCATCCATTTGCCCTCCGCCGAAGAAATGCCGCCCGGCTTCTTTTACGTGGCCGGAGGCACGGCGCGCATTGGCGGCGATTCGGCCAACGCCTTGCCGGAGCGCTCGGTGACGATTGCGCCCTTTTTGATTTACCACGACGAAATCAGCATGGGCGACTACGCCGAATATCTCAAGGACCTGGTGGCCCAGAAGAAACGCGCCGAGGCGGATGCGCGCACGCCGCGGGACTTCGGCAAGAAAGTAGCCATACTGGGCAAAGATGGATCGCTGAGCGGAATCAACGTGACCAAACCCAAATGGTTTCTGGCCTCGGCGGTTCGCGGCATCTCGTTTAGCGATATACAGGCTTACATTCAATGGCGTTCGCAGCGCGATGGCCTGCCCTATCGCCTGCCCACCGAGTTCGAATGGGAAAGCACCTGCCGAGGGGCCGATGGACGCCGTTACTCATGGGGCAATCAGTACACGCCTGGCTTTGCCTTCATTCTGCAGGGCTACAACGATACCGGCGGCGACCGCAGCTGGCACTGGGAAGACTTTAAAGACGAATCGCCGTGGGGCGTACACGACCTGGCTGGAGGCGTGGCGGAGTGGACCTCATCTACTTACAGCACGGCCGCACAACCCGGCAACGCCGAGTACGGGCAGTTTGCCATTCGCGGCAACGCATGGTCACTGCCTCCGGTGGGACTGGAGTGCGCCTTCCGCACGTCGGGCCAGCCGGATTACTTTCACCCAACGATCGGTTTTCGCCTGGCGCTCGATTATCCCGCGCACCAGCCGGTTGTCGCGAATACGGCGGATGCGGGAGAGCATCAGCACTGATGCCGTCAGTAACTTGGATGACTACAGCTTCGGCTCAGGCAGGTTCGTCGTTAATGGAACGTGGCCGCGCTTGTACACCAGAACCGTCCGCTTGAACTCGATCACCACGGTTCCGTCCTGTTTGAAGCCGGTGGTCTTAAAGCGCACGATGCCGGCATTGGGCCGCGACTTTGATTCGCGTTTTTCCAGCACCTCGCTGCGCGAATAGACGGTGTCACCTTCGAAGAGCGGGTTGGACAAACGAACTTCGTCCCAGCCCAGATTGGCCATGGCATTTTGCGAAATATCGCTCACCGACTGGCCGGTGACCAGGGCCAGAGTAAACGTGGAATCCACCAGCGGCTTCTGAAACTCGGTTTGCGCCGCGTAGTGGGAATCGAAGTGAATGGGATTGGTGTTTTGCGTGAGCAGCGTGAACCACACATTGTCGGCGGCAAGAACCGTGCGCCCCAGCGGATGCTGGTACACATCACCCACCTCAAAATCTTCATACACTCGTCCGGTCCAGCCTTGTTTTAGCGCCATGTTTTCCTCAGCAACGAAGACTTCCTCCGCGGAGATTTTCTCAGTGAAGCCCGCATCATCATCAGTACGACCTGGGAAGACCGAGCACGTGCTCGGCAATGTAGGCGAGAATCAGGTTGGTCGAAACCGGCGCGACCTGATACAGCCGCGTCTCGCGAAACTTGCGTTCAATGTCATATTCCTCGGCGAAGCCAAAACCGCCGTGGGTTTGCACAGCGGCGTTCGCGCTCTCCCAGGAAGCGTCGGCGGCCAGCAGCTTGGCCATGTTGGCCTGCGGGCCGCAGGGCTCATGCGCGTCAAACAGCGCGGCGGCGCACGCCACCATCAGCGACGCAGCCTCTACATTCGCGTAGGCGCGGGCCAGCGGGAACTGCACGCCCTGATTTTGCCCAATCGGACGCCCAAAGACGACCCGCTCTTTTGCATAGCGGCACGCGCGCTCCAAAAACCAGCGTCCGTCTCCGATGCATTCGGCAGCAATCAGAATGCGCTCGGCATTCAGTCCGTCGAGCAGATAACGGAAGCCCTTCCCTTCTTCGCCCACCAGATTTTCCGCCGGGACTTCCAGATCGTCGAAGAAAACTTCGGTGGTCGCGTGGTTCATCATGGTGCGGATGGGACGAATCGTGAGCCCATGCCCAATCGACTGCCGCAGGTCTACCAGAAGAATGGACAAACCCTCGGTACGCTTTTTGACTTCTTCGAGTGGCGTGGTGCGGGCCAGCAGCAGCATAAGATCGGAGTGCTCGGCGCGCGAGATCCATATCTTTTGGCCTTTCACCACATAGTGCCCGCCCTTGCGGACAGCCAGCGTCTTCAAATGTGTAGTGTCCGAACCCGTGGTGGGTTCGCTTACGGCAAAGGCCTGCAGGCGAAGGTCGCCGCGCGCGATTTTAGGAAGATACTGCTGCTTCTGCTCCGGCGATCCATGGCGCAGAAGCGTGCCCATGATGTACATCTGCGCATGACAGGCGGCGGCATTGCCGCCCGAGCGATGAATCTCTTCGAGGATGATCGCGGCTTCGGTAACGCCCAGCCCCGCGCCGCCGAACTCCTCGGGAATCAGCGTGGCCATGTAGCCAGCCTGGGTGAGCGCATCCACGAACTCGCGGGGATATTCCCGTTTTGCGTCCAGCTCTCGCCAGTAGGCATCGGGAAAGTCGCGGCACAGCGCGGCCACGGCCGTCTTCAATTCGCGATGCAACTCGGTGCTGAATGCGGATGCCATGCTCAGAGACGTGCCATTGTAATTGCGCCGGAAGCAGCCATCAATCCCGGTGCTGTTCTATGCCCGGCGTCATTATGCAAAACTTGTAAGCGCCAGCGGACGAATGGGCGCGCCGGTCGCGCCGCGAATTTTCAGGGGCGCGGCCACAAAGGCAAACTCATAAACGCGGTCCGCCGCCAGTTGCTCCAGATTGAGGCATTCGAGAATATGAATGCCGCTTTCCACCAGCAAATGGATATGCACCGGCATGGAGCGGGTGGGGATCTTCTCAAAGGCCATGGTGTCCGAACCGGCGGCAAACACGCCCAGGCTGCTGAGCCATTTTGCTCCCGGCCCTTCCGGCCCCGGCCCGTGAAGTTCCGCGGCAAATTTCGCCGGCTCTTCAAAGAAGCGCGCCCATCCCGTACGCAGCAGCACCACGTCTCCGCGCTCGATCTTTATGTTGTGGGCACGAGCGGCGGCCTCCATGTGGGCTGGAGTAATTTCGAAATCGGCGGGCAAAGTTTCCATGCCCTGCTGGCCCGCAATGTCGAGCAGAACGCCCCGGCGCACAATCGGCGCAACCATATCAATCGACAATCGCTGCATGCCTCCGGCATACGACTGCACGCCGGCGACATCTTCTCCGCCGAACAGCTTTCCGCCGCAGGAAAAGTGGCTCAGCGCGTCCATGTGCGTACCCAGGTGGCTGCCCAGCGCCAAAGCGTCCGAGGCAGAGCTGCCGCCGCCCTGCAGCAGGTACTCGCCATGCTGAACGGTCATGCTGAACAGGAATGGCGGATGCACTGGATAATGCGGCATGCCCACAAAATACGGCTGGGCCAAATCGTAGATTTTCGCTTTGAGCAGGTGGCTGAGCAGATCGTTCATGGTGTGTTATATCAAGCCCATGCGTGCGGCAATGGCGAGCTTTTTCCTTTCAATGTGCAGGCTGGCGGCGTCAATCATCTCGTTGTTGTAAACGAACACTCCGCTGCCTCCCTCGGCATCGGCCTGGTTATACATCTCCAGAACTTCCTTTGCGCGGACCAACTCTTCCCGCGAGGGCGTAAACACCCGGTTGATGATCACAGCCTGGTCGGGATGAATGGCCCACTTGCCGTCAAAGCCCATTTCGGCGGAGATGCGGGCATCGTGCTCGCATTTTTCCGAATCGTGGATTTGCAGCGTGACGCTGTCGATGGCATCCACTCCGGCGGCACGCGCGGCAGCCAGCACCTTCTCTCGAGGATAGTGATAGTACGAATACTGGTCGAGCAAACGGCCTCGCGCACCCATGGCGCTCGAATAGTCGAGCACACCGAAGATCAGTCCCGAGACACGCGGCGAGGCGGCGGCAATTGGCTCGGCGTGCAGCACGGCTTTGGGAGTCTCGATCACCACTTCCAGCCGGATTCGTCCTGGCTCGAGGCCAGTGTTTTGCTCAATCTGATTGAGCAGCCGGTCGGCAAACAGAACATCGGCGGCATCGTCCGCCTTGGGCAGCAGGACCGCATCCACGTTGGCGCCCGCCGCTTCCACTACCTCGATCAGATCGCGATAGAAAAATTTAGTTTGAATGCTGTTCACGCGAAAGGCGCGAATCTTGCCCTTGAAGTCGAGGGTCCGCAGGGCATGAATCAGAGTGGCGCGGGCCGCGACTTTTTGCGATGGCGCGCAGCCATCTTCGAGGTCAAACACCACCTCGTCGGCTTCGCTGGCCGCGGCTTTGGCCATCTTTTCCGGAGAGCTGGCCGGAGATGCCAGTTCACTGCGACGAATGGTAATGTTCTTAAGCCGGGCCACGATTTTTTCCTCAAAGTACGCGGCAGAAATTATATACGGGAGGCTTACAATAAAACTGATATGGCACGTGGATGGGAAAGCAAATCGGTTGAATCGCAAATGGATGAAGCTGCCAAAGAAAAACACGGTTCCGAACCTGTTACCGATGCCGAACGGGAAAAGCGCCGCTCACGGGCCGCTCTGGCCCTGAACCTCGCCTATCTGGAGCATCAGCTTGCGTCCGCGTCCAACGAGCGGTACCGGCAATCGCTGGAAATGGCTATGGCTGAGATGAAGCAGAAGATTGCCGCTCTGGACGGTAACTGAAACTACTGAAGCCGGCAACCAGACTTTCTGCCGACTACTGCGTTTTTATTTCATTCCAGCAGCTCCGCCTGCTGGCCGCCTTCACTAAGCAACAAGAACACACGCCCGTTCCTCTAACCCTATAAGTTCCCCACTGCGGCGGGAGAAATTCCCAGACCGCAACTTTCAACCAGGGCCTGAGCTAATGAATGTCTCTCGTTATGCTGCACCATTCGCTGTCTTTTTTATGACCATTGCAGCCAATGTCATTTCTTTAGGGTCCGGTACGGCGCAGCAGCCCGCGACGGCCACAATTTCCTATGAAGGCCAGCGGGTTTCATCCATTGAGATTGCAGGCCGTCCTGATCTGGATCGCCGGCAGTTCCGCGACCTGATTGCTCAGCAGCCCCACACACCTTACTCGCAGCAGAAAGTTGACCAGACCATCAGCGCGCTCAAAAAAGCCGGACAGTTTCAAAAAGTCGAGACACAGATCACCCCGGCTTCGGATGGCCTGCGTCTTCTCTTTGTGCTGCAGCCTGCTTACTATTTTGGCGTTTTTGAATTTGGCAATGCGGCCAAAACTTTCAGCTACACTCGCCTGCTGCAGGTAGCCAACTACCCCAACCAGGAACCTTACACCCTGGGCCGGGTGGAAGAAGCAGAATCCAATCTGCTGGAATTTTTCCACCAAACTGGATTCTTTACCGCCACCGTGGAGCCAAAGCTCCAGACCGACTCCGCGCACGGCATCGTCAACGTCCTCTTCGACATTAAGCTGAAGCGCCGCGCCAAATTTGGCGATATCCAGTTCACCGGCGCATCGCCGGAGGAAACGCGCCGTCTGCAGAGCAGCCTCCGCTCCCTGCGCGCCCGTGTCAAAGGCGCATACATCAAACCGGGCAAGGGCTACTCCCAGGGAAAAATACAGAAGGCCATTGAGTACCTGCAGTCCATACTCGGCAAGCAGCAGTATCTTGCCAGCCGGGTGGACCTTGTTTCCGCGCTCTATGATCCGCAGACAAACAAGGCCGGTGTCACCTTCCAGGTAAATCAGGGGCCAAAGATCGCCATCCGTGTAGAGGGCGCGCACATCTGGAAGCACACACAAAAGAAGCTGATCCCCATCTACCAGGAAAACGCCGTGGATCCCGATCTGGTACACGAAGGCGAACAGGACCTGACTTCCTGGTTTCAGGCGAAGGGATACTTTGACGTAAAGGTGCACAGCACCCTTCAGCGCCAGAGCCCCGATACCCTCATTGTTTACAACATCGACAAAGGCAAACGCGGCAAGGTTACCGGCATTGCCGTCCACGGTAATCACCACTTCAATGACGATGAGTTGCTCACTCACGCCTCTGTCGCCAAAGGGCATTTCTTCTCGCGCGGCAAATACAGTGAACAGCTTGTGCGCAAAAGCGTGCGCAGTCTTCAGGCCCTCTATAACAACGCAGGATACGGCCAGGCCCAGGTCACATCCAGGGTCGTGAACAAAAACGGCCATCTGGAGATTGAGTTTCAGGTACAGGAAGGCCAGCAGGATGTTGTCAGTTCATTTCAAATTGAGGGCAATCATTCCATGGCTGAAAGCCAGCTTGTACCCAAAGGCCTGAATATGGCGCCGGGCAAGGCCTTCTCCCAGCAGCTCATGGAAAAAGACCGCGACCAGATCATGGCTGCTTATCTGGACAAGGGATATCTCACCGCCAACTTCAAAGCCACCGCCACGCCGCTCAAGGACGATCCGCATCAGGTGAATGTGGTTTACAGCATCTATGAAGGACCCGAGGTGCACGTCTCCGCCGTGGACCGCATTGGCGCCATCCACACCCGCCCGGAAATCATCAACAACAACGCCAAATTCACTCCAGGACAACCACTGAGCGAGACCGCGCTGCTCAAATCGGAAAGCCAGCTCTATACCCTGGGAATTTTTGACTGGGCACAGATTGATCCCCGCAGCCCCGTCACCGACCAGGCGTACACCGAACTCCTGATCAAACTGCATGAATCGTCGCGCAACAGCATTGCTTACGGCGTGGGCTTTGAAATCATCAATCGCGGCGGCAGCGTGCCCAGCGGCACGGTGGCCCTACCAGGATTGCCGCCCGTGGGGCTGCCCTCGAATTTCAAAACCAGTGAAACCAGGTTCTGGGGACCGCGCGGCTCCATCCAGTACATCCGTAAGAACTTCCGCGGACGGGCAGAGACGCTGAACTTGAGCGCCTTCGCCGGACGGCTCGACCAGCGCGCCTCGGCCAGCTGGTTCAATCCCTCATTCTGGACCACCATGTGGAGTTCTACAATCTCTCTTTCCGGTGAGCGCTCCACGGAGAATCCCATTTTCACCTCGCGTCTGGGTGAGGGCAGCCTGCAGTTCCAGAGATACGTGAATTCGAAGAAGACCGAATCCGTTATCTTCCGCTACAGCCTGCGCCGCACGAACCTTACCAACCTGCTCATTCCCGATCTGGTGCCGGCATCGGACCGTAGTGTGCGCCTCTCCACGCTCTCTGGTTCGTTCATTCGCGATACACGCGACAACGCGCTGGACGCACACTACGGAATTTATGAAAGCTTTGAAGGCAGCATCATTCCGAGCGCACTCGGCTCGAATACCGACTTTGTCCGTTTTCTCGGCCAGACGGCGTATTACCATCCCGTGCGCTCAAAGCTCGTATGGGCCAACAGCATTCGTCTGGGACTGGAGAGCGCCTTTGCCGGCAGCCACGTTCCTCTGAGTGAGCGCTTCTTCTCCGGAGGCGGAAGCACCCTGCGCGGCTTCCCTCTGAATGGCGCGGGACCGCAGCGCACCATTCCGGCGTGCGGCAATCCCTCTGATACCGCCACCTGTGCGCAGATTCGCGTGCCCGTGGGCGGGCAGCAGCTTGTGATTTTGAATTCCGAACTTCGCTTCCCCATGCCGCTTCCACTGCCTCTGCTCGATTCCAGCAAGCTGGGCGGCGTGGTCTTTTATGACGGCGGAAACATTTTCAACAACGTTGGCTTCCAGAATTTCTGGTCAAACTACACCAACACCATCGGGTTCGGTGTGCGCTATTTGACCCCGGTTGGGCCGGTACGCCTGGACATTGGCCACAACCTGAACCCCATCAGCGGAATCAGCGCCACGCAGATTTTCGTCACCTTTGGCCAGGCATTTTGAACGGGGGCATTTGTGCGCAAACGAAAAATCTTTCTCCGGATTCTCGGCGGACTGCTCGTGCTGATCGTGGGAGCCGCCGTAACGCTGGTCGTGGTGCTCGAGCATAGCCGCTCCTTCCGGCAAAATATTCTGACCCGCGTAGAAAGGAGACTCGGGGAGTCCACCGGCGCAAAGATCGAAATTCGCGATTTTGACCTTCATCTCGCCTCGCTCACCCTGGATCTTTACGGCCTGATTGTGCGCGGGCGCGAAGCCGATCCGTCTCAACCCCTGCTGCAGGCGGATCACGTCGAAGCCGGAGTGCGGATCGACTCCTTCCTGCGCCGCACCTGGCATCTGACGAGTGTCGTGATCGATCACCCCGTGGTCCATCTGGCCGTAAACCAGGCCGGTGAGAACAATCTGCCGCAGGCGCAAAAGAAGAGCACCAGCCAGACCAGCATCTTCGATCTGGCCATCACAAAATTTGTTCTTGATCGCGGCGAAATTTATTACAACGATCAAAAGAGCCCTCTTTATGCTGAACTGCGCGACCTGCAGGTGAATTCGGCTTTTGATCCCGCGCAAAGCCGATACTACGGCGATCTGGCCTATCGCGACGGAAATATCCGTTACGGCGCTTATGCGCCGGTGAGCCACAATCTGAAAGCCAAATTTGCCGCCACACCACAAAAGTTCACCCTGGACAAGCTGACTCTAACCGCCGATTCATCGCGCATTGTGGCGTCGGCATCGCTGGAGAATTACTCCAGCCCCAAAGTGCAGGCCAGCTACGAAGCCGAGCTGGTGGCAGGTGATTTTCGGCGTGTGCTGAAGAATTCATCTCTGCCCACCGGAACCATTCACCTCACCGGCTCGCTCAACTGGCAGAATCAACCCAACCGGCCCATGCTGGAAACAGTTTCTGTCTCCGGACAGGTCAGCAGCGCCGGACTCGATTTCAGGACCCCTGATCTTCGCGCGATGGTGCATGATTTCGGCGCGCGCTACAAACTGGAAGGCGGAAATGCCTTGGTCGAGAATATCCATGCCCGGCTTTTAGGCGGAACGCTCGATGGCAGTCTGACTATCCACGATCTCGCGGGAAAGTCACTCACAAAAGTGCAGGCCGCGCTCAAAGGCGTTTCCATTGGCGATCTTCGCGCCGCTTATCCCAGCCCATCGATGAAGCAGGCGCAGCTCAGCGGAACCGTCAATGCCAGCGCTCAGGCCACATGGGCGAAAAACATGGACAATCTGAAAGCGCACTGCGACGCCCTGGTCCTGGCTATGTTTGGCCAAAAGCCGGCCACACCATTGAACAGCGTGGTTCACGCCGATTACATCGCGGCCACGCAGGAAGTCACCTTGCGGCAAAGCTACGTTCGCACGCCGCAGACCACCATCAATCTGGATGGCACGATCAGCCGTAATTCGCAGCTTCAGGTCCGCATGAACAGCAGCAACCTGCATGAACTGGAATTGCTGGCCGCGAATTTCGGCGCCGCCAGTAAGCCGCAGCAGGAATTAGGGCTTTACGGCTCCGCCACGTTCAACGGCAGCGTCAGCGGCACGACCAAAGATCCTCGCATACGAGGCCATCTCTCCGCTGCCAATCTGCGCGTCCGGGGAAGCTCCTGGCGGGCACTGCAAACAGATATCAGCACCAACCCATCTTCCGCCAGCCTGACCAACGGCGAATTGCAGTCGGCCACCCAGGGTTCCATCCGCTTCAGCCTGCAAACCGCGCTGAAGCACTGGGCGTATCTGCCTTCGAATCCGGTGGCCATCGACGTTTCCGCCTCGCAACTCCAGATCGCCGATCTCGAAAAGCTGGCCAGCATGAATTATCCGGTTTCAGGAATACTGGGAATCAACCTCTCCATTCGCGGGTCGCAGCTCAATCCCGAGGGCAAGGGCAATCTCAATGTGACGAGCGCCAAAGTATCCGGCGAGCCGATCCAGTCGGTAAACCTGGACTTCCAGGGCACCGGCGAAGCAGCCAGCGCCAATCTGCGTATACGGATGCCCGCCGGCGTCACCACGGCGAACCTCACTTACTATCCCAAAACCGAGGCGTATCAAGCGCGGCTCCAGGCCACTGATATTCATATCGAGCGCCTGCAAACCGTAAAGGCCCGCAATATGCGAGTATCGGGCGGCATCACCGTGAACGCCAGCGGGCAGGGGACCATCAAAAATCCTGAACTCACGGCCACGGTGCGCATTCCGCAACTCCAGGTGCAGCAGCAGACAATCAAAGGAGTGCTTCTCGAAACCACGCTGCACAATCAGGTCGCGACCATCGCGCTGAACACCGAAGTTGCCGCCACTTATCTCAAAGCCGCTGGTACCGTGCGCACAAATGTGCCTTACCTGGCCGACCTGCGCGTGGACACCGGACGAATCGCCATGCAGCCGCTCGTCGCGCTCTACTCACCGGCCCAGGCGCAGAATATCAATGGACAAACGGAACTGCATGTCACGCTGCGCGGGCCGCTCAAGGACAAAGCCAAACTGGAAGCCCGCCTCAATATTCCCCTACTGGAAGTGAGCTACAAAGAGCTGCAACTTGCCGCCAGCAAACCCATACTGCTCGACTATAAAGACGGCACGGCCGTGCTGCAGCCCGCGGAGATTCGCGGCACTGGCACGGAGCTGCGCGCGCAGGGGACCATGCCCGTCACCACGCCCGAAGCAGCATCGTTCCTCGTACAGGGCACGCTTGATCTGCGTGTGGCCCAGCTGGTGCAGCCGGATTTGCAAACCTCGGGCCAGATTCAGTTCGACATTAATTCCCAGCGCTACTCAAGCATTGGCTCGAACCTCGATGGACAGATCAAAATTGTGAATGCCAACGTGCATACCGCGTCCTCTCCCGTTGGTCTGGACAACGCCAATGGCGTGATCAACGTAGCGGGCAACAGGCTGGAGATCAGCGAGATTCGCGCTGATATGGGAGGCGGAGTCGTCACACTGACCGGCGGCGCGACATACCGGCCGGACGTGCAGTTCAATCTGGCGCTGGCCACCCAGAATGTTCGTATGCGTTATCCCGAGGGACTGAGGGCCATCATTGGATCGAATCTCGCCTTCACCGGAAACACCCAGACCGCCGTGCTGAACGGGCAGGTGCGTCTGGAGCATGTTTCTTTCACTCCGGATTTTGATCTTTCCGAATTCATCACCCAGTTCTCCGGAGAGTCCGCGGCCGGGCCGCCTTCCAGCTTCGCCCAAAGCATCAAGCTTGACGTGGCCTTGCTCTCCACCTCGCAGATGAATTTGGCCAGCAGTAAAGTAAGCCTGCAGGGCAGCGCCAATCTGCGGCTCACCGGCACTGCCGCCACGCCGGTGATTCTTGGCCGCAGCAACCTCACCGGCGGAGAGATGTTCTTTGCCGGCAATCGCTACGTGATCCAGCACGGCGTGGTCGACTTCCTCAATCCCGTGCGAACTCAGCCGGTGGTCAATCTTCAGGTCACTACTCTTGTGGACCAGTACAACATCACCCTGAATTTCGAGGGGCCGGTGGACCGCCTGATTACTACGTACACTTCTGATCCTGCCTTGCCGCCGGTAGATATCATCAATCTTCTGGCCTTCGGCAAAACCACGGAGGCAGCGGCGGCCAATCCCTCTACCCCCGGTAATATGGGCGCGCAAACGGTGCTGGCTCAGGGGCTGGGGCAGGTCAGCAGCCGGATCGAAAAATTCGCCGGCATCTCCCACCTCGCCATCGATCCGGCGCTGGGCGGGGACAACCACAATCAGGGGCCAAGGATCGCCATTCAGCAGCGCGTCACCAGCAATCTGCTGGTGACCTTCGCCACCGATGTAACGTCAACCCAGCGCCAGGTGATCCAGATGGAATACAAGCTCAACAAGAAGTGGTCAGTAAGCGGCGTGCGCGACCAAAATGGAGGACTAGGCATCGACACCAAATTCCACAAGGATTTTTAAATCACTCACCAAGCTGCACATAGTGACTGTTGGAGCACGGGCATTTCTGCCTCTGCGTGTTCCTGCCATTCTCTGCTGCCGCTCCCCTATCCTGCTCACATGGCTGTGTCTCTCTGGCATTTGCCTGTGCGCGTTCTAAATCTGTACATAGACAGCAAAGGAGCAAATTAAATAAGGAACAAGGATGGAAATTGTCGAAGCAGGAAGCATGAAACAGATGGATATTTAAAGATATAAATCGAAGTGGACCACCAATATCTGTATCCATCGCAAGAAACACGCTATAGTCACAACAACGCGCAGAAGCATTATTGTTTTAGCCCATCCCGTGAATAGGAAAGCGTAAGTGAGGTAGAAGCCCCAGGCGACGCACACATAAACCTGCCCATTATTCACCTGCTATAATCTCCTCGCCAGCAACAGGACATGTTTCCCAAAATGGAACAAGCATGGGAGATTGAGCCGCATTTCTCTCGCTTCACCCTGCGCGTTGCGGCTTCACAATGTTAAAGTTTTCGATCCTGACTATATAAGGGCTTTTTATTTCTTGTTAAGAAGAGGTGCGTATGTCGTCTCGAAGAACTTCCCTGTCTTCAGTATTGTTGAGCATCGCCACGTTGATACCTGGCAGTTTGCCGTTGCTGGGCCAGAAAATGTCAGTACGGTCCGAGCAGCATCATGATGTCTCTCCCGCAGTGCGCAATTTGCCTACGATCATCAAAAACCGGCCAGTTGAACACGAAGCGGAGCCGGTCCGGCGGGTTCCCTTGCCGTCTGGGCTAAAACGAATCGAGGATCCTGACACGGTGCTTCAGAAGACATCAGCCAGCGGTTCAGCTGGCGCGAGTTCACCGCTCACGCCTCAGGTGGGTCTGGGATTCGATGGCATCGGCAACGGAGTATTTGGCTTCGCCGTGAGTTCGGCGCCTCCGGACACCAATGGCGCCGTGGGCCTCACTCAGTATGTTCAATGGGTCAACACCTCTTTTGCTGTCTTTAATAAAGCCACCGGCAGCCTCGTCAAAGGCCCGGTAGCGGGCAATTCGCTGTGGCAGGGCTTTGGTGGCGGTTGTGAATCCAACAACAACGGCGATCCCGTGGTGACTTACGACAAGCTGGCCAACCGCTGGGTTTTCAGCCAGTTTGTTACCAGTTCGCCCTTTCTCCAGTGCGTGGCCGTCTCCACCACGCCGGATGCCACTGGGACCTATAACCGCTACTCTTTTACCTACCCGAATTTTGTTGACTACCCCAAGATGGGTGTCTGGCCAGACGCTTACTACGAAACCTTCAACGTATTCACCTCAACCAGTTTTCTGGGTGCTGATGTCTGTGCTTATGACCGCAATGCGATGCTGAATGGACAGACGGCCACGCAAATCTGCTTCCAGCAGGGGCCTTCCGTGGGTTCGCTCGTGCCTGCCGACCTCGATGGCATTACTCTTCCCCCGGCACGCTCCCCGAACTATCAGGTAACCATGGGAAGCAACGCACTCAATCTGTATAAGTTCCATGTGGATTTCGTTACTCCCGCGAATTCAACCTTCACCGGCCCCACCAGCATCGCCGTGGCTCCTTTCACTGCGTTATGCAATGGAGGCGGCAACTGCGTGCCACAGCCGGGCACAACTACCGGGCTCGACTCCCTGGCGGACCGGCTGATGTACCGGCTGGCCTATCGTAATTTCGGCAATCATGAGTCTCTGGTGATTGACCATTCGGTTGCCGCCGGCTCGAGCGCTGGAGTTCGCTGGTACGAAATTCAAAGCCCGAACGGAACCCCCAGCGTTGCCCAGCAAAGCACCTTCGCTCCTGACGGCAATTTCCGCTGGATGGGCGGCGTTGCCATGGACCGCACCGGAGACCTGGCCGTTGGCTACAGCGTAGCCAGCAGCACCCTGTTTCCCTCCATCGCTTATGCCGGACGAATTCCTTCCGACACGCTCAGCACCCTGGAATCGGAAATCACGATCGTGAGCGGTGGCGGCTCGCAAACCAATGGGCTCACACGCTGGGGCGACTACACCGCAATACAGGTCGATCCCATGGACGATTGCACCTTCTGGTACACCACCGAATATCTGAAGTCCAGCGGCAATTTCAACTGGAATACGCGGATTGCCAACTTCCGTTTTCCCAATTGCGGCGGCACTCCTTTGACCAGCTGGATACAGAACGACAGCCCGCACTTCATCTATCAGGACCAAAACCAGCATCTCCGCCAGCTCTTGTTTGCCAATGGCGCATGGAGCACACAGGACCTCACCGCCCTCACCGGCGCTCCGCTCGCGTCACTGCAAAATGGGCTCACCAGCTGGGTACAGTCCGATGGCCCGCACTTTGTCTATGAGGACGTCAATCAGCACCTGCGCCAGTTCTTTTTTATCAATAATGCCTGGCAGACTCAGGACCTCACTACCACCACCGGCGCTCCCGTAGTCTCACCGCAAAGCTCTCTGAACACCTGGACTGAGCCCAATGGCCCGCACTTTGTCTTTCTGGACCAGAACCAGCACGTCCACCAGCTCTTCTTTATCAATGGCGCCTGGCAGACCGAGAACCTTACCAATACCACCGGCGCTCCCGTCGCCTCACCGCAAAGCGGGTTCACCAGCTGGGTACAGTCCGATGGCCCGCACTTCGTTTTCGAAGACGCAAACCAGCATCTCCGCCAAATGTGGTTCTCCGGTGCCTGGCATACCGAAGACCTCACCAATACCACCGGCGCTCCCGTCGCCACACCGGGCAGTGCTTTGACCAGCTGGGTGCAAGGCGATGGCCCGCACTTCGTGTTTCAAGACACGAACCAGCATGTTCGCCAAATGTGGTTCTCCGGAGCCTGGCATACCGAGGACCTCACCGCCCTCACCGGCGCTCCCGTGGCCGAACCCAACAGCGCTCTCACCAGCTGGGTTGAGGCCTCTGGCCCGCACTTCGTCTATGCGGACGGCAACCAGCATCTGCGCGAACTCCTCTTTGTCAACAATGCCTGGGGCGCCCTGGACCTCACCGCCACCACGGGCGCTGCCGTGGCCACGCCTGGCAGTATGCTGACCAGTTGGATACAGTCCGATGGCCCGCACTTCATCTGGCAGGATGCAAACCAGCATCTCCATCAATTCTTTTTTGAAGAGGTCAATAATACCTGGAACAACGAGGACCTCTCGAATACCACCGGCGCGCCGCCGGCAGAGTAAGTTAGCAGGATTGTTGATAAAAATGTTGTTCCGCTGGCCGGAAAACCGTGTCAGCAAATCAGCAGCACAAACGCGGACCCAAAAGGTCCGCCTTTGTTTGTTTTGGTATAAACAGGTCTCACATCACTTCACAATCATGGCTCAAATTACCGCAGTGATGTCTCCTGGCTGGAGCACGTTACCAACAATCAGATTTCAAGTTTTTGGGTAGCTATTATTAGAATAATATAAGAATTCCAAATAAGTGCTGCGCCCAACTCACCTATACTTTATCTTTAATTTTTCTTCATTTTTCTGCCGTGTTTCTGCAATCACGTGTTAAAGTTCCTGATCCTAATTAAGTACCCGGCTTGTTAATCCCTGTTATGCAAGAGGTACGCATGTTGATTCGAAGAACTCTATCGTCAACTTTATTGTTAAGCATCGCCACTTTGGTTTTCACCGGCAGCTTGCCGGCGCCGGGCCAGACCAGGTCAGTGCGGTCTGAGCTTCATCATGATGTTTCTCCGGCAGTGCGCGATTTACCCACGGCCATCAAAGACCAGCCAGTGGAACAGGAGGCAGCGCCACTTCGCCTGCATCCCCTGCCCGCTGGATTAAAACGGCCACAGGATCCGGACCCGGCACTTCAGCCGGCAACGGCGAGCGGTTCGGCAACTACCGCGAATGCAGCACTGGCGCCCCAGGTAAGCCTGGGATTTGATGGCATCGGGCAGGGAGTGTTTGGCTTCACCGTGAGTTCGGTTCCTCCGGATACCAATGGCGCGGTGGGCCTCACTCAGTATGTTCAGTGGGTCAACACCTCATTTGCTGTATTTAGCAAAACAACGGGCAGTCTCATCAAAGGCCCCGTAGCCGGCAATTCACTGTGGCAGGGCTTTGGCGGTGGTTGTGAAACCACCAATCTCGGTGCTCCCATTGTGCTCTACGATAAGCTGGCCAATCGCTGGGTCTTCACTCAGGGCGCCGGTACCAGCTCGTCCTTTCTCGTGTGCGTCGCCGTTTCCACGACCTCGGACGCCACCGGAACCTATAACCGCTATGCGTTTCCCTACGCGAATGCTGGCCAGGACTCCAGGTTGGGTGTCTGGCCGGATGCGTATTACGAAACATCCAATATGTTCAGCGGAAGCAACTTTGTCGGCGCCGAAGCCTGTGCTTATGACCGGAGCGCAATGCTGAATGGACAGTCGGCAACGCAGATTTGCTTCCCGCAGGGGACTTCCGTGAGTTCATTGCTGCCTTCCGACGTTGATGGCATCACGCCGCCTCCCGTGGGTTCGCCAAACTTTATGATGACCCTGGGAAGCAGCGCACTCAATCTGTTCAAGTTCCATGTGGATTTCGTCACTCCCGCGAATTCAACCTTCATCGGCCCCACCGTCATCCCTGTGGCTCCCTTCAGCCCGTTATGCGGAGGAGGCGCCTGCGTGCCGCAGCCGAGCGTCATAATACAGGCTCCAACCAATCCGCTGGACTCCGTGGCGGATCGGCTGATGTACCGGCTTGCCTATCGTAATTTCGGCAATCACGAATCTCTGGTGGTGAACCATTCGGTTGCCGCCGGTTCCAGCGGGGGGATTCGCTGGTATGAAATTCAAAGCCCCAACGGGACCCCCATTATTCAGGCTCCCATACAGGGCCAGTCTTCCTCAACCGCCGGGCCGTTCATCGCCCAGCAAAGCACCTTCGCTCCTGACGCCAATTTCCGCTGGCTGGGCAGCATTGCCATGGACCGTACCGGAGACATCGCAGTAGGATACAGCGTATCCAGCAGCACCCTGTTTCCCTCCATCGCTTATGCCGGCCGGACTCCCGCCGACCCGCTCAGTACGCTGGAGCCGGAAATCACCATCATCAACGGCAGCGGTTCGCAAACCAACGGAATCACGAGCTGGGGCCATTACAGCGCCATGCAGGTCGATCCCATGGACGATTGCACTTTCTGGTACACCACCGAGTATCTGAAGTCCACTGGCGCTTTCAACTGGAATACCCGGATTGCCAGCTTCCGTTTTCCCAATTGCGGCGGCAGTGCGCTGACCAGCTGGGTGCAGTCGGACGGCCCGCACTTCGTCTTCCAGGACCAGAATCAGCATCTCCGCCAAATCTTTAATGAAGTGTCCCTCAATGTTTGGAACACCGAGGACCTAACCAACACCACCGGCGCGCCTCCGGCCTCAACCCAAAGTGCGCTGACCAGCTGGACACAATCCGATGGCCCACACTTCGTTTACCAGGACCAAAATCAGCATTTCCGCCAGCTCTTTTTTTCGGGCAATGCCTGGCATACCCAGGACCTGACTGCCACCAGTGGCGCACCACCATCCGCGCCCGGCACTACCCTGACGAGCTGGCTGCAGTCCGATGGCCCGCATTTTGTTTATCTGGATGCAAACCAGCATCTGCGCCAAATCTTTAATGAAGTGTCCCTCGGTGTTTGGAACACCGAAGACCTCACCAACACCACCGGCGCTCCTCCGGCCTCAGCCAACAGTGCACTGACCGCCTGGGTACAGTCCGATGGCAGCCCGCACTTCGTCTATGAGGACGCTAACAAGCATCTGCGCCAGCTCTTTTTTTCCAGCAACGCCTGGCATACCCAGGATCTTACTGCCGTCACTGGGGCTCCCCTGGCCACACCCGGCAGTGCGCTGGCGAACTGGGTGCAGTCTGATGGTCCCCATTTCGTCTATGAGGATGCAAACCAGCATCTCAATCAAATGTTTTTTCTGCTAAGCAACAATACCTGGAACACTCAGGACCTCACCGCCACCACCGGCGCTCCCACAGCCGAATTCGGCAGCGCCCTGACCAGCTGGGTACAGTCCGATGGCCCGCACTTCGTCTTTCTGGACTGCAACCAGCATCTCAACCAGATGTTTTTCCTGTTCAGCAACAATACCTGGAACACTCAGGATTTAACCAACACCACTGGCGCACCTGTAGCCACACCCGGCAGCGCCCTCACCAGCTGGGTACAGTCCGATGGCCCGCACTTCGTCTTTCAGGACGGCAGCCAGCATATGCGCCAAATGTTCTTTCTGCTAAGCAACAGTACCTGGAACACTCAGGACCTAACCGCCACTACCGGCGCTCCGCCGGCCGAGTAACAAAACGGATTTCCCGGCCAGCATAAGTTGTCGGCTGACCGGCAAACCGTAGCAGTAAGCAGGCAAAACAAAAGGCGGATCCGAAGGGGATCCGCCTTTTTATTATTTTCGTGCAGTATTTTTTCACGCCTGCCGTAATGCTCGCGGACTCAAATAGCGCAGCGCCGGAGGCGCGGCATTACGTAGCCCAGTCCGCAAGGGCTGGGGAAAATGCAAATTAAGAATTATGAAGCCCCGGAGGGGCGACACAAGCGGCCAGCCTCTCGCGCACAAAATTCGCAATCTCCGGCGTCACATAATCAGGCGGCTCAATCAAAAAAACCGGCCTGTCGGCAAGAGGTTCCAGCGGAACGGAGTACCACTTCGGTGTGTACTCCCTGCGATGCAAAATAATGGCGTCAGCCCGGCCAAGAAACTCGGCGGCGGAAGCCTTGAAATCTTCGGTTCCCGCATCCAGCACACTCAGATACAGGTCCGGCTGGATAAACCGCAGAATGCTGTTCGATTCCATAATCACATTCTCGGCGCCGGCAATTTTGCGCTTGATGTCCGGCATGGCCTCGTCCAGCCTGCCCTGCCGTGTGCGTACCCAGATCGAGCGCGCCGCGCCCGCGACCAGAAAGCGCGAAGTATCGCTCTCGCCGCTGGTGTCTCGCTCATCACTGATGGCGCGAAAGTGGTCGTCACCCGTGTCGCAGTCGCAGGGTTTGCCGTCCGCCGAGCAGACGCCATGCCCGAACTGCGTGATTTTGAGGGCGGTCCAGTGGAATTCAGGCAGAGCGGCGATCAGACCGGCAACCACGCTGGTCTTGCCCACACTGCGGGAGTGCCCGCCTATCACCACTACGGCCATATGCGTATTCTCTCACCTTTTCAGTAGAGTGGAGGCGATCCTTCCGGCCGGGTCTTCCAGCGGCGATGCACCCACAGCCACTGCTCGGGACACCGCGTGGCATAGCTCTCAATCACTTTGGTAAACGCGGCGGTGTTGGCCACGGCATCGGCTTCGTCGTTGCCGGTACGAATGAGTTTGAGCGCGGGATCAAAGCGGACCTTGTATTTGCCCAGCGCCTTGTCCCAAATGGTAAACGCCGGGACCACGGCGGCATCGGTATGCAGGGCCACCCGCGCCACTCCGGTCGCGGTACAGGCGGGCACTCCGAAGTAGTCCACAAACGCGCCCTGCGGCGGCGTCATGTTGGTGTCCATGAGGATGCCCACCACCTCTCCCCGGCGCAGGCAGCTCAGCAGCGCGCGGGCGAAGTTCTGCTTGGAGACTGTCCGGTTTCCATGCAGGGTGCGGTAGTGGTCCACCAGCGTATCTATATAAGGATTGTCCAAAGGGCGCACCACCACGTTGATAGGATATCCGTGCAGCGAGTGTACGAACGAACCAATCTCCCATCCTCCCAGATGCGCCGTGAGCAGCAGCACGCCCTTGCCGCGCTCCAGAGCACCGGCGAAATTTTCAAAACCATCGTAAGTGGCAACCGGGGAGGCGTTGTGCCGGGTATAGCGCGGAAACAGGCAGCATTCCGCCAGCTGCCGGCCCAGACTGAGGAACAGGCCGCGCAGAATTCGCTTCTTTTCTTTTACGCTCCGGCCGGGAAAAGCGATCTCCAGATTGCGCAGCCCCGTACGGCGCAGGCGGCCATGCACGGCATAGACCACCATCCCCAGCCCCATGCACAAAGCGCGCACGAGAAAGCGGGGCAGCACGCGCATCAGGCGCGCCACAAGCCAGACAGGGAGATATTCAAGCCGGTATCGCATGTGTCAGTGTGAGAACCTGCGACGGTAACACTCAGGGAAAAATTATTCAAATTGGGGCGTTGCCGCCAGGCCGAAACGCGGCTTTAGCTCTGTGATTTTTCAGGGACTCCACCGCAAAAATTTATCAGGCAAATTTGTTGTCTTTTTACGTGTCATGGAGCTATAGTCATCCCACAGTATCCCCCATGCAGTACTAAAGCAGCCTTCATAAACTCAGGATAGCGGAGGAGAGCAATGCAAAAGGCAAAAGCGCTTTGGTTTACTCTGGTTTTCACCGCACTGCTGTTAGCGGCCGCTCATGGACAAACCGATTACTCCACGGCCACGCTGAAGGGGCGAGTGCTCGATCCGCAAGGCGCCGTGGTGGTAAAGGCGGTAGTCACGGCCACCAACACCGGCACCGGCATTGCCAAAACCACCCAGTCCGGACCGGACGGCAGCTATCAGGTTCCCGCGCTGCCGCCAGGCGTCTACACCGTTATTTTTGAGGCCCCGGGCTTTGGCAAAGTTGTCGTAAAAAAACTTGAGCTTTCCGTAGGCCAAATCCTGGTCTTTGACGCTCCCTTAAAAGTGGGCGGAGTCAACGATTCCATTGAGGTAGGCCCGGACAGCGCGGTCCTCATCGCGGTGGAGCAGAGCCAGCAGGCCGACACTATCAATACCATTGGGATTGAGAATCTGCCCAACCTCGGCCGCGCCTTCACCTATAACGTGTACACGCTGCCCGGCGTGAGCAATGCGGACGCGCAGCACCAAAGCGGCCAGACTCCGGGGTTCACCGGATATCTGACCAGCGGATTTTCCGTGGGCGGAAGCAATGGCCGCAACAATCTCTCCACCCTCGATGGCGGCGAAAATGATTATGGGACCGGCGCGTACCGGGTCACCAATCTACCTGTGGACGCGATTCAGGAGTTCCAGGTAAACCGCAACGGATTTGCCGCGGAGTTTGGCTTTACCAGCGGCAGCGCCATCAACGTGGTCACCAAAAGCGGTACCAATCAGTGGCATGGCAGCGGCTTTGGCTATTTCCGCGATCAATCCACTTCGGCGACAAATTTTTTCAACGGACTTGCCGGCAGTGGCGTCTCCGGTCACAAGGCCTTCAGCCAGAATGTCTATCTCGGCGACACTCTGGGCGGGCCGATCGTTCCCAACAAACTCTTCTTCTTCACCGCCTACGAGTACGGGAGGATCGATACGCCCTTTTTCAACTTCCCGCTCTCCGATCCCCGCGTGCAGGGGCCGAGCACCTCTCAGACCAGCTATGTGAAGGCCCTCAAGGCCTCCGGTGACCCTTTTCTGGTGGGCTTCGCCAACGGAATCACTCCCGGACTAACGCCGCTGAATAATCCCTCGCTGAACCGGATTCTTACGCGCGATAACGGCATCTTCAACGAGCCCGACCGGCTGCATAACTCCATTGTCCGCTTCGACTATCAGGCCAGTCAGCGGGATTCAGTGAATCTTCGCGGCATCTATGCCCACAACGATTTCAAGTCTCCGCTGGGATTTATCAACAACGGCACCAGTGACGGTTATGGCCTCTTCGCCCGGGACTTCAGCGTGCTCACCACCTGGACCCGTACCATCAGCTCAAAAGTGGTCAACCAGGCCCTGTTTCAGTTTGCGCGCAACCGCAATGACGCTCTGCCCAATCCCTTTGTCGGAGTGAATTTCAGCCTCGGCAGTGACACCGGCATTTGCGCCGCCGGCCCTGCCGGGACACCCTCATGTGGCAGCCCCTCGCTGGTGCCGTATGTCGGGCACCAGTGGCGTTTTCAATTCGAGGACAACATCACCTGGAGCCGGGGCGCGCATACCTTCAAGTTCGGCGCATCCTACCGGCCCGCGAACTATCGCGTGGAAAACGATCTGTGGTTCAACCCGCAGTTTGACTTTGCCGATGGCGCCGTTCCCCTCATCTCGCTCGCGCCCGCGGCCGTGCAGGGCCACCTGGTGGCCTTCAATCTCACTCATGGATTTCCCGCCACCGGGCCGGTCAATACCAACCTGAGCGGGCCGCAGTCTTTCGCCTTTGGCGTTCCCGTGGACGTGCTGGCGGGATTCAACAATCCCGTATGGACCGGCTGGGGACATTACTTTGGCAGTTATGTTCAGGACAGCTGGAAGATCAGCCGGCGCCTCACCCTAAACGCCGGTGTGCGCCTCGACTATGACGGCGAACCAGCGCCCATCGGCGGCAGCTTTTATGCCTCGCCCCGGCTGGGCATCGCATGGGACCCCTTTGGCGACCACAAAACTGTGGTACGCGCCAGCGGCGGCACATTCGTGGCCCCGGTGCCGATACTGATCCCCTCCTATGGATCGCTGCTCGACGGCTCCGGCAGATATATCAACGAGGTGCTTTCCGTGCTAAGCCCCACCGATCCCACCGTGGCCAAACTGTGGGGACTGGGCGTAGCCAAAGGTGAACTGCCCTTTGGGCATCTCACGCCAGCCGACTTTGCCGCGGTCGGAATCAACACCACAACTCCCGGCGCGTCCGTGGGCTACAGCGTGGCTCCCAATTACAGAAACCCCTACACCATCCAGGCCGCGCTGAGCGTGGACCGCGAACTGGCCAAAAACCTCTCGCTGGAACTCGGATACAACATGTATCACGGCGTGCATCTGCAATTGCCGCTCGAAACCGCATACGCGGCGATCGCGCCGGGAAATCCGCTCTGCCCCACGCCTGCCTGCATCGACCCCACCGGTGGGCCGTTATATGCGCCGACCACGGGACAGGCGCAGCACACAGCGTACACTTCGATTGGCAGCTCCATTTATCACGGGTTCACGTCTTCCCTCACCAAACGCTTTAGCGGCGGACTTCAGTTCCAGGTCAATTACACCTGGAGCAAGAGCATTGATGACGTGATTGACTTCTCCAGTTTCCAGAACTGGTTCCGGCCCAGCCGCCTCGACCTCTATCGCGCGACCTCGGTGTTCGACGTCCCGCATATTCTGGTGGCCAACGCCATCTACCAGACACAGTTCAAGCCCGGCAGCGGAAATGTTCTAAGCAGCATCCTGTCCGACATCTCGATTGCCCCGTTTGTTACTATCCGCAGCGGACTGCCTTATACGGTCCGCACTCCGGCCCTGAACAACAAGCTCAATGGCCAAATGCTCGACAACAACTTTGCCACTCCATTCGGCGCGCCGCGCGACGCCAATCGCGGACCGTTTTTTACCACCACCGACCTGCGGCTCAGCAAATCCTTTTTCATCAACCGCGAGCGCGGCGTCAAAGTGGACCTGATTGCCGAAGGCACCAACGTATTCAATCGCGTGAACTTCGACAAAGTGAATGACGTGTTTCCCATCACTTACAACGGACCATTCACCGGCCTGCAGGGGGTGAAGCCGCAAAGCACGGCGGACCTGGGAACGCCGCTGGTCTTCTCCCATGCCGACAAACCACGACAGGTGCAGTTTGGATTGAAGATGGCTTTTTGAAATCGTGTAAGAGAAAAAAATAAGAGGAAAAACCTAACACAAATTCGCCGCGATCACGGTCCAAAGTCACGTTGACTCTGGCCGGGAGCAGCAGATATAGTTACGCTATTATATTCCTGGATTTCCTTCGCTCGGCGACGTGAATCCCAGAGGCCTTTAATAATGAAAAAACTGGCATTACTCCTGGTTCTTGCCTCGTGTTCGCTGATGATGGCGTCCACGAATGGCGCCATGCTGATTGGCGCGGGCAAAGTCCAGGTAAACGGGACGGCGACTTCAGGCACTTATACCGTATTTCCCGGCGATCAAATTCAGACGGCTGCCGACAGCTCCGCCATGGTGAAATCTCCGGTGGCAGTGGTTTCCATCGCCAGTGAGTCCGCCATTCAATACCAGGGCAACTCCGTCACCTTTGAGCATGGCAGCGTTACGGTAACCGCGCCCAAAGGCGCGGACGCCCATTTTGGCAAGCTGGTGATTTCCGCGAACCCCACGCACCCGGCCCGCTTCCAGATGGTCAGCCTGAACGGTGTGGACCGCATTGCCGCTCTGGAAGGCTCGCTCAGCATCACCGATGGCATTCACAAAACCACACTGGACGCCGGTTACATGATGACCACCGTGGCCGAGCCGCCGCCTTCCAGGAAAGCTCCGGCAGGCCAGGTCGGAATTCCCGGCTGGGCCATTGTTGCGATCACGGCTGGCGCTCTGGGCGGTGTCCTGGGCGGTTTGGCGGTTTCAGGAGCATTTACCAGCGCAACCAGCCCGCACTAATTACAGCAAACAGATATTGAAAAGCGCCGGCAGAGTTCCGGCGCTTTTTCTTTTCATCGCAACGAACTATCTTTTGAAACAATGATCGACATTCACTGCCACATTCTGCCCCTCACCGACGACGGCGCCGCTTCCTGGGAGATCGCCGGGCAGATGTGCGACCTGGCCATCGCCGACGGCATCACTCACATCGTGGCCACGCCGCACGCGAATTCGCGCTATCACTATGACCGCGCTCTCCACGCGCAACAGCTCGCTCTTCTCGCGGAGAAATCAGAGGGCAGGCTGCGTTTCAGCCTGGGGTGCGACTTTCATTTGTCGTATGAAAACCTTGAACTGCTGTTTGCCAATCCGAGCGCCTTCGTAATCGGCAATACGAATTATCTGCTCATTGAGCCCAGTGAATACGGATTGCCGCCGGCCTTCGAGCAGTTGCTGTTTCGCCTGAAGACCGAGCTGCGGATCACGCCCATCCTCACGCATCCCGAACGCTACGCCATGCTGCAACGAAGTCCGGAAAAAATAGCGTCATGGACCGAGGCTGGCTGCCTGGTCCAGATCACCGCCAACTCACTCACTGGCGACTGGGGACGCCGCGCCAAAGATATGGCCGTGTGGCTGCTGCAAAAAAAGCTGGTACACATCATCGCTACCGACGCGCATGACACAAAGCATCGCCCACCGAAGCTCTCCGCCGCGCGCGATTTCGTCGCCGCCAAAATAGGGGCGGAAGCGGCCACGGCCCTGGTCGAGACCAATCCGCGAATCGTGGTGGAAAACGGGCCGTCAGCTTCGCTGTTCTGGGCTCCGGCTCGGTAACGCCAAAGCCCAAACTGACCATCCCCGCGTCACACAGACTGGGTCATACTCCGGACGAAAAAAACGAACGCGCTTCAAAGCCAAACGGCCTTTCATCGGCGACCCCGAAGGCGCGCTCCAGCGCAAGACCAGCGCGCCCCAGCGTACCTTCATCGAACAGCCGCCCGATCAGCGTAACTCCATGGGGCACGCGGCGGGGCGGTGAAAATTTCGGCAGCGGACGGCTGGGGTCCGGGGCCCAGTCACTGCGCGCTTCGCCCACTTCGACAAAGCCCGCGCGCAGGGTCAGCGAAGGATGTCCGGTAAAGTTGGTGATGGTGAGCATCTCATCGCGCAGCGAGGGCACCAGCAGCAAATCCACCTGCGAAAACACGCGCGCCATCTCCATGGCTACTTTGCGCCGCAGGCGGTCGGTCTGCACGAAGTCCACGGCGGAAAGAAAGCGCGACTGGCGGAAGAGATTGGGCCAGGCGTCCGGGGTCTGCACCTTGAGCTTGTTCAAGTCTCCACTCAAAGTCAGCTCTTCAAACGCGGCGGCGGACTCGGCAAACAGAATCAGATTCAGCGAGTCATACGGCCAGTCCGGTATGGAAACCTCCACCGGGACCATCCCCACCTTTTTCACCGTCTCCAGCGCGGCGCGGTCCACCTCGGTGGCGGGGTTCTCCTTCATCCAGTTGGGAAAGTAACCAACCCGCAGCCCTTTTACGTTGGCTTTCGCATCGAAATCGAGCCGGCTGGGAACACTGGAAACATCGCCCGCATCCGGGCCGGAAATGGCGTGCAGCACCAGAAGAGCGTCTTCCACATTGCGCGTCATGGGGCCAAGCTTATCGAGCGACCAGCAAAGCGTCATCGCGCCGGTACGCGGTACGCGGCCATACGTGGGCCGCAGTCCGGTGATCCCGCAGCGCATGGATGGGCTCACGATGCTGCCGCCCGTCTCACTGCCGATGGAAAAGCCCACTAAGCCCGCCGCCGTGGCCGAGCCTGGCCCGGCGCTCGAGCCCGAAGAGCCTTCTTCCAGCAGCCAGGGGTTCATCGTCTGCCCGCCAAACCAAATGTCATTCAGCGCCAGCGCCCCCATGCTCAGCTTGGCCACCAGCACCGCGCCAGCGTCGTTCAGTCGCTTCACCACGGCGGCATCTTCTTTGGGAATCCGCTCGCGGAACGGCTCCGCTCCATACGTGGTGGGAATGCCCGCGGTATCGAGCAGGTCTTTCGCTCCCCACGGAATACCGTGCAGCGGCCCGCGATATTTGCCCGCGGCAATCTCCTCATCGGCCTTTTTGGCCTGGGCCAGCGCGAGGTCCCGCGTAACGGTAATCACGCAGCGCAGTTTGGGGTTGTACTGCTCCAGCCGCCGCAGATAAATCCGGGTGAGCCGGTCGGAGGTGATCTTACGCCCTTCGATCCAGCGCGCAAGTTTCGTCAGAGGAGCAAAGGCAATGTCATCGTCTTTAACAGGAAGCTGCCCCGCATCCACCTTGCTGCGGATGAATTGCTCGCGCTCCGGACCAGCCTTCTGTCCCGGCAGCACCGGGTCCCAGCGCGACCAGGGCGCTAATGACGATTCCAGATCAACCTTGTGCGGGCCGATGCGCCGCTCATATACAGGGGCCAGATTGCTGCGCCAGCTCGTCGCGGCCATCTCCCGGTCCGGCGCGCTCAACTGCACCTGCATCAGCTTCTCGGCTTCATTGAATGTAGCCGTGGACACCTCCGGCCCGACCGGTGTCGCCGTGCCAAACGCGGGTGGCGCGCCGGGCGGCGGCTCCGCCGGCTTCTGCTGCTGGTCCTGCCCCTGCCCCACCACGGCTGTTGCCAGCAGTCCCAACGAGGTATTCACAAGAAATTCTCTGCGCGATTTTGGCATCTCTTCCTCCGAGCCAGTAATTGTACCTGCGGAAAGTAAATCTGCGGTGGTTGTGCCTGCGCAAAAAAAATATCTGCGGAACCAAATGGAAAAGCAGAGCGATTATCGTCTTTGTACTCCAGAGAGCCAGTACACTCCCGCATTCGCCTGTCACCCGATTGGCTCAGTCCTTCTTCAGCTTGCCCGCGCGCGTCAGAATGCGCCGCACCTTTTTGGGTGATACCTTCAGCCGCGCGGCCACCCGCGAAACTTTCTTTCCTTCGCGCTCCCACACCCGGGGAATTACGATCTCGGCAAACTGCTCGGTCATCTGCTGGAAGGTCTTTTCGCCGGTAATGCCCTGCGACCAGGAGCGCAGTAGCGGATCGATGCTGCCCCTGGGCATGGTCTTTTGCTTCAGCAACTGCAGCAGCTCCCCCAGATCGTCATGATCGGGCGATTTCAGGACGGAAGCAGCGCGGTCGTAACAGTACTTTGCGTCTTCCTCATCGCCAATGGCAGGATTGCACGCGGTCAGCCCGCGCCACACCCAGGCGCGCGCCAGCAGACGCTGGTTCTGTGTATGCCGCGCCGCCTCCACCGCGTCGCGGGCATAGTTGCGCGCGGTTTCGGCCAGCTCCCACTGGGCATTGCCTTCAATCTGCTCGTCAAGTCCGGCGTTGGCGATGGTGCACTGCAGCATACGAGCGCGCGCCATCAGGATGGAATCCTTCTCTTCCCGTCCCAGTTCATAAGCCTGCGCCGCCTGGGCCGCAGCAGCGTCCAGGTCGCCGCTATCCATATACAGCAGGCCGCGGTTTTCACAGGCGCTGCCGATACCGTGATGCAGCCGGTGATAGCGGTAAATCTCCTCTGCCTGGTCCAGATTGGCAAAGGCCCCGGCGCGGATCTTCTCGTACTGTTCCCAGTGACTGGGCCGTGGACCGGAAGGCGCGGCGCCTTTACTGCTCTTTTTGCGGCGTTCCGTCTCGGCGTCGATTTGCCGGCTGATCTGTGCCGCGATCAGGCGCTGCACATAAGCGATATTGACCAGCGAGCGCGCCAGATTGCGGTGCCGCGAACTTCGCGTTTGGAAATGCTCAATGGCCTGGGTAAAAAATTTCAGGGCTTCGCTGTAACGGCCCTGGCGGCGAATCATTCGTCCGTGGGCGGAGTAGATGTTGCCCAGGGTAATGTGGTCGTCCGTCTCGCGCAGCACCTCTTCCGCCTGGGACAAAATGCGCGTGGCTTCGCGGTGATGTCCTTTTTGAAACATCAGCCAGCTTTCGAGCACGCGCATCACGGCGGCCATGCGCTCGTGTCCCAGAGCTTCAGCCGCGGAGCGTCCGCTTTCCGCCTGCTTCAGCGCCTGATCGTACTCGCCTTTTTTGCGATGGCAGCGCGCATTCCAAAAATGGACGATGGCCGCCAGCTCGCCATCCGTCAGTTCGCTCTCCATGGCCAGCACCAGGTCGAAGTGGCGCAGCGCATCGTCCGGCTGATCGCGCAGCAGAAAGAGAAGCCCCTGGGCGGCGCGCAGCATGAGATAAGCGGAAACCGGCAGCTCCCCGCGCTGGCTCTCCGGAAAACGCGCCAGAAGTTGCTCAATCAACTCTGGCTCGCGATATCCAATGTCAACCCACTGGGCCACACTGCACACCAACCCAGATGCATTAGGCTGCGCGGGATCAAGTGAGGCGAACAAGTGCGCGTGAGCATCCAGCAGCGCGATGCCGCTGCTCACCTGGCGAAGCACCAGATGCTGCCTGAGGTCGGCAAGCAGTTTGTCCGGAATCACCGAGCTTTGTTTAGCAAGCGAAGCTGGCTTCACAACCGGATCATAGCACCGCTTTAAACCCCGATAATCTCTCCACTGTCCGTCACGTCCACGCTGGCGGCGCGAGAGACCCTGGGCAGTCCGGGCATCAGCATCATGTTGCCGGCAATCACCACCACAAAACCCGCGCCGGCGGAGAGCGAGGCATCGGTCACATTGAGCTGCCAGCCGGTGGGCGCGCCCAGAAGCTTGGGATTGTCGGAAAGCGAGTACTGCGTTTTCGCGATGCACACCGGCAGCTTCGCAAAGCCCCAGTCGGCAAATTGCTGCAGCTTCCTCCGTGCCCTTTCGCTGAAGGTAACGCCGGCGGCGCCATAAACCCCATGCGCCACTTTCTCAACTTTACGGGACAGCGAATCGTCGAGTTCATACACGGAACGAATAGAGGGATTCGGGTTCTTCTCGATGGTCTCCACCACTTTTTCCGCCAGGGCCACCGCGCCGGGTCCGCCTTTGGCGTAAGCCTCATGCGTGGCATGCTCCACGCCGTGCTCGTGGCAGAAGTCGGCCATGCGCTGCAGTTCGTCCGCCGTGTTGGTCGGGAATTTATTGAGCGCGACCACCACGGGCAGGCCAAAGCCCTGCAGGATTTTGATGTGCTGCCCCAGATTGGGCAACCCGCGCTCCAGATCGCCCTCGCCCTGGTTGCGCAGGCTCTGTACCGTCGTCACCAGAACGGCGACCGAGGGATTCATGCCCAGCGAACGGCGCACGATGTCCATATACTTTTCCGCGCCCAGATCGGCGGCGAAGCCAGCCTCGTTGACCACGTAATCGGCCAGGCGCGTTCCCATCTCCTGCGAGATCACACTGCTGGTTCCATGCGCGATGTTGCCGAAGGGGCCGGTATGTACCATAGCGGGCGTTCCCTCTGTGGTCTGGACCAGATTCGGCAGCAGAGCTTCATCGAGCAGCGCCATCATGGCGCCGGTTGCGCCCAGATCGGCGGCGCGAATCGGCTTCCCGCCGCGAGAGACGCCCACCACGATTGCCTCCAGACGACGGCGCAGATCGGCGCGGCTGCTGGCCAGCGCCATCACCGCCATCACCTCCGAGGCGGCGGTAATCACAAAGCCGCTGGCGCGCCCCGGCGAATTCTTCTCAATCCCCACGGTGATGCGGCGCAGTGCCCGGTCATTCATGTCCATGGCGCGGGACCAGGTGATGTGATCGGGATCAAGATCCAGATCGTTGCCATGAAACAGATGGGCGTCCAGCAGCGCCGCGAGAAGATTGTGCGCCGTGGTAATCGCATGAAAGTCGCCGTGAAAGTGCAGATTGATTTTCTGGCTGGGTTCAATCTGCGACATGCCGCCCCCGGCAGCGCCGCCCTTCATGCCAAACACCGGCCCCAGTGAAGGCTCGCGCGAAGTGATGATCGCCCTGCGGCCAATGCGCTCCAGCCCCTGCGTCAGCCCGATGGAAGTTACGGTCTTCCCTTCTCCGGAAGCGGTGGGCGTGGTCGCCGTGACCAGGATCATTTTTCCCCGCCGGGGAAAGCCCGGGTCGGCCAGAAGCTCCAGCCGAATCTTGGCCCCATATTTTCCAATGGGCTCAAGATAGGGTTCAGGCAGTTGCAGTTTGCCGGCAATGGTCTGGATGGGTAAAAGATTTTTGGACATGGTGTCATTAGACATTGCGATCAGGAGTGTAAATGAAACCGGTTATTCAGAGTATGTTATTTCTTCTCTGCCGGATAGTGATACTGACAAAAGCGAAGAGCAAAAGGTGAGCAGCCGAATACCACTTTCTCGTAACCCATTGCCCAGGTGAAATGACTCAGCCAACAAGGTAATTTTGACGCTCCGCGATCCCCAAATGCCCCTCAGGCAAGTCAATAATTGAGCAATTTTTTATAAGTAAATGCCCATCAGAAAGTAAAAGCAGCAGATTGGTGTTTGGTGCCCCAATTGCACTGCGTATTGGCGTGCAGGGAAAACAAAAAATGATTAACCGTTCAGTGATTTTCCTGCATCTTAATCACAGCGCGCAGTCAGCGCTTGTAGAAAGAGTGGTTCCTTGCCAAACATTATGACGCTCTGCCCATCGTCCGGAGCTGTTTCTGTTCCGGTTATTGCCCGCAAACAGAGCCAGCGCGTGCAAGTCGCGACTCTCCCCAACCCCGGCATGACGGAATCTGAAATTATCGCCAAAGCCCAGGCCGGTGATGTGGCCTGTTTTGAGCTGCTCTACAGCCGGCACAAAAGGCGCATATTTTCCTTGTGCCTGCGCATGGTGCGCGATTACACGCAGGCCGAGGACCTGACGCAGGAAGCCTTCTTACAGCTTTATCGCAAAATCGCCCTGTTCCGCGGCGAGTCCGCGTTTTCCACCTGGTTCCACCGCCTCGCCGTGAACACAGTACTTATGCACCTGCGCAAGAAGACCCTGCCCGAGGTCTCTCTTGAAGAAACTCTGGAGCCGCGCTTTGATGAGAGCGCCCCCAAAGAGTTTGGCGGACCCGATCTCGCTCTCACCGGCTCGATTGACCGCATGACCCTCGAGCGGGTGATCGGCGACCTGCCGCCCGGCTACCGCATGATTTTCATTCTCCACGACATTGAGGGCTATGAACACAACGAAATTGCGACTATGCTGGGATGTTCCATCGGAAACAGCAAATCGCAACTGCACAAAGCGCGAATGAAACTGCGCGCCCTGCTGGCGGCTGCTGGCAAAAATGGTGTTCAGCCTTTACCGGCCGCAACGAAAGAAAATATCGAGGAGCCCTACGCCAATGCAGCATAACTCGACCATCGGAGTGCTTCGCCCCCAGGAACGGGAGTCAAAACCACAACCATCCACGGATGGCAGCGACCAACTGGTCGATGCCATCCGCAAGGCATGGTTTAAAAGCAGTCAGCCGCCGGCGCGCACCGCACAGGCGAAGAGTGACACCGCCAGGACCGGACCGCAGAGAGTCTGAAGACGAACTCGCACTTTACAATAATCCAGATATTCATGCGCTTTGCTCCAGCAACGGCCGTCACCGTTACAAAAATGGCATAAACAATCACGCTCGAGCTCGGAATCAATTTGGGGCAACGACCGAGCACACTGCCAACACAAATGACAAGCTGCTGACACCCAGTAGTTTGCCCTTTTCGTCCGCGTGTCCGAAGAAAGCACAAAAAGAGCCGACAAGGGAGATTACAATCCCGAACACAGGCCATCCAAAATAAAATATCGGCGACCAATTCAAAAGAAGGTTCACAAGCCAGCAAACATAGGTTGCATAAAAGAAGCAGTCTACGCAAAATGCAAAGCTAACTTCTGCGGCGCCCCTCGAATGCCTGACTCCATCCCGCCACACCTTTGCAAGCAGTAAAACCGACGGCGTGGCCAGAAAGAGAAAACGGTATGACAAATTTCAATATCCAGGGATAGCTTTGCACCAAATACCTCTTTATGAATCCTGGCTGCAGAATCCAACTGCCGGTCTTTACGGATCAGAGTGTATCTTCAAAATTACCTGAATTGTGCTGAATCATGTTGCTGACTTCATCACGCAACCTCCAGCTCTTGAATCGCGCCCAGCCCGGAAGGCACCCCACCCCAGACCAGCATCCAAATGAACAAGTGCCAGTAACAACAGGCAGAGTGCCGGCTTCAGAGACATCTCCAGCGCCCACTCCTGCGTTCACACTGGCTGAGGCATCACCTGAAAACTCCAGTGAATGATGTCCTCACGAAAGGAGACTGCGTATGCGTAACCTCACCATGGCTGGCCTGATCGGACTCACCATTCTCCTGGGCAGCGCCAGTGCGGCGGCCCAGCAGGCGCCTTCGGGCTCATATCAGCAAACCTGCAGAGAGATCGGTATGAACGGCAATACCCTCTTCGCCACCTGCCAGGACACCGGCGGCAACTGGCGCTCTTCTCAGTTGCCTGAGGTCCAGAGCTGTTCCAGCCAGATCGTCAACGACAATGGTTCGCTGCGCTGCGAGCGCAGCGGCAACTGGCGAGGCGATCGTGGCGGCGACTTTGATCGCGACCGCGACAATGGCCGTTCCCCCGCCCGGCGAGACGATGATGATCGCGGGCCTTATGGCAATGGAAACGGAAACTACGGGAACGGGCAATACACTGGCCAGTATGGCGGGCCGGACTTTACCGCCACCTGCCAGGACATTCGCAATAACGGCAACCGGATTGACGCACGCTGCCAGAAGCGCGATGGCGGCTGGCGCAACACTACCCTGAAGAATGCCGACCAGTGCAGAGGGCAGATCATCAATGACGATGGACGCCTGCGCTGCGGAGCCGGTGTAAGCGGAGGCTATAACGGACAATATCCAGGGCAGTACGGCGTGAATGGCGGGCCGGGCGGCGACTATGTCCGCACCTGCCGCGACATTCGCAACAATGGCAACCGGATTGACGCCACCTGCCAGACCCGCGATGGCGACTGGCGCCGGACTACGCTTGAGAATATCAATCAGTGCTCCAGCAGCATCGTGAATGACGACGGTCATTTGCGCTGCGGACGCTGATTCGCTCCCACCCCGGAATCGAGGCCGTAAGGGCGCGCTATTTCGCCAGCGCGGCTTTTGCGGCTTCGATGCGGATTTGTTTGAGCAGCTCCGCATCCGTCGGAAGTTCGGCTTTGGCGGCGGGAAACTGATTGGCGCTCAGGATGTAAGCCACAAGGTCCGCATACCCGGCTGGCGTGAGGTGTGCGGGATTGTCGCGGGGCATGGTGCGGCTGATTTTCTCAAACAGCGCATTTACCGTGCGGCCATTCCAGGCTTTCTGAAAATCTTTGCCGACCAGTGCGGGAGCATCATCATCGTCGCTGCCGCCGCCATTCAGGCTTTCCCCATGGCAGGCGGAGCATTTGCTGTAATACAGCGCGCCCCCGCGTTTGGCCTGCTCGCTGGAATAAACTCCGTCCCATACCGACCGGGACGCGGCAGAAGCCTGTGGTTGAGACGCCTGGCTAGCGGGCGCCCGATGCGCGGCCGTCAAGGCAGCCAGGCAGAAAACTGCAAACAGGGTGAATTTTCCCTTCATACGCCCTTTACTCAGACAGCAATGAACCGAATGCCTAATTATAGAATTATGAGGCCCTGGCCGTCCTCTAAAAAATACCTGGGCCTGACGTAAGGTACCGCATTGCTCTTATCCGCACGATTAGTACAATCTGGGCTAAGGTTGGGCCTTGTCATTGTCATCCGAACTCGGACGCGTGTGCGTGGTGCTGTCCGCCCCGCGCAACCCGCTGAATATTGGCGCGGCGGCGCGGGCCATGAGCAACTTTGGTTTTCACGATCTGCGCGTCGTCAACGCGTGGGAGGTCTCCTTTCGCGAGGCGCGCTCCGCCGTGGGCGCTCCCGATTTGCTGGCCTCCGCCACGGAGCACCACAGCCTGGCAGAGGGCGTGGCGGGCTGCACTTTGGTAGTTGGGACCACCGCGGGCCACAACCGCGATTTGCAGCACACGCTGCGTTCACTCAGAGCGGGCGCGGGGATGATCCACAAACATCTGGCAAAGAACAAAGGCAATTGCGTGGCTCTGCTCTTCGGCTCGGAAAAGCGCGGCCTTTCCAATGCCGATCTCAGCCACTGCCACTGGCTCATGACCATTCCCACTCGCGAGGAGCATCTCTCCATGAACCTGGGCCAGGCGGTGGCGGTATGCCTTTACGAACTGGCGCGAACGCCGGCGCCGCGCATTGGCACAAAGGCAGCCAGGGCCGCCAGCATTGTTCCGGCGTCGGCAGAAGATCTGGAACGCATGACCGCCCTGCTGATTGAGGTGCTGCGCGCCAGCGGTTACATCTCCGCGCAGTCTGCCGAAGAAAAGATACGGCGCATGGTCTACCGCCTGGACCTTACCGCTCCTGATATTGAACTCTGGCTGGGCATTCTGCGGCGGATTGCATGGAAGCTGCACTCTCTCTGATTCCCTTCGCAAAGGTTTGCAATACAATCCTTCGTTCGGCATAAATTGTGGTATCCGCGCCCAGTCCGGCGCGATTCGAGGCTGTCGGGATGGCTCAGACAAGTTTTCAGGAAAAGATGGGCACGCTGCGGACGCTGGTGCAACTGGCTGCGCCCTATAAAAAACGTTTCATCATCATTGCCGTGCTGGCGCTCCTCGGCACCGGCGCCGATCTGCTGCAGCCTTTGATCTACCGGGCAGCCATCAATGACGTGGCCGGTCTGTTCATGGAGCGCCCCGCAACCGCCGAGAAAACTGCCGCGCCGGAGCAGCCAGCCCCAGTCCAGGCCACGCCCCAGTCCTCAGCCTCGCGCTTGTCAAGGACCAGGCTTCCGCACCGCCATGGCTTTATCGCGCCACGCACGCGCCAGCAGACGCTCGATACTCTGCTCTGGGCGGTCCTGTGGCTGCTGGTCATCAGCGTGGCCGGACATCTCTTTTCCCTCGCCGCCGACTACCAAAGCACCGTGGTGGCCACCAACGTGGAAGCAGGTTTGATCCAGTCCACGTTTGGCCATGTGCTGCGCCTTCCACTCTCTTTTTTCAACCGGCGGGCGAGCGGCGGGCTGGCCAAAAGGATCGACCAGTCGGACCAGGTCGCGCCTATTGTCACGGCTTTTTCGCAGCAGATCGCGCCAGAGGCGCTGCGCATCGTAGGCATCTGCGCCATCATGCTGACGCAAAGCTGGCGGCTGGCGCTCACCGCCATGGCCGTTCTGCCGCTCTATTTCATCATCACCCGGCAGGCGGCGCGGCGGCTCGAATCCGGCATGGCCGAGTACTACACCATGTGGGAAAACGTCTCGGCCCGCATACAGGACGCTCTGGCTTCCATCAAAACGGTAAAGCTCTCCGGAGCCGAGCCGCGCGAGGTCGGCTATCTGAAAGGCGCTTCGCAGGAGGCTTATGACGACTATCTGCAGCGCAGCCGCCTGGCCAACGTCTATTTGTTTTTGCAGACCACGCTCAGCAACATCAGCAAAGCCCTGGTGCTGGGCTATGGCGGATGGATGGTGCTCGACCGCAAACTCACGCCCGGCGACGTAGTCATGTTCGTGGCCTACCTCGACCGCCTCTTCGATCCCATTGACTCGCTCAGCAGCATTGCCGTGGGCCTGCGGCAAAATCTGGCCTCGCTGAACCGCGCCATTCGCCTGCTGCGCACCGGCCCCGAAGAGGCCGCCGGCCTGCCGCTGCAGCCGGGACCGGGCAAAGTAGAGTTCAGCAATGTGCGCTTTGGCTATGCCCAGCAGCGCGAGGTGCTGCAAGGGCTGGACCTGATTCTGGAGCCAGGCAAAATCACCGCGCTCACCGGACCTTCCGGAGCGGGAAAAACCACCACCGCCGACCTGCTGCTGAAGCTGTGGGAGCCGAGTTCGGGCGAGATCCTCATCGATGGGCAGCCCTTGTCACAGCTCGATCCCTCGTCCGTGCGCCGGGCAATTGGCATGGTGGCCACCGATGGCGCAGTCTTCCGGGGAACGCTGGCCGATAACATTCGCTATAAACGCCCGAATGCAACCGACGAAGAAGTCCACGCTGCGGCGCTGGCCGCGGGGCTGGGCAACACGCTGGAGCGTCTGCCGGAGGGTCTGGAAACCGAGGTGGGCGAGCGCGGGCTGGGGCTATCGGTAGGCGAGCGCCAGCGCCTGCAGATTGCGCGCATTCTGGTGGACCAGCCGCGCATCCTGGTCATGGACGAAGCCACGGCCAACCTGGATTACGCCACCGAGCGCGAGGTAAAGCAGGCTCTCAGCCGCCTGAGCTATCGCCCCACCATGCTGGTGATCGCCCATCGTTACACCATGGTGCAGAATGCCGACCATGTAGTGGTGCTGGACCAGGGCCGCATCGTGGAGCAGGGGCCTCCGGAGCAACTGGTGGCCGCAGGCGGATGGTTTGCCAAACTGGCGGCGCGTGCGGGAGCTGGGGCAGGGTGATCTCTCCGATCTCATTCGGTCGGGTAGCCCCTCGATTTCGTTAAATTCGTGATTTCCGCGTGGTTCCCACAGGTTTCGCCGATGTTTGTGACCCTCTCGACAAACCAAGGGGCCCCGCTTTGTCGTGGGGAATAAACATTAAAAAAGCTGGCACCAGCTATCCACTTACTGAAAGCCCTTCCAGCCATTGCCGCATGGTTTTCTCGAGCACGTCGTGCTCTTTCTCTCCAGTTTCAAGAATCGTCCTTGTAAGCCGGAAATCATAGAGAGACAGAATCAACATACGAGCGGCTGTAAAACCACTGACAGTTTTCGTCTTACTTCGCCTGGTTTCGCGGTCAATCGCGTCAGCCAGGAGCTGGATGATTTTCTGTGTCCGGCTGTGGGCTATTGCCCGCCATTTTTCGTTTTTTGATAGTGCCGCCTGCATCAGCAGCCGGGCGGACTGCTCGGGCAACGACGAATACCATTTCCGTACAGCGTCCATCGCCAGGACGGAAAACTTCTCGTGCTTTTGCTCGTGCTCATAAATAATGAGCAAAAACTGCGCCGGATCGAGAGTGCTGTTCACGGTGGCGAGCAGTGTTTCCTCAAACAGTCTTTCCTTGGTTTTGAACAGCCGATACACCGATGGCTCGGCCACTCCGGCTTTTTTGGCGATATCGCGCGTGGTGGCCCCGTAATAGCCATAATCGGCAAATATCGCAGCCGAGGCTTTCACAATCTGCTCCGTTATATCCCTTGACATCTGCTTTTAAGCCAGCGCTCCTTGTCCCTCACCCGAGACAGGAAGAATAAACCGCGGTGTGCCGCATGTCGAGAATGAAAAAGCACAGGGAACTGCCTGCGACAACGCCGTAGTTGCAGCCACCCTTACTGGAGAGACCAAATTTCGCTCCGCAGTTTCAAAACTATGGCCGTGTCCACCATAGACGACCTGACATGGAGCAATGTCAAAGCCATGTGGCTGCAGGTTGATACGCATTTGTCTGTCACGACAAGAGATTTTAAAATTTTAATGTGTATGGAATGGCTGTATAGTGTACATCCAACAA
>Ga0137363_10000050_pt1 | contig 55114 bp, 51 predicted proteins | sample MadtaG_FD_104800 | JGI IMG/M metagenome (GOLD analysis project Ga0137363, IMG submission 104800) | Vadose zone soil microbial communities from Angelo Coast Range Reserve, California, USA - Mad1_115_16 metaG | ecosystem: Environmental > Terrestrial > Soil > Vadose zone | place: USA: California...
CGGCTCAGATTCATGATGTGAAAAAATAATGAAAACTAAATGTATAAGTCGCGAGTTAACTGAAGAGCAGCGGTTATTTTTCAAAGTGCCGCCACTTTTTCGTACGGTTCATCAGATTACCATCGGCAGGGAGTACCTTGTATTAGGTATCTTATTTGTTGTCAACTCGCCTGTGTATGGTAATACAGCGCTGTTTGAGATAGTTGATGATGGCGGGCTTTGCCTTTCGGTTCCTGCAGCCCTATTTGAAATTGTAGATGGCAGGTGTTCGTCTTTTTGGGAAACGAGGTTTTATAAGAATGGAGACATCACAATGTGGCCGAGTGAATTTTATGAGCCGTACTTCCACGATGATCTCAGTGATGGCGATCCGAAAACTCGTACGGTCTTCGACTCAGTTATAGCGAAAATGAGGTGTGAATTTTGAGGGTTGCTTTTCGCACGCTGATGGGCCGGTGACCCTCGATAAGAAGAAAGGCTATGTCAAAAGCAAAAAGTATCCCTGTAGATGCCGGAGCATCGTGATATTGTCCAGTTCTGACAAAGAAGAGTCACGAAGAAGTTAAATTCGTTTCTAAATCATCTTGCGGTAAAACTCACGTTCCACCAGACATCGATTCGATCCATAACCCAGCTGGTGCTGTGTCTAAAGTGGACATTTTTATGAAGCTTCGCAGGTTTTGTGAAGGGCGGGATTCGAGGCTGTCAGCACTACAACTCGATGCCTCTAAATTGGATCACGGGCGAGTCTGGGATACTAAATGACTATTCAAGTAGTGGTGAGCGCGTTAATTAGCATGGGATGTATGATCCGTGCCAACCTGCTTTTCCGCGAGATCGTTGTCGAAATCAATCGACTGCTCCCTGCGGAGCGGGAAATCTCGCTAACTGGGTTTGCACGGCATCGATTTTTCGAGATTTTGAGGGAGTACAGGAAACTCTATCCAGATGGGAAACTAGTTGTTAAGTTGTCAATCTGGAGTGCCATCGGCTTCGCGTTTTTGTTTGGTGCAGCTGGCTACTGGTTCTTCTCGGGAGCAGCGTCTACAGGGTACATCTTCAGGAATCGTTAATCGTGCTTCTCGGGCTTCGCCAAAATAACAGGCCGACGATGGAAACGGCGTTTCGCTTGCACTCGCTGTTGCAGGTGTTGGTGCATGGATTGCTGCCGGGTGGTGGTGGTGGTGGCCCACTCAAGCGCTTTTGCTTGAGTGGGGGCTATGCAACCTATAGCGTGAGCTAAGTCCATGTCGCACTCGCAGTGCGTGCCGATAGGCTGGCGGGTATTAAAGCCCACGAAACTATGATTGCACGTGCCTTTAGTGGACGGCCCGGGCGCAGCGCTATATCCGGGTAGCTTGTAAGACCGCCAATACTATTACCAGATGTTAGGAAACAGTCGTTATTCAAACTGCACGTGATTCCACAAGTCCTGGCGCTCAGGATATTTCGCAATGAGTTTCACATAAAGAGGCCGAATTTTCTGTTTTCGCTGAGGCGCCCACTGATTAATCCAATCGAGAAATCTCTCAATAGAAGCCTGATCGTGTGGCCCCAGAGTTCCTGAGCCGATAGCCTCCATCAACTTTGAAACAAATTTCGATCTTTGAAATCGGAAAGGAACCTGCACCTCAAAACTAAAAATGCCGGGGTGGCGCAGGACTGCAAGAAACAGGCCATCAACGCGTTCTTCTGCCGCGGCATCGAAAGCACGATTTGTCAGGAGAATGCCAATAGTTATGATCATGCATCGGGCCGTGCCTCTATTGAAGCTCGCCTTGAACAGGAACCCTAATACCGCTTCAGCAGCCAGCAGAAAATCCTCAGCAAGGTCTGGATGGTGTAATTTGTATTCCAGCTGCGCCAGCCGCCAGATTGCGTCCTCATTGTTGGCAAAGCAACTGCACCATCGCAGTACCGCGGCAATGGCATGTGTTGGAAGATTTTGCTGACGCGCAATATTCTTGAGCAGGTAAACGGCCCGCTCTTGCTGCCAATTCCGCTCCAGCCACGCAAGCACCGCGATGCGGCACAACTCGAAATCACCTTTTGCATCAAGCCACGCCCGGCAAACATAATCGATTTCATCGTATTGAGAATGTTCTCTCAGCCATCCCGAGAAAGATTCCGATATGTCTCCTGTCGCCAAAGCCGCTTTGAGCCAAGCCCTGTACACAAATTCTGCGTCTCGTGCAAGGTGATGCTGCTGTAGCCATGCCAGGAGTTGGTCGCGCACCGGCCCCGCATCCTTGGTGGCCTCCAGCCAGGCTCGATAGACAAATTGTGCTTCTTGGCTTTGGCCGTGTTTTTCCAGCCAGGCCAGGAGTTGGTCGCGCACAGGCCCCGCATCACTTGTGGCCTCCAGCCACGCTGGATAGACGAAGCCTGCTTCCGGGGTTTGCCCGTGTTTTTCCAGCCAGGCCAGGAGTTGGTCGCGCACAGGCCCCGCATCACTGGTGGCCTCCAGCCACGCTGGATAGACGAAGCCTGCTTCCTGGGTTTGCCCATGTTTTTCCAGCCAGGCCAGGAGTTGGTCGCGCACAGGCCCCGCATCACTGGTGGCCTCCAGCCAGGCTCGATAGACAAAATTAGCTTCTGTAGTTTGGCCGTGTTTTTCCAGCCAGGCCAGGAGTTGGTCGCGCACTGGCCCCGCATCACTGGTGGCCTCCAGCCACGCTCGATAGACAAATCGTGCTTCCGGGGTTTGCCCATGTCTTTCCAGCCAGGCCAGGAGTTGGTCGCGCACTTGCTCCGCATCACTGGTGGCATCCAGCCACGCTGGATAGACAAATCGTGCTTCCGGGGTTTGCCCATGTTTTTCCAGCCATGCCATGAGTTGGTCGCGCACTGGCCCCGCATCACTGGTGGCCTCCAGCCACGCTGGATAGACGAAGCCTGCTTCCGGGGTTTGGCCGTGTTTTTCAAGCCAGGCCAGGAGTTGGTCACGCACTGGTTCCGCATCACTGGTGGCATTCAGCCAGGCTCGATAAACGAACTGGCTGTTTAGTAGCAAGCCGAAGTCAGGCAGCCACTCAAGAAGGTACATTTGAATAGTTTTGCCTTCCTTAGTGGCATCCAGCCAGGCTCGATAGACAAAATCAGCTTCTGGGGTTTGGCCGTGTTTTTCCAGCCAAGCCAGGAGTTGGTCGCGCACCGGCCCCGCATCGCTGGTGGCCTCCAGCCATGCTGGATAGACAAATTGTGCTTCCGGGGTTTGGCCGTGTTTTTCCAGCCAAGCCAGGAGTTGGTCGCGCACAGGTTGCGCATCCCTGGTGGCCTCTAGCAAGGCTGGATAGACGAAGCCTGCTTCCGGGGTTTGGCCGTGTTTTTCCAGCCATGCCATGAGTTGGTCGCGCACCGGCCCCGCTTCCCCGGTGGCATCCAGCCAGGCTGCATATACAAATTGTGCTTCCGGGGTTTGCCCGTGTCTTTCCAGCCATGCCATGAGTTGGTCGCGCACAGGCCCCGCGTCACTGGTGGCCTCCAGCCACGCTGGATATACGAAGCATGCTTCCGTGGTTTGCCCGTGTTTTTCCAGCCAGGCCAGGAATTGTTCGCGCACTGGCCTCGCATCCTTGGTGGCCTCCAGCCAGGCTCGATAGACGAAGCATGCTTCCGTGGTTTGCCCGTGTTTTTCCAGCCAAGCCAGGAGTTGGTCGCGCACCGGCCCCGCTTCCCTGGTGGCATCCAGCCATGCTCGATAGACGAAGCCTGCTTTCGTGGTTTGCCCGTGTTTTTCCAACCAGATGAGCAGAGTTTCGCGCACATCTTCGAGTGGCAATCCGGCTCTTAACCAAGCCACTACAACGAACTGCGTGGCAAAGAAACGTGGTCTGCCAAGGAGCCATGCTTGAGCCAGTGGGCGAGTTTCCTGTGGAGAAAGTTCAAGGGAACGCGCGAGCGCATAGTTAGACGACGTAAGATGAGCGCAAGCGCGAAGTAGCACCGGCGTAAGAATGTCTCTGAGTTTCTCTCGACTTCGCTTGCCGGCTGGGACGTTAACGCCTTGGCGAGATACGCCAGGTTGTCCTGTATTTCAGTCATCATTTCCGCGCCGGCCCAAAACTCACTATTCACTCCCAGCAGGTCAATCGAATCGCGGAAGGTGATCAGAGAATTCTTCAAAAGCAAATCGCGTACAGCTTTCCAGCTATCGGGGTGTTCCAGAATTGCCGACCGGAACAGGTGTAACCAGGGTACGTCGGTGAATTCGGGATTGCTGCCCACACGCTGCAGTGCGATTACGGCAGACCGCAAGCAGCCGTACTCTCTCGCTTTTTCCAGACACTCGGCGCAGAAACTCGAGGGGTCTGCGTGGGTCAGGGAGACGTATTTGAGCAGCAACCGGTCCGCAAAAACGTCATGGAGTACCGCCCAAGAAATATCTTCGTGCCCCACGGCACTCCCTTTTTCCAACCATCCGTCCTGCTGTAGGTTGCGAAGCAAAGGCCCGTAATTATTGCGGAGGATATGCTGATACGAGCTTTGAGAAAATGGGAACAAAGCCATTAACACGGAGAGATCGTGGATTAAAATGGCAGGCGGTACACCCGGAAAACTCAGCTGAATCCGCTTATAAAGCCATTCATCAAAGCTCGCTTCGTGTATTAGGGCGCGCAAGTCTTCCTCACGGTCCTGAGCGCGCAAGAAGCTCATAAAAACGGCCAGAATTGGCGTGTCACCGCATACCCTGGCGGCTTCAGGGCCGTCGTCGATCCTTCCGGACTCAAGTATGTGCCTGACCACCCGCTTGCGATAAGCCTGCTCCCAGGCGGCTTTGCGCTCGACCGGCGAGAGATCCACACGCATGTGTCGCAGAGTTTGAGCGATGGTGACGTAGTAGCTGTTCCTGCAGTTGGCCACATACCGCAACTGGCAGCCGACTTCGTCGTTGAGCTCGTTGAGATGCTCTACAAAGTCAGAAAACTCCGGCTGAGTTTCCACGTAATCAATAACGATCAGCGTCGGCTGCTTCGCTGAATACTTAACAATGGAGTCGAGATCGGAACTTCGAAGTCTCGTCCTTGCCCGCAGCACTAACCAGCCACTCAACTTTGCCAGTCTCCCCAATTCCAGAGTCAGCCTGGTTTTTCCAGAGCCACCCTCCCCCGTAATGATGATTCCGCTTTGGCTGCTTTCCAAAGCGGCAATCATGCCTTCTTCGCTCAAGATTGATAGTTCGCCTAATTCCGCGGCATATTTTTGCCGGCTCAAATACGGCAGCTTCGCGGCGGTCAGATAACCCCGAAAGCCAGCTAAGAGATGAGAATCTTCAAGAAGTGAAAATCCGACAAGGCTGGAAGGAAACCAGTCAAACAAAACGCTGGGATTGCGTTGCAGTTGTGGCTGGATCGCATTCCAGTCATTTACTTCAACACGCAGCCGGCCAAGATGTCCGAGATGCGGTTTTTGGCTCAAGTCCTGAAAGAAGTCTTGTATCTCATCTCGTAGTTTATCGACATCGGCCTGAGCGCCTATAATGCTGCTTGTGACAAACAGGTACCTTTGGATAGGCCTGTCTGCGCGAAACCATGGGGCGTACTTTTGGCCAGCCTTAGGCTCACTGGTTTCAGCTACGTGCTTAGTAAGATTCGCGGCGGTTTTTCGCCACCGCGCCCTGGCACTCTCGAATCCATCCTCACCAATGAACTTGCACTCTATTACCAGACGCACATCGCCGCTGTCTTCTGCCAGATCAATTGCGCCATCACGGCCTATGCCGGCAAATGAATAGAGGTCTGGGTGATCTGAACGGAAGAGGTCAAGTGCAAATTGCTGGAATAGGTCGCCGATCTCTGCCTTCTCGGCAAGGGACGGATTCAGCTGTTCCCGACGGAACGAAGGAGGCAGCAGCATTTTTCTGCGGCAATGGTAGCACGAACGATAGTTGTCCAACTACTTCTCTCCTGGCTCAAAGAATGGTGTTTTCCAGGATCTACCGCGTAAACCTGGAAAGAAATGCCTCAAGAATCAATCGTCAATGCACCTCAAAAATGTCTCTTGATTTTTTTCTACTTCGCGCTATCATGCGCCAGCTCTTCACAAGAGGAGCATGCTACGCACGGTCTTTGAAAACACAAAAGAGGCTTTTGGTTTTTGGTTCGAGTGGACCTCTCGCGAAACGGCATTTACTGGCTGGGTGGCCATTGGGTTGAAATGAGCTAACCCCTTTGTTTTCCTAATTGACGCCAGGGGAGGGGGTATCCCGGGTACAGTACAAACCGGGCGGATGGCTGACAGAGCCCAGGGAAACCCTTTTACCACTGATTGGCACAGATGGACACAGATAAAACCCAAAGCCACAGCCGGGGCGGCTGTGCCACATGAGTGTTCATGGCATGACCCTGTATGATTGAAGCTGAAGAATAAATGACCACTTCCCCTGCCAAATCCAGGATTTCCTGGCTCATTGCCACCTTTTTCGGTATCGGCCATCTGCGGCCTGGCTCGGGCACCTGGGCGTCCGTGGTTACGGTGCTGGCGTGGTGGGGCGCCGCTCACTACATACCTACGGGCTGGCTTTCTTTTATTGCAGTGGCTGTGGCGCTGGCGGTTACGATTGGCGGGATTCATCCCTCCACGGTGGCGGCCCGGGAAAGCGGCGTGAAAGATCCGGGATTCGTGGTGATTGATGAAGTCGCCGGCCAGATGATCGCGCTCATCGCCGTCCCACTGCATTGGAAATACCTGTTGGCGAGTTTTATACTCTTTCGTGGATTCGACATCACCAAGCCTTTTCCCCTGCGGCGGCTGGAAAAACTGCCGGAGGGAACAGGGATTATGATGGATGATGTGGGGGCCGGGCTCTATGCGCTTGTCCTGCTCCAGATCTGGCTGCATTTCATGGCACATTAATTAAGAAGAAACGTCATACATGGGCATCTCCGAAACTTTGCTGGGCAAAAAACACGTGGACGGCAATCCATATATTGAAGCCATTGAACCCTCCGCCGCTCTTCCTGGCGGCGAGGTCAAGATTGTGGGCCGGGCGCTGAAGCCCCCGCAATTCGCCCGTCCCGAAGTGGACTTCAGCGGCGTGCGCGGCTCCATTACTCTGAGCTCCGAGGATTTCATGTATGCGCGCGTGCCTTTTGAAGCGCACTCCGGGCCGGTCACCATCCACTGCAACGGCCAGGCCAGCAATGGACGTGAAGTAAAGATTGCCCAGAACATCGCCGAGAACCTGCATCCGGTGGCCAACCCGGCGGTGGACGCGGAGGGCAATGTTTTCGTCACCTTTTCCGGCGGACGCGGGCAGAAGGCGCCGGTGGCCATCTACAAAATTGATACCAATTACAGCGTCAAGCCGTTTCTCTCCGATCTGATGAACCCCACCGGACTGGCCTTTGATACCCAGGGCCAGCTTTATGTCTCGTCGCGGTACGACGGAACGGTGTATCGGGTCACGCCCGCGGGGGACATGAGCACGTATGCCGAAGGAATGGGCGTGGCCACGGGCATCGCCTTTGACCGCGAACAGAGCCTTTATGTGGGCGACCGCACCGGAACCATCTGGCGCATCGCCTCGGACCGCCAGATTTTTGTCTATGCCACGCTGGAGCCGAGCATGGCGGCCTATCATCTGGCCTTTGCTCCGGATGGCACTCTCTACGTCACCGGCCCCACGACTTCGAGCTATGACGCCGTGTATGCCATTGACTCGCACGGCAGCGTGTCCGTCTTCTATCGCGGGCTGGGCCGCCCGCAGGGGCTGGCCCTGGACGCTCTGGGCAATGTCTACGTTGCGGCATCGCTGGCCGGCAAGCGCGGCATCGTGAAGATCACGCCGGATAAACAGGCCTCGCTGGCCATTGCCGGAAGCAATCTGGTGGGGCTGGCCTTCACGCGCACCGGAGGCGTGGTGCTGGCCACCACGAACTCTGTTTTTCATCTGACCTGGGGCGTACGTGGTCTGCCGCTCATATAAACTTTCAGATAGTGAATGCAGAGATCATTGCCGTAGGTTCGGAGCTGCTCACACCGTTTCGTCAGGACACCAACTCCCTGTTTCTGACCGAAAAACTGAACGAACTGGGAGTATCGGTGGACTTCAAGACCATCGTAGGCGACCGCCGCTCCGACCTGACCAGCGCCGTCCGCACCGCCATGACGCGCGCCAGCATTATTGTTTTCAGCGGCGGCCTGGGGCCAACCGAAGACGATCTTACCCGGGAGTGCGTGGCCGAGGTCCTGAACCGCGAACTGCATCGCGATTCTGAAATCATCGAGCAATTGCGGGCACGCTTTGCCTCACGCGGTTTCAGGATGACGGACAACAATCTGAAACAGGGCGACGTAATCGCCGGAGCCGAGGTGCTCGAAAACACTCGCGGCAGCGCCCCTGGTCAGCTGGTTGAAGCCGACTATGCCGGGCACAAGCGGATATTCATTCTTCTTCCTGGCCCGCCGCACGAACTCAAAGTGATGTTTGAGAAGTGTCTGGACCGCCTGCGGGAGCTGGTTCCCGAGCGGCATCTCGCGGTCCGCGTGCTGAAGCTGGCCATGGTGCCGGAATCACAGGCCGACAAGCGCGCAGCGCCCATTTACAACGCTCATGCCGATATTCAAACCACCATTCTGGCCAATGGAGGCGGCGAGGTACAGTTCCAGCTGCGCGCCCAGGCGATTTCCATTGAAGACGCGCAGAGGAAAGTGGACAAACTGGCTTCGGAGCTGGAAGACGAATTTGAGGATTCCATCTTCTCCACCCAGGGCGAGAGCCTGGAGCAGATTGTCGGCTATTACCTGCAGATGCGCAGCGCCACGCTGGCTGTCGCCGAGTCATGCACCGGAGGAATGCTGGCGCAAAGAGTCACATCGGTCCCCGGCAGTTCGCGCTACTTTCTCGGCGGGACCGTGGTCTATGACAACTCGCTCAAAACCGCTCTCGCCGGTGTACCGCCCCTGCTGATCGCCGAGCACGGGGCCGTCAGCGACGAAGTAGCGGGCGCTCTGGCCGAGGGCATCCGCAAACGCTGCAAATCGACCTATGGAGTTGGCATCACCGGCATTGCCGGGCCGGGCGGCGGAAGCGAGGACAAGCCGGTGGGCCTGGTATTCCATGCAGTTTCCGACGGCGAGCGCACCGAAGTGGTGGAAAGAAAATTCCCTGGCGACCGCGAGCGCATACGCCACTGGGCCACGCAGCAGGCCCTGGACATGGTCCGCCGCCGGCTGATGTAACCCATGCGCGTCTTTGTTGCCCTGGACATTCCCGGCGAAATTCGGGCGCGCATCGCCGAATATGTGGAGCGCGTGCGCGGATACGCGCCCGGCGCCCGCTGGGTAAAACCGGAATCATTGCACGTCACGCTGAAATTTGTGGGCGAGGTGAATGCCCCCCTTTTGCGGCAAATGAAAGATGCTTTGCGTCCGGTAAAAGCCAGTCCGTTCGAAGTGAAGTTTGAGGGTATCGGCTATTTTCCCGGTCCAAAATCGGCGCGGGTATTCTGGGCCGGAATTGATGCGCCGGATTCGCTGGCGTACTTGGCTTCGAGCATTGACGGCCAGCTTCAACCTTTAGGAGTCACCCCGGAAAAAGCCGCGTATCGTCCGCATCTCACGCTGGCGCGCGCGGGCACGGCGTCCACACAGAGTTTGCGCCTGCTTCAGAAACAACTGGAGGCGGAACCATCGCCGCATTTCGGTACAATGACTGCGCACGAATACTATCTTTATCAGAGCACGTTGTCTCCCCAGGGCGCTCGGTACGCCAGGCTGGAGCGCTTCGCGCTCGCATAATAAATTAATGACGGTTATTTGCATCACGGTCGCGGTGGTCGCCTATCTTCTGGGCTCGATTCCGTTCGGGTATCTGCTGGTAAAGATCTTTCGCGGACAGGACATACGGCTCAGCGGCAGCGGCAATATCGGCGCCACCAATGTCGCACGCTCCGGCGCAAAAGGGCTGGGTATCGCCACTCTGCTCCTCGACGCAGCCAAGGGACTGCTGGCGGTCTGGTTGGCATCGGCGCTGGCGCAATCGTCTTACAACGCCTGCGGCTCCGTGCCGTGCCTGCCGGTGAAAGAACTTATGTCGCTTGCCGCCCTCTTTGCCGTGCTGGGGCATGTCTTTACCGTGTGGCTCAGGTTTCGCGGAGGTAAGGGCGTGGCCACGGCTCTGGGGACCTTTATAGTGCTGTATCCTCGGGCCGTTTTGGTGTGCCTCGCGGTCTTTGTGGTAATCGTGGCCATTTCCAGATACATCTCGCTCGGTTCAATTGTGAGCGCCGCGGCATTCCCCCTGGTCATTTATATGATGGGAGGCAGAGACTGGCCTTCTTTGCTCATGATTTCCGCGATCGCACTACTGGTGATTGTGAAGCACCATCAAAACATTAGCCGCATTCTGGCTGGAAATGAAAATCGTTTTGGCGACAAGAAGCCGCCCGTTACTGGAATGGAGAAGCAGGCTTGAGTCGCATAGCGGTGATCGGCGCCGGATCATGGGGAACGGCGCTTTCCATAGTCGCCGGACGCGGCAACCAGCATCAGGTCAGGCTGTGGGCGCTCGAACCCGAGGTCTGCCGCAGCATTCTGGAGTCGCGAATCAACTGTCTTTTTCTTCCCGGCTGCCCGGTTCCGGAATCGATAACTCCGGTCAATGACCTGCAAACGGCGCTCTCGGGCGCGGAGCTGGTCGTCAGCGCCGTGCCTTCGCACCATTGCCGCCGGGTGTTTGAGCACATGGCCCAGTGGCTGCTGCCCGGCATGTTGTTCATCAATGCCACCAAAGGCATTGAGAACGACACTCTGCTGCGCATGAGTCAGGTGATTGATGAGGTCGTCACTCGGCTCTGCGGATTCACGCCCAGGATCGCCGCTCTAAGCGGACCGACATTCGCCAAAGAGGTGGCCCAGGGAAGCCCCACGGCCCTGACCGCGGCCTCAGCCGATCTGTCGCTTGCTGCCATCGTGCAAAAAGAACTCAGCGATCCTTTGTTCCGTATCTATATGAACGACGACCTCACCGGGGTAGAGCTGGGCGGCGCGCTCAAAAATGTAATCGCGATCGCGGCCGGCGTCTGCAGCGGCCTGGGACTGGGGCACAACTCGGTGGCGGCCCTGATCACGCGCGGGCTGGCGGAGATTTCACGCCTGGCCGCGGCCTGCGGCGCCAAACCGCAAACCATGTCCGGACTGGCCGGAATGGGCGATCTGGTGCTCACCTGTACGGGCGGCCTCTCCCGCAATCGCAGCGTGGGCATTGCGCTGGGCGAGGGCAAAACACTCGAGGAAATCATGGCTGGAATGCACGGCATGGTTGCCGAGGGTGTACTTACCACCAACGCCGCTCTGGGCATGGCGCGAAAGTACGGGACCGAGATGCCGATCACGGAACAGATGTACGCCATTCTGCATGACGGCAAGTCTCCGCGCGACGCCATTCGCGAACTCATGGCCCGCCCGGGCAAAGCCGAGTAAGCAGGTTACTTTGTTGAAGTACTTCGGTAATCGGGTCATGCGTGGCTTTAAAGGCTGCACCGAAGCTGGTTTGCACTAAAATCAGAGTGCACTGGGCCACATGAAAGTACCTCTTCCTTCTCGCATTCCGATTTTGTATCTGGTGCTGATCGTTCTGACAGCGGTGGGCGTACTTCCGCTTTATTTCTATGCCACCAGCATTGTGGAATTTAATCGCGAACAGCTGAAGCGCAACGAAAAGATACTTCAGAATACGGTCACCAATTCTCTGGCCCAGGACATGGCGCAGCGCGAGAAGAACATCCGCTCAAACCTGGCCAACCTGACTTTTTCCATTCAGATCGCCAGCGGTGACAATCTTCAGGGGGCCCGGGTTGAATCTCCGGAAATCCGTGCTCTGCTGCAAAACTACGTGGAGACGCCTGACTCCATTGTTTCGTATTCCAGCCTGATCAACGCCGAGGGCCACGGTCTTTTCGTGGGAAGTCTGGCCCCGGACGCATTTTTACAGAAAGAACTGGAACACGGAATGGACGCGGCGCGCGATGGGCGCGAATACAGCGGCGGCGCGCTGGCCATTGGCTCGGGCAAGGACGCGCACACCGTGATGGTGGTCAGCAAGCCGGTAGTCACCGGCTCCAATCACGAGATTTTTCTGGGAGCGCTGGAACTGGTGGTAGACCTCCAGTATCTGGTCAGGCGGCTGCAGAGCGCTCGTGATCAGGGACTGGACACCTTTGTAGTCGATCACAGTGGGCGTCTGGTGGCTTCCGCCAATCCTAAATATGCGACCGGCCAGAACATGGGAACGAACGAGCTGGTCCGGAACTTTATTGAGCAAAGCAGCAGCGCCAGCGTCTCGGCAACGGAAGAGTACTCGCTCACCGAGGGCAAAAACAAAATCCCCATGCTGGGGACCTATGTCCCCGTGCCCGGTCTGGGCTGGGCGGTCGTGGCGCAGAAGACGCAGAACGATGCTTATAAAGACATTGCCGATATGCAGCAGACCGAGCTTCGCTTTGCCGTATTTGCCATTGCCATCAGTATTCTGATCGGCATTTGGGCGGCGCGACGTTTCACCACGCCACTGCGCATTCTTACCGACTCCAGCCGCGCCATTGCCAGCGGAGATTTCACGCAGCGTGTACAGCTGAAGAGCCGCACCGAGTTCGGTGAACTGGCCACCACCTTCAACAGCATGACCGACGATCTGCAGCGCTTTGTTGCTGATCTGAAAACGGCTGCCGAAGAGAACCGCACGCTCTTCCTGAGCTCCATTCAGATGCTGGCCGGCGCGGTGGACGAAAAAGATCCCTACACCAAGGGCCACTCGGACCGCGTGACCCGTTACTCCGTGCTGCTCGCGAAGGAACTGGGACTGCGCAACGAGGACATCGAGAAAATACGCATCTCCGCCCAGCTGCATGACGTGGGAAAAATCGGAATCGAAGACCGAATCCTCAAAAAACCCGGCGCGCTCACGCCGGAAGAGTTCGAGATCATGAAGACCCACACCACCAAGGGCGCGGCAATCCTTCGCCCGGTGGATATGCTGCGCGAGATGCTGCCGGGAATCGAACTGCACCACGAATCGCTGGACGGGCGCGGTTATCCGCACGGCCTGAAGGGCGACCAGATACCGCTGATGCCGCGCATCATCATGGTGGCCGACACCTTTGACGCCATGACCACCAACCGCCCCTATCAGGCGGCCATGGATCCCGAGTACGTGATCCGCATCATCAATTCCCTTGCCAATACCAAGTTCTGCCCCAGAGTCGTCAAGGCCATGACCCAGGTCTTTGAATCCGGCCGGCTGCGCGTGCAGCGCGCGGCGGCGGTCACCGAAGAACAGGCCGTTGCGGCAGGCAAAGTCTAGCCAGAAGCTCTGCTATTTTTTAGCTACCGATATAATCACAAGGTCGCATGATTCAGACTTTGTTTGGAATTCAAAAGCCTGGCTTCCTCGAAAAGATGAAGCAGGCCGTCACGCGCACTCGCGAGAACCTGAGCGAGCGCATCGACGATCTTGTCTCTATTGGAAAAGAGATTGACCGCGGCGACCTCGACGAGCTGGAAGCCATTCTGATTACCGCCGATCTTGGCGCAAGGACCACGGCGGAGATTCTCGACAAGCTGCGTGACCGCGCCGACCGCAAACAGATCAAAGACGTAAACGAGCTGAAGCGCTTGATCAAAGAGCAGCTTCTCGAGATCCTGAACGCCACTCCGTCCCGCGCTGGTAAAAATCCGGACGGCGAACCGGAAGTGGTGATGGTTGTGGGCGTCAACGGCACCGGCAAGACGACTACCATCGGCAAACTGGCGCACGCCCTGCGCGGCGAAGGCAAAAACGTTCTGCTCTGCGCGGCGGACACCTTTCGCGCCGCCGCCATCGATCAGCTGGAAATCTGGGGATCGCGCACCGGAACCGAGGTCATCCGCACAAAGCCGGGAGGAGATCCCGCCGCCGTTTTGTTTGACGCGCTGAACGCGGCCCGGGCCCGGCACACGGACACGGTGATCGTGGACACCGCTGGTCGCCTGCACACCAAAGCCAGCCTGATGCTGGAACTCGAAAAAATGAAGCGCACGGCGCAGCGCATTATCCCCGGCGCGCCTCATGAAGTGCTGCTGGTGATGGACGCCACCACCGGCCAAAACGGATTGCAACAGGCGCGGCAGTTCACCGAATCGGCGGGTGTGACCGGAATCGTGCTCACCAAGCTCGACGGCACCGCCAAAGGCGGAGTGGTCGTGGCGATCTCCCGCGAACTGGGACTGCCGGTACGCTGGGTGGGAGTGGGCGAAAAAGTCGGTGACCTTCTGCCCTTTAACGCGCAAAATTTTGTGGATTCTCTTTTTTCCGAGTCATGACTTTGAACCAGCAGGACGAGCAGTATATGCGCCAGGCGCTGGAGTTGGCCCGGCGGGGAACGGCCCTGGCTTCACCCAATCCCCGCGTGGGCGCGGTAGTAGTCAGCGCCGCCGGAGAGGTTTGCGGGACCGGCTTTCACACCTGGGACGGTCTGAAACATGCCGAGGTGATCGCGCTCGAAGAAGCCGGCGCAAAAGCGCGCGGCGGAACTCTCTTCATCAATCTGGAACCGTGCTCCCATCAGGGACGCACCGCTCCCTGTGTCGATACCGTGATTGCTGCGGGAATCAAGCGGGCGGTGGTCGCAATCACCGATCCGAATCCTCTGGTTGCAGGCAGGGGTCTCGAAAAGATGCGCGCCGCCGGAATCACGGTTGAGACCGGCCTGCTGCGCGCTGAAGCGCGCCACCTCAACGAAGCCTTTGCCAAATACATTGTGCACAAACAGCCGCTGGTGACTCTGAAATCCGGCATGACGCTGGATGGCAAAATCGCTCCGCCCACCAGCGATCCCTTCAGCCCTTCCATGCTGGGTATGGGCGGCATCAGCGGAGGCTGGATCACCAGTCTGGAGGCGCGCAAGCATGTGCAGCAGCAGCGCCATGAGTCGGATTCGATCCTGGTCGGCGTGGGCACCGTCATCACCGATGATCCTTTGCTCACTGACCGTACCGGCCTGCCGCGCCGCCGTCCGCTGGTGCGCGTGGTGATCGATTCCCGGCTGCGTTTGCCGCTGGAGTCGCGGCTGGTCAAGACGGCAAACAATGATCTGCTGGTGTTCTGCTCCTTCGCCGAAGAAAACAGGAAAAATGCCCTGGAGGAGCGTGGCGTACGCGTGGAACAGGTGGCTCTAGGCCCGGCGGAGGGCCGTCCTGATATTAAAAGAATCGTCACGCGTCTGGGAGAAATGGAGATCACCAGCCTGATGATCGAGGGCGGAGCTCTGGTCAACTGGACAGCTCTGGCTTCGGGTATCGTGGACAAGGTATTCCTCTATTACGCGCCCAAGATTCTGGCCGGTTCAGGTTCAGTGCCTTTCGCCCGCGGCGCTGGATTTCGCAGGTTGAATGACGCGGCCATCATCAAAAACATCTCGCTGCACCGCTTTGGCGAGGATTTTGCGGTGGAAGGCTATTTGCGCGATCCCTGGGGCCCCATATCCCCGGAATTAGAGGAGCGTTCCTGATGTTCACTGGCCTCATCCAGGAGACCGGCCAAATTACGGCCCTCAACCAGCCTGAAGCAAAACGAAGCACGCGCATCACCATCACCGCCGGCAAAATTCTCTCACGGCTGCGGACGGGTGACAGCGTGGCGGTCAACGGCGTTTGCCTTACGGCGCTCGACATCAGCCGCAGCGAATTTTCCGCCGACCTCGCGGAAGAAACCCTGGAGCGGACCTCTCTGGGCACCCTGAAGCCAGGAACCATCGTGAACCTCGAATTGCCCTCCAAAGCCGGCGACCCGCTCGGCGGACACATTGTTCAGGGCCACGTGGATGGCGTGGGGAAACTGCTGGATCTGAAGAAAATCGAAGACCGCGAAGACTGGCGGCTTACGGTTTCCCTCCCGCCCAAGCTGATGAAGTATGTGGTCCCCCAGGGATCCATCACCATCGAGGGCATCAGCCTCACGGTGGCGGCGCTCCATGCGGGCAAAGTAGAAGTCGCCATCATTCCCCACACCTATGAAGCCACCAGCCTGCGTACTCTGTCCTCGGGGAGTCCGGTCAACATCGAAACCGACGTTCTGGCAAAATATGCCGAGAAGATGGCTGCGCACAAAGCGGCTTCCGGGCTCACGGTTGCCGGACTGATGAGGCTTGGGTTTTAGAATCCCGTTGTTTGGCAGCTACAATTCGATTTCTGAAGCCGTGAATCTGCAAATTCAATCAATATTTCCAAGGTCAGCCAAATCATTCAAATATTCCACGAGTTTGTGAACGCTGGTGGAGGGATTCTCTCGTTCCGGATCGCGCTTTACACTGTCGTTCCAGTGCTTCTCCAGCCTTGCCGCGTTCTTAATGGCCCTTTCCTGAAAGAGCTTTACTTTCTCATAAATTGTCTTATCGGCCTTGTCGTAATCGAGGCCGCCTTGCCGCAGCTTTTCTTTGTATTGATCTCTGCTGATGCCGGTGTCGAAGTAACAGAAGTGTAGCAGGTACCATAACTCAAATGCTTCGTTCGCCCAGGCTACTTTGATTTTGTTGTTTTTTGCCAACTGAAAGGCACGGGTATAGTTTTCCAAAGGAAAGCTGTCGCGGTCGAAAACACACCATATATCACTATACGGCAGTCTACTCTTTGCAGCCTGCTCCATTTTCCTGGCGGCTTCTTCCACGAGACTGTCGGTATTCATTCCAGTACCAATGACGCTGACCTCAATACGCTCTTGGTCTACAGGAAAGGACTCAAAGTAGTAGCGGGAGCTTTTGCTGTCTTCGCAAACGATCAGGACTTTGCGGCGTTCTCTTGTTCCTGCCGGCGCACGCCCAAGCCTGGTTTGTTCCCACGGCTTATTCTTTGGCATGGTCGATGGCCTTTTGAAAATCACCTGTATGCGGTACACCGCCGAATTGCCCCAGTAAATATTCCTTCTCAAAATTGGCGTCTTTGCGGACACCTTTGATTTCATCAAGGCAAAAGAGAGTTGACGCGCCCATCGTATCCTTCTCAACAAACCATATCTGATCACGCCGCATTTTCTTGGAGTCCAGCAGACCCTGATCGTGCGTAGCAAAGATCAACTGGGCATTTTTCCGGTTTGCCGAACTGTTAAACAACGCTACTAATTGTCTGGTCAGCAGTGGATGCAGGTGCGCATCCAGTTCGTCGACCACAAGTACCGAGCCCTCGCCGAGAGTGTGCAGAAATGGCCCTGCAAGAGCGAAAAACTGTTGTGTGCCCGCGGATTCTTCGCTAGCGAAATCAAATTCAACATTGCCGACAGCACGGTTGTCTGAATCGAATAGCTGGTGCACGGTTCTTAAAATAGATACGCCTGGCGAAGGGTTCTGCATGATTGAATCGCGAATAGATGGCGGAAGGTTCTTTCTATCCTTTAAAAGTCTCTCCAAAAACTGATCCTTAGCGATGTCCTCCCGAATCAGGTCTTCAATGCCAACATCAGCCTGTCTGACTAATTCACGAATCGACGCCCCATAGGCTTTTTCACTCAACAATTTGGCTGTAACACGTAGATAACCATCTCCGCTAAGTCCGGTAATGACCTGGAACTGACCGATCCAACTGATCACTTCGCTGGCGATGCTTCCATTGAACTGCGCCACCACAGACAGGAACAACGCATTGGAGCGAGTCCGTTCCTCCAGCCCTTTGCCTTCTTTAAAAGTATCTCCGATGGCGATGCTGTTGTTTTCGCGGGTAAAGAGGCATGTCGGGCGAATGGAGTCCGCCTGTTTATAAAGCCACTCGGACACAATGGCTTCCCTGGTTGCTTCGAAGCCGTAGCGATAGCGTATTCCGTCTCTCAGAAATAAGCCTTCAAAAAAAGTAGGAGCATCTTCGGTCGACCTGTGAAGCCGAAATGGTGTTACCGGAATCGGTTCGCCCATTTGCCTGTCTTTCGATGAGCCCAGAATTAACTTGCGAAATTGCACCATCGCTTCAATAAAGTTGGATTTACCGCCGGCATTCGGTCCATAGACGGCCGCGGCTTTCACCAGGCGCAAATCAGGATTAGTAACATGGGAAATGTTATCGTCTTCTCGCCAGTCGTCGGTTGTGGCCTCCAGAGAGAGCGTTGCCTTGTCTTTGAATGACTTGAAATTGCCTACGGTGAATTGAACAAGCATGGCAGTTTGCCCGCCTTCCGGGGAACGATAAGCCGAGAATATCGTTTTTGTGCGTTTTTCGCAAATTTGGGCATCTCGAAAACAAATTATTCCGTTGAGTGCGGACTGCTGCAAACATCTTCTTATCGAAGGGCACCCCTTGTTGTCGAGGAGGGTCAAAGAACATGCACTCAAAATGTGGCTCTCAGTTGTGTCATCGACCCGCTGTATCCATGTTGATCGAATACTCGTGCGCAAGCAGTCCGTAAAGCTCCACATCGACATACTCACCCCACTTGAGAATGTGTTGCCGCAGTCTGCCTTCGTAGCTCATGCCGACCTTGCGGAGAATGCGTCCCGAAGCCGGATTGCCGGAGAAATGGCCCGCATGGATACGATTCAGCCGCAGTGTGCCGAATCCGTAAGCGAGGACTGCGCGCACCGCCTCGGTGCAATATCCGCTGCCCCAAAAAGGGACGCCCATCCAGTAGCCAATCTCCGCCTGATTGTGTTCGCGATGGCTTTGCAGGCCAATTCCGCCGCAGAGCTTCTCTCCTTCCCGCAGAAAGATGCCGAAGCGTGCGCCTTCGCCTTTCGCCCACACGCCATCGCTGTATTCCAGAAACTGCTTTGCGTCGTCCACGGTGTAAGGGTGGGGAATGCGGAGAGTCGTCGCCGCAACCTCACGCGCACCGATCAACGGCAGCAATGCCGGAATATCTTCCATGGTGAACGAGCGGAGCAGGAGTCGTTCGGTCGTGAGTATGACCGGCTGCTTCTGCGGGGATGCCGATGATGGGTTCATATGCATGGATAGTTCGCCATTTTAGCTTACGGAATCTTTCATAGCTTGCAGAAATGTGGCGGAAACATTTTCGAATCACCCCTCGCAAAACCGCGCGAAAGATAAACCACACTCACCGCCGGTATTGTTCGTCGCTGACCTTTTCCATCCAGTCGACAACCTTGCCGTCGAGCTTTTCCTGAATGGCGATGTGCGTCATGGATGTGGTTGGGGTAGCTCCATGCCAGTGCTTCTCGCCGGGAGAGAACCAGACCACATCACCGGGCCGGATCTCCTCGATGGGGCCGCCTTCGCGCTGCGCCCAGCCGCAGCCCGCCGTGACGATGAGCGTCTGGCCCAGGGGATGTGTGTGCCATGCCGTCCGCGCGCCCGGCTCGAAGGTCACACTCGCGCCCTGAACAAAGGCCGGATCGGGCGCCTGAAAAAGGTGATCAATCCGTACCGTGCCCGTGAACCACTCTGACGGTCCCTTGGCGGAAGGTTGCGAGCCAATTCTCCTGATTTCCATTTTCCTGAACTCCTTCAATTTTCCTGAGCGCTTACTTTTACGCTCTGAGTACGTCCAACTCTATTCCCCAGCTTAAATCAGCATTTGCGGACAGAAACCAATCCCATGCTTTATTGTTATTAGCAAGGAGCAGCGCTCGCTTTCATGAAAAGACCTTTCTTTCTCGCCCTGATTATCATGCTCTTGGGTCTGCTGGCCGTCTCGCAGACCGAATCCAAACCGCAACCGCAACAGCCATCCTCTTCCGGACCAGCCCATTCCGAGCCAGCGCAAAAACAGGAGCCGGGAAAAGAGCACCGGATCACGCCCGAGGAGACCAAAGAGCTGTTCCAGTCAGTGGACGAGATTCTCCACTTTGCCAGCGAGCGCACACTGTTGCCGGTGAAGCATCCGGTGAAGAAAAGCATGGTCAGCCGCGCCGACGTGGAGAAATATCTGGAAGAGAAATTCAGGGACGACGTGGACCGGATGCGCTTCGAACGCTCCGAGCTGGTGCTCAAGAAGTTTGGCCTGCTGCCGCGCACCTTCGATCTGCACTCCTTCCTGATCAAGCTGCTGGGCGAGCAGGTGGCTGGGTATTATGACGAAACCACCAAAACCATCAACCTGCTGGACTGGGTGGAGCTCGACATGCAAAGGCCGGTGATGGCCCACGAACTCACCCATGCCTTGCAGGACCAGAGCTTTGATCTGCACAGGATGATGAAGAAGTACGAGGACGTGGAAAAGCGCGGCCCGGAAGAGCCCAATGCGCTGATCAAAATTGACGAGGAATCCACCTGCCGCACCGCCGTCACCGAAGGCCAGGCCATGATCGTGCTTCTCGATTACATTCTCGCGCCTGCGGGCCGCACCGTGGAAACCTCGCCGCAGTTCGTGGACCTGATGCAGGCGCAAATGGAAAAGCATGGTGACAGCCCTATGCTTGACAGTGCTCCGCTCCTGCTGCGCGAAGAGCTGGTTTTTCCCTACGGACAGGGCATGAAATTCATCGAGCAGCTTCTGAAGCATGGCGGAAAGAAACTCGCATACTCGGGAGTGTTTGAAAACATGCCGCGCACCACGCGCGAGATCATGCAGCCGGAAGAGTATCTGGCCGGGCATCGCATTGCGCCTCTTCTGCTGCCCGACATGGGCTTCCTGAAGAAGGACTTCGATCCGTTTGACGCCGGGGCCATGGGCCAACTCGACGTAAGCCTGCTGATGAGGCAGTATGCCGACGAGAAGACCGCGAGCCGCATCAGTCCGGAATGGCGGGGCGGCGCTTATTACGCCGCTGGGCGTAAAAGCGCCAGGCCCAGTGATCCCACCTCCACGGCCCACATTGGCATGATCTACGTTTCCAAATGGTCTACGGACAAAGCCGCCCAGGACTTTGCCCATGTATACGCCACGGCCCTTCCTCAGCGTTACAGCAAAGTGGAGCGGGTGAAGACGGGCGAAGGCAATGGTCTCGCGGAGCAATACACCAGCGCCGATGGCCCCATCTTTATCGAGCGGCATGGAGAGGTTGTGGTGATCGTGGAGAGTTTTGACGAAGCCACGGCCGGCAAGCTGATTACCGCCGTTCTGAAACAGGTGCAGGAGAAACCGCAAGCAGGGAACTGAGAACTTACAGCTGAAAAATATGCATCTGTCATTCTGAGCGCGAAGCGCGAAGAATCCCGACGCTGACTGGCTCGTGGATACAGCCGTAGAATTCTTCAACCGCTGATCACAGGTGACATTGCATGGCCGCCAGCAAAGAGTAAGACAGACCCACGCATACGATTCGTTATAATTGCAGGTTTGGCATTTTCATTTTTGGGGAACATCTTTGCAGCAGGCAGAAATCGGCATTATCGGCGGCAGCGGCTTGTATTCCATGCCCGGCCTTACCGACGTTCGTGAAGTGAATCTGGAAACCCCGTTCGGCGCACCGTCGGATGCTTACGTCCTGGGCACGCTCGAGGACCGCAAGGTGGTTTTTCTGGCGCGGCACGGGCGCGGACATCATATTCTTCCCAGCGAACTGAATTTTCGCGCCAACATTCACGGCATGAAGCAGCTGGGCGTGGAGCGCATCTTTTCCATTTCGGCGGTAGGCTCGCTCAAGGAAGAGCACAAACCCACCGACTTTGTGGTTCCCGACCAGTTCATTGACCGCACCTTTCACCGCGCGTCTACTTTTTTCGGCGAAGGTCTGGTGGCGCACATAGCTTTTGGCGATCCGGTTTGCCATGAGGTGGCCGGAGCCATCGCGCAGTCATGCAAAGAGAATGGCGTAGTGGGCAAGGCTGGCGGCGCCTACGTCTGCATAGAAGGTCCGCAGTTTTCCACCAAAGCGGAATCCAGTTTGTACCGCAGCTGGGGCGCTGACGTGATCGGCATGACCAATCTGCAGGAAGCCAAACTCGCGCGCGAAGCTGAAATCTGCTATGCCACCATGGCGATGGTTACCGACTATGACTGCTGGCATCCGGAGCATGACGCCGTGACCGTGGAGCAGATCGTAAAAGTGCTCCACACCAACGCGAGCAACGCGGCGATGGTCCTGAAAAAGGCCGTGGCCCTTGCACCGCGCACACGCGGGTGTAAATGCGCGTCCGCTCTGCAGTACGCGATCATGACCGATCCGGCAAAAATTCCCGCAGCCACACGGCAGAAGCTCGGCCTGCTGGTGGAAAAATATCTGGGCAAAACCCAGGAGGCGAAGGCATAAATGTCTCTTTTAGTTGTTGGTTCCGTAGCTTTTGATTCCATCTCCACTCCTCATGGCAAGGCCCCGCGCGTGCTGGGCGGAGCGGCGACCCACTTTGCCCTGTCGGCGAGTTTCTTCACCAGCGTTCGCGTTGTAGCCGTGGTGGGCGAGGACTTTACCGCGACGGAAGAGCAGGTGCTGCTGCGCCGGGGTATTGACACCTCCGGCATTGTCCGCGAAAAGGGCAAGAGCTTTTTCTGGGCCGGCGAGTATGGCGAGAACGTGAATGAGGCCAAAACGCTGGACACACAGCTCGGCGTGTTTGCCACGTTCAATCCGCAGGTGCCGGAGAAGTTCAAAAATTCCGAATACGTTTTTCTGGCCAACATCGATCCCAGGCTTCAGGTGAATGTGCGCAAACAGATCAACGGCCCGCGCTTTGTGGCCGGCGACACTATGAATTACTGGATACAGGGCTCCCGCGAAGAACTGGGCGAGATGCTCAAAGTAGTCGATGCGCTCATGATCAATGACGGTGAGGCCAAAATGATGGCCGGCGATTCCAGCCTGCCCCGCGCCGCGCAGAAAATTTTGAAGATGGGTCCGAAAGCCCTGATCATCAAGCACGGCGAGTACGGCGCTACCGTGTTCTTTGAAGACGGAGCATTCGGCATTGGCCGCCATCCCTTCCGCGCTCCAACCCTGCCCATTGAAAAGGTGGTGGACCCCACGGGCGCGGGCGACAGCTTTGCCGGCGGCTTCATGGGATATCTCGCTTCACAGGGCCAGCTTACCCGCGATAGTTTCAAGCGTGCGATGTTCTATGGCGGCGTGATGGGCTCCTTTGCCGTGGAAGCTTTTGGCACCGAACGGATGCAGTCGCTCACGCGCGAGGAAATCGAAGAGCGCTACAAAATCTTCCGTGAACTCACGCACATTGAATGACACCGGCTGCCGCGCTGACGCATCGCCGCGACTGCCTTTTGCTTGCCGCTTTAAGCGCGGTGGTTTCCGCTGCCGCGCTGGCCTTTTGTTTTTACCAGAACACGCTCCTGCTCTATGGCGATGCGGTTGCGCACATCAATATTGCCCGCCGCGTCTTCGATTCGCGTACGCCAGGGCTGTTTCAGCTGGGCACGGTATGGCTGCCGCTGCCGCACCTGCTGGATATTCCCTTTATCCTCAATAACTGGCTGTGGCGCACCGGAGTGGGAGCGGCGATTCCGTCCATGGTGGCCTATGTTGCCGGAACACTGGGAATTTTTCGGCTGATTCGCGGGCTGGCCTCGCGTGCGGCAGCGTGGATGGGTGCGCTGCTTTTCGCGCTGAATCCCAATCTGCTCTACATGCAGGCCACGGCCATGACGGAAGCACTCTCTCTGGCCCTGCTGATCTGGACCGTGGTCCACTTTGCCGAATTCGTGCGGCACACGGACGATCCGGCGCTTGCCCGGCAATCACTCGCCCGTCGGTCACTTGCCCGGAGGTCACTTGAACGATGCGCCATCACCATCGCCGCCGCCATGCTGGTGCGCTATGACGCATGGTTTCTGGGCTTCTGCGCTCTGGCCGCGCTAATCATAATTTTGTGGCGAAGCAAGATTCGCCATGTGGCGATTTGGCGGGGAGCAATAAATTTCCTTTTGCTTATTGTGCTTACAGCGGGCGTCTGGCTGGCTTACAACCATGCAGCTTATGGCCGGGCGCTTGAATTCGCGGTGGGGCCATACTCGGCGCGGGCCATCGCCGTGCGGTCGAGAACACCCTCCATGCCGACAAATCCCGGTGAAGGCTCTCCGCGCACCGCCGCGCTCTACTATCTCAAGGCGGCCAAACTCAATATGGGCGAACGGCAATGGGGCACTCTGCTGCTGGTGGTTGCCTGTGTGAGCCTTGTGGCTGCCATCTATTTTTCCCGGCAGCGCCTGCCCTGGCTGCTGCTGTGGTCGCCGCTAGCGTTCTACATTTTGAACATCGCGTGGAATGGCACGCCCGTTTTCATCCCTGAGTGGTGGCCGTACAGCTATTACAACGTCCGCTATGGTTTGCAGCTGCTGCCGGCCATGGCGGTATTTATCGCGCTGGCTTATGAGTTTCTTACCGCTTTTTTCCCTGCGCGCGCGGCCGCGCTGGCATTCGTAATTTTGGCGGGAACGAGCTACGCCTCAGTGTGGCAGAAAAAACCTCTCTGCCTGCGGGAAGCCCAGGCGAATGGCGCAACGCGAATGCATTTTGAAAAGCAGATTGCCACGGTGCTCAAACAGATGCCCGACGGCTCCGTTGTTCTTATGGATTGCGGCGCGTATTCCGGAGCGATACAGAGCGCGGGACTGCCTTTTCGCCAGGTGATTCGGGAAAGCAATCCGCCGGAGTGGCAGATCGCACTGGCCGGACCGGCCCAGCACGTTGATTATGCAATCGCATTCGAGAATGACGAAGTCTTTCACGCCGTCCGGCTCTTTCCCCGTGGACTGGAGCTGGTAAGCATCATTCATGTTAGAGGGCAGCAGGCGTTCCTCTATCGTGCCGTGCGCTGAGGCAATGCTACAATCGGGCAGATTTTGCATGATGTTTTCATCCGAGTTCATATCGTCGCAGACCAGCATGGAAGGCTTGCTGACTGGCTCCGTGCCCCGGCTGGCGCTGGCCGCCGTGCTGGGCGGGCTGATCGGACTGGAGCGGCAGATCAAGCGGCGTCCGGCTGGCCTGCGGACTAACATGTTCATCTGCTTTGGCGCGGCGCTGTACACGATTCTCTCCTTTGAACTCACACGCGACATGGGACCGGGCGACCACACGCGCATCGCGGCGCAGATTATTCCTGGCATTGGCTTCATCGGCGCGGGCTCGATTCTGCACGCCAAAAATGGCGTTGCCGGACTGACGACCGCCGCAACGCTGTTCGTGGTGGCCTCGATTGGAATGGCGTGCGGCGGAGGGCTCTACTGGCCCGCGACTTTTGCCACGCTGATGATTTGTATTGGACTGCTGTTGCTGGGCTGGGTAGAGACGCAGTTCAATCTCAAGCCGCTTTGCATGAACTACGTGGTCACGGCCAGTAAACCGGCGGATTCAATTCTTCCGCAGATCCAGATGCTGCTTCATCTCCGAGGTAAAAATGCGGAGGCGGTGTTCGCGGCGGACATGGATGGCCAGGCAAAAATTCTTTTCAGCGTGGAAGGCACCCGCAAGGAGCAGAAAGAAATTCTCGACCATCTGTACCGGTCCGCCGATCTGCGTAATGTTGAAGCCGTTCCGGGACGAGAGCCGGGCGAATAAAATTATGGTCCCTTTTACCAAAGCTTCAGCCTGCGGCAACGACTTTCTGATCATTGAGAGCGCTCATGCGCCCGCCGATCTTCACCAGTTCAGCAAACGCATTTGCGACCGCCACAATGGCGTGGGCGCGGACGGAGTGGAGTGGCTCTTTCCCGCGCAGGATGCCGACCTGTACGCCCGGCTGATCAACGCCGATGGCAGCGAGGCGGAAATCTCCGGCAACGGCACACGCTGCGTGGCCGCGTATCTGGCGGCGGGTGGCCGAGGAGAAAAATTCGCCATCCGCACCGGTGCGGGAATCAAGGTGTGCGAAATGGTGGCGCGCGAGGGCGGCCGCTTTGAATTTGCCACCGACATGGGCAAACCCGAGGTGGGCAAAGAACTCTCCATTCAGGTGGCATACGGAGAAGTTCGTGGCATGTCGGTTTCCATGGGCAATCCGCACTACGTGGTTTTTGTGGAAGAGTTTTCCGCCGCGTGGCAGGCGGAAGGGGAGCAGATTGCTCGCCATCACGAGTTCAAACAGCATGGCGTGAACGTGGAGTTCGTGCGGGTGAAGAGCAAGAGCGAGATCGAGGTGCGCTTTTACGAGCGTGGCGTGGGCGAAACTCAGTCGTCCGGCACCGGCTCGTGCGCGTCGGCGGTGGCGTCTATTGCCTCGGGGCGTGTGAATTCCCCGGTGCAGGTCCACGCGCCGGGCGGCACGCAGGTGGTCGGCTGGACGGGAGACCGCGTAACGCTTCGCGGAGCCGCGGAGCTGATCTGCCGCGGCGAATTTTTCTTATAAACATGAAGCTCATCAAGCCCCCAGCACTGCGCCCCGGAGATAAGGTTGGCATCATCGCGCCGGCCAGCAGTTTTAATCGCCAGGGCTTTGCCGCCGGATGCGAGCGCCTGCGGCAAATGGGCTATGAGCCGGTTTTTGCCGAAGATATCTTTGACCGCGACCTCTATTTTGCCGGCGCCACCGAACGCCGTCTGCGGGAACTTGAGACCATGCTGGAACGCAGCGACATTGCCGCCCTGATCTGTGCCCGGGGCGGCTACGGCAGCAATCATCTGCTGGAGCGACTCAACTTCGAGCTGTTTGCCCGGCATCCAACAATAATTGTTGGATGCAGTGACATAACCACTCTGCTCACGGCCATCACCGATCGCACCGGGCTCGTCACTTTCCACGGCCCCATGGTGGCCAAAGATATCGCTTCGGTTGACGGCATGGAGCTTACCTCCTGGAACCATGCTCTGCTGGGCGCGGAAGCGTGGGAGATTCCCGCGCACAACACTCAGGTGCTGCGGCCCGGGCAGGCAGAAGGCCGGCTATATGGCGGCTGCATGTCGTTGATTGTGGCTTCTCTTGGGACCCAATTTGAGGTCCACACGGACGATACGATTCTGTTTCTAGAAGACATTGCCGAGAAGCCGTATCGCATTGACCGCATGTTGATGCAGCTGCGGCTGGCGGGAAAACTCGATCACGTCCGGGGAATCGTCTTTGGCGAGATGACCGACTGCGTGCCGCCTGGCTCACCGGATTACACTTTGCAGGAGGTAATCCTGCGCGTGCTCCACGACTTTCAAGGCCCCATCGTGTACGGACTCAGTTCCGGCCATGTGAAAGACCACAACATCACGCTGCCTCTTGGCGTCCATGCCGAGCTGACCACAGAGACCACGGGCGTAAAGCTGAGAATTACTGAAGCCGCGACCGAGCGTACTTCATGAAGGCCGGTCTGATTCCCTGGCTGGCGTGCACGAACCAACTCAATAGAAAAAATGAACACGAGACTCAGGGTTCTGACACAAACAATAGCGGTCCTGTTGTGCGTCCTCGGCGCAAACACCGGGTTATCGGCGCAGTCGCAGGTCGTGGCATTTAAGGTGCATTCGCCTGGCCTCGAGCACAACCTGCTCGGCGATCCCGCGGACCAGGACGTCGCTTTATATCTGCCTGCCGCCTATCGAAGCGAACCGCAACGGCGTTTTGCGACCATCTACTTTCTGCACGGGTTCGCCGACACGCCGGTGAAAGAAGTAGCGGAGATTCTTCAAAAGTCCATGGACAAGCTCATCACGGCGCATGTGATTGAACCCATGATCGTGGTGGCTCCCAACGGATTGAACCGGTATTTTGGCAGCTTTTACGCCAATTCCGAGGTGACCGGCAACTGGGAAGACTATGTGGTCCGCGACGTAGTGGGTTATATCGACGCTCATTACCGCACGCTGCCCACAGCCGAGTCGCGTGGCATTACCGGACACTCGATGGGCGGCTATGGCGCGCTGATGCTGGCCTTTCAACATCCGAGTGTTTTCAGCAATGTCTATGGGATGAGTCCGTGCTGTACGGTGCTCGACGCGGACATCGGCCCTTCCAGCCCCATATGGTCGCACACCCAGGAACTCAAGTCAGCGGACGAAATGCCCGGCGTATTGCAGCGAGAGTTCCTGCTCGCGGTGGCGGTGGCGATGGACGCCGCCTTTGCGCCTGACCCGCACAAGCCGCCACTGTTCGGCGATCCGCCCTTCCTTCGCAAGGAACATCAGCAAGTGCCCGATCCGATAGCTTTGGAAAAATTCCAGCACTACATTCTGTTGAATGCCATTCCGGCGCTGCTGCCGAGGATCTCTCAATTGAAGGGCATCTATATTGAATATGGCGCGGAGGACGAGTTCAGCCACATACCTCCGGGAGCGCGGGCGGCGTCGATGCAACTCGCCCTCTTAGGCGTGCCCCATGTGCTGGAGGTATTTGAGGGAGCGCACGGTAATCATGTGCTGGAGCGGGTGGAAATGCGGATGTTGCCCTGGCTTTCCCAACAGCTGAAACACTAAGAATGCCGCCGGATGCCAGTGCTTATAGCCGGCAGTGAAGCTGTGACGTTTGGCTTGGGCGACGCCCCCGCAGGTTGGGTTGTAGAGCGCGGGCGTTACGGCGTTGCCAGTTGCGGAACCAGGGCGGCAAGCGAATGGAGACCGACCTGGTGCAACAGCTGACAACGTCGCCATAAAAGCACCGCTCTTATTTCGTGGGTGGCAGCTGGCGCAGGTAGGCAACCAGATCAAGCCGCTCTGCCGCGCTGGCGACGCGGAAAAAAGTCATGTCGCTGTCGGGGACGAGCTTTTCCGGCTCTCCCATCCACCGGTCCAATTTCTCATCATCCCAGGTAATATTGGAAGCCTTCAAGGCCTCAGAAAACTGGAAAGTGGTAAGGCTGGCCGCTTTTCTTCCATATACGCCGCGTAGCCTTGGACCTTCCTTGTCTTCATCCAGTGCATGGCAACCCGAGCAGCGCTTTTCGAAGGCCGCCTCGCCACGCTTCGCGTCCCCTTTGCCATCTGCCACGGGGGCCGCCGAAGCCAAAGAACCATGCGCGAGGAAAGTAAGGCCACCCAGTACAATCGTCGCCAACGTAAAGTGCAGCACACCTTTCGATCTCACCATTGGAGAAGCCGGGGACAACTGCTTCTGTTGACAGTCACTCTTCATGTGTAATTCTCCTTATTCCGCCTGCCGGTAAAAATTCCCTCGACCGGAGTCCAGGGACGTATGTGCAGGGTGCTCATACATATGACTTCGCATATGAAACTGGGAATAGCACAACTTATTCCCGGGAAGTGCTCCATTTTTCCTCTGGCTGCGGCGTGTTTCTATGATGACTGTAATGGATAAGGGCGCCAGGTGGTTTTGTGCTTTGGCCACCGGGACGCCTCCACCATCACGCGCAAAATCGGCTTGTGATGGCCCCCCTGGCTTTGGGCTTTTCACGGCAGCAGGGTATCCATCGACGGGTGACCGCACACGGGCATCGTGGAAACGGCCTGATACAGCATTGCGGTGCGAACACCCTCGGGATTCCTTCGACTTTCGCGGCCATCTGCTTCGTGGCGCAAGGGGGTTTTGCGGCGCTCCGCTCCTAATGAACAAAGCTCAGGAATGATAAGCGTCAACGGCGTCGCGCCCGCAAGTTGTTCAAGTTACACAGCAAGGACATTCCAATCCGGGCCTGCCCTTGCGGTCACACCACATACGGCTCCTGCACTATTGCAGCAATTCGCCCATGGCGGAAGCGCTGCCTGCGGCCCCGATGCTGGTATCAATGCCGAGGTAGGTGGCAATAAACTTCAGCAGGTTTTCATGCTGATAAAGAGTTGCGGTCTGAAAGCCCTTTTTCACCAGCGGGCCAACCGCCACCATGGCGATGTGTCCGCCGCCGTGCGCGGTGTCCGTGTCCACCGATTCGTCAAACACAACGATGAGCAGTCCGCCTTGCTGGAACTGCGCACTGGAGAGCAGCGGGCCAATATTGCTTTGCAGCCAGCCATCAGCCTGCTGCAGACTGCCGTCGTGCGCATCGTCGAGTGCGTTTGGCGTGACAAAGCTGAAGTTGGGCAGCTGCCCGTTTTTGAGGTCGGCAGCAAACTCGGTAAACGGCACCAGGTTCTGCTGCTGCGTGGCGCTGTTGGTCACGTCAGTGAAATAAGAGAGCGGATTATGGCGATGCAGATAGGGATACGCGTCACCACCGGTATAGCCCACGCTGGGCAGGCTCTCCGCGTAGGCCTTCCAGGTCTTGTTGGCCTGCACCAGATGGCGCACGATGTTGTCCACGCTGACCGGACCGTTGAATGTGTCGTCATTGGTGACGATCTGTCCCGAAGTCATCATCATGTAGTTGCCGATGGAAGGATGCGTGTCGGCAAAATACTGTGTTGCCAGCGCATGCTGACTGGCCAGGCTGTTGAGATACGGCATGGCTGAGTTATTGATGACGCTGGAAAACGCGTGGTTCTCTTCCACAACCAGCACTACCGGTCCGTGCGGCGCGGGTGTTGGCGGTGATGTTGGGGGAGGAGGCGGTGGTGGCGGGGGTGGTGGTGGCGGGGGTGGTGGTGGCGGGGGCGGGGGCGCAGGCGTGGTGCCGGTGCTGCCGGAAGCAGAGGGTGGTTGGGTGGTTCCCGCGGTCAACTGGGAAGTGGTTTTAGTGCCTCCTCCGCAGCCAGTCGTGGTAATGGTGACGAGCGCAATCGCGAGTAAAGGGATGCTGAGAGCAAGTCTGACGTAAGATCGCATGTAACCTCCGAGGTCTGGAGATTACGAACGCATCAACTCTGCCTGCATCGGGCCGTCCCCTATTTTGCGTGCGAAAAATATCGTAACCATTTCCGGGCTGGTTGGATTTTCTCAGGTATGAACCCTGGATTGGCAGTGATTAAAAAGGTGGCTGCGCGGCTTTTGCTCTTCTACACAGCCGGGGGGCGGCTTGTGCCCCATCATGCGCAAAATCGCCCGCGCGATTGGCCCCGGGCTGCGCGATATGCGCATGGAAACTTCAGGATATGTGGAATATACTGTGGAGCAGATTCGACATGTATATCTATGGAAACTGTCCAAATCGTTCTTGACAAGAAGCTGCTTCAGGCAACGGACCAGGCCGCCCGCAGGACCAAACAGAACCGTTCCGCTCTGGTACGTGACGCCCTGCGAGAGCATCTTTGCCGGCTGGAGATCCGGGCCAAGGAGGAGCGGGACCGCCAAGGATATTTGAGGCCATCACAGGCGCACGATCCATCCGAGGACTGGGAGGCAGAGGCGGCGTGGCCGGCAGAATAGCGCGGGGCGATGTCCGGCTTTATCGGTTTGCCTCGCCGGACAAGGCCAGGCCGGTCGTGGTGCTGACTCGCGACAGCGCGGTTTCCTATCTGGCGACGGTTACGGTCGCTCCCATTACGTCCACGATTCGGGGTGTGCCCTCAGAAGTAGTGCTGGATGAGAAAGACGGCATGAAAAAATCCTGCGCTGTCAACCTGCATAACGCGGTTACAGTCTCACAGCAGAAACTGGGCAAGCGAGTCGCGCAATTGAGTTCTGCACGGATGAGCGAAATATGCGCCGCACTGCGATTCTCTCTTGGCTGTGATTGATTAAGGTGGCTGCGCGGCTTTTGCGCAACCTAGGGACGGTTTGTTGAAATTCCTCACCGCATTGCCAGACGCAGAATAAACTACTGATCGTTGAGTGTCTCCAATATTGTGCAGTTGGCAGTGAGGGGAATGCCTATGCCGTCGCTGCTATGGCTGTATCTTTCTTCAAATCGCGTAGCAGGTTATTAAATTTTTCCTGGTAGTACTCGTGCTCCTTCCACCGTGTGAAATCAGGAATGAAGTACTCGCGGATCTCGCGGGCTGAATCCTTGCCACGATCAGCATCGAAGCACTCCCATTCTTTTAACTCATCGAACGACATATTCAGCAGAATGGGAAACAGAACGCGCTTGCCTTCCTTGATCTCACGCTTGCGCGCCTTAGAAATCTCAGTTTTGACCCATTCGCTATTAATGCTATTCGGTGACAGAATGAGTAACAGACGCTCATGGATCCTGATTGCCATATCGATTTGCTCATGCAGTTTTTTCCCAGACTGCATATCGTGGGGAGCAAACCAACACCGTACCCCATTGTCCTGCAGATCGGCATGAATCCGGCGTGCAAATTCCTCGTCCTTACCCGAATAGCTAATGAAGCAGGAATAGAATTGAAAAGCTTCTCCGACCAGCGAACCCATGAACTCAACAAAATTATCGGGAATGCCCGCTCCACGCAGGAACTCCGCAGGAATCTGCCCCTTTGATTGAAAGATCGTGCTTATACCAATATCCGAAGGGCCGGTGTGAAACACGGTTTTCATTCCTTTGACTTGACTTAAATCCACATTGGCAAAAACTGTGCTGTATAAAATTGCACTACTGATATCCGCTCTCCCAAAATTCACCCAGTTGAAGATTGTTCCGCCAAGCTGTGATCCGCGAAGACTGGCTCCATCAAGGTCACCCATATATAGTTGTGCTTCACGCAAATCAGCATCATTCAAGTTTGCTAGGTTAAGGTTGGTTCTGAACAGGTTTGCGCCGTGAAGGTCTGCATTGCTGAGATCTGCGCCTGACAGATTCGTCTCTTGAAGATTAGCTTCACGAAGCGTCGTGAAACCAAGGTTTGTATCCTGGAGATGTGTCCAGCGAAGATCCACTTTCCTAAGATCCTCTCCGCTAAGATCTGGACACACAGCAGGATTCTGAACTCGCCAGGCATTCCAATATTCAGTGCCTTTCTCATTGAGTATCTTTAGGTGGTCTTGATTCGCCACGTGGCCTCTTTCTCCGCACGAGCACGCGGGATTGTGGTGCAAAACAACCATAATGCCCTAAAAAAGGGGGAAACGCGACAGGTTCTGCCTATCGCCTAAAAATTTTTCTCCGGCAATGGCAAGAGCATGCCGCCGCTGCGGGGCTTTGAAATATTTCTGATATGTCTTCCAGCTTTTGGCTGTTAGCCGTTAGCCGAACTTCTGGCAGCAATTCAAAAAGTCAGAAAAAAGGTGCCAGGGCTTTTCTGTCGGATGATATAAATTCACATACGTTCGAACCAAATGCTTTGGTGGGGGGAACGCGTGAAACAGCATATGTATCTAAAACTTGCGATTTACAGTCTGCTGGTGCTGGTAGCGGCGCCGGGGTTCGCGGTCCAGGCCCCGCAGCCGCAGCCATTTTCCGCCGACATGGCCGTCACGGGCGCGAAAAATGGCGAGAACGTAACCGGAAAAGTTTATTTTTCCCTGCCAAAGACGCGCATGGATATGACCGCCCAGGGAAAGAACATAAGCATGATCAGCAACGGCAGCACGCAAACCAGTTATATGATCATGCACGATCAGCGTATGTATATCGAGATGCACGGTAACCAGCCCAATCCCATGACGCGAAAAATACCGAGTATCGACAGCTCATTCGACGCGCAGAATCCCTGCGGCAAGCAGAGGGACGTCACCTGTAAGAAGGAGGGCACGGAGAGCGTAAATGGACGGATGTGCGACAAATGGGTGTCCACCGACTGGAATCGACGCACCAGCACGACCTGGGTTGACCAGAAGCTGTATGTGCCGATCAGGGTGATAAGTTTTGAAGGCACGACCATGAACCTGACCAACATAAAAGAAGGCGCGCCGGCGGCGTCTACCTTCGAGGTCCCTGCCGGATATACCAGGATGAATTTGGGCGGCATGATGGGCGGGGGAAGGCCTCCTCAGTAATGTGGGGGATGGTTGGTGCGGAGGCTTTGGGCCAATAGCTATTGGCCTTTGGCCCTTGGCTCTTAGCCTTTGACTAAACTTCTAACAGCAATTTCAGGAATCGACATTTTAAAACCCAATATGCCGCTCCTGTGGGCTTTTGTTATGTCACCATTCCCACGTAAAATTCAGCCAGATCATAAGGAGTCCCATGACCGAACCGTCGTATGAAGAACTGAAAGCCCGCCTTGAGGAGCTGGAAAAAACCTCCGCACGCCGCACCGGATCGCTGGAATTTCGGGTGAGCGAAAAAGGCGGCGTGAGCGTATATGGCCTGGGAAGATTTCCCGTAACGCTGTATTACGAGCAGTGGATTCGTCTGTTGGAGCAGACCGAGAATCTGCGCGCTTTTCTCGAAGAAAATAAAGCAAAGCTGAAGCTGAAGGAAAAGTAGATTCAAAGGTGGCTGCGCGGCTTCTGCGCTTTGGCCACAGCCGGGGGCGGCTGTGCCACATGGGCATGGGCGCTGGTGAAATTCCTGCCGAATCCATCACACACGATCCACGCTGCGAAAACTTTTTACCCTGGAACCATGTTTACTACTTCTGCATGATGGGATGGCGGCGTACGATCCAAGTCATCCTTGCCGGACTGCTCACCCGGCGATGGCCTCCGAAAACGATAGAAACCTGTTATCAAACCCATCTGTGGACGTAGTTTGCCTAAAAAAGACGGCAATTACCGTAAATCTTCGCTCAAAAACGGTAAAAAACAGGTATATTGATCCGTGGCGAGACTCTGTAACCACAATTTGTGATGCCGGGCAAACAACAGCCTTTGGCCTTTCTCTCCTGGCAATACGCCGGAGCAGCATGGGCAGGGGTGTCGGCAAATGGCCCCTGGACCAGCGAACATCATCTCCCGGCCAACACGCAAAACTTTTTCGACCACGGATTCAGGCGCGATCCCGCGAATCCGGAAAAACAGGAGTTCGCTTCCCGCGACTTTGCGCGGAACGGCGCGGACCTGGAAGAGCGGCGAAGTCGGGCTTCGTCTGTACTGCTGCAGCGATCGACTCCCGAGAAAGACGCAGGCGATGAAGCGGCGGGCGGCGGAACTGGTTCTGCTATCCACTTTGAAGACCTGAGCGCCGAGGAAGACGAGCAGTTTTTGCGCACGCAGAAGCGGGTGAACGTGCGCAAAGGTCCGCTGCCGAAGAAGACGGCGAACCGGGTGAAGAAAGGCGTGATCGCGGCGGCGGTGCTGGCGCTGCTGGGACTGGTGGCGCTGGTGGTGATGGAGTACGGGATGCATTCGTGGCGATTCCGGCTGGAGTCGAGCGACAGCATTGAGATCAAGGGCGTGCAGAATGCGTCGCGCGCGCAGGTGCTGGACGTGGTGGGCGAGGACATTGGCAAGAACGTTTTCTTCGTGGACCTCGAAGAGCGCAGGCACAAGCTGGAGCAGATCCCCTGGGTTGAGTCTGTCACGGTGATGCGTCTGCTGCCGAACCGTTTGGCAATCTCGGTGCAGGAGCGCACGCCGGTGGCGTTTGTGCGGATGGGGCCGAGGATCAGCCTGATTGACGCGAGCGGCGTGGTGATGGGCATGCCCGCAAACAAGCAGGTGAAATATTCCTTTCCCGTAATTCAGGGGATAGTGGAGACGGAACCGCGCTCTTCCCGCGCGGCGGCCATGAAGATTTACAACCGGCTGGTGCGCGAGCTGGATGCGGAAGCGGTCGACAATGGCGATGAGCCGAAAAAGGTACCGGGCAAGCGCTATATGAATGACCTGAGCGAGGTCGACCTGGCCGATCCGGAAGACGTAAAGGTGAGCGCCAACGATGCGGCCGGGGCAGTGACGATCCATTTGGGGAGTTCGGATTTTTTGCCGCGCTACAAGCTTTATCTGGAACACATCGCGGAATGGCGGCAACAGTTTCCGAATTTGCAGTCGGTGGACCTGCGGTATGAAGGGCAGATCATTGTGAATCCGGATGCGAGGAAGACACTGAGCGATCCGGCGCCCAGCGAACCCAGCAAGCCGGTTAAGCCGCAGGTAAAACGCCGGACGAGAAGAAGATGAACGCCTGGAGTAAAAGAACTTACCGCGGATTTTCGCGGATGAACACGGATACGTACATTTACCACAGTGGGCACGGAGGGACGCGGAGTTCGATACAGAAAAAAAGGCTAACGGCCAATGGCCAGGAACTATAAGCCAACGGCTAACGGCAAAATCTTGCCGCAGATTTACGCAGATAAACGCGGATAGAGAACTTTAACCACCGAGGGCGCAGAGGAGTACGGAGTTCGATTTACGAAACTAATGGCTAACGGCTAAGTGCTAAAGGCCACGGGCTAATAGCCAGGAGCCAACAACGGCACTACCAACCAGGAGCTGGATGCAGGAATTGGATGTATATGGGTACCAGGCAGCAAAACACGATTACCGTCCTTGATATTGGCAGCGCCAAAACGCTGGCCCTGATTTGTGAAACCACGGAAACGGGGCTGCGCTATCGCGGGCACGGGATGACCGAGTCGCGAGGGTCGCGCAAGGGAGTGATTACCGAGCTGGACAAGGCGGTGCAGAGTGTCCAGAAGGCGGTGGAAGAAGCGGAGAAGGTGGCGGAGTGCTCGGTGGGCAACGCGCTGATTGCGGTGGGCGGCGCGCATGTGAAAGGCATTTCCAGCCGGGGCGGCGTGACGCTGGGCTCGAGGCCGCGTGAGGTTTCACGCGAAGACATTCGCGAAGCGGTGGAGAAAGCGCGGTCGGTGAGTCTGCCGGCGGAGCGCGAAGTTCTGCATTTGCTGCCGCAGGAATTCATTCTGGACGATCAGGCTGGGGTGCGCGATCCGGCGGGCATGATGGGCAGCCGCCTGGAAGTGAATCTGCACATTATTACCGGCGCTGCCAGCACGGTGCAGAACGTGATAACGGCGGCGAACCGTGCAGGCATTCATGTGGACAACGTGGTGTATGAAGCCATGATGTCCGCGGACAGCACGCTGCGCGCCGACGAAAAAGAGATTGGCATTTGCCTGGCCGATATCGGCGCTGGCTCGACCGATGTGATTGTGTACGCGGATGGCATGGTCGCGCACAGCGGCGCGGTGCCGGTGGGTGGTGACCACTTCACCAATGATGTGTCGGTGGGTCTGCGGACTCCGCTGGCGGCGGCGGAGGAGATCAAGAAGGCTTACGGTCATGCGATCCGCAATAACGCCCCGGTCAACAGCGAAATTGAGGCGCCGGCGGTGGGTGATCGTCCGTCACGCCTGCTGCCGCAGAGTTTTGTGGCGGAAATTATTGAGCCGCGCGCGACTGAGCTGTGCGAGCTTCTGCGCGATCATCTGCGCCAGGCGGGAGTGCTGGAGCTGTGTCCGGCGGGCGTGGTGCTGACGGGCGGCGGAGCGGGACTGAACGATCTGGCTGAGCTGTGCGAGCGGGTGATGAAGCGGCCGGCGCGCGTGGGCATGCCGGTCGCGATTGCAAAGCTGCCGCCACAACTGGCGGCGCCGGCGTTTGCTACGGCGATTGGGCTGGCGATGTATGCGCACCGTAATGCGGTGGCCAGGATGTCTCCGGACCAGGGGATTGGATCGAAACTGCGAGCGCTGTGGACGCGCCTGGGAGCGTAAGCGCAGAAAAATTTATTTGAGGGTACTCCATCATGAGTGAAGAAACGAAAAACGCCCAGCAGACCGAGAATGATGTTCGCATCCAGTTCAACGAAGAGCCGCGCAACAACGCCAGGATAAAAGTCATTGGCGTGGGCGGCGGCGGCGGAAATGCCATCAATCGCATGATCTCCGCCGGGCTGGAAGGCGTGGAGTTCGTGGTAGCGAATACCGATCTGCAGGCGCTGCAGATGTCACACGCGCCGGTGAAGATCCAGTTGGGCACCAAACTGACCAACGGTCTGGGTGCGGGCGCGAATCCGGAAATGGGGCGCCGTGGCGCGCTTGAAGATGCCGACAAGATTATCGAGAGCCTTGAGGGCGCCGACATGGTGTTCGTCACGGCCGGGCTCGGCGGCGGCACGGGCACGGGCGCCGCACCGATCATTGCGTCACTGGCCAGCGAGATGGGCGCGCTGACCGTGGCGGTGGTGACCAAACCGTTCGCGTTCGAAGGCAAACGGCGTCTGGCGCAGGCAGAGCGCGGCCTGTCCGAACTGATTGACAGCGTGGATACGATGATCGTCATCCCTAATGAACGCCTGCTGTCGGTGGCGCAGGATGCGGGCTTCTTTGAGTCGTTCCGCATCGCCGACGATATTTTGCGTCAGGCCGTACAGGGCATTTCGGACATCATTACCATTCCGGGCATCATCAATCGCGATTTTGCCGACGTAAAAACCATCATGGCGGGCATGGGCTACGCAGTGATGGGAACGGCCACGGGATCAGGCGAACGCCGCACGCTGGATGCTGCTCATGCCGCGATCGCCTCGCCGCTGCTCGAAGCCGGCGCAATCGACGGCGCACGCGGCATTCTGATCAACATTACCGGCTCCAGTTCGCTCAAACTTGCGGAAGTCAACGAGGCTTCCACCATAGTTCAGGCGGCGGCCCATGAAGATGCCAACATCATATTTGGCGCCGTTTTAGATGAAAAAATGAAAGATGGCGTGAAGATCACAGTCATCGCCACCGGATTCCGTTCTGACAGGCCGCAGCGCAAGGAAAACAGTGTGTCGCAGGCGCAGACTGCGATCTCAACCGTGCGCATGGGCGCTGCGCATCAGGTGCAGACGCAGGCAGCTCGCGTGAATGGCTCCAGTAACGGCGTGGCGCACAGTGCCATACCGGCGCGTGGATCCGGGCCTGCACGCGAGGTCCCCAACCTGGCCGCGGTAAAGGAAGCAGTCCGGGGCACGGTGGAACAGGACGACCTCGACGTCCCGGCCTTTCTGCGCAAGCGCGGTGAAGCCAGTTAGCTTCGGCGTTTCCCAGCAGACATTACATAAGTTGCGCAAGGTTACCAAAGACCAGAGTAGCTGCATCTAGTTATAGGTGAGGATACCTGGTTTTGAATTAGGTGAATTTTAAGTTGCACCTGATTCATAAACTTGCGTACTATCCAGAAACGGAGCTGTTTTTGGTTTCACGCCAAAAACAGCCACCATCGGGGATTTCCTTTCAGGGACATACGGGATTTTCAGGTGACACAGGGCAAACCATTTTTCAGCATCACTATTTGCGCGGTCATGGCGTTTCTTCTTTGCGCCACTGCCTTCGCGCGCACCGCCTCCACTAAGACCACGACTACGAAAAAGAGTGGACATGTTACGGAGAGTCCTGCTGCCCGCCGCCGTCTGGCCCGGGTGCGTCACAGCCGGCGCCCAGTTGTGCGGAACGCCAGTCTGCATACACGCCGCCGGTATTACGAGCACTTCACCACCAGTTCGTTCGCCGATGACATCACTTCTGGTGACATCACTACCGGTGAAGATCCCATCGTGCGCCAGGCCGCGATTGACGCTCTTGGCAACATGAACGGCACCATGGTTGCACTGGACCCCGCCACCGGACGCATCCTCGCCATGGTCAACCAGAAGCTGGCGCTCTCCGAAGGCGCACAGCCCTGCTCCACCATCAAGGTCGCCGTGGCCCTGGCCGCGCTGAGCGAAAACCTCATCACGCCCGAGACCCCGATTAAGCTCGGCCGATACACCTCAATGGACCTCACCACTGCGCTGGCCAAATCCAACAATGCTTATTTTGAAGCTGTAGGCCGCCGGCTGGGCTTTCGCCGCGTGAGTTATTACGCCCACCAGTTCGGACTGGGCGAGCTTGCCGGCTTCAACATTACCGGCGAGCATCTGGGCGTGTTTCCCGCGCACGAGCTTGACGCGAAACTCGGCGGCGTCGGCAAAATGTGCTCCTATGGCGAAAGTATCTCCATGACGCCTCTGCAGCTCGGCGCCCTGATCGGCGCGGTCGCCAATGGCGGCACTCTTTATTATCTGCAGCACCCCAACACCCAGGAAGAAGTAACGGACTTCCAGCCCCGCATCAAGCGCCAGCTCGAGATCGGCCCGCTGGTCCCGGAAATCTCCACCGGTATGGAGGGCGCGGTTGAATACGGCACTGCCCGCAGTCTGCGCCTCAACTTCAGTGAAGAGCAAATCCTCGGCAAGACCGGCACCTGTTCCAAAGACGGCACCCGCTTCGGCTGGTTCGCCTCCTATGCCAATACCCATGCTGGAAGAATCGTTACCGTGCTCTTCCTTCAGGGCGGGCACCCTACCTACGGCCCCAAAGCCGCCGAAATCACCGGCAAATTCTATCGCGGCCTCTACGACCACAAGTTCTTCGCCACCCCGGCAGTTTCCACTACCAGCCGGGTGGTACATCCCCGTGCTTCAATGGCAGGCGCGCAGCAATAGCTTGAGTTAACTTCCGGGCCGTGCCCATGCTCGTGTGGCACAGCCGCCTCGGCTGTGAGTTTTTGGGGAATAGGGATCTGCCCCATCAGCTGCCCAAAGGCGAAGCCAGGAGGCGCATTGTTGCTGTACGCTTCACTGGAGCGGCGATAAAGGCAATCGAGTCACGGCGAAGTCTGACGGCAAGACCGTTTCCGAATGGATCAGGAGCACAATTGATGCCGCAATCCAGTAAATATGAATTCAAATTAGGACACCTGCCAAAATGACTGTACGACCACATTAATAATGTCCCCTTTTTAGTTTGTAGAATAGCCTGAGGGGGACTCGATGAAGCGCACGTGGACGATCATAGGGGTAGGCGACGTGCCGGGCAGCTTCAAATGGTACCAGGCGCTGTTCGGTCAGCCGGCCACCCTTCCTGCCCATGATTACTTTGGGCAAATTCTCGATACAGATGGAACTGTCCTGCTCTGCTTTCACGAGTGGGGCGCCCACGAGCATCCCTCATTGATGGGCCCCGATCACGGGACACCCGGCAACGGCCTCCTGTTGTTCTTCCGTGTTGATGATTTCGACCGGGCGCTGCAAAGGGCACGCTCTCTCGTCACTCGGTTCGAAGAGGAGCCACACGTGAATCCGAACACTCAAACCAGGGAGTTCTCGCTCCGGGATCCGGACGGATATTACGTTACGATCAGTGCGCTCGATGCGGCCTGACAAGGCCTGCAGCTGCCGAACGCTGGCTCGGTCTTCAATGGGGCACATCCGCCCGACTAAGCTTCCCTCGCCGGGCGGCTCTTGCCGTTTGAGCGCCACCAACATCTTGCCCGCCCGCATACCTCTTAGCTCGAAATGGATGACTTCCGGCGCGGCTGAGGCGCTGAGAGGGGCTTGCTTCTTTCGCCCCTACATGTAAATCACATATGAGCTGGCCCACAGCGAAGTTGGCAGAGTGCCCTGGGGGCGGGCAGTGATGATCACGTTGTAATCAGGGGAGAAGGGAAGGGACTCGAGTACGGATTCCTGGGTTGTGGGCTTCACCAAAGCCAGATAATGCAGAAAATCGTGGAGATGTGGAGCGCCGCTGTAGCCGGAGGCCACGAAGGAGAGTTCAATATTCTCTCCATGGAAGTGGCAGGCGAGAGAGGCCGCCATGGAGATGGCGTGCTCATAGGCTGGGCCGGGCACGGCTCCGGGAGCGGGATTGTCAAAGACTAGCCGCAGGCGGCGCTCGTCTTCGCGGGTGAATTCGCGGACCTTGAGTGCGCCGGTGCGGGCGGTGGCCTTCCAGTCCACGAAGCGGGCCGGGTCGTCCATTGCATAATCACGGATGAGGTAGAGTTCGGAGCCGCGTCCGCGGGTATACGACACAAATTCGCCGGTGATCATGGGCAGCACGGCCAGATCTTCCGGTTCCAGCAGCGCGGGATAGACCACCAGGGCGCGCTGCAGGGCTACTTTGCGGCTTTTGAGGAGAAACGAAAAAGGAAAACGCGTCGCCAGGCTGAAGGCTTCCTGGGTGTACAGGCCGCGGCGCTCAAACAGCAGAGGGACCTGGGCTTCGGACGAAGAGCGGGCCTGAAGATAAGTAAAGTACACCGGGGTGGCGAAGATTCCGGGCGGCGGCGGAGCAATGGCCCTGCTCCTGAGCGTGTAATCGGGCAGGCGGAGCCGCTTTGCATCTTTGGAAAAGATGAGGGGAACGACGAACTCGGTTTTGCGCAACTCCCATACTTTGCGCGGCCTGCGGCGCTTCTCCTGGGGCGGAGCCACGCTAATTGAAAATGCCGGTATCCAGCGGCGCGGGTTCAGAAGGCGGACGCGCGCGGTGAGCGGACGCCCGGCAAAGGCGCTGTCCGGCATGTTGATATCGAGCCGGAGATTGAGAAGCACCGCCGCCGAAGCGAATCCTGAAACCACAATCGCAGCCAGCATGGCGGCCAGAATAATGAAAAGTAAATTGTTGGCGGTATTGAGCGCGGCAATGGCAATGATCAGGGCAACGCCGAGATAGGCCAGGCCCTCGCGCGTGACCTGATAATTAAAGGCTTCGCGCACGCGATGGGATGCGACCCGCCGGGCCAGATAAGGGACGGTGGTGAGTCCGACGGAGCCGGCCAGCAGCAGCGCGGCCGATGCGAACACCACCGCGCCGGCAAAATTGCCCGACTCGCGGGCCACGGTGGAAAACACAGCCGAGGCAAAGCCCAGGGCCAGTCCCACGATGGCAATCAAGAAGCGCAGCCACGCCTGGCCGTCAATACGGGCGAGAGCGGATTTCAGCGGCGTGAACATGCTCGTCTTATAGTTTGGCACAAACAAAGATTTTACCGCTGAGGAATGCCGAGAAAAACCAGATTGGCGTCAAGGCGCGGCGCGGTAGTTATGCAGTGAGCGTCCGGCAGAAACAAATTGCCGATGCATCTTTGGCGGCAATGTAAGCTTTGAGTTGTACACAGTGAGACGTGGCAGCGCTACGTCTCTACTACGCCGCAATTTTCTGTAAATACCTGAGCACTATTTCATTGAACTGCTCCGGGCCTCTTCAAAAGGAAGATGTCTGAGATCGGGCAGGAACCGGAATTTGAGACAAAGGCCAGACTGTGTGCTAGCGCACTGATTGACCACGGCATTGGTGCTGCCGCACCAATTGACAGAGATAAGAAATAAGAAGATGGCAAGCGCAGAGAAAGTGGCGCGAAACATCACGCGAGAGCGCTAGGCAGGTAAGGAGATCGTGAAGGCCATTCCAATCTTTTTATTAGGGCTTAAACAGCGTATCTCAGATGGAATTGGCTTCCGGAGGCGGATATGTCAAATATTTTTTCTAAATTGTTTACAGATAGTAAATGCAGAGAAGATAATCAGGAGACGCGGCTGTTGCCGCGACCCCTGACAGTACATGCTACAGCGTGCTTTTTTTATCCTGCGGTGGCCGGTTCTGGCGCTTCCGTGGCATTGCTCTGCTCTGATTCCGTTTGCAATAACGGCGCAAACGTAACAATCCAGATTGAGTTGTTATTGGTGTCGTCATTCAAATAAATTGGCTCGTTGATCTCTCCCGTGCCACCCCAGGCATTCCAGCTCCAGCTTGAATTTTGCGGAGAAGTTATTCTGATTCCAGTAACATTATTGACTTTGGCTTCTGCTATGATCCAGGCATCTTTATCAACGGAGTATGTGTCATACCGTTGCATGACTAGCTGCTGCTTTAGTCCCTGCGATGTGACAGAATTGAACAATATTCCGTTACTATTGAACAGATTTATGAACGCTACGCCAGTGTGGATCACATTAAAGCCGTTGGTAGTGTTGTTTTGCATGCGCAGCACAAACTGCTGACCTGGTGTCCTGAAGCTTGGATCCCAGCGCTGCAGACTCATACCTCCACCTTGATCAGCTTGAATTACATGACGATCATTTACTGCACTCCGGAGTGCAAAGGGTCTATCAAGAAGTATCGGCGCCATAGTTTCTTTCCTTTCGATTTGGTAATTCTCCGGCAATAGGCTTCACCGCCATGCCGAGTTAACGTACAGCAGTCAAAAACGCAAGACAAGGAGTTTTTCCTTTCGCAAATAGGAAAAATATCGTGAGGGTTGTCTGAACGGACGGACTCTAGTTTATGTCGTGGCTACTGATGCCATTTAAACGGCTAGCTACGATAAAAAACTTTTAATTTTTACACGGTGAGACGTGGCAGTACCACGTCATCTACTTACGCCGTAATTTTCTGTAAATACATGAGAACGATTTGATTGAACTGCTCCGGGGCTTCTTCAAAAGGAAGGTGTCCGAGACCTGGCAGGGAAATATGTTCGCATTGCCGGAGATGGCTGCGCAGGATGAGCAGTGAAGCTGGATCGACGGCCCGGTCTTCCGCTCCGTTGATCAGCAGAACGGGTACGCTGATTTTATTGATGCTGGCGCCAAGCATCTCCATATCGCTTTGCCAGTGGCGCAGGGTGCTGAGGGCGTTTTGCGCTCTTCCGGGGCGGACGATCTGGCGGGCGTAGCCTTGACTGACTGCGTCGGTGACGCGCCTGGGATCTGCGTACATGCGGCGGAGGGCCAGGGCGTGCAGCGGCATGGAGATGGGAAAGAAAGTGCGCAGCAGCCAGTCGCCGGGCGCGGTGTTGAGAAAGGCGATTCTGCGACGTCCGAAACTCGACCACGGATTGGCGGGCGCAGCCAGCACCAGGGCGCGAATTTGCAGCGATGCTTTGGATAATCCCAAAGCGGAGTCTTCTATTGCCAGACGCAGAGCGACGGCGCCGCCCCACGAGGTGGCGATTACGGTCACAGGACCGAGTTGCTGCGTCCGAATGAACTGAGCCAGGCGCGCGGACTGGCAGGCCATGCCGCAGTCGGTGGAGGGCGGGGCATCAGAAAGACCAGCGCCAGGAAGATCCACAGCGATCACGGTGTATTGCCCGGAGAGTGCGGCAAGATTCGAGCGCCAGCAAAAGGCCCCGCCCAGCAGGCCGTGGACCAGTAATAAAGGCGGTCCGCTGCCCAGTCGCTGGTAATGGATGCGAAGACCATCCAGCTCCAGCCAGTTGCTGTGCGGGGTCAACTGTGAATAATCGGGCACGCAATCACAAATAACGGCTGGGACTGGTTGCGGTCAAGTTGCAGCAAAGTACAGGGAGTTGTCGTGGGTGCCACCCTTTCGCAAACCTCGCGAAAGGGCAGGCGCCCTCGTGGATCCTTGCTCGTCCGACGTGGATCGTCTTACGCAGCTATGTCCGCCGCGGTTATTTTGTGTGACGTGGAGTTAATTACATGCGAAACGTGGACTTTCGGTGGACCATCCAGGAATTTATCCAGCGTCTTCAGCACCGTTGGATACGTGTTCTTGCTGTAGTTCTCGGCTTGCTCCTTTGATTCCCAAAGGCTGATCGCGGTCACATCGGTTTTGTTATCGTCGGCAAACGTGATTTCGTCACGGAATCCCGGCTGTTTGCGCAACAGTGGTAATACTTCCTTTTCGAATGTCTGCTGGAAATCACGCAGAGTGTTCGACTTCAGGCGAATGGAGACATTACGAGCAAACATGGCAACCTCCTTAAAGGGTTAGGATTCCGTCCGAAGGCCGCGAGGATGTTCCGTTTGCCCAGGCAAGGAAAGTTGGGATGGCTGCTGCTTAAATGAGGACCAGGCAGGCGGGATGTCTTTCATCCGCGAGATCAGGCAAACATGCTCGGATGGCATGTCCCATACGATGGCGGTGATTCCTTGCCCCCGCCATTTTCAGTGGCAGGCACGGCACGGGAAAATCCTCCGACTGCCATAAAGCCGAATCAATCCCTAAATATTCCATTTTTAGAATATATAAGATTTTTTAATCAAAAAAATAAGATAATACTAATTTAATATTTTATTTAAGGTATTTAAAACAAATATATTAATGTTTTTTTAACATTAGGAACTAGGTTTGCTATGGTTTAGCCACGAGACACCGTCAAAGGCTAGTTATGGACTTGAAAAGATGGCTGAGAGGAGTCTCGTCTTTTGTGAAACCAACCAATTCTGGAGGTAAGAGATGAGCGAAAAATGCACGAGGATAATAAAGTGTTCCTGCTCTTTCGTTTTGATGCTACTGCTTTTGGTGGCCGTTGCTTCTGCGCAGACAAGTAACGGTACCATTGCAGGTGTAGTCGCTGATCCCAATGGGGCAGTGATAGCAAACGCGAGCGTAACCGCCGTAAATAAAGACAACGGTGAAAAACATGTGGCCACCACAAACAGCCAGGGATCGTATCGAATTGAATCGGTAACACCCGGGCCGTACACGATTACGTTCAAGGCCGCGAACTTTGCCGAGCTGAAATTACAGGATCTGATTGTAACCGCGTCGGTGGTTACGACCGCGGAGGGCAGGCTGAAAATCGGCACGTCGGAAACAGTCGTGGAGATCGAAGCCATCGGCCAGCAGCTGCAGACCGAGAGCGGCGAGCTGAACCACACCATATCGACGGCGGAAATCACGGACCTGGTGGTTCCTGGGCTCAACCCTATCGAATTGGTCCTGACGGAGCCTGGTGTTTCCCGCCCTGGGAATTACGGGTTCTCCAACGGCTTTGATTTTTCCGTAAACGGCACGCGTCCGCGCGCCAACAACTTCCTGATCGAAGGTTCGGACAATAACGATACCGCCATTCAGGGACAGGCGTTTCAGACCATCAACCTCGAAGCCATCAAAGAGGTTTCCATCCAGACCAGCTCATACGCTGCGGAATTTGGCCATGGCGGCGGATCCGTTACCAATGAAATTTACAAGAGCGGCACGAACGCATGGCACGGTTCGGCCTTTGATCTGATCCAGAACTCCGCGCTCGACTCCAATGACGCCCAAAACAAGCTGAATGGAACCGTCAGGCCGATTTCACGGGAAAACACCTATGGGTTTACTATTGGCGGGCCAATCAAGCACGATAAGCTGTTCATCTTTGGCTCCAACCAGTGGGACAAGTTCCGCGCGACCACCAACGGAAGCCCTCTCTTTTTGCCCAGCGCGACCGGCTTTGCCACACTGCAGGCCCTGCCGCAAACGCAGAATCTTAAGAACTACCTGCAGGCGCTAGGCAGCTTACGAGCCAATGCCAACTTTAGTCCAATTACACTGGGAAATAATAGACCCGACGTGCAAATTGGCACCTTCCAGCGCATTGGGGGACAGCCTGCGAACGATTCCCAGCTCGTTATCAAGGGCGACTATTTGCCCTCATCCAAAGATACTCTGGCGCTGCGCTACACGTATGACACCCAGAATATCTCTCCCCTCTCTCTCAACAACTTGCCTGGATTTGATACCCAGGAGAGCGGCCCGTCGCACAACGCGGGCATTACCGAGACCCATCTCTTTAGCCCGCGGGTGGTCAATGAGCTGCGATTGTCCTTCAGCCGTATCAGTTTTGCTTTCACCGACCAGCCGCAAACCCTGGCCAACCCCCTGGCGATTGGACCGAGCATCGGTATTTCTGGTCTGACCGGTTTTGGCGCGCCTGGTGGAATTCCGCAGGGCCGCACTCACGACGTGTATCAATACCAGGACTCCGTGAGCTTGAATACCGGTAAACACAGCTTTAAATTCGGCGTGGACCTCACCCAGATCAAAGTGGTGGATCTGATTCCCTTCAATAGCTTTGGCTCAATCAACTATGCCCCCAGTACTGGCGCGTCAGCCGCGTTTTCCGGGTTGGCCAATTTGATTGATGACTTCAGCGGCGTCAACGGATCGGTATCGCGCGCCTTTGGCAGCCCGGTAACCCGTCCGCAGTACTTCTACCAGAACTACTATGCACAGGACACCTGGAAGCTCAAATCCAATTTCAGCGTGGATCTGGGTATCCGGTATGAATACGGTGGCACTCCGGAAAACAATCTGCTCTTCCCGGCGGTTGTGCCCGTGCAGGGCTTCAACGGCGCGAGCAGCATCACCTTTGTGCCGCAACAGCCAGCAAAAAACAACTGGGCGCCCAGAGCGGGCTTTGCGTACACCCCGCACTTCTGGAGCGGACTGTTTGGCCAGGACAAAACGGTCATCCGTGGCGGCTTTGGCGTGTTTTTTGACAGCTTCTTCACCAACATCATCGACAACAGCGCGGCCAGTTCACCCAACGCTGTTTCACCCGTAATCGTGGGTACCAAGGGCCAAAACAAAGGCCGTGGCTTCGCGTCGGCCTCAACCCAGTTGCGGCCCTGAACCCAACGCCGAGTCCCACGACTGGTGTTACCACCATTGCCAACAACCTGAAAGCGCCAACGACCCTGCAGTGGAACTTCAATATCCAAAGGGACCTGGGCGCCAAATTCACACTGACCACCTCTTATGTGGGAACACGCGGAGAGCGCCTGTTTGCCAATGATCAGCTCAATCCTGGCGACCCCAACGGGACAACGGGAACACGCCGTATCAATCCTCTCCTTGGTCCGGTTACAGTGCGAGACAACAGCGGTGATTCTATTTACCACGCTCTGGACCTCAAACTCGACCGCCGCTTCTCGAATGGTTTCCTGGTGCGTGGCGCTTATACGTACTCGAAGCTCATCGATGATGCATCAGAAGTATTTACGACCACGGGCACTACCAGTTTCCCCGCTGATTTGGCGCTTGGGAAGCGCGGTATTGACAGAGGCCTCTCGGCGTACAACCACACGCACATTGCTTCACTGACTTACATTTACGATATTCCCCGGCTGAAGAATGAAAACGCCCTGCTCAAAGGCGTGGGGTATATCACCAATGGATGGCAGACCTCTGGAACCTATGAGTATCAAACCGGAGCACCCAATACCGTTAATGACGGTATTGACGCGAATGGCGACCAGCAGGGCAATGACCGGCCGAACCTGAGCAATCCAAACGCTCCTATTGCGACCTATGCAGTGGATTTCGGCCTTTTCGGAGGTACGCCTGGGACCCTTTGCGACGGCCCCAGCATATTTCATGCAAAAGGATGCGTAGTTGTTCCTGCTTCCAGTGTCCACTTCATTATTCCGGCCAGCGGTATTGGTACACTTGGCCGCAATTCGGTGGTTGATCCGGGCCAGCAGAACACAACCTTTGGTCTGCAGCGCTCCTTCAACCTGTATTCCGAGAAGCATCAACTGGCGTTCCGCATGGAGATGCTCAATCCTTTTAATCATCCCAACACCGGCTCGCCAAACTATAACCTGGTCGGAATTCCAATACCCAAACCTGGTGTTACAACCACGTTTGCGAATTATCCGCTGACCGAATCGGGATCGCGCACGATTCGTTTCCGGCTGCGGTACTCGTTCTAAACAGCAGTCTCACAACTAACAAAGGCCTCGCTTCGGCGAGGCCTTTGTTAGTTGCTGCCAGCCACCCGTAAAGCCTTGAGGAAGTTTTGCATTCCAGGGATTTACGCTTTTCGACCTTCCGGGTTGGTTGTGAAGACCTGCGTGCAGCAATGCGCGAACGGATGGATGGTTACAGCAGGTTGTCGCCCAGGAGCAGCAGCGCCTTGATCTGATCTCGCGTCATGCTGGCGAACAAAAGATCGAACTCCATCGGGAAGACAGAGCCGTACGACTGCTTGTCTTTCTCGGGATACATGGCGTCCATGTATGCATTTCGGTAAGCGATCCATGCCCGCTGTGCCGCTTTCACTTTGGCCGCCGCCTTCCTGTTGCCAGAGAGCGCCGCGAGCAATTTTCGATAGGCGCTGTTCAACTCAGCATCGACACGCTTCGCCTCGTCGCTCGCACAGCGGGTGAGTACATCCTGAGTATTCGCCGAATCGGCGCACGCATGGTATTGCGCAGACTCCTGCGCGAAGCCGGATGAACAGCCAAGCCCCACCATCGCAAACATCAGTATTATTTTCAGCATTCGATTTTCCTGATCGCCGGCCGAACATAAGCGGATTTATTGATAAGTCGACAAAGAGTTACACCGCCCGACTCGGAATCGTTTCGCTCATCCTGTTGGCTGATTGTCTCAGTCCAAAAAGAAGCCCAGGTACGCCCCCAGAAGCAGATATTCCGCTCCTGTTATTACCACCGCGAGCAGCAACAGCGGCACTGCTTGTATTCTCAGGAGAACAAAACTTCCCAGGCCGGAATGCACGATAAAGAAAAGACCCAGCAGTATCCAGAACTTCCGTATTCCCCATAATGGCCGGCATGATTGCAGGGTTTGCCCGAACAGGATTGCGGACATTCCTGCAAAGCCCAGCCATTTCAGCGGCAGGTGCGGGGAGCCGCCTGTTCGGGCCTGGTGTATTTCAAACATCCAGATCAAGAGCACTATCAGGATGGCGATGGCTACATAGAGCAGCCAGTCTTTCACCCTTCCCGACACTCTTCCCGATCTGTTTTGCTGATGGGACATCGGTCTCCGACGCACACAGTTGGTCCGACTCAATGATAGCAACCTCGCCTCACCCCAGGTTCGGGCTTTGGCGCTATCTGGTGGCAGGTTCTTTCCTGTCCAGTTTGCGCGGCGACTTAACTTTGAACGGTACGAATATCGAGACTGTTGTACCACGAGTGTCAGGCCCGTCGTTACTACTCAGTCGAATGCTGCCGCCATGCTTCTCCATAATGCTGCGGCTCACCCAAAGCCCCAGTCCCGTTCCGTTATCTTCCTTGGTGCTGACGAACGGGCTGAAAAGCCGCGATTGAAACTGCTCGGGAATACCGACGCCGTCATCAACAACGCGAACCATGACGCCGTTCTGACCGGATTGCTGGGCCGCCTCCGAGTGAATCCTGATGTTTCCACCATCAGCCGTCGCCTCGACGGCATTCTTGATCACATTGGTAAACACCTGGCGCAGCTCGGAGGGAACAGCTTCCACTTCACCCTTAAATCCCGTCATCAATTCGATTTTCCTCCGGTCCTTCGCAATCGTCTCTTTAACCAGAGCCACGGCTCCTTCGAGCAATTCCGAGAGCTTCACTCTGGAAGGTGCGCGCGATTCGCGGTGCAGGCTCAGCATGTTCTTGCTGATCTCGACGACTTGTTGTACCTCCTGCTGAGCTGTCTCGATCAACTGCCGGGCCCTGGGCTCTGTGCCAAGTTGCTGCTCGAGAAGGAAGAGGGCGTTGCCCACCGTATCCAGCGGGTTGTGGATTTCATGTGCGATAGACGCGGAGAGACGGCCAGCGAGAGCCAGTCGCTCGTTCTGGTTCAGGGCGACTTCGAGCGCGCGTTGTTGCGTCACATCACGAAAGATAAGGACGATTCCTGTGATTTTTCCACTGGAACCCCGAATCGGCGCAGCACTATCGTCAATGGCAAAGTCCTGCCCGCCCCTGCTGATCAACACGGTGTGGTTAGCCAGCCCAACTACGTGGTTCAGGCGGCGAACCTTGTCCACCGGATTCTCCACGGGTTTGCGGGTTTCCTGTTTTACGATTCGAAAGACTTCGGAGAGCGGTTTGCCGATGGCTTCTTCGGATTTCCATTCCGTCAATTCTTCAGCGACCGGATTCATCAACGTGATCAGGCCGTCGGGGTCGGTTGCGATCACAGCGTCACCGATGCTGGTCAGAGTCGTACGGAGCCACTCCTTCTGTGCAGCCAGCAATTCTTTCTCCCGGACCAATGCTTCCCGTGCGGCTGCCAGTTCGGTTATGTCGTGGACCACTTTGGAGGCTCCAATAATCTTTCCATCCGCATCTTTGATCGGGGAAACGCCCACTGAAACATGGATATGTCTGCCGTCTCTGGTGACGCGAATGGTCTCCAGCCGTTCGGAAGGCTGCCCCTGGCGAATACGCTGGAGAATTGCAGCTTCCTCATCCAATCGGTCGGGAGGAATAAGAACAGTGATCGACTTACCGATAATTTCCTCTCGCTTATAGCCAAAGAGCTTCTCTGCGCCGCCATTCCATGTCTGAATGATGCCGTCAAGGTTCTTGGTTGCGATCGCATCGCCAGAATACTCGACGATAGCGGCGAGTTCGGCAATCGCCTTTTGCGCTTTGCGTTGCTCTGTTACGTCACGGAAAACAAGGACAATGCCCGTCAGTGTCCCATCGGGAGCGAAGATCGGCGCACCACTGTCGTCAATCGCAATCTCTTCTCCACTCTTGCTGAGCAAAATTGTGTGATTGGCCAACCCCACCACTCGCCTCAGGCGGCGCACTTTCTCCATCGGGTTTTCGACCAGCTGACGAGTCTCCTGATTAACAATCCGGAAGGCCTCGGCGAGTGGCTTGCCTCGGGCCTCGGTCAACGGCCATCCGGTCAGCTCCTCAGCCACCCGGTTCATCAGCCTAATCAGGCCGTCTGCGTCGGTCACAACCACTGCATCGCCTATGCTGGTGATTGTCGTGTGAAGCCAGTCTTGCTGTTCCTGAAGGGCCCTTACCGAGCGACGATAGATCTGACCGGTATAAACAACGGCGAATCCGCTTATCAGATAGAGCGCTCCAGACAACAAGGCCTGATTGTTGAAATTAAAGTAGTACCGTGGAACGACGAAAAGCACGTTCGCTAACAGTGCGCTGCCTGCAAGTTCAATGAGCGCTGGATACAGGTCGCACGTCAGGCTCACGACTGCCACGGCGACGAAGTAGAATATGTATGGAAGGTTCTCACCCAGGATTGGATTCAGGAGAGTGCGAACCCCTGTGGAAACGACTAATACCAGCAGCGCAAAGGCATACTGCGCCGCGGGGCTCCGCAAAACCGTTGTCCGTAACCTGAAGTCACTGAGCATGCCTCTCCTGTTAAGAAGAACCTGTAGTCGTCCGCGGTTGCCTGTTTGAGGAAGTCCGTCATGGACCAGAGATCGCTTTGGCCATTTGCGTCATAGTCAGCAACTCCGCAATAGCTTTCAGCATCATCAGCGGGCCACCCTCGCCTTTGGTCAGGGACCGATCCACCAGGGCAAGGGTTTCGCTGGGCAGATCGACATAGGCAGAAAGCATCAGGATGGGGATGGAAGGTTTGAGGCGCTTCATTCTCTCGGCCACAATATCGCCATTCATCTCCGGCATTTTGTAGTCGAGGACCACCAGATCAACAGGCTCGGCAGAAAATATCGCTAGGCCGTCCAGGCCATTCTCCGCCGTGACGACACGATAACCCTGGGATTCCAGAATCATTTTGCGAACAGAAAGGCCAGTGGTTTCATCATCCACGCATAGGATGAATTCGCCCTGGCCGCGATCCTGGGTTTTACTTGTCATTACGATTCCTCGCGGGCCTCGCGCAAAAAGAACTCATTTACATCATACACTTGGAAATTCCAGGCGCAGGAGAAGCCATGGCGGACCACATCTCTATGAAATCGCTGCGAATCGGTGGAGCCAGGCCAAAATTGTAAGATTTCTGCTTGCGGGATTGAAATCCCGCGCTTTGTCAGCCGTCCCGCTAGGCGGGACTGAAAGGTTACCTTTTTGTGCACTTGATCCACGCCGTTGAAACGGCGGGCTACTACGAGCCGTCCCGCTCCACGCGGGACTGTTGCTATGTTGTGCCAGCCATTTTTGGGTCCCACGCCGGTTTCGTCAGAAACTGCCAGAAAGTCATTTTGAACCGTGAGGGCGCGGAGCAGACTTCGCCCGTGCCTCACGCCAGGTTCCCCCGCATCGCAACCTTTATTTTCCAGGAAAGCTCAAGCCCATCTGATCATTACAGGATGTACGAAACAGGATAGGTTCTGACCAAAAGAATGCTGCCGTTCGCCAAAACTCCGATCTGGTGTGATTTCAATAGTTTCCACAAAATCAGTCCAATAAAGGTGCAACTCAGCATCGTCACGCTTTGCCTCTTCGCTCGCACAGCGGGTGAGTACGGCCTGAGTCCTGGCCGAACCGGCGCACGCATGATTTACATATTTCATAAAATGTCTAAAGCGTGACTACAAGGAGACTCAGGTAAATGAAGCCGAAGAACACAATCTGCCTCTGGTTTGACAAGGAAGCACTGGACGCGGCGCGATTCTATGCCGCCACCTTTCCAAACAGTGAAGTGACCGCCGTCCACAAGGCGCCTGCCGATTACCCGAATGGCAAGGCGGGCGACGTGCTGACGGTGGAGTTCACCGTCCTCGGCATTCCCTGCCTTGGTCTCAATGGCGGCCCGGCGTTCCGGCACAGCGAGGCATTCTCCTTCCAGATCGCAACGGACGACCAGGCCGAGACGGACCGCTACTGGAATGCGATCGTCGGCAAGGGCGGCCAGGAAAGCGCCTGCGGCTGGTGCAGGGACCGCTGGGGCCTCTCCTGGCAGATCACTCCTCGCGCGCTGACCGATGCGCTCGCGGCTGGTGGCGCTGAGGCAAAACGCGCCTTTGAGGTAATGATGGCGATGAAGAAGATCGATGTCGCTGCCATCGAGGCGGCGCGACGCGGCTGACCAGGGGAGGCGGGCGCTCGATTTTTGGTACAGCCGGGCATCATAATCCGCTGAGCAGGCGGGACATGGTTGTATTGAGCTCTTTTGCAATGGACCGGAGATGCCTCAGACACAATTCCGCCTTGCCGTGCTCCACGCTGGAGAGATGCTGACGCGACATGTCAGCGTGTGCGGCAAGCAGGGTAATGCTCAATCCCTTGCGTTCTCTGAGACTGGTGATGCGTTCGCCGAGTTTGACGAGCAGAGCATCGCGCTCCTGCGCCATACATCCATCATCGGCTATAGCGCTGTTTTGATGCGTAAAGTATACTTGACGGTATATGGGACGGTCGGTAAAACACACGAATGGCACGGATGTGCTCCTGGCGCTTCTGTATCTTGCCCTTTGGACCGCACTGTTGCTGACACCGCCTCCAAAAGACACAGATTGGATTTACTACAGTCACGATGGACTGCCAGCGCCATGTCCACCACCCCGCCAGGGATATTGGCCAAAAGACTGTCCCGGCATATTCTGAATCTCTGGGGAGCTAGTATTGCTGTGTTGCCAGGGCGTCCAAAAAATCCGCTGTGACCTAGGTTTCGTAATGGTGCGTTATGCTCAGGACAAAAGCACCGAATTGATGGACATGGGACCCTGCACGCCGCATCCATGACATTTGGGTGTTTGCATAGACAGGAGCCGCCGGTATTGCAGGCTGGGGATTATTGTTAGAAGAATGCCAGTCAGCGATGTAAGTCATCGTGGAATTTGCCCACTCAAGCCAACACAGGGCTTGAATGGGCCACCTGCGCGGATGGAATTATGCCCACCACCTCTGGCTAGCATGTCTGATCTGAATCTGCAAACTCTTGAGCCTGCTATTGAATTGCCTTGAGTAATGGATCACCTAGGGATTTCACTTGAATCTCGGAAATGTGCAGTTCATTTAAGCCAAATTTCGTTGCATTGGCGGCACTTTGACGAAGTGCGCTTTCTTCTGAGCTGCCAGAAAGAAATTGTTTCTCCCACACTTTGGCGGCCAGTTCACCAGATTGAACAATCCATTTTAGAAGTGCGTCCTTAAGAGCGTCGCTATTGCTCGAATACATTTGCGCTAGTAGCGCAAGCTGGGACAAATGGTATATCGACAACGCATGAACGGCGACGAGACTTGTACGCTTGGGATCTCCGAGTGGCACACCATTGAGCTGCCCGCAAGTCGTCAGTTGAAACATATCTAGAATCTGCGCTTGAGCATTCAAAGACTGGAGCAATTTAGCGTCAAGGCTAATGGTCCCGACTTTCTTCACAGGGCCGGTGCTGAAATCCACGCCGCCGATGGATAGAAACTGGGCAGTTTGCTTTATTACTGCCTTGCAGTCAGTTTTGATAAGAACCAAATCTCCAGGCCGCGTGTGAATTTCTTTGACTTTTTGGGCTGTTGTTGGTGTGCTAG
>Ga0137363_10000055_pt1 | contig 53108 bp, 86 predicted proteins | sample MadtaG_FD_104800 | JGI IMG/M metagenome (GOLD analysis project Ga0137363, IMG submission 104800) | Vadose zone soil microbial communities from Angelo Coast Range Reserve, California, USA - Mad1_115_16 metaG | ecosystem: Environmental > Terrestrial > Soil > Vadose zone | place: USA: California...
AGCTATAATTAAAGAAGGAATATCTCTACTAAAAGATGGGTATTTCACCGTAACCAATATCGGTTCGGAACAAAGTACACTAGAAATCTTTAATACTAACCAAGGTTTGTATTTTAGACGAGACTGTTTCTTAGGTAACGAAGAAGAATTCAGAGCCGCGGTTACCGAGAAACACGGGAATAATAAATACGCTAAAATGTATCTATTACAGATAGATTATGCTAAAGTTAGATTTGAAATCTAGTAACATTTAACTTTAAATAAAGTCTGAACCCAAAGGAGTAAACTAAGATGAAAACGGTAACTATTCATAATATAAATGGAAATACTATGTATAAAGTCGAAGTATCTAATAAAACTCATAAACTTAAAGAAGTTATTGTAGCTATAAAAAGATTGATTAAACCTGGGATAAATTTAGATTATTGTAATCTACAAGGATTAGATTTATTATATATAGATTTTTCAGAGGTATCTTTGAAAGGAGCTAACTTATCTAAATGCCGCTTACAAGAAGCTACTATGATAAGAACTAATCTAGAAAATGCCAATTTAGAGGAAGCTATATTAATAGCTGCTAATCTATCTAAGTCTAATCTAAAGAGCGCAAATTTAAAGAATGCTAATCTAGAAAAAGCATATTTATATAAAACAAATTTTGAAGGTGCTAATCTTGTAGGGGTAAATTTTAAAGGACTTAATTTAAACCAAACTAATATAAATAATGTTATCTTAGGGAACAATACTTATTAACTATTTATATTATAAATGTCTGAATTAGCTAATAACAAAGGAATTATTATGGCAAAAGCTAGTGAAGCTCAATTTTACGAAGAATTAGAGAAGAAACTTATTAAAGCTAATACTCAGTATCATAATAAAGGTAAGTCACCTTTTTCAGATAAAGAATACGATACTTACCTTCAAGATTTATTATCATATAAACCTAATTCTGTATTAGCGACTAAAGTTGGAGCTAAGCCTCTCACAGGTAATAAAGTTGAATTACCACGTAAGATGGGATCTTTGAATAAGATTCGTCCAGATGATATTATTAAATGGGCAGAGTGGGATACTTATTATCTTATTATGCCTAAGTTAGATGGTATCGGTGCCTTACTTCATTATATTGATGGGATGTTCGTTGGGTTATACACTAGAGGTGATGGTCATATTGGCCAAAATATTAGTAACAAAGCCGCGTATATACAGGGTATTCCCCCTCTAAAACGGCAAGCTTTTCATATTCAACATCATACTTTTATTCGTGGTGAGCTAATCATTCCTGATTCTCTTTTTAAGAATAAGTATAAAGGTAAGGAATTTGACGGCAAAATCTATAAAAATCCCCGTAATTTTTGCGGCGGTATAATAAATCGTAAGGAATTAACTAAAGCTACTAAAGAAGCCTTAAGAGATATGGCTTTTATTAGTTATTCTTTTGAATCTACAGCAATGAATGCCAGGCAACCTATGAAGCCCGGCGATCAAATAAGTATGTTACAATCATTATCTGGTTTTATTTCTATAACTCAGCCTTATCTACCTTTACGAAGAAATAAATTTAAGCATTGGCAGCCTAAAGTTACATCTTTTTACAAGAAAGATGAATTATCTAGTCAAGTTTTGTTAGATACTATTATTCATAATAAAAATAATATAGATATAAGACAAGATGGTTTAGTTATTATATTAGATGACTGCAAGTTGCATAAAAAACTAGGTGTAGAAGCTAATGAATTAAATCCTAAGTACGCTAGAGCAGTTAAGTTAGATGTATCTGAACAAGATTCTTTAATTGGCGAGGTTAAAACCGTAGAGTGGCATTATACTAAGCGCCGGCTATATAAGCCTGTAGTTAAGTTACAATCTAAGCTAGATTTTAATGGTGTTGAAGTTAGTTCTGTTACAGCTATTAACTTAAAATATGTTAAAACCAGTAAAATTGGTCCTGGAGCAAAACTGAAACTTATTCGTAGTGGTGATGTTATTCCAAGAATAATTAAGGTTATTAAACCCTCTAAAATTCTTAATATACCGACAGAGTGTCAGTATTGTAATGTAGAATTAAAGACAACAGCGGGTGTTGATCTATATTGTCCTAATCAAGAATGCAGTGGGATTAATTATAAACAGCTACATACCTTCTTCTCTACATTAGAGGTAGATGGTTTATCTACAGGTATTATAGATCAACTATATGCTACAAAATTTAATTCAGTTATTAAAATATTAACTGTTGAAGTAAAACAGCTCTTAAAAATTGAAGGCTTTGCTACTAAAAGAGCGACAACTTTAGTAACAAATATAAAACAATCTTTATCTAATATATCTCTATCGCTTCTGATGAAGGCGTCAGGTTATTTTACTAGTGAGACTAATTCTTTAGGTGAAACTAGATTAACTGCTATAATTAATAAGTTAGGCCAAACTAGAATTTTATCTGGAGCTATCACTTATACTAATAGTACTGAAGCAGAACTAAAGTCTATATCTGGTATTTCTAGTGTGTCAATTAACCTATTTCTCGCAGCTTTACCCGCTTTCTTAGAATTTTATAAATCTATTAAGGCTCACGTAACTTTAAAAGAAGTAAAAGTAATTAAAGGAAAACTTAGTAATAAAATATTTGTATTTACGAATTTTAGAGATAAAAAACTAGAGAAATTCATTACTACTAATGATGGTCTAGTTTCTGATACTTTAAGTAAGGCAAATGCGGAAAATACTATATTATTCTATAATGAAAATAAAGGCGTTAAAATGAAAAAGGCTTTAGAGTATAAAATTAAAACTTATCATAGCTCTAAGGCTTTCTCTTACATAAAAGATCTACTATAAACGTCTGAACTTAAATTTAGAAGAAAAATATATGAATGAATGCAAGTTAGAAATATTTGATATGCTATATTATATAGTATTCAAGTATTATTAGATAACTCTGTAGAAATGCTAAAAGTTATAGAGAAAGATTGATTATGCATATAAATGATGAAGTAGTCTTCCGTAAATGGTTAGATACCGAATTCGGAGAAAGTATTACCTATAAATATGATAGAATTATTACACTGTGTAGTAATGATAATAAAATTGCTGAATTAAGTACAGCTATCCTACCAGGATATATCAAGAAAGTGCGTATTTGTTACTTTAATGATACATATAACCGATCCGAAGAAATTATTAACGGTTGGCCTGATTCTGGTTATGAATAAGCCGCTAATTTATGAGTATTCTTTAACTTTAAAGTATAGTAAAAAGGATACTCAATCGTGTTTGAAATGTATAATTTAGATACTTCGCGTAAGTACGGAATCTGCAAGTGGTTCCATCAACATAAAGGTTATGGCTTTATTATAGAATGTGCGGATAAATCTGATAGCATTCATGATGTATTTTGTCATATATCTCAATTTAAGCCTGAGATTGTACCCCAGTCTGGACAGATTATTGAATATTATTTAAATAAAACATCTAATGGGTTGAAAGCTTTTGACTGTGTTATCATTAAAAATATATCATTAGTAAACAATAGTTACATAGCTTATTTATTAAAAAACTTATCAGAAATGGGTAGTCAGGAGTATGGGCAAGATACACCTGGTTTGATACAAACCGCTTAGTATAAGCCCCCTGTAAATATTTCTCGTGCTGAAGTTTGAGAATAGGGTTGACAACTCATTCTTAAATATAGTACAATAGCTTACCACTTTAAATAGTAAAGTTTAAGTGGTAATAAACTCTCCTGGAGAAGTCTATATCATGGCTAAGAAGAACGCTAAGACTGCTATTATTGAACAGATCTCGACTCTATTAGAAGATCTTTCTGAAGAAGAGTTAAAGAATTTACTTGGTGTTATTTCGTCAATGGCTGGATCAGATTCAGACGACGATGACGATGATGATTCAGACGACGATGACGATGATGATTCAGACGACGATGACGATGACGATGATGATTCAGACGACGATGACGATGACGATGATGATTCAGACGACGATGACGAAGATGAACCAAAGTCGAAGAAGAAGGCTGCTGCTAAGAAGAAGCCAGGTAAGCGTAAGTAATTAGTTTCAAAATTTAAAGGAGCTATAGGAGATTAAAATGATCTCCTATAGTTTTAAAGTAAAGGAGAGATAGTATGAGCAGTGCATATATAGAAAATACTGGAAATGAATTCATTTCCAGTATTTTTATTTTCAGGATTTAGATTATGAAGAAAATTAGTCCTAAAATAAGTAATAGTAATTATAAAGTTTATTTACATTCTCCAGGATATATTATATATGAAGATGTAGTTATATTGAACTTTGGTAGAAATAGTATAGAAGTGTCTTATAGGCGTAAGAGTTCATCTCTTAAAGATGTAGAATTTATTCCCCTTAATGAGATTATTGCTATAATAATGGAAAAGGGCGAAAGTGGACAAATTATTCGCTGTATACCTACTACCGAGGTAGCTCGTAATTTAAAAATATATGGTAAAGTATCTGAATTTAGAAATGGTTTCTTAAAAGTAATTAATGCAGAAGAATCTGAATATTACATAAATAGTGAATATTCTAAAATAATCCGACCCGATGAACTAGTTAATGCTAGTCGTCCTAAACGTGGACGTAAACCTTCAGGTCAAGGTTCACCTCCTAAGATTAAAAAAGAGACAAAGAAATTAAATTTAAATAAAGATAAACCAAAATCTTTACAGCAGATAGCTAAAGACACACCACTAGATGATAATTGGGAATAGTTAATTTTAACAAGGAAATTTAGTTATGTCAGTTACAACACTTACGCCTACTAATGTGTATAGTGGCCTCTATATGGATGATGATGCTTTAGAAACTGATGTTAAAAAATTATATGAAATTTCAGTTGAAAACATCAAACAAGGTACACACGCGATTATTAAACGATATTCTAAGATTATATTTGATGGTACCAACACTGCCGTGCGTATGTGTGAGTATGATATTATTAACTTTTCACATGATCCTATAGAATGGTTAACTCCATCTATAAATACTATTTGTAGTTACTTTAATAAGTATTATCCTAATGGTATCAATGGTACTAGACCTTGGCACTATTACACAGGATATAAGCAACTTATTGTTCCTATTATTTGTCTATACACACAAAAACATCTAATTAAGAGTAATTGACATAAGTTAGTAAAATATGGTAAAATATCTTAGATAGGAAGTAATCTAGGTAATGTCTGAACCTCAACTAAAGGATGCGTATGATGAAAACCGCAATAGTTTATAGAATAAAAGATAATGTAATATATGTCACGTATATAGATGACAGAAATGTTCCTAAAACGGATACAGTAAATATACCCCAAGATAATAAAGTTTTAATTTTAGATGATAACTCACACCCTATTTATATAGATGTTAGTAATATTAAAATGGGAGATAAAATTGTATTAAATCAATAATGTCTGAACTCTAACTAAGAGGTAACTAAGATGACCTTTGAATTCACACTTAAATTAAAAGTGGAATTTCAAAAAATTAAAGAGTTAAAGAAGCCTAAAGGTGGAGTACTTTTAATAACTAAATTACAAACTAGTTGTCCAATTAATATTGGACATATTATTGAAATTATTACTGATAAAGATTCTTTACTTTTAGAAGTAAAAGATATTATTCATGTTTTACCAATTGTAACTACACATACTACAGTGATCGTTAGCTTAAAAAAGCTAACCTTATCAGGTCTAGAAGGTGTACATAATTTTAATTATTTAATAAAGTTAGGTTGGACTAGTCATTTCTTTGATGAGCAAAGTGGCAACGATTTTAAAGATTCTTTAAAAGATATTTTACATGTCTAGAATTACCTTAACTTTGCCAGTAAAGTTAAAATGTCCACAGCTAAATTTTAATTTTACTAAAATAGTATTAGTATCTAGTATAAAAGAAGATTCTTCCCTATATGATATAGGACATAGTTTACAACTAACTAATAATATTATCGCAAGAATTCGTGCAATTAAGTTAGATAGTGATAATCAATTATGTTTTACACTCAAACCTTATATTTTTGAAGGTTTATTGGGGTTACTAAATTTTAATGATTTATTTTTAGAAGAATCTGATTTAGGTTGGTACGTAGAAGAATATTCACCCAATAAAATAACTATATCTGATTTTTTCATGTTTCTAACAGAAAATGCTAGAGTAGCAAATAGAATTTTAAGGAGGTAACCGTTTGAACTATATTTTAATGACGATAAATCTAGGGATTTCCTTATGGAAAAGACAGATAGGAAGTATATTGAAGAAGTTGTTACAAAGGTGCATAAAACTAAATTTATAAAAATGATTGTACAAAACAGTATAATCAGTAAAGCTACCTTAGAAAAATTCTTTAGGGGCTTGCCTTTACGGGATGATACAGAGTATAAATTGTTAAAATTTGCTCAAAAAATAGATCCAAATAAAGAGATAGAATCCTCAACTAAATATGAACTTTTAAAGTATATAGAAGAAAAGAAAACTATATTAGAAGAAGAATTAGTAGATGAAAATAATATCATCGACAATAATCTAATAGTAGAAAATAGTGAAATAAAAAGTATTGATATTTTATATAGATTCTTAAAATCTCCTGGAGAAACTTTAGTTTTTATCGACGGGATGAATTTATACAAATCTGTAAAAGAGTTTAATAGTAAAAGAATAGATTATTCTAAACTATGGCAATTTTTTAGTACTGAGTCTAATCTAATTAGAATTAATTATTATTCACCTACTAGCGCAGATAACGAATATAATCCAATCGTTAAATTATTAGATTATCTAAAATATAATAATTTTACCGTAATTAGTCGACCTGCTACCTATGCCGGTGATCGAATTAAAGGTAATTTAGATGCTGAAATAATTACAGATATGGTTAGTTCTAGTTTTACTATACCTAATCTAAAAAATATCGTTTTATTTTCCGGTGACGGAGATTTTATGTATCCTATTATAGAAATTAAAAAACGTGGGATACGTGTGATAGTAATATCGGTTAAAGAATACTCAACATCAAATAAGCTTAGAGAAGTAGCTGATCTATTTATTGATGTAAATTCTTTAAACTTATTTATGGATTAAATAGCTAAAACCCTGTAGATTATATAATCTACAGGGTTTTTCTTTTGTTTAGGGTAAATATTCTTCCTGTAAATTTTAAAAGGTATAGACAAACCCTTCTATACTATGTTATACTGTTTATGTGAGATATTAAATATTCTCACTAAACTTCAAAAAGGAAATATCTAATGGCTAAAAAGAACGCAATCGAGTATGATTGCAAAGTATATGCTCCAGGTATCGTAACGGTACAAGGTGATATTATAGAAATAAGTAAGGAAACCACACTATTCGTCATCGTCGTGAAGGGTCTAGTAAATATCTATTACATCCTATTCTTAACGCGAAGATTATTATGCGGCAAGGTGATGTCGGTCAAACGGGATTTGTTCGTTACAATGATGAGCATGTCCTTCTCGCAGAGATGACCGGTATTGTTGATCCCTCGGCTAATGGATTTACGACGATTCATACTGATAAGGGCGATGTTACCGTTCAGACTTCAAATCTTGAAGCAACATCGGTTACTGATGAACCTGAGGAAAATCTCAAGTTTACCGGTAAGGTGGGTAATACCTTTAAGGCTAAGAAGAAGAAGGAAATGACCCCTAAGCAAAAGGCTGCATCCGCAGTTAATTTGAAGAAGGGCGGAGGCAAGGCGCGTAAGATTAGGCGTGATGAATAGTTTTTAAATATAAAAGGGAGCCCTAGGGCTCCCTTTTTCTTACCAAATTGACATTTTATAACTGAATATGTTATAATGTAACTAACTAAGGAGTAACTAAAATGAAAATATTAACCATCTATGATATAGAGGGCAATATTTTACATAAATTAAAAATTCCTAATAATACTCCTGAATGTCCAGAAAATTTTCAATTAACCTCAGCAATAGAAAATGTAGCAGAAATAAATAAAACTTTATTTAAAGCAAATTTATCCAGACGTATTCTACGAAGAATTAATCTATACAACGTAGACTTAAGATTAGTAAACCTACAATATACTGATCTATCTCACGCCAATCTAGTAAAAGCTAACTTAGAAGGGGCAAATTTATCCTGTTCTAATTTGCAAGGAACTAATCTAAAAGGTGCGAATTTAATCGGAACTGATTTATCTAATGCTGATTTAGAATATGCTAGACTTGAAGGTGCTTATATTTATAAAGATGTGTATTTATTAGAGCACAATTATTTATCAATTAATACTATGATAGGTGATGAAGAAATACCATTAGAGATATTCAATACTAATAAAGGTTTATATTTTAGATTGCATAGAAAAAGTATTTTAGAATTGCAGGAATTTAAAAAAGGCATATTATCTAAGTCTCTACATGACCGTATTTATAGAGCTTATTTAATGGCTATAAAATTAGCCGAGACTATGTTCGTTATTTAAATAATGTCTGAACTAATCGGAGTAACTAAAATGAAAATCGTAGTAATTAAAGATATTAATAGAAATATTATGTATAAGGTCGAAGTACCCAATAAAACTTCTGAAAATCGAGAAATTCGGGTAGCTATAGAAAAATTAATAAAACAGGGTAAATCTTTAGATTATGCAGATTTAAGTTATACTGATCTGGAAGGCACTAGTTTTTTTGGTGCTAGTTTATATCGAGCTGATTTAAGAAATACGAATTTAACTGATAGTTATTTATATCACTCTTGTTTACAGTTAGCTATGTTAGAAGGAGCTATTATTAATATTAAAGAAAATTTATTATTAAAAAATAATGGATATTTTGTTGTAACCATAAATGAATCATTATATTATACTGTTAATGCTTTAGAATGTTTTAATACTAATAAAGGATTATATATTAAATCTAATAATTTTTTTGGTGATGAGGATGAATTTAAGGTTCTAATAAATAAAAGTAAATCTGAAGATTATATTAAAGTTTGCCTACTAGCTATAGAACTAGCTCAAGCAAACTTTAATCTTACCTAAATAACGTCTGAACGGTATTAACTGTTAATACCGTAAAATAGGCGTTAAAGCTATGCTAGTTCAACACAATAAAAACTGGCTTATGTCTAAAAATATTGGATTAAATGTGATTGAAAATACTACATTAGAACAACTTATTATTTATTGGAATCAAGTGAAGGTAACATCAAATAAAGGTATGTATCCTGATCGTAATAGTATTAAAACTTTAGATTTAATTAAAATTGGTATTAATGGATATACACATATCTGTAACGTTGAAGATAGTGATTCTGAAAATTTCTACGCAGAAGAATTTGGAGCAAGAACTCTACCTAATGTTAGAATAGGGGTAGATATTCGACAGTTACCTTTAAAGAAGTATCCTAAGTTAGCTTGTGCTACGTTACAAGCTTATGAATTTTTAACTGTTAAAACTTCTGGCGTACCCCTAGTTCAAGAACTCCGCGGCATTATTAATGGAAATTTAAAGAGGTATGATAGAATTATCCTACCTCTAGCTACAGATAGTATTCATATCGATAAATTGTTAGTTGGTGTAAACTATAGAGAAGCTGATTTTAATACAATATACGCAGGATCTTGTTGAGCCAACATTTCTACTTTATTTATATAAGTTAAATAGAGGCATTCGTCTGAACTAGTTAGAGGGAAATAACCATCGAATAATGGTATACAATTTGTGTATCCATAATTATTTTGTACTAAACCTTTCAGAACTAATGTTTTAGATGTAACTCCGATATGATAATCTGGATTATATTTTTCTAAAGATAATGCTCGTGTTAAATGGGTTAATATAGTTGATAGACCACGTTTACGCCAACTAGGAACAACAAATAAATTACCATGTGAACATATATTACCATGTAACTCTGGTGTTAAATATACATCTAAGGGTAGTAATATAATTATATTTGTGTCTGACCACAATTTGCTATTAACGATTAAATCGGTTAAATTTACATTAGGGAAATATTTATTAGCTATAATAGCTACCGTTGTACCTTCATGTTTTATATCTAACCAGAAGGAATTATCTTTAGTTAATTTGCTATAATAATGATCATAGGTAGGATTAATAAAAGCTTTTTCACCTGATCTTACTCGAATATCTATAGCTAGCTTTTTGAAAAAGTCAAAATCGTGTCTAATTTCTAAAGTTAATCCTTTATTATTTAATAAGGACGTCCACATATCGATAGACATGTTATAACTCCATTATCTACTGAGGTGTAAATTAATATAGAAGTATGAACTTATAGGAGAGCGCGATGCAAACGCTAACTATTAAAGATTTAGTCGAAGGAAATCGGAAAGCTCTAGATGAAGGATATCTCGCGGCTTTATATAAAGATTATTTTAAAGAGAATTTTAAAAAGGAGGATATAACTTGTTTATATAGGTATAATAAAGGAGAAACTTTCTCTAAGAAGATTTTACCTAAATTGAAGGGTAAAACTATAAAATGTGGAATTGGTGTATGTTTAACCGATAAAACTATTAACTATATTAGGAAAATGACGGACTTAAGCATCCCCATAGAATACTTACAATCATATGGCATTATTATAATGTCATATTTGGCCACAAGATTAGTGGCCAAATTATTACAACTTTGTCACGATTCTTGGCTAGAAAATAGAAGTTTACTAGGTTATTGTAGCATAATCTTAGAAGATAAACGTACGATCGAAGAAATCGAACGTAATAATGAACAATTCGAACATATTTTAAAATTTATTAATGAATATAAAAATATTCTTTTTGGTGAAAGAGAATATAGATTACTATTAGATGCTATCGAGAAAGATTTCTTAGTTTAATTATAGAGGGAGCCATTTGGCTCCCTCTCCTCTTTTAAGTCTATCGGTGTAAATACTATGTCTATAGACAATTATGTATGAATCGTGCTATAATAAGTTATGTAGTCTTTTAAGAAGGAAATCATGATGGCAGTAACTAATAAATATTCGGCCGATGAAATTAAAATTAATCTTTTAGATTCAGAAAAAGTTCGTCAAAATCCTCAAGTATATATTAGCACGCCTGATAGTTATGGTAGATTTATTGCTTTAAAAGAAGTAATAGATAATTCCAAAGATGAAGCTATTAATGGACATGGTAAAGAAATACTGCTTATTTGGGATAAAGATAATAATTTTTGGGTTAAAGATAGTGGTCGGGGTATTCCTGTAGATAAACATAAAAAGACTAAGCGTTCTGTATTAGAAGCGATTATGACTACGTTAAGTGCTGGCGGTAAGATGCAAGAAGATGGAAAAGCTTCTGCATATACTAATACCGTCGGGATCCATGGGATGGGCGTATCTATAACTAATGCTTTATCAGAAAGTATGCAGGTATGGAGTTATCGTAATGGGTGGTTCACACAAGCATATAAAAAAGGTAAGATTTTACATGATGTAAAGAAAACTACTAAACCAACATTACCCTTTAAAACTGAAATTAAAAATCAGGGCACTATAACTAAATTTAAACTAGATGATATTGTTTTTGAAAAAGGATCTAGCATTGAATCTGATAGAATTCAGCAATTCTTAGAATTATCTTCGTATTTGTATCCAAAGATTACTTTTATCTTCAACGATAAGGGTAAGATCAAGACATATCATGAACCTAAAGGTTTAGCCTCTCTAGTTGAAAAAGAAATTACTAAAAAAGAATTCGAAAAGATTGGTAAACCCTTTGTATTTCAAGATAGTGTATGTGATATCATTATTCAGTGGACTTCGTACGAAGAAACATCTATGTTAAGCTTCGTAAATGGTAGTCCAACTAGTGAAGGTGGTACACATCTACAAGGCTTTTATAAAGCTTTAGCTGAAGTACTACGTAAGTTAAAGAACAAGAAAGATGATTTCAAAGCGGAAGATGTTCGCTATGGTATCATCGGAGTATTTAATATTAATGTGAATAAGCCTAAATTTTCTAACCAGACTAAAGAGAAGCTAACTACACCTGAAATATTAGATGCAGTTTATAAAGAAACTCTACCTAAATTAACTGAATTCTTCGCTAAAAATAAAACACTAGCTAAGAATATTATTAAGCGGGCTGTAGAAATTCGTCAAGGCGTAGAACGTCTACAAATGACGAAAAAAGCTGCTGCTTCTCTAAAGGTTAATAAGAATGGTAAGACGTTATTACCAGCTAAGTTAATTCAATCAATAGAAGATTGCCCACACAAACGAGAGCTTTTTCTTTGTGAAGGAGAATCGGCGGAAGGCTGTTTTCTCGGAGAAACTGAGGTATTATTATCAAATAGATCTACTATTACATATGAAGATATGTATAATGGATATAAAATTGGTAAAGTATATGAGGGTATTTCATATAATCTAGAGACTAAAGAGTTCGAACCTTTTATATTTGACGAACCCAGAATTATAAAGTACGTCGATAAATATCTAGAAGTAGAACTATCCGACGGTACTATTTGGAAATGTACATATAATCATCCTTGGTTATTAGCTACTGGTTTTTATGTTAAAGCCGAGGATCTATTTGTTTCTGACGTATTGTTACAATTTAATACACAAGAATATAGATTAGATGTGACCTCCATCAAAATGATAGAACCTACATCTAAAATACCAGTATATGATGCTACTTCACCAAAGAATCATAACTATGCGTTAGGTAACGGAGCCATAGTGCATAATACGGCCAAAGATGCTAGAGATAAGACTTATCAAGAAATTTTATCACTACGTGGTAAAGTATTAAACGTATACAAAGATAAGAAGAATAAAATCTTTAGTTCGAAACCTATACGGGATATCTTACAATCTATTGGTTACGATGGTACTTTAAAGGATCCCTTAGCTAAATTGCGGGTTAAAAAAATAGTTATTTTAACCGATCCTGATCCTGATGGTGCACATATATCTGTGCTTATTGCATCTGTGTTACAGAAAATAGCTCCAGAGTTATTTGATCGTGGTATCGTCTATGAACCAAAGACTAGCTTATATGTTTATCAACTTGGTAATGATAAGGTATATGGGAAGAATATTAACGATTTGAAGAAGAAAGTTAATGGTACATTTAATTCGGATAATGTTACCCGTATTAAAGGCTTAGGAGAAGTTGGACCATCTATTATTAGAGATATGGCATTTAATCCAAAGACTAGAACTCTAGTTAAAATATCTCCAGTTAAAGGCGGTAATTTAAAATTATTTTTGGATATAGTGTCTGAGGATTCTTCTTCACGGAAAGAAATCTTAGGTATTACCTAGACCGTTTGAACCTCTAACTTGGAGAATTAAGATGAAATATCAACTTAAATTTATTAGTACTACTCAATTTTTTAATAGTGAGATTACAAATCAAAGGGAAATGGTTAAAAAATTAAATTTACTTTTAATAGGTACTGATGCTAATTATTATCAGGACGCTATAGAAATTATAATAAATTTTTGTCATAGTAGTCATATCGCCTGTGATATGACTAAAGCAGCCGGAGTTGATAAAGAAGAAGGCACTTATGTTACTTTAAATAAAAAACATAAATATATATTAGTCCTATATTTAGAGAATTAGGAGAATAATACGTCTGAACTAGATGTAGGAGAAAGTCCAATGTTCTTTAGACTGCGAAATATATCATCTAGAGGTAATAAATTTTATTACGATAGTATTAAAACATATGAAGATCATATAATTAAAAAATTAAATGAGTTAATATTACATAGTTTTAATATTGAAGAAGTATATAAATTTATTAAGCAATTCTGTGACTCAAATAATATACAGTTTACTTTTAGTAAATCCGAAGATATTGAACAAAATGATATTATCATTAATCAATATAAATATGAAATTGTTAGCTTAAAAAGGCATATAGTTTTAAATAATCCTAAAATCAAAGAGATGTAAAATGAGGGAAAATATATCAGAAGATAAAGTTATACCATTAATGAATAAAATAATTACCATTATTCGTTGCTATATGCAAGTACCTGAAGCTTTATCTTCTCTCGCACGAGTTAATGCAATTAAACACAAGAACTTAAGTGATTTTATGTTATTTTTAGCTTCTAACGTAGAAGATTATCTCATACTAAGAGTAGAAGACTTTATTAATTATTATAAATGTAATGCTTCTTTTTCAGAAAAAGATTTCGATAAAATTATAAAAGCTAGAGAAGATAAAGATATTAAGCTACATATTAGATATGTAGAACTAATACCTACAAAATATACAAGTTTAAATGATTTAGAGGGATTATTAGTTATAAGTCCTAACATGAAACGGACAGATCAGATATCGGAAGAAATTGAGGCACATATTGAAAAGATATTTTTATCTTTTCAACAACAAACCTGCAATTAAATTGCGTCTATAAACTATTGTTTATCTGTCAACAATTACATCTATATCAAAAATAATTGCTGATTAAGTTTGAACAAAATGTTAACTGTAAATAATTTTTGATCACTTAGATAACAATTATCTAAGATCAAAATATAGTTAGAAATTGGAGATACAAAATGGCACGTACTGCTACTAAGATCATCGAGGACGACGAGGACAATAAGGTCATTAAGTTCCCGAAGGCAAAGAAGGCTGAAAAGAAGGCAAAGAAGGCCGATAAGAGCGACGTTAAGGCCAAGAAGAAGGTTGCCAAGGTTAAGGAAGTCGAAGTAGCGGCTCCTAAGACTCGTGGTCGTAAGCCCAAGGAAGCAACTGTAGAGACTAAGGTTTCTACTAAGACCCGTGGTCGTAAGCCCAAGGTTAAGGAAGTTGAAGCTCCTAAGACCCGTGGGCGCAAGCCCAAGGTTGTTGAGGCTAAGGCTCCCGTAAAGCGTGGTAAGGCAGCCACCAAGGTTGTTGATACTACAGATCCCAAGGTTATGCTAAAGGATACTAAGAAGCAGCTTTCCGAGACTCAAAAGAAGCTCGAAAAGATAACGAAGGTGGTTACTAAGACGGCGGATTCGCTCTCTAAGGTACTCGCCTAACTTAAATAGGGGTATTATTAGGTAATAATACCCCTATTTTTCTTTGACAACTACTCTGTAAATATAGTATACTACTAATGGATCATGAGAGTATCCAATCCAAACTCTCGTAGGAGATAGGTAATGATTATACCTAACGTTTTACTTATGCATTATAACAATCATCTCCGTAAGGATGGAGATGATTTTTTTGTTGTAAAATGTCCAGTTGGTATGGAAGTACCTAATCTAAAAGATAATAAAGCGTGGTATATTAAACCTCGCCTAGAAGATCGAGTGTATCATATAATTCGATCATTTACTACTAACGATGGCTCGATAGAAATAGATTTTGCTACAGTACAGCCTACTGTATTAGAGCTAAAAATAGGTAATTCTTTTATTGTACCAGTAAACCCTGAGGTATATATAGAATATAAACCTAAGAATACTTCATCTTATTTTACTTATGTACCCCTATACAAGTTTAGGTTAAAGCAAATTGTACCGGGAGTATGTGTTAGTTTAAGTGAAGAAGAAGTTAAAATCGGGGGAGGAATATAATTATGACCAAAGAAATATCTTTTTCCGATAAATTAAAGCAATTTCATAAAACTATTGCCGAATCCTCTTATAGAGAAACTAAGGCTAAGTTACCAGATAATAGTTTAAAAATGCATTTAACTGGAGATAAACTTAACGAAGCACTTGATCAATTAGACGAAGTGATGAAAGAACAACATGAAGATATATCTCTTCATGATAAACTAAGTTTAGAAGCACGAAAGATCTTTGAGAATACTGTAGATGCTCTTCCTGAAGAGGAAGAAGATACATCATTTGCAGATCAAGCTGTTGAAGAATTCTCTAAGCAATTAATGCATCAACTAGAGACGGTAGCTATTGCACGTAACGTCGAAAGGGTAAAAAGTTATCCGCGCATTCGTAAGGTATTACGAAATCATGATAATCTCATCGCGGGAATTCTTAATATTCTTAGATGTTTACGCGTACAGATACCTGATCGGCAATATTTAGATGAAAACCATATACTAAGAACTACATATTTAGAATTCGTTGAGGAACGAACATTTTCTGTAGAACAATTAGTTAAGGGGCTAATATATGTATCGGCTATATTTGGTAATAACTCTAGCCGGATGCGCCGCCTAGAATCTATTACTGAAGAAATGCATAATATGGTACTTAGCCTCACAGCACAGGTAAAAAATCAACAGGATAGTATAGAAAATATATCTGTAGATTATCTACGTATAAAAGAACTAGAGAATAACTATTTAGAATTTGAATTACGAGAATTAGCCAACCCTTTTTATGTTATACATTCATATAAGAAGAATACTTGGTTAGCTGTTAAAGATCCTAAACTAAAGAAAGCAGCTTTAGCTAATGAAGTTTATCCAGAATTTTATGTAGCTACTGACGAATTTAGTAAATCTTTAAGATTTACTTCTTTATCTACGACTAAAGAAGTTTTGGATGATTTAATTAAAGATAGACAAAAAGCAAAGAAATTGCCTAATAAATTTTCTTACGCTGGACCACCCAATATTCATAGATATAATATCTATGAAATTGTACAAAAGAAAATCGCTAAATCATAATTTATATTGGTTATACTAAAAGGGGACCCTAGGGTCCCCTTTATCTTTTAAGGATTATTTATGTTAATAGAACAATTTTCTAAGAAATTTTTAGATTCTCTTATGCAACATGATTGGAAAATTCCCGCTAAACATGATTTACGCGTATCAAGTTTACCCTATTGTTCCATTTTAGATTTAGAGAGTCGTCCGATTTCGACACAAAAAGAAGATTTCTCTAAGGAATTTTACACCAGTATAGGTACTGTAGTCCACGAAAAAGTTCTACAAAATTTAATGCCAAAAGTAAAAGCTTTAGGTGAAACCGTATTTGGGCATTGGCAATGCCAGACTTGTAACAAAGTATCTGAAATGGGTTTACACGATGAACAGCGTAAAAAGGTGGTTAGGGGATGTAAACAAAAATCTAAATGTTCTGAACGATTTAAATATGAAGAAATAGCTTTTAAATATAAACTTCTTACTGGTCACTTAGATTTATTAGCTTTATCTGACGGTAATTACGTACCTTTTGAATTTAAAACTACTGGTTCTGCTTTATTTCAACCCAATAGCTATGTGGAAAAATACTTCCCTTTAGTTAAGCATGTATACCAGCTAAAGCTGTATAACACATTACTTCGTATGCAATATGGTATTAAGTGTAACGAATATAACATAGTTTATTTTAATAGAGATAAACCTCAGTACAAGTTATACAACTCGAAATTTACTGAAGATGATTTCAAATTTTTCAAAGCGAAGATCAGGCAAGCTAACATTGGTTACAAAGCTGTAAATAAGTGGTATATTACTAAAGATATTGAACAACTTAAGATTATAGTAGATAGCAAGCCATGTAAAAAAGTTGAAGATTATAATGACTACATGAAATATAAATTCTTCGGTAAGGAAGTTTGTCCGCATTTCAGTAATAATAAGTGTATGAAAACACCTAACAAACTTATTAAAGATATAGTTTTAAAACAAAAAAAGTGGAGTACAAAATGACACAAGCAAGAGAAATGTTTGATCGAGCTAGTATTATTGCTAGAGTGGGTGCACCGTGGCAATTAATATCTGAAGATTCTAATATCGATACATTAGACTCTAACACTACTGTTAAAACTATTATACGAACTTATACTAAAAATGGTATTAGAGATATAATTATTATGCGCACGGATGTACTCACGTTTACTACTAACATTGGGTTAGCTACAGTACAGACTAATTTGACTTCTTCTATGGTTGTAGTTTGATTTGGAGTTATTAATATGGTTAACTTAGCTCCTACAATTGATACCGTAGGGACTCTACCCGATCATGATATTAGACATTTAGCTATCCATCATAATATGATATTCCCTTTCGTTGGTAAAGCAGTTAATAAAACTTGCGATAATATTAAGATTTTATCTTATGGTTTATCTTCTGTAGGATATGATGTTCGTCTATCTAATAGATTTAAAATATTTAGTAATTCTTTGTGTTCGATGATCGATCCACTTAACATTAAAGAAAATTATTATGTTAACCACTCTTCTCATTCTGAGGAGTGTACAGATTATGAGCAAGTAAAGTTTGATGAGAATAATTATTGTGTTATCCCACCAAATTCTTATGTTTTATCGCGTAGTATAGAATATTTCAATATGCCTAATGATGTCTACGCTATCGCTTTAGGTAAATCTTCTTTAGCTCGTATTGGTTTACTAGTAAACACCACTCCCATTGAACCAGGTTTCTCAGGACACATAGTTATCGAGGTAGCTAACTTAACTCCGATTCCAATGAAATGCTACTCCGGTATGGGAATTTCTCAATTCATATTTTTTAGAACTTCTAAACCTCCTAACAAAAATTACAAAGATAAAAATGCTGGTAATTCCGGGAAATATCAAAATCAAGAAGGTATTCAAGGTATTCTTCTTTAATTGTAGCCTAATTTATTGATCATGTAAAATTCTAACTAAACTCTAATGAATAGATACTACACAACTTAATGTTGTATAAGGAAATAAAGTATGACTTTGAATCTTCGCCAAATAAAACGCAAAGCTAGTCTTGTAGATATTGATAAAGCGCAATATGTACGAGTATTACAAGAGCAAATCAAGTATAGACGGCGGGGATTAGTTAGATTTATTACAGAAACTTTACCAAAGAGAGGTGAAAAAATTAATGTCTATCGTAAGCATGAACAACTGATCTATCCTGCTGATCGTTCCATTTATAAAGGTAGTATAATTAATTGTCCGGCTATTAAAATTTCTTGCAACTGTGAACGCTGGCTCTTCTATTACGAGGTTGCCGGATATAAAGCTGGTATAGCAGATATAATTTATTCTAACGGTGAACCTCCAGTGCATACTAATCCCTCTTTAAAAGTTGGCCTTTGTGGTCATTTAGTTAAAGTACTTTCATATATAGAGAAAAATAATATTTAACTTGTTTAGAATTAAACAAGTTTTATTTGTTTTAAATTTATGGAGAGAAATACATGCCTCGTGATATTACATTAGATTTATCTAATTCATATTATATGAAGGGAAAACCTTCAGATATTAAGTTAGATTATTCTCGCGATGCTTTACTCACTCCTTTCGGTCGAGCAACACTAGAAGATTCTTACTTATTTCGAGATGAATCTTATCAAGAGGCATTTGCAAGAGTTGCGACATATTATGCTAATACTACTGAGATGGCTCAGCGTTTATATGATTATATTTCTTTAGGTTGGTTAGGTCTATCAACACCCGTATTATCTAACGGCGGTACGGACCGTGGTTTACCTATTAGTTGTTACGTTAATGAAGCCGAAGATTCTCTAGAAGGTATTGCTCGGACTTGGATTGAAAACTATTGGATGGGTGCTCGTGGCGGTGGCGTAGGATCTTATTGGGGTAATTTACGTTCTATTGGTGAAAAAATTAAGGATGTTGGTATTACCTCAGGATTAATGCCCTTCGCTAAGGTGCAAGAATCTATTACTAAATGTGTAAATCAGGGCAGTCTACGTCGAGCTAATGCTGCTATTTACTTACAAATTTGGCACCCAGAAATTGAAGAATTCATTGAAATTCGACAAACTACTGGCGCATCTGAAGATCGTCGTACACCACACTTGCATCATGGTATTTGTATAACTAATGATTTTATGCGAGCTGTGGAGAAAGGTGATACTTTTGATCTCAAGTCACCACGTTCTCATAAAGTCATTAAGACTATTGATGCTCGTACGTTATGGGCACGTATTTTAACGTTACGTGTAGAGACGGGTGAGCCCTATCTAATATTTATTGATAACGTTAATGCACATCTTTCCCCTATACATAAAGCATTAAATTTATTGGTTAAAACTTCACAATTATGCACTGAGATATTTCTACCTACGGGTAGAGATCATCATAATGCGATTCGTACTGCGGTTTGTGCCTTATCTTCTCCTAATGCGGAATTCTTTGACGAATGGTCTAAACATCCGAATTTTATGCTAGATGTTTTCTATATGATGGATAATATCTTACAAGACTTTATCGATAACGCACCGGAAGAATTTAAGAATTCTGTGTATTCTGCTACGCGTGAACGTTCTATTGGTGTTGGTATAATGGGATTTCATTCTTATTTGCAAAAGAAAGGTATCCCGTGGGAATCAGCTTTAGCTAAATCAATAAATTTTAAGATATTTAAGCATTTACGTGAACAAGCTGATCTTGCCTCTAAACATATAGCTAAAGAACGTGGTCCGAATTTGGATGCACTAGATTCAGGTATTATGGATGAACGATTTACTTATAAACTAGCCGTGGCCCCTAATGCAAGTAGCTCAATTATATGCCAGGAAACTTCAGCAGGTATTGAGCCTAAGCATTCTAATGGTTATATTCATAAGACTAAAACAGGTTCTTTTGAAGTCAAGAATAAGTGGTTAATTGCACTTCTAGAAAAATATCAGCATAATACTGATGAAGTTTGGACCTCTATATTTGTTAATAAAGGTTCAGTTCAACATCTAGACTTTTTAACAGATTATGAGAAAGATACCTTTAAGACTTTTCAGGAGTTAGATCAAAATTGGTTGATAGAATTTGCAACTGATCGTACTCCTTTTATATGCCAAGGACAATCACTAAATATTTGTATTAGTCCTACGATTTCTAAGGCAGACTTACATAAGTTACATTATATGGCGTGGAAAAAAGGTGTTAAATCTTTATATTATTGTCGAGCAGAGGCCATTAAACAGGCAGAAATTGTCTCTAATCATGTAAAACAAGTTAGTAGAACTATTGTAGAAAATAAATTTGAAGAATGTCTTGCGTGTAGTTAGGAATGTAATAATGTCAAAACCTTCTTTATTAAAGTCGAGAGTAGGCTTTCGTCCCTTTGATTACCCTTGGGCTTATGAATTCTGGAATAAACAGCATCAAATTCATTGGTTAGCTTCTGAAGTTATGCTACATGAAGATATTAAGGATTGGGCGGTTAAGTTAACTAATTCTGAGAAGAATTTATTAACGCATATTTTCCGCTTTTTTACCCATGCTGATGAAGAAGTCTTAGGCTGTTATCATCGTATTTATTCCCGCATTTTTAAACCAATTGAAATAGTTATGATGTTAGCAGCTTTCTCCGATACAGAAACTACGCACTGTGACGCATATTCTACCATAATGGAAACACTAGGTTTACCCAGCGTAGAATATTCTTTATTTATGAACTACAAAGAAATGAAAGATAAACACGATTATATGCGAACGTTTAATCCAGAATCTAAACATGATATCGCTTTAACTATGGCAGCTTTCGGAGCTTTTACTGAAGGTTTACAGTTATTCTCATCTTTTGCTATTTTGTTAAATTTTCCTCGATTCAATAAAATGAAGGGAATGGGTCAGATTATTGCTTATTCCGTTAGAGACGAATCTCTTCATGTCGAAGGTATATTAAAGTTATTCCACACATTTGTTGATGAAAATCCAGAAGTATGGACTGCGGCGTTAATGAATGAACTCCAAACCATATGTAAAACTATGGTAGATCATGAGGATAAGTTTATCGATTTAGCCTTCGAGTTAGGTGATATCGAAGGCTTATCCGCCGAAGAAATGAAAAGATATATTCGTTATATTGCAGATCGTAGATTAATTCAACTTAACTTAGAGCCCTATTATAAAGTTAAGTATAACCCTATCCCTTGGTTAGATAAGATGATGAACGGCGAAGAATTTGTTAATTTCTTTGAACAAAAGAATACAAATTATGGTAAAGCGACCTTAACGGGTAGCTGGGAAGAAGCTTACGCTATTCATAATTAAATAACAATATATGGCTGAACTGTAAATAGAGGGAAGACTCAATGAGTCTTCCCTCTATTTGTTTTAGGATAGGACATAAATCTGTGGGTAAAATATCATATGGAAAATGAATGTAAACGTGAACTAACCTGTATTGGTGGATCTTGTGCTGGACAGAAAGTTGAAGTTAGTTATGATATAGAAACTGGCAAATTTAATATGGGTTTACAGTATAATATAGTTAGAAAATCTGAAGGTCCTAAAAATATAGATTTTATACACCTTTGGGATAAAAATGATAACTATATTCAGTTTCATACTTACAATATAACAAAATATACTATCAGCTATAGTAATAACAATATAGGAGAAATATGGTATCTTCTGTATAAAGAAATACAACCTGAGGATAGTATTCCAGAATTATCAAAATACTATTACTTATAAAACTAGAGAGGATATTATGGCTAAGAATAAAGAAGTTGCTTACGAAGAACGAGTTATCAAACTAGCTACAGCTATATATGAAAAGGCCATGAAAGCTGAGGGTATCGCGTCTATTCTCCCTTTCTATAAACAGCCAGAAACTATCCGTCAACGCTATTGTTTTCTAGCTGAAACTGATATTTTAAAGGAATTAGAAGATAAATATAAAGATAGTCCTAACGCAGCGGAACTAGTTAAGAATGAAGTTAAGGGGTTAAAGGCGGAAACTCCCGATGAATTAATCTTTACTACAGGTGATGGTGTAGAGATATTTCGGCTATTTCGTAATAAAGATAGTAAGATAGATATTCATATTTCTGGAAATACTGAAGATCGTTTTACTGCTGCCGCTGTTACCTTCTTAGACATAGTTCATCATCTAAACATTAAACGACGTAATTTTAATTTTACTAAAGCTATTATATATATGAAACAAGGTTACAAAGTAGCTAGATTTAATCTAGAGGGTACTACATTCGAACTTAAAGACAATAAATTCTATTATACTATTAATAACGTAACTCAGCTATTATCTTCTTGGGCTTGCGGAGACGTATTAGCGGAAGACTATTACGTCATAGATAAAAAGAAGAGAAACTAGTTTATTTAAACAGTACTATCCAGTTACTCCTGATAGTAAGTATTATATTTTCCCTAAAAATATATTTAAGCTATTAAATTCTGACTCGACGAGATGATATAATGGCTAAACATTCATCTATAACTAAACATCATAAAACTACTACTAAAGTAGACCCAGAACTTATTAAACTTCAAGTATTTCGTACGCCCAAAACTCATTTTATCCCTTTATTAGATTATTATCCTAAGCATTTTGCTAATACAAAGATTTTAGATCCCTGCTGTGGGGATTCTAGAATGGTGAAAGAAATTTGGCGTAGAGGTAATCATAATCAGCATACTATAATGGATATTCGTAGTTCTGAGTATAGTAAATGGATTAAACATGGTATAATTAAACGCTTAGGTGTTTCTAATTGTATTACCGCAGATTTTTTAACTTATAAATTTAAAAAAGATATTTATGATACAGTGATTACCAATCCACCCTTTAAAGAATCTAGATTATTTATAGATAAGCTACGTACTTTAGTTAGACAAAATGGTTGGATATGGATATTACAACGCTGTGATTGGATTTCTACACAAGATCGTAGTAAGTGGCATATGGCTAATAAAGACCTACGGCGTATTTTAGTATTAATTAAACGTCCTATCTGGGAAATAGATGACAAAGTAGATAACAAGGCAGACACCAGAGAATATGCTTGGTTTGGCTATCAAATAGGTTATAAAGATTACCCGCAAGTAAGATGGTTAGTTTGAAGGTGTGAATATGATAGAAGTTAATGTAATAACTAAAAATATTATACACAAGAATTTAAAAAATTGGGTTAATGAGCGTACTTGTCCAACTAATCTAATCCCTATTGAGGCTATTATAAAGGGTTATGATCAAGATCCACATGGTATCCTACAATTTGTAGATTTCGTAGAAGAACCTGCTAATTGGGATAATTCTTATAATGCCGCTTGGTCAGAATTGTTTCCTCAGCTAAATGAGACACAAAATGAATTGCCTTAAGTGTACTAAAGCTTTAGACTATGTACCTCGCCCTGAATATTTAAATTCATATCAATGGGATGCCATTAAACTTGGTGATTATTTTTATGAAGGTAAATGTGAAGAAAATCAATGTGTAGGTAAACTTAACGATAATGGTTGCATATACTTCTGGAAAGATAAATTATATGACTAATGATTCATATCAGACTGAAGAAGAATGCGATGATATTATTCATAATAATATAATAAATTCTTATTTAAGAAATATATGTAGAGTCATATTCGTAATTGAAGCTACACCAGAATTAAAAGCCTGTAATTTATTAGGTCACACTGATCATAAACATCTAATCAACACACTAGAAAAGACAGGATCTACGAAATTTTATAAAAACAATAAAATTGTAGCTATTATAGAAACTATAAGTAGCTGTTCGCCTATTATCGCAGATATTTATGTAACTAATGACATAAACAAAAAGTGGCAAGAAATCACTAATGAGTACGATGGAAGCTATTTCCCAACCTTCTTAGTAGGGTGTGGATACACTTCTAACGAAATTCTTAATACAATGGGCAAATTTGCTAATGCTATTTTTACCAAATATAGATATCCTACTATAGTTATCGGTGATGTAGGTGAACAGTCACCTATACTAGATTATCCAAGTAGTACTATACTAGTCACACCTTCGGTATATATAAATAATATATTTAATCATAAAATTATATTATCTCCCGCATCTATTATTACTCTTTTTCATGTCAAAAAACCTAGTTCTTATGTTAATATTATAGGTACAGAAAAGCAATATACTGACCTTGAAGTAGAATGTTTTCGCGATTCACATATTAATTCTATATACAAAACACCTGGCTTAGGTTACATAATAAATAAAATAATTAATTATGATGGAAAATTATATTGCACGCATACGCCTATAATTAGGTATATATCATCTTTATTAGAAGATTATATTAAATGAGGTATGCCTCAGATTAAGCTAGTCCCTAGAAAATAAGTCATTATTCCATAGGAGATTATTATGCAAATAGAAATCGGCGATTTTATTATCATTAATGTAAATGATAATGAGGGTATCGCTAAAATACTACGAATAAAGAATGAAACAGTTACGGTTGTACTCTCAGGTAAGCACCAGGCAGATAAAAATTTAACCGAACAATTCACCTTCAAGATTAATATCAACGATATCTTAGTTAACTTAGGACCAAATCCAGTATCAGGTAAATATAATAAGTTGAAGTTAGATGTGTGGCGTAAAGCGTTATATGTACGACCGTGGGGTAATGTTCATTTATATAGAGATATTACAGAAGCAGAAGAAACGGCAATAGTTAAAGCTCTTAAGTGGCAGGCTAATATATTAAAGGAATATAACTTAGATCATAAGTTACCTCTAGATATTGAGATTAGACCTAAAGATGGTAAATACGCGGGTAAGTATAAGTTTACCGGCGATAAAGAAGAAGATGCTATTATCCTCCATCCTATGGAATTAGTTGACCTTCGTTACGTTATAGCACATGAGTGCGGCCATTACGTGAACTATCGCTTCCTCTCTGAAATACAAAAGAAAACTTGGATCGATCTATATCACTCATCGGTAAAGGTTAGTGAAATATCTTTAGAAGATATTCGCTATATCCGTAAAGAACTAGTTAAATCAAGGGATTTAACTGCATTCAAGAAAGATCAAGAAGATAAGAAACCCTTTAATACTATTATTAAATATATCCGTCAAATTCACAAGATTTCAGACAAAGAATTAAATACCATCTTAAAAGAAGGTAACGATCTTAAAGAATATTGGCCTAATAAACCTATTGACGTGTCAGATACCGAACTACAGATAAGTGATTATGGAACTAAAAATTACCACGAATATTTTTCTGAAGTATGGGCTTTCTACCACACAGAAAAACAAATGCCTAAGTTACTAAAGAAGGCTATGCGGGATTTATTAGCCGAGTTTGTATCTGAGGAACTAGAGGAAGTAAAGCCTCGTAAGAAAGCTGCTTAAATGATCAAAGAATATTACTATTTTGGCTGCTATAACCAATCCGGACATTATTTGTTTAACAAACAAATGCAGAAAGTATCCCTTTATTCCTATGAAGGATTACTTAAATTTGATGGTACACTAGCGCCCTCAGATAATAAAGTACCTTACGTAGCAGTTATATCACGATTAGATAATATTGGCGCTTGGGCTGTTAGTTTCTGGGATAACACTATAGATACTCGACCAGGATCTAATAGTATTTTCTTTATTCCTCAGAATAAGGTAATAGTAAATATTAAAGCACATCAGTTACTTACTCAGTGTAAAAATATATTTCCAGAAATATGGACAAGATTTCCAGAGATAACAATTCATCTTAATTCATTAAGGTTTGATGCCCTAACAGAGGAATAATTAAATGTACACTCTTTATATTGGTAGGAGATCTCGTAAAGTAGGAAGATTTATTGGGCATGTTAGACACTGTTTGCGCGAAGCTTTTGTAGAAAGTGAAATGTCATACAAAGAATTGATAGACAGGTTAGAAATAGATGAATCTATTATAAAAAGCGTATTTGATGGAACGGGGGAGATTAGCTTAAGGATGATCGGAGATATAGCTTGGGCTTTAGATGTCGAAATTTATTTTTCATTAAAAAATGAAGGATAATATTATGAAATATGTATTACTACTTTTTCTATTATCAGGGTGCACGATAGTTCCTAGTTTTAACCCTCAGGAATATCATGATCTCGCTGTAATTAAAGTTAATAGCGTTAATTTAATGCCGCAATGTAGTAACATATCTCGACCAGATTTTCAAGATATAATTATTACGCCTATACAAATAGCTAAAACTGAGGCTGAATATCGCGCCGCTAATGATAATGTAGTTAAATCTCTAGCTCTAGTCGAAGATATAGCTTTAAATTTCTATAAAAGCTTCAATAATAATCGTAAACCTTCTAAAATATATTGTGAAGAAAAATTAAAGAACGTAAGCGATGGTATTGATATTATATTACACACCTATGGAAAATTATAGGAGACACTCATGTCCTTAACTGAATTATTAGATTCATATATCGGTAATAGTTGTGATATTATTAACTTAACTGCACAGAAGATTAAAGATTATACTTCTGAATTACAAGCCAATAATCTATCCAAAGAAGAATATAATGATCTTTGTAAGGATACGTTAGATCTCTCGAAGATTACCGACGAAATGAATTACCTTAAGAATAAAATCTTGATAAATACTGCATTTGAAGCTCTATCGAAAGCTTTACAATTTATACCTTTATGATAAAATGAGTAAACAATTATGTTGAATTTTATCATACGTCTAAAAATATTTTTAGTTAAAATAATAAGCATCTGGCAATATCGACGAGATTATACTTAGCGTAATCAAAAACATTCATGGGACGATAATAGCTACTATATTTAAAGGGATATGCACATCTTATCGATCAAAGTTGTAATCAATATATGACTAGATAAATAATATTTCGCGGCCTACTTTCCCTCTTACCCTGGGATAAATGTTTTATTATAGCTGAGCAGTGGGAACGTAATGTACATAATATTGTTATTTAGGATTTTATATTATGATTCCTTGGCTTCAAATTGCGAGTACAACTTCTCAAGTTGATAATAATCTAGATTCTAAAACGATTTCTTGTGTTTTAAATTCATTTCTATACAAATCGTTATCACCCATATTTTTTAATACTAACATGGTTGAGATCATACTAGCTTCTTTACTTAATATATGTTATTCTGATCATCGTAGAAAAATCTCAGCTTTACCTAAACCTGAGATGATTGTTATATTATTTAAAGTAATTATTCTAGAAGATAAAGAAGAAAAATGGGAACTAGTTCAGAAACTACAGTTAGAGCGTACTATTTATTATGACATAATTCAATTATTTTTAAAATTAACCAATCAGTATTTAAACCACGAACACTATTTGATAAAAACTAATAAAATATTTTATTCTAATGAAATGGCAAAAATAGAAAACAAACTAGGTATATCTCGTGCACATTGTGCTCCTACTATACGTTGGGCACAATGTTATATTAAATATTACGATGAATTTAAAAATTCTATTATCAATAAATATATACGTTTAGCTGCGCAAGAAGCTAAGAAGAGTACATTTAATACTAATCTTAAGATAGACGATGAAGAACTCTTTAAGAACTTAATTTTATCCATGCAGAAAGCTATTGATAAGTTTAATCCTAATAAAGGAACATTAACTAGTTATATTAAATGGTGGTTTATGGATGCTAAAACTAATCCAGAATTTGATCATAAATATAACGAATCTTACTCTATAACTAATACAGAACGCCGTCATATCAGAGATAAAAAAGATTATACTAATGTCAATTTAAGTCAGTCTTTAGATACCAATAAAAATACTGAACTAAGTAATGACTCCCTTAATATAGAAGATATGTTAATTAATAAGGAACAAAGTGATATTTTTTATAAGTTGATTAGTCAAATCCGCAATACTAAATATCTTCATCTAATCTTTGATATCCCATACGTGATACCGCAAGCAGAATTAGAAGAATTTAAGCAACAGTGGGTATAAAATTGACAATTATATACTTGACTCTCTTATATTTTTAGGCTATAGTTCATCTAAAAATTAAGGGATAAGCTATATCGAAGAATCGGAAACGTCGTGCACGAAAAATGGAGACAAACCATGGGTAAATCGGCTACGCCTTATTGGCTTCATAAAAATATGCGAAAAACTATCGGCGGTCAACTTGTTGGATTTAAGCCGCTTTATTGCGAATCATTCGGGGGAAGCGATTATTGTCGCCATTGCAGTCGCGATATGTGTACAGCTACGGGGAGACCGAATATTTGCTATGTACTTGAACGAATTAGACTTGGGTTTATTCCAGACAAAGAGGTTGCGGCCTTTGGCTGCGATCTTGAAAGTAACTGCGTCCATGATCATCCGCATGATGTGCTTCGATGCGAAAAGTGGTGTCATCAATCCGAGTGCACTTTTGCTCTTATAGGGTCAGATTGATCGTCGAGGAAGTCAAGTATAAGTTTTATAAAAATGAAATTGGGAAGGCTAGTAGGTAATTTATTAATCATGAGTATGTTAAGTGTTTTATATGCGTAGGTATAACTATGGAAAATAATATTTTTATCTGTAAAACTTGTGGATCTGCGACAGATATCGCACCTAGCGATGGTTCTGGTGCGATATGTTATAATTGTTGCGAGGATCATAACTACGCTTATGAAAGTGGTGAACACCGGTGCGTGCATTGTAATATGTTAGCTCCGTATGATTGGGGTATTTACGATGAATAAAGAAGTAGGCTATAAACCTAGAGTAGGGTGTACGAGATTTACTATACAAATAAATACTTATGATAATTAAGGTCCTATCCAATTAGATCGTAATATTTTAGTTCATTATATTCGTAGGGGTTCTCATATTCAAAAGATAACGAGATGCTATATTCAACAAGATTATGATATATACAAAAATATTACTGGAATTCCAATATATGTTGACATAAATAATCAAATCTTAGCAAAATTACAGGATTTAGTTACTAAGTTAGCTTTTTTAGGAAAAGATACTATTTCAACCGATGTTGATTATGATCCTTCTTTATTCGATAGTAAATATACTTGGAATACTTAAATTGATAGTATTATAATTTATATGATATATTAAATTGTGGAGGTAAAAATGTATAAATTTGAAGGCACTTCTGATGAAGCTAAAGATAAGATTGTAAAAGATTTATTATATGATGATATAATTGAGACTTTAGACACATTACCTGTAATTCCTATCGTAAAAAATAATTCATCAAAAGCTAACAATAGAATGTATAATAAACGTTGGAATAAATACACTGGAAATTATTATTATAGGTAAAAATAAGGGAATTTATTCCTCCTATTTTATTAAAAGTTGACAATTGCTTACTATTTGTGTTAAAATATAACTAGAATGAATCACGATTGAAGATAGTATAATGAAAGATGAATGAATCACGATTGAAGATAGTATAAATATCTGTGAATGAATCAGAAACAGAGATAGTAAACAATCCGCGGAATAAATCAATAAGTGCGAAAGTATAATGCTCTACGAATTAATCAGGGTATGTGAAAGTAAAAGTTCGACGGAATGAATCAGAGATTGTGATAGTATCATTTATGCAGAATGTTTTAACTAAAACGTCTGAACTAACTAAGGAAAAGTCCAATGCTGAGATTATGTCGAGTTAGCTATGATGCTGGCCACGTAGGTGGCGGTGAATGTTACGAATTTATAGATGTAACTATTAACGAAAAAGATAACTCTATATTATATACAGCTGCTGTCACTTCCACAGATGGCTGCCGTAGTATAGATGGTAGTGAAAAAGAAGTAATGGCAGTACATAGGGCAGTAGATAGTTACTTTAATAAAGTTAAAGAAGCTTTAAAGCTTCCAGTACTTGATCTAAGAGATCAAATAACACGATAAACGTTTGGACCTCTCTAACTAAAGGAGGAGATGTAATGTCTAAAGCAGCCAAGGCTAAATTTGTAGAAATTAAAGGTTCAAAAACTAATACAGGTGTAAGATACTCTATAATAACAGATAAAAAGGCTGCTCTATTCTTGAGTATAGAGAACAGTGATCCCAACGGGATGTATTTCGAACAAGATATCGAAGTAACCTCTCTAGATCGAGAAAATATCATTTCTATGCTTAAGAAGGTAATTAAATGAAATGTCTGAACTAACTAAGGATAACTAACATGGCAAAGATACGTTACGATAAACGTATAAATGATTATGAAGTAAGAATAGATAATCCTAACGAAGTTCCTATTACACTATTTGCTACTAAAGATGTAGCAATTGATAATAAATCAATAGAAGAGATCGTTAAATTTGCTAGTTTAGCAGATACAATAAAAGATTTAAGCAAAGAGAGCTTTTTCAGTAACGATAAAGCAAGTATTAAACAAATAGTGTTAACCCCAGATTTTCATCGGGGTGCAGGTATCCCTATCGGTACTGTGTTAGAAACAGAAGGATTTATCCTACCTAAAGCTGTCGGTAACGATATTGGGTGCGGCGTATCCTCAATAATTACAGATATATCAGTAGAAGAATTTAACTCAATTAATCAAAAAGAGCTAGATAACAAATTACGTTATATATTTTTTGAAGGTGGTCGTAATATATCCTTATCTGCTAAGCAACGAGAAGCTTTCTTTAGATATGGCCCTTTAGCCTTAGCTGGAGGTGAAACATTTAATAGATTACATTTACCTATATCTAATATGGATTACCAACTAGAAGTAGAAAATTTATCTAATATGCATAATACTGGATATTTCTATACTAATAAAGATATATTCGGTGTAGCAGATTTTATTAAAGGCTCAGGTAATGAATACACCTATGATGATCAAATAGGATCTATCGGCGGTGGTAATCATTTCGTTGAAATTCAAGCAATAAATAAGATAATAGATGCTAAAACTGCGTGGCAGTGGAATATCCGTAAGGATATGATTCACATAATGGTACATTCTGGCAGTGTTGGTATAGGGCATATAGTTGGTACACACTTTATGGATCTAGCTAAAAAGTTATATCCAAGCGGACTATCAAATCCTATCACTAAATTCTACCCTTTGTGTTCTAATTCAGATGCAGCCACACAATATATTGGGGCTATGAATAACGCTAATAATTTTGCCAAAGTTAATAGGTTGTTTCTTAAACTAATGACATTAAAAGCATTAAGCGAAATTCTTAAACGAAATGTAAATCATAAGCTAATATGGGATGCTCCCCATAACTTAATCTGGGAAAATTTTGGAATAGATACTTTCCTACATCGTAAAGGGGCTTGTCCAGCTGAAGAAGATTCACCTGTTATTGTACCCGGAAGCATGGGTGATAGTAGTTATATTATGAAAGGTAAAGGAAATACTACATGTTTATGTAGTGCTTGTCATGGAGCAGGGCGAATCACTTCACGACAATCATCTAGAAGAACAAATGTTAACGAACTAGATACTATTAGAATAGTAACTAAGGTCGATCCACAAGCCTCGGCTTTTCAACGTCGACCGGATTTACTAGCAGATTATCAGTCTTCTATGTTGGAAGAAGCGCCAAGTAGCTATAAGCCAGTATTACCTGTTATTGATACTATAGTTAAAGCTGGTATTGCGGATAGTGTAGTAGAATTAAAACCTCTACTAACTATTAAAGGTTAATAATGTTTGAACAATGACTGAGGAATGTTTAATAATTACTGAGTGAATCAAGGTCGAAGAGAGTATTAGCATTGCCGAATGAGTAATGGGACATGAAAGTATCAGGTCATGCGAATAAACTAAGGGTACGTAAGTATACAAACCATAGAGTGAATCAACACCGCAGGTAGTAATATGTCCTCCGAATGAATCAAAGTTGCCGAGAGTATAATGGTCTGCAAATGAATAGTAACCATCAATAGTACAATCCGCGAGGAATGAGTCAATGGATATGAAAGTATAAATTTAGCGGAATAAATCTAAGATCTTGAAAGTATAACCAAGTGAAAATGAATTATGCTGATAAATAGTATAAAGATGCTGGAATGAATCAAAAGAAGCGAGAGTAAAATACCGTAAGAATTAAGAAAATGGGGTAAATTTACCCCATTTTTCTATTATTTTGAATAAAACACTTGACAAATATGTATATAGTGTGGTATAATATACTTGTACGCAACTAAGTGTACTGATAGAAGAGAGTAACACACCATGTCAAACTCGATTCAAGCCTATCTGGACTCTCGGTATTCATATCTGGCGTCCTTCATCGAAGATAAATTCTCTTCGAACCAACATGAGGTCAATGTTTTCATTCCGGAAAACTACCTCAATGTCAATACGTTGCGAAACTTGCCGCTCAGGAATTCTTTCGTTTTCGGCCGACTGCCTGTCGATCTCGTCGAATACATTCAACAGGCCGGCGCCACGTACGTCAACGTCACTGGCTTTATCAAGCCTGACGTTCTGCAAAAGATCCTCGACGATGAACGTCAGCTCACGACGGAAGACGTCGCGCAGTTGAATATCAACTTCAAGGTCATTTCGGTGGTCGCTGAAGAATTCAATGCCGATTATTTCGACAAGGATACATCGGCAGAAGTCGACATCCTCGGTGCGAGGCAGAAGCTACGCATGGTTCGTGGCGGGTATCGCTAACAACAAAAGTAAGGGGGACCCTAGGGTCCCCCTTACTACTTTTTAAATTTTATTTAAATATAAAAGCCCTAGGAATTTCCTAGGGCTTTTTATGTTATGTATTATCTGTACCGTCTTCATGATTGAAGACAGCATGTGTTAAAGCGAAGTACTCAAAATCTTCAAGTACATCATCATTATAATGTAGTATATCACGAGCTATTGTGCTGAGTTCTTGTTCTGTATTTCTTTCAAAGATATACATATATTCTCTCCTTTATAAATTTCTATAAATGAGTTCAGAATCCTCTTGATTGAAGATAAAGACTCTAGTCTTTACTTCTACATGTACTTCAAAAGATTCCAGGATATCCAAGCAATATTCGAGTTCATGGCCATCCGCTTGGATGTCTCGAATTTCTTTTCTTGGGTATTTTTCTACGGGGTGATTACGACCTCCCGCATACCATTTAGTTTGAGTACCGTCAGTAAACGTGATAAACATGACCATTTGAGTTCTCCTTTAGTTGAGGATTTACTCCCTATTATATCATTTTTTAGGTAATTTGTCAAGTATTTATTTAATTTTGTATTTTTTGCTACCCTTTAAATAACTAATAGCCATAGGGCTATTAATCTCGTATTTTACGAAGGATTTCAAAATGGGCGGTTGGGCAGATACTAAACCTTCTACTAATAGTGATAAGAAATATCTGGAAGATCTAGTAGAAGTATTTAAATTCCCCGACGGTAAATGGGTACAAACTCGCGCTATTGGACCAGTTACTAGTTATTATCAATTATGGTTTACTCTAGAAATTGAAGATAAAAATACTAAAAAGAGGAAAATAGTAACTATTCCACGTTTATGTTTGGATTACAATCCAAAAACAGAAAGTTTTGATGATAATGGCTGCCCTTATCGTAAGGCTTATGAAAGCGGTAAGTATAATTATAAGGTTAGGGTAGGTAAACAAGAACAGCCCGTTATTCGCGTCGAAAAGCGATATTTAGGTAATTTTATTATTCGTTCTATTCAAGATAATATGCCACGTAAGTTACAACCTCTAACCCGTAAAGAGAAGCTACTTCGTAGTGTATTCGATTACGAAGCACACTACAAGGAACCCGGATCTAAATCGTGGACTCCAAGTAAAACTATTAAAGTAGCTCCGACTTTAGCAGTTAGGTTCCAATCTCTAAAAGATATGAATAAGCGTAAGGTTACTATTAAGGGTAAGAAGAAAGAAAAGAATTTTGATATTTCTCATCCTGTGTATGGAGTAGATGTCAATCTTAAATATGATTCGAAAGCTAAGGGCACGGCTATGTACGATGCCCAATTCGTTAAGCGTACTAAGCTTACCGAAGATGAATTAGCTTTATTATTACAAGATAATGATGTACTAAAGCCTATGAGTAAACAAGATGCTCTACGAGATTGGAAAGATCTAGTAACTAAAATTGTAAAAAATCCAGATAACGACGCTGAAGATGTAAACGAAGATGATGACGAAGATATGGAAGATGAAGCGCCTAAGAAGAAATCTTCCAAAGTAAAGAAGAAGAAGTCCAAGGATCTTCCCTGGGAAGATAAGAAGAAGCCGGCTAAGACTAAGAAGAAGGTTGAAGAGGATGACGATGATTTAGATGATCTAGAGAGTTTAGATGATTTAGAGGACGAACCTAAGAAAAAGAAGGATACTTCTAAGAAGAAAGCTACTAAACGTACTAAACGTCGTCGTTAAATATTAAAATAAGGGGTCTATAATATTATAGACCCCTTTCGGAGTTTAATATGAAAACATTTAAAGATTATTATGAAATACATCAAATCAGTTTTGAAAGCTTCAAAGCTATAGGCTATAATAGTATTAAAGTATTACCAGAACTCTATGGTAAACCGTGGGATGACTATGCTTTAGGGTTACTTCATGCTTTACGACCTTCATGTATTAGAGTTACCTTTGATATGGTAACTTGTGATAGTATTACATGGCGTGTTACAGTTAGTATTAATGAGGACAATTTAATTAGAGAAATAAAACAAGAAGTTTTAGTTGGATTACCAAAAGGAGTAGAACATGGCCACGCTTTATTTAAGCATTTAAATATATAGGAGTAAATTGCATGAATAACTTAACTAAGTCGCGAGTGGATCTAGTAAAATTCTTAGAACGTTACACGATTACTGACTTTATGGATACTCTACGTATAGAATATTATAAAAAAGTAGCTAAACCCGGTTCACCGGTTACAGTGAAGATTAATAACATAGTTTTTACTTTAACTCATCCTTAATACTAAAAATTAACTAGGCAACTCGACGGGCACTTAGTATTCACTACACAGGCTATTCATATATTAGCCGAAAAATTTGATAGTAAATTACCTACGACAGTATATGGTTTAAAAGCTTCAAAACTATAGGTTCTAATAGTATTAAAGTGTTACCAGAACTGTAACTAACTAAGTAGGATAAGGAAGTAGATTATGGCTTATAGACTTCAATGTATGGATCCAGGATTTGAACGGGGATTGTTACAATTTCCCGATATAAAATCTCAATTAGTAGAACTATCCGATAAGTTAATTATAACTACCGATGTTAATATGGCAGTACAATTATGTAAAAATTTAGCCGCGGGTGATTTTAATATAATGTTTCACGAAAATGTCTTAATCTTTGGTGGTACATTTTATAGATCTAAAGTTAGTTACTCACTAACCAAGATAAAGGAATAAATTATGAAGCACCCTACGTTAGAAGAAATGTGCAAGGTATTATATAATAGTATGCTTAGCAATCTTCATATTAATATTGCTACACCTAGATATAATGATGAAAGTATTTATAATATTTTCAAGAAAGAAGCTATAGCTATAATTGAATTGTATACTTCTCTTAATAATGAGACTTCTAAAGTAGAAACTAACGTTCTTTCTGACATAGTTATAGCACAAATGCAATTTACTTACATATTAGCTAATATAACCTGGTATATAAATACTAAAGATATAGTAGATAATCATTTTAAAGTTAAAGTTGAAAATAAAGAACAGAAATTTATATTACAAAATTTACTCAATAAATATGAGAAACTTAATAGCCCTGAGTTTTATAGCTCTAAATTTAATTGGATACCCTATATTAACATAGAAATACTAAATTAACCTTCAAAAGGATATAAAATATGGCTCGGACATCTAATCTAGTTAAGACTAAGAAAACTACGGTTAAAATAGAAACACCCGTAACTACTGATTTCTATGGTGATGTTTACACAGCTATTCTAGATAAATCAGAAAAAGATCTTCAAATTGTTAGTGGTATGTATGAAGGCCGGCGTTTATCTACTGGGATATTAGTTTTAGATATGATAACTGGACTTATTTGTCCTACAATGTATACTATATCTGGTATGGAAGGTTCAGCCAAAACAACTATTACTCAACACGTTATTAAATCCATAGTTAACGAAAATATACCTATTAAAAAACATTATGATCCAGAAAATGCGGTAGATGCGGAATATTCTACCGCAATTTATCAAGTAAAAGAATTAAGTGATATATATGGTGAACGCGGCACAAAAGGGTGGAAAAAAAGGCCAAAGGTAAGATACTATGATAACAATATTCTAGAAACTGTGTTTGATGATATGCAGACTACGTTAAATGCTTTACCTGATAAATTATATAGACATGAAACAAAAAAATGGTATTTAGTCTTTCACCGTAAAACTAAAGATATAGCTTTAATGAAGGAAATGCAGGCAAAAGGATTATCTAAGCACGATAAAAAATTATATACAGAAACAGGAATGTACTTTTGTGATATAGGTGATGATGATAGGTTCCAGGCTGCCTTTTTTATGGATAGCTGGCCACAATTAGTCGCAGAAAAAATAGATTCTCAAGAAAAAGATGGTAATGCTTTAGCTATCGAAGCTTCTCAATTTTCTAAATATCTTAAAAGAGTACGAGGTAAGTTACGTCGTAAAAGGGCATTGTTATGGGGTTGCAATCAAATTGCCGAAATTCCTATGGCTAGAGGCTCACCTTTTAAAGAAAAAGGAGGAAATTCCTTACGTTACGCTTCAGACGTAAGAAATGAACTCTGGCATAGAGCTGAAAGTGGAGTACCTAACTCCTTTAAAGAAATTGAACCTTCTGTTTTTAAAAAGAAAAAGAATGATACTTACGCATATAAATTTATTAAAAACACAAAAAATAAAAAGTGGGGGCCTAAAAAGACGGAATGGCTAAGAGTTTGGACAAGTGATCATCTTGGTAAAGGTAGAGGCGTCGATCCTGTTTGGGATGTATGGCGCTATTTACTTATGACGAATCAATTATCAGGTAAAAAAGAAAAATTTACAATTAAATTTAAATCATGTAATAGTATTGAGTTTAGTTGGTCATTATTTAAAGCCTTAATTTTATCCATATATTGTGGAGATAAAAATCTACAACAAGTGGTTAAAGATGGGTTAAATATTAAAAAAATTCCTGATCTGCGCTCAGAATGCTTCGCTCAAATAGCTTCTGGCGAGGCTTTTGAATTACAAAATGGTGATAATTCTGAATTTGAGATAGAAGAGGAAGAGGATTTAGAAGTAGATGACTAATAAATGTAAAGTTAAAAATTGTGATAATAAAGTTTTAGCCAAAAATTATTGTTCTAAGCATTATTCTCAAATGAGAAATCGTGGTAAAATTTATGATTCTACTAGAAATCCGAATAAAATAAGATATAAGAAGGGAAATGCTTATATTTTATTGAGAAATCAATTATCAGAAGTTATTGGAAAGGCAATCATAGATAAAGAAGATGTTTTTAAAATTAATAAATATAATTGGCATATTAGTAAAACTAAATAGACTAAATATGTAGAAAGTTATGAAGCGGGAAAATTACATAGATTTTTACTAGATGCAATAGATCCTAAAATTAAAATAGATCATAAGAATCATAATGGGCTAGATAATAGGCGTAAAAATTTAAGAAAATCTTCTAATTCTCAAAATAGTATGAATAGTCGTAAAACAACATCTGTAACATCTAGTAAATATAAAGGTGTTACTTGGGATAAAAGAAGAAATACGTGGAATTCTTCAGTAATGAAAAATTATAAGAGATATCACCTGGGATATTTCTTTAACGAAGACGATGCAGCTAGAGCCTATAATATAGCTGATAAGAAGCACCACGGAAAATTTGCCTATTTAAATACTATCAGTAAATAATTAATGTGAATATTAGAGATAGATAATGTCTACTTTCAAGTGTCCGGTAGTCGTAGTTGAATCAATCGAAGCTATACCTGGTGCGGATATAATAGAATTAGCTGTAATAGGAGATTACAGGTCGGTAATTAAAAAGGGACAATTTAAAGTTGGAGACCTAGCTATTTATCTACCAGAAGCCTCTATTCTTAACGACAATCTACTTAATAATCTAGGTCTCGTTGGTAAACTAGTCGGGCCTCAGAAAAATAGGATTAAAGCCATAAAATTACGTGGCTACCTTTCTTAAGGCATTCTAGTTAGTAATACTTTTAACCTCCCTCTGGGTGAAGATGCTAAGGATCTACTAGAAATAGTAAAATATGATCCTCCTATCCCACCACATTTAGCTGGAGAGGTCGCTAACTTACACGGGTATCCTTTAAAATTTGATATTGAGAACTTCAAAGGTCACCCAGCTATCTTCCTTGATGGGGAAGAAGTAGAATTTACGGAAAAGATCCACGGAACTTTTTGTGGTGTGGGGGGTTATTCCTGGGTTAAATCACCCAGAATTATTAAATGGGGATACACTAGTCTATAGTAAGGGATTAGGTGCACAAGGTTTAGTATTTAAAGACAACAAAGCTAATGAAATTAATACGTATTTATCTACGGTAAAGAGTTTAGGTATAGATCAGATTATTAAATCAAATTTTCCTAACAAAGTAGTTCATATTTTAGGTGAGGTATATGGTGGAAAAATTCAAGATTTAGGTTACGGAAGAAACACACCAAACTTTGCGTGTTTTGATATATGTGTAGATGGTGTTTATTTAAACCGAGATGATATATTGGCAATTAATGGAATTAATATGGTGCCTAGCCTGTATAGAGGCCCCTTCAGTAAAGATATAATGTATCAATATACTACTGGCTCTACAGTAGTAGGTAAAGGCGCACATATACGTGAAGGTATAGTAATTAGACCAATAGTCGAGCGTACTGATCTTACTATTGGCCGCGTGATATTAAAATCTGTATCCGGGGATTATTTAACTAGAAAAGGCGTAACTACTGAATTTAATTGATTTAGTAAATAAAATCCTCAAGATATTCTAGAAGCTTTAGTTTAGAGATATAGGAGAAAATAATGAAGATAGAATTAGCGGTATAGAAATTAGGAGTGATTATACTAAGTATGAACATAAATCTTATTGTGATATTTATTCTAGGCATTCTATGGTATTACTTATGGATTATAGGAATAGTAAGGAGATATCATGAGTCTTTCTCTAGATGAGTTAAAAGCCTATATAATAGACTGGCAATATAGTTTAAGCAATATACATATTCTACTAAAGAAATAAAATATAGTGAAGGAGTTTATATAAAGATAATTAAATCTTTACGGTGTACTCAGGATTTTAATAACCCTAGTTACGATACTCTAGAAATGCACTATAACTGTTAACCTTTCCAGGAGACTTACAAATGACTAACTTATATTTAGATAATACTGATAAGCGTCAAACAGAAGACACACAATTAAATCCGGATAATACTCTCTTTAGGAAAAGGTACCGTGCTCTGTCTGAATCAGACTTAGCTCTACATGATAGTATTAAAGACACTGCCGATCAATTAGCTAAGTTATTTTCTCAAATTAAAACTAAGGAAGTAGCGCGTACCGGTGAATTTCTAACAGATTTGACTAATAATCAAACCGCTAACGTAACGTTAGCTATTAGGCATCTAGAAGATGCAGTTTATCGCGCTGTTAAAGCCCTAACTTCGTAGGAGATTACTATGTCTTGGAATATGGAAAATATTAAAGCTAAAATAAAACAAGAAGTTGAATTTAGATTTGATAATTCATTATATAAAGAACTATTAGAATATATTATCGAACTCAAAAGTGCGATGTATCCTTTTATGATGACTTTAGGAGCATTAGATGATAATATGTCGGGTAATTTTCAGTGTACATATATAAATTCTAAGTTATTTCCTACATTAGATGGTGAAGGTAAATTTCAGGTTTTTACTAATAGCGGGGAGCTAGAAATTATTAATAAACCTAAAGAAAATGAATTACATACAGTGAATTATCTTACTGAAGAAAGTCTTTTCCTAAAAGCTGGTCACGAACTTAGTGATGAGTTTATGGTATTAAGTGTACATCAAACCGACGTAGGTTCTACGATATATTGTGGTTCCATTGTTATGGAGGACGTACGTAGGCTTTGTAAATTGGTAGGAAGATAACAATGAAATATAATATAACTATCGACATAGATTTTTTAGAGAAAACTACAAAGGAGCTACTTGAAGAGCGTATGGTGGGGTATGATATAGTTTCTAAATCTTTTAATTATCAATCATCAGATAAAGAATATAGATGTAATGAAGTAAAAAAGTATATAGATGGCTGTTTAAATTATTTTTCATTTAAAACAGAATATAATGAAGAAACTTTAGCTATTACAGTTAAAGAAGTGGAAGAATAAGTATGAAAACTATTGAGTTATATAATATTTCTCATATAAAAGATGATGAAGTATTAGTGGTTCCTAAGCTAGCCTTAGTTAAGCTTCTGAAGCGAGCACAGAATGTCTGCCAAAAAGGTTATTATATGACCTCTGAAGCCGATATTTTATTACTAAAGGAATGTGGCGAGAAATTTGATAGCGCTTTTAATAACATGAAAGATTAAATAAATGACTACATTAGTAGGCAGCATTTCTGCTACGTCTATTTGTGATTCCATTTCTAACGACGGAGTTCGTCTACTTACTATTCAATACGTAGCACCGCGATCTATTTTAGCTGAGATTAATACTCACGGTATGCTATCTAAAAATGCCCGTTCTTCCCGTGCGGTACCAACTAAAAAGCTTATCGAGGAACTTAAGAGTAACCCTTATATACCTACTTTTAATGGTAAGAATAAGCCGGGTATGCAGGCGGGTGATAGCATAAATGAAGCTAATCGTACAGAATTAATCGCATCTTGGTTAAAAATGCGAGATTTTACTATCAATGAAGTAGAGACTATGTTGGCTACCGGTAACCCACATAAGCAAGATATTAATAGGGCTTTAGAGCCCTGGATGTGGGTGGATGGCATTATTACAGCTACGAATTGGGCTAATTTCTTCGCCTTACGTGACCATGAAGATGCTCACCCAGATTTCCGTACCTTAGCCCAGTGTATTATTAAAGAATATAGTATCAGTCAACCTAAGCCACTACGGCGTTACCAGTGGCACCTCCCTTATGTATCTACGGAGGATTATACCCGAGCGGGCAATATGGGAACTACTTATCCTAATTACTCTCCACTACAAATTGTGCAGTTATTATCTGTTGCTCGTACGGCTAGGGTATCATATAAACCCTTTAATGGAGAAGATACTATCGAAGCTGAAATGAAGCGGGCTAATTTATTAGTAAATAGTGGACATTGGTCGGCCTTTTCTCACCAGGCTACGCCAGATTATATGGTTAGCGGTAAATGGAGTCAGAAGGATCTTCATGCCAACTTTTATGGTTGGTGTCAGTTAAGAAAGTATTTTCTTAACGAAAATCGACAACATCATTTATCCTCTTTGTAAAGGGAATATAATGTCTCTCACTGATAGAACTAAGATTTAGTTAAAGATTATTTCAAGTTAGAAGGATTTAAAATAGTAAATAGTGTCGTATCTATTACCTTCCACTGGAGTTAGTTATGACAAATATTAATATAGAAATTATAGTTAAAACTATAGATACTATCACTACTTTAAAACTAAATGATGCATCTTTTCAAGTATCAGATGATAAATTTAAGTCATATAAGCCTCTAATAGTTAATATCATGGGGGTAGTGGAATCATCAACTATTACTAAGAGGTAATATGATGGACGATTCTGTAGAGGAATCTTTTACCTTAACTAAATCTGAATTAAAGGTTTTAACATATCTTTTGGGTTCTGGTAAAGATCTGGACGGAAATTTATATATTACAGATAGAGAAGCTTATATAAAGTATAAATTTAAAGATGCGCATGATGACTTTAACTTAACTGAAGAATCTTGGCATAAACTTTTAGCTTTACTGAAAACTTTTGGTGGTACTTTCTACTAATTAGGAATTAATTATGCTGAAACCTAATAAATTAACTGGTCTAGCTACGCACATAGCAAATAGCTCCCCTTTACCGCAATTTGAAACTAAGCCCAAATCTAGATCAGCTTTATCCTTATTTGTTACTATTTTAATATCTATGTTTATAGGCTACTTAATAGCACAATCTAAGTTAGACACGACTATTATAAATATGTTTGTTATGTGAGCGAGGAAAAATGTTATTTTTAGCTATAATAATTCTATGGATAATAGGTATTATGTTGGTATACGTATACAATTATAGAAAGATAAAGTAATGCCGATTAAAGAGATGAAGTTATATACTAGGGAACATATTCAAAATAATAAAACTATTATATTTGTTTTTGGAGATAACTTAGAGCGCCGGGGTTTAGGTGGACAAGCGGCTGCTTGTCGGGGAGAAAGTAACACCATAGGTATACCGACTAAACATTCCCCACAACGTTATACGGCAGCATATTTTACTGACGAAGACTACGATACAGTTAAGCCCACACTAGATGAAGAATTTAGTAAGATCAAAGGACATCTTAACCTTAAACGTACAATAATCTTTCCGGAAGATGGTATAGGTACTGGTTTAGCTGAATTACCTAAACGTGCGCCTAAAATATACAACTATATTCAGTACAATATTTACCAATTAAAGTTAAAGTATCCATAGGTGTAATTATGTTACAAGATAAAATTGAGCTTAATTCTAAAACTATAGAACTAGAAATGAAATTAAATGAAATATTATTTAGATTAGATGAACTTCAGAACTATACTAGACTAATTAGATCTAATCAACATGTACTAGCTACTGGGTTACTCATAGCAATTATATGTTTTTGGCGTTATCTCTGGGGTAGATTTATAATTTAAACTAAATAAAACATTAACTATGATTGATAAATACTATGGAATTTTTAAAGAGAATTCACGAAATCGGAGCTATAAACTGCCAAGATAACACTTTGCATTCATATTGGCCAGAGGGGTTATATTTTAATGATAATGATTTAATGGAAATAAGTGAAAATTTTATAAAACTGATTCATAAAGATGGTAGCATAGATCATTATGCTATTCCTTCATTTCATATCATCGTAAACATAATCGCAGGTTACGTACATTAAACTCTGTAGTGTAAATAGAGTAGTAAATCAGGGTTTAATGTTATGTCCATAGTTAATCTTGAATATCAGTTAAAAGACGTGGATAAATTCGTAATAGATAAAGTAAAATCTTTATCTTCACGATATTCTATAGCTTTAAATAATACTAAATATAGTTATAGAACACGACGTAAATTTGAATTACTTCACTATTTAGGTGGGGATTTATACCCTCTATATAAGAGGTTAATTGTTAATGATTACAAACCAGACTATGTAACATATAATCCAAATACTAATGTTACACGCTTAGTATTTTATAAGCGACAAGATAAAATAGTATTTATAATTACTAGATATTATTCTAGAATGAAAATAATAGATAATTGCCATGTAATAGAAGATATTCAATCTGGAAGAGTTTTAGAGTTAAAGCAAGTGTTGTCTAAATATATTAATTATACCTCACGCCGAGGCTAGCAAACTAATGAAGAAAACTAAAACCGATAGATTTGAATTCTATAGTATGGTTATAGAATGGAGTAAAGATCAACATAGGTACACGCCGGGACTACAGACTATTGATTTTAAAGAGAAATATGCTAGATTATTCAGAGCTATGCGTAAAGCCTATTCTATCAAGATTATGTTATGTAAAGCCGCTAACCTAGACCCTAATTGTTGCAAAATAGTGGGAGTAGGTGTAAGAGGATTTAAATATAAATAAGTGGTAATAAAATGGCTATAGACTAACCTGTAAATATACTATAATAAATGATTTAATTAATTTATAGATGTTAACCCTCTCCGTTGTATTTTTTCAGATATAGGAAAGCTTTAGACAAATGCGTGATTATCAAGAATATACCAGTCGTTCGAATAGTGATAACGGGCAGCCGCGTTATCGTGCTAATAACCGGCAAAATACTCCCGAACCCACTATTACTTCTCCTGCGGAGAATGCTACAGTTAAGTGGTATAATCCCACTAAGGGTTACGGCTTCGTTGAGACAGAAAGTGGGAAGGATCTGTTTCTTCACGCTTCCGTTCTTCAGCGGAATGGCATTACTGAGGTTAATGCCGGTGATTTACTAACTATCCATAGTGGTCCTGGTCGAGAAGCTGGACGGGAAGCAGTACTTAAGGCTAGTATGCGCGCGTAAATACATGGGTGGGTGGGTAACAGTTACCCACCCACTTAATGGCGAGTTTGGCGAAATTGGTAGACTTTTTGGCGGAATTGGTAGATTTATATATTTAATTTAAAGACGTAAACCTAATTATGATTCAAAGGGCGTGTAGACCAACTGGCAGAGTCAACAGACTCAAAATCTGTGTAGTCGCAGTTCGAATCTGCGCACGCCCACCATAATAAAAGTATAAATAATATTAATACTTGACAAATACATATATTACGTGATATAATATATTTAACAAACCAGCTAAGCTGGTTTAAGATAATTAGAAATATAAATCTATGGCTTAGAAACACCAATCCAAGGGTTCTTCGTCTAGAAGTTAGGACCCCGGTCTTATACGCCGGAGAAGTAGGGGCGGTACCTACAGAACCTACCAAATTTATAAATAAAGGGATCTCCTAGGAGATCCCTTTATTTATATTTTAAATGGGCATGTTTCACGAGTAGTATATATCCTAATTTAAATTACCTTAGTGTTTTTATAGAAAGTTTAGTTATGACTAAATCACTTATGAATATGGATAAGTATGAATTTTTCTATAAAAGAATTAAATCAGGTTACTATGTGATATATAAGAATGGAACTATAATAAATCCTAAAGGAAAAAGTATAGGAGTTATAAACTCCAAAGGTTATAGTATGATTTTTGCCCAGAATACTAACGTAGATAAACTACAATGTATAGGGGCACATGCTATAGTATGGATGTATTTTAATGGTAGGATTCCTAGTAATAATGTATTGAATCACAAAGACGGAAATAAATTAAATAATTCTTTGAAAAATTTAGAGTTAGTATCTATAGCCCAAAATAATCAGCACGCATCTAAAACGGGGTTAATTAATGTTCTACGAGGTGAGAAAAAATGTAATGCTCTATTTAAAGATAGGGCAGTCTTATACTGGAGAATTAGATTCCTCCGGGCCAAAGAAACGATTAGTTCTATAGCTGAAAAAACTGGAACTAATAAACATATTATCTATATGATGATCAGAGGTAAATCTTACTCTCATCTATGTTTTAGTTCTAAAATCAATATCAAAGTAGAAGCCGATAGAAACATTAAAATAAATATGTTAAAAATTCTCGCTAAGAGAAATATTAATGAATTTGATATAGCAAATAAATTAAAAATTAATCGTAGTACAGTACGTAGATGGAAGAAAGATTTGGGTATAGCTAATACTATAAATTCTAAAACTAAATTAAATGAAGATACTGTCTTAAAGATTAGAAAAACTTATAAAAATAATAATAACGTAACTCAGGCATATTTAGCTGAAAGATTTAAAATAAATAGAAGAACAATCGGCAGGATATTATCTTACGACACCTGGAAGCATGTAGCCTAGTTATTTATCTGAGTCTAATATATGTTTACCTAAAGCTCCGGCGAGATCATGTGTACGGTGACGAATCATCTCTATCAGGTGATTTAAATCAACATTAGTTTTATCTAGACGATCGATTTCTCGAAGGTAATCATCTCGGCGAACTAAAATTTGTTTACTATTTTCTATATGTTCTTTAGCCGCCTCTAACCTAATTATTAATTGATCCATTCTAGTAAAAATAAATACAGCAAAACCTCCCATAAAAGTCCAAGTAGCCCCTAGTACCGTCCAGAACGTAGTACTTTCTATCATGTTAGTAGTCTCTACCTTAGTGTGTTTATACAGTAAAAATGAACTATATTTAAAGATAAACACACTAATACTTAACTAATATAAATTATTAACTATAAGAGTAACTAATTTATATTACTCTCTATGCTTATGAACTATTTTCTTACCCAGAAAGGTTATATTATGGCTGTTTATACGATTACTAATGCTTCTGCCGGTGATATTTCTTCTCACGATATCACGATTCCACGTTATGGATCAATTACTGTAAATTCTCTAACTCCTAATATGCTTAATATGGTACATCTTGGTCAGATTACTATTAGTCCGACAATTGCGGTAACTACCGAGTTGATTCCGTATCTTTCAGATTTATCTGGCGGCACTGCCGCCGGTAATATGGTATCTAGTGGTGCTAGTGGTACGGCTTCCACTGGTGCTTTAAATAATAATTTTGCTACTATCGCAGCACAGTTTACCGTGTTACAGAATGCTATTAATGCCCTCAACGCGGAAGTCTTCGACGCCCCGACTAACTAAAAATTACTTAGATTTATCTAATCAGAAAGCCCTACGGGAACATTCCCGTAGGGCTTTTGTTATGTCTACTGTAAATATGGTATAGTAGGAGAAGCAAGATGACCACACTCATAGTTACTAACGATAAATCCGAACTAGTAGATTTTATTACTAATTGCATTCATTTAGATATAAAATTAGATATAGCAGTGATACTATCAAGTTATAATGAATCTAGAATTAGTAATCTGATGACTTTAAAGTATAAGCATAATATCAAATTACTTTTTGAACCTTTTGCAGATCTGAAAACTTGTGAGTTACAGAAACTTATACCAGATTTAGATATCTATGGAGTTAATCGTTGGGAATTACAAAAGGCTTTTATACCTGAGATATTTCCTGACTACGATAATTATTTGTTTATTGACGCTAATGTAGAATTAAAGTCTGTAAAAGTGAAAATGAATTTTATTCAACTATGTAATAATGGTAAGCTATATGTAGTACCAGAAATGGATCGGGCTTTACTACATAATAACAAATACTTTAATTACGCCTTGAATTTCTCTTTGTTAAACTACACTAAATATTTTGGTAACAAGGCAGCTACTATATTTAACATTACACGTTTTCCTTTGTTAAGTAACGATATATTTGCTGTTAGTGGTAAGTCTAGATTGTGGAAAATATGGCAAGATAACTTAACTGTAGCTATACTAACTAATAAAGTACCCGAGAAGGGTATAGATAAGATAAGTTTTAATTTTTCTATTTATAACGATAATATTTCTCGTGAATATCTTCCTCTAACGTATAATTGGTTAGCTAAATTTCTAGATTATAGTAACCTACATGATGAATATTGTCATATAAATGCTCCTCATGAAAGTATTATGGTTATGAACTATAATGACTTAACTATAGAAGAAAAATTAGATTCCGTAGATGGATCTTTTAATATTAATCCTACAGATATCTTCGCTATTAAACAATCTGATATTAAATCTATAACCACATGGACTTCAAAGGAAAAGGAATAGAATTATGTCTGATAAAATTAACCACCCCGACCACTACGCTAAGGGCAGGAAGTACGAACCAATCGATGTTATAGAAGATTGGCAACTAGGATTTTGCTTAGGCAACTGCGTAAAATATATCAGTCGTGCGGGAAGAAAGGATAATACTCTAGAAGATTTAGAGAAAGCTAAGTGGTACTTAGACAGGGAAATTTCTAGAATTAAAGATAATAAAATAACTTTCGTAACGGATAAAGAGGGCTTTTCTGATGTATTATCTTGGGTAAATAGTGATATAGATATAGTTAAAGACATACCAATTAATGAAGTGGGTATAAATAACCCTCCATATCCTTTTGGATGCGGCCCAGCTTCTTTTGCTATCTCTCAAGAGAAGGAAATAATGCCTTCTGAAGAAGGTAAAAGCAAATCTAAAACACGAAAATATCCCGCGGATAAGAGAATATTATCCTAATAATTCAAATTATAAAAGTAAATTTAAATAGGAGTTTTCTATATGTTCAAGTATATTATATTTTCTATGCTATTAACATTTAATTGTTACGCTCAATCTATGTCTATGCCGGAAGAACCTCAGGGTTACGTAAGTAAGGATAACCACACACAAGGTCACGATTATTATAAAATGTGGAGCCAGAATGGCAGTGGCGTAAGTTGCTGTAGTGACCAGGATTGCCGAGCTACCCAATTTAAATACGATAAGTTACATAATTTATTGGTGATGATAGAAGGCAAATATTGTAAAGTAGATACTACTAAGATTCTTAAGGATGCGTATTATCCCGATAGTTACGCCCATATTTGTACTGAAATGCCTAATCCTGGACAAGATCCCTGTTCCTTAAGAGTATACTGCATAGTATTACCTAATATATTTTAATTAAATTTAACATATATAGTTAAATATGTTATAATAACCATACAAAATCCTTATATAAGGGAGAAATAAAATGCAAGTAGCCGTAAAAAGATTTCTAGAAGAGACTATTCCTAGTAATCTACGTAAGATACTACAATATGCTGAATCAGGTAGTGAACTCCACACTACAGCTAGTGATGTTCTAAAAACAAGGGAGTTAAATAAAATGCCAGCTGAAGTAACTTTTAGGGTTAAAGAGCACGTAGATGATGATATATATCAATCTATTATGATATATTTAGCAATACTAGTACATCCTCAAGATATTTATAATCATATTAAATATGATGATAATGACCTTAATGAAGTTAGTATTGGATCTCATATCTTTCATAAAGAAGGTTCAAATAAATATCAATTAGGTAATAGTAATAATTACTGGTTAACTATTATAGATCGTGAATTTACCTTGTATTCGCGCTATGATGATGATCTAGATTTTATTCCTAAAACTCTTAAATTCGTTTTTAGTAAGTATATCGAAGACTAACATAAATAGGCTGGGAAATTCCCAGCCTATTTACCTTTTAAATTTTAGGTATAAAATGAAATATTTAGAATTTGTTTGTATCGGTGACGTTCATATTGAGCGTACTAAATCTTTATTACCTAGTTTAGGGGAAAATTGGTTTAAACCAATAGCTAAGATATTTAGAGATGTGGTATCCTATTGTCAGACTAATACTATTAACACGGTGATTCTACTCGGAGATATATTTGATCATCCTCACCCTGATCAAAAATCCATATTAAAATTTATTAAGTTACTTAGTAAAACTTCATGGATTAATTGGTATATAATTGAAGGTAACCATGATTTTGCATCTATAAATAAAACTTCCACTGAAGCTTTACAATTTGTTAGTAACTTAGTTAAAAATAAACAACATGTTAAGGTATTTCGTAATAATACGGAAATATTAAAAATTAATGGCATTCCTTTTTGTTTTATGCCATGGCCACAGAATTTAAGTCCATATACCGAATATCCTAAGATTAATATAGCTCATGTTGAAGTTAATAATGCTAAACATGATAATGGTATGCACATAACTAATGGTATTAGTATACCAGATAACAAGGATTATTGGTTAATTGGACACTTACATAGTTACCAAAACTTTGGTAGAGTTATTTATTCCGGTACTCCTTTACAGCATAATTTTGGTGAAACCCTACCTAAAGGTTTCTTACACTGTACTGCTAAATATACTAGTAATAGCTTAAAAGTAAAACATACATTTATTCCCTTGATTACATATTATAAACTATTTAACATTAGAGCCCAAAGTGATGAAGATTTAATTAAGATCACCAATGAATTTAATATTTATTATAAGTTATTTATCAAACGTGGGTATCAATTGCCTTTAAATTATTTGCAAGATAATCCACAAATAATAAAGACAATTGGGTACACTACAAATAGAGAAGTTGAATCTCTAGAACAAAATAGTATGATTATTGCTAAACGACCTTCTTTACTGTTTGATCCTACTTTTGGACTTCGCTCTTATATGAGAAAGTTAGGTCGATCTTACGGTAATAGTCGAGTAGCTGTAAATGTAATAGAGAAGTTATTACAAGAATGAGTAAGTCAAAGTGTGCGATAATATAAACCCATACGAATGAATAAGTGGTTGCAAAAGTATTACATCGCTCGAATGAATCAAGGATCTAGAGAGTACAATAAGCTGTGAATGAATCAAGATCGATGAAAGTATAAATCCTCATGAATGAATCCCGAAAAGCTAAAGTAATAACGGTACCAGAATAAAGTAAGAGTTAAGAAAACATATATACTGCGAATATCTACTAGATGGAGACTGCAAAGTGACCGTAGATGAAGCCTTAGCTAAGGTTAATTTAGATAAACATAAGCGAGCTTATTGCTCTCACTCAGGAATTAGTCCTGAATATGTCAATGAAATTCTAGCTGAAGAAATAAAACGTTTAAGAATTATACTTTCTGCTCTACCCTATGAAATATCTGGATATATTGAGCATTTAGTAGCAGCTCGTTTAAATCCAGTAGAATTGAACCTCTAGATGTAGTTATTTTGCTATGAACGAAAAAGCTAAAAATTTCATAATTAAGCAACTTAATAAATTACCTAAAGAGTATGGGTTAGAATTTAAAGGTGATGATGCTTGGTTGTTCTGTATAGAACATGATCAAGAGAACCTTCATTTAAGCCAAAAAGTAGCGGCTAGGATTAATCTATCTAACGATGATTATCCTCTAGGATCTTTTTATTGCTATAGTTGTGGATATAAGTCCACGTTTAATGAAGTGGCCAGCAGATTTAAATCTGCTGGCCTTCGTTGTCTTAAATCTAGTGAACTATATGATGAAGACATAGCGTTATCAGAAGATATGTCTAGTTTAGGCTTAGCTAACGTAAAATATAAACCTATAATAAAACCACAGATATTACCCATAGATGCTATACCTTGGAATCCTAAAGAAGATTGGCGCACTATATCTGGGCAATTATTATCAGATATCTGCGCACTTAAGATGTTAAATAAATTCATGTATTTGATGATATTTCTTCCTGTTATTATGGAAGGTATTGTTATCGGAGGAATACAAGGCCAATTAGAAAAGAAAAAAGGTATAGCCTCTTATATAAATACTCCGGGCAATTGGGCACTAAAGGCTTTATTTCCTTATGATTACGTTCTAGCTAAGTTTAAACCACTAAAGGTATTAATATTAGTCGAAGGTCCGCGTGACGCATTGAATCTAATTCAACATGGCCTACCTGCTTTAGCTGTATTAGGTTCGAGTACGAAGATGTCTTCTAATATGCTTAACTTAATTGTTAATTTGAATTTAGATTTAGTTATTCTAGCTTTCGATGGAGATGCCCCTGGTCAAGCAGCTACTAAGAAAGCTTTTAAATTCTTTAAGGATAAAGTAAATGTTAAAAAATTATCCTTCGCGGTAGATGAAGATCCTGGGTCTATGCCGACAGATAGAATTAGTAATATTAAACGTAAATTAAAAAGGTACTTATAGATATGACTAACACTTCAGAAATAAAGATTTGTCAATTTTGTAAACATTGGAATCCATATGTAACTGGTGAATTATATGGAGTAAGGTCTTTCTTAGATCTACCACAAGAAGAACAGCAACGTCTTAATATAGTTGCTAAAGAACAACTAGATAATTATGCTAACTCCAAACATATAGTAAAGTCACTTAATAGTATGAGGCCATTTGAAGCAAAATGGTTAGAATGGGGTGAATGCTCATTAACGGAATTAGGAAAAACAGCCCAAGAATCCTTAGCTTTAGCTATAGATGGATCTGACTATATGGCTATTCTTCGTTGTCATGGTAATTTTGGCTGTAATCAATGGAAATTATATGAATAACTTGACATATTATCTATTAATATGTTAAAATATAATTGAACCGCACTAGGAGTGACTAAGATATTAGCTTTTATTAATAATCCTATAATGGAACAAATCCGGCCGTTTTATCACCGGTCAATAAATAGTAGCGGTAATAAGATATCATATTGGAGTACTCGTTCCATTGGTACGGGTTGCTATAATATACAGTCTCGTCGACCTTTTTATAGGAGTTTTATGTTCGATAGTCGCACTTACACTAACATTGAGTTAGTTAAGTATCCTCATTATACATAGGATATAGTTTATTAATATAAACGTCTGAACTAAAGGAGGATTAAAATGAAAACTGTAGAAATTAAAAATATTCGTGGTAATCTATTAAACAATGTAGAAATTCTCGATGACACACCTAAAAATAAAGAGATTAAAGTAGCTTTGGAAAAGTTAGTTCGATTAGGAGTTAATCTAATAGGAATTAACCTAGAAGGAGTTAATCTAATAGGAATTAACCTAGAAGGAGCTAATCTAATAGAAGCTAACTTGGAAGGAGCTAATCTAACAGATGTTGATCTATATAGAGCTAATCTAGTAGGAACTTATCTAATAAAAGCTAAACTAATAGATGCTTACTTAGAAGGAGCTAATCTTTATGGGGC
>Ga0137363_10000060_pt1 | contig 52168 bp, 48 predicted proteins | sample MadtaG_FD_104800 | JGI IMG/M metagenome (GOLD analysis project Ga0137363, IMG submission 104800) | Vadose zone soil microbial communities from Angelo Coast Range Reserve, California, USA - Mad1_115_16 metaG | ecosystem: Environmental > Terrestrial > Soil > Vadose zone | place: USA: California...
ACGAGATGGTTGAACTTGATGCCGAGCTCATGCTGGCTGGGCGCCACCTCGTGGTGATGCTTTTCCACCTCGACGCCCATATCGGCCATGACGGTCAGCATCTCGGCACGCAGATCGGCTGCGGAATCCAGCGGCGGCACGGGGAAATAGCCGCCCTTTATGCCGGGGCGATGGCCGTGATTGCCCTCCTCGAGCTTCTTGCCCGAGAGATAGGGGCCTTCCTCGGAGCTGAGCGAATAGAAGGCGCCGTTCATCTGTACGTCATAGCGCACGTCGTCGAAGACAAAGAACTCGGCCTCGGGGCCGACATACATGGTATCGGCAATCCCGCTGCTCTTCAGATAGGCTTCGGCGTTCTTGGCGACCGAGCGCGGATCGCGGCTATAGTTCTGGCCCGTCAGCGGCTCCAGCACGTCGCAGAAGACGACGACGGAAGGCTGGGCGGCGAAGGGGTCCATCCGCGCGGTGGCGCAATCGGGCAGCAGGATCATGTCGGATTCGTTAATCGCCTTCCAACCGGCGATCGAGGAGCCGTCGAACATGACGCCTTCGGTGAGCATATCCTCGTCCACCGTGGCGATGTGCTGGGCGATGTGATGCCACTTGCCGCGGGGGTCGGTAAAGCGGAAGTCGACGTATTTGGCTTCGTGCTGCTTGATCAGATCGAAAACTTTCTTCGTGTCGGCCATCTGAGTGGTTCCCTGGGTTCTGTCTCGAATGTTGTTTTTTGAATCGTCGGATTGCGTTAGGCGTCAGATCGCATCTGGTCCACGTTCGCCGGTGCGAATGCGGATGACCTCGTCGATGGTGGTAATGAAGATCTTGCCGTCGCCGATGCGCCCCGTATGGGCCGCGTGCTGGATTGCCTCGACCGCGCGCTCCACCAGCGAATCTTCGAGGATGACCTCGACCTTCACCTTGGGCAGAAAGTCGACGACGTATTCGGCGCCACGATAGAGCTCGGTATGGCCCTTTTGTCGGCCGAAGCCTTTGGCCTCGGTCACCGTGATACCCTTGATCCCCACCTCGTGGAGGGCATCTTTAACTTCGTCGAGCTTGAAGGGCTTGATGATCGCTTCGATTTTTTTCATGACAATGTCCCGGCTCCTGTCCTGTACCTCGTCTCAAGCAAGCGGCGTGCCAAAATAAGAAGGGCCGGCGCATATGATTACACCGGCCCCTTCGATCTCTGGCTGCCTAGTCTTTAGGCAGTGAGCACTTCTTTTAGGCGGCGTTTCGGCGGCCCAGCCATTCGCCGAAGCGTTGCATGGCCAGCCCAATGTTCTCGATGCTGTTTGCGTAGGAGACGCGCAGATAGCCCTCGCCGTAGGATCCGAAGCTGGTGCCGGCGATGGTGGCGATGCCCATATCGTCCAGCAGCTTCAATTCCAGCTGCTTGGCCGGGAGGCCCAGCTTGGAGATGTTAGGGAAGACATAGAAGGCCCCGGCCGGATCGACGCAAGCGACGCCTGGCAGTTTATTCAACTCCGCCACCACGAACTTCCGGCGCTCGTCGAAGGCTTTCATCATCTTGCGGGCCTCGTCCTGAGGACCGTTCAGAGCCGCAACGCCCGCCCATTGGGCCGCGGCGTTGACGCAAGAGTGGCAGTTGATGGCCAGCCGCGTTGCATGTTCAACAAGGCTCGCCGGCCAGACCGCATAGCCCATGCGCCAGCCGGTCATCGCGTAGGTCTTGCTCCAGCCGTCCAGCATGATCACCCGGTCGCGCAATTGGGGAAAGCGAAGCAGGCTGATATGCTTGCGCCCGGCATAGAGCATCTCGCTGTAGATCTCGTCGCTGAGGATGGCGACGTTGGGATGCTCGGCCAGGCCCTCCACCAATTTATTGACCTCGGCCTCCGGATTGGCGCCGCCAGTCGGGTTGGCCGGGCTGTTGACGATGATGAGGCGCGTCTTGGACGTGATCAGCGACAGCAACTCATCGGCGGAGAAGGAAAAGCCGTTGGCCTCGCGCAAGGGCAATGGCACCGCTGTCGCCCCGCTGAACTTGATCGCCGATTCGTAGATGGGAAATCCGGGATTCGGATAGATGATCTCCGCGCCCCGCTCGCCGAACATCAGCATGGCGAAGAACATCGTCACCTTGCCGCCGGGCACCACCACCACATGGCCTGGATCGACCTCGACCCCGTGGCGCTTATGGAGGTTGGCGGCGACGGCTTCGCGAACCTGTGGGATGCCGTTGGCCGGGGTATAGCCATGATGCCCGTCGCGCAGCGCCTTGCAGGCTGCTTCCACGATATGGGCGGGCGTCTGGAAATCGGGCTGGCCTATTCCCAGATTGATGATGTGCTTTCCCTTGGCCTCCAGGGCCTTGGCGCGGGCGAGCACCTCGAAGGCTGACTCGGTGCCCAGGCGGTTCATGCCGCTCGCTAGCTTCAACATGGCGTCTCCGTGTTTCGCGTGGCGGTTGAGGTCGGTTCCCGGTCGATCGTGCCAAACCCGCCGCCCCTGGGAACTCTAAGGGCGCGGCCCGGGAGAAACTATGGATTTGGCGGGCCTCTTACTATTCCCGGAGCGACGCTTGACGCGTGGGGCTGCGACGTTTAAACCCCGGCGCGGTGGCGGGCGTAGCTCAGGTGGTTAGAGCGCCAGATTGTGGATCTGGATGTCGCGGGTTCAACTCCCGTCGCTCGCCCCAAATTTGTTCCGGCAGGCATTTCGGGCGAGGGCGGCCGGTCCCGTTCTCGACAATCCCGCGATATTGCTCCGCCCGAGATTTGGCCCCATTCTGAACCGTCAGCGAAATCGAAAGAGATGGCGGAGGCTCTTGGGTGGAACGCGACGCGGTGCTGTTCGCCAACGAAGCGTTCTACCGTGCCTTTGCCGACCGCGATCTGGCCGCGATGGAGGCGCTCTGGTCGGCGCGCAGCCCGGTTGCCTGCATTCATCCCGGCTGGAATTTGATCGCCGGACGCGATCAGGTGATGGCGAGCTGGCGGGGCATTCTCTCCAATCCCCAGTCGCCCGCGGTCGCCTGCCGTCGGCCGCAGGTCTTCATGCAGGGCGACAGCGCCTTTGTCGTGTGTTTCGAGGAAGTGGACGGCGCCTTTCTGATTGCCACGAACTATTTTCGCCGCGAACCCGGCGGCTGGAAAATGACCCATCATCAGGCCGGCCCGGTGCCGGAGCCCGAGGGAGAGGACGAGGACGAGGCCGTCGACACGCCCATGCACTGAGCCGATTCTTCGGGCGGGGCGCCGAGGATTGCCTCGCCCGTGCGGGCTCGGCATAGTGGTGTGGAATCTCAACATGTTCACAGAGTAGGGCGAAGCGATGTCGGCTTGCGCATCTTTCATGTTACGGGCGGTCGGTCGGCGTGTCGGCGCCTTCGTGCTGATCTCAGTCGTGCTTGTTGCGTCGATCGCGCGGGCCGATTATCAGGCCGGGCTCAACGCCTATGTTGCCGGCGACTATGCCACGGCGTTCAAGGAATGGCAGGCTGCGGCCGATAAGGGCGAGGTGCGCGCCCAGCACGGGATGGGCCTGATTTACGACCTCGGCCTGGGCGTAACGGCGGACCCGGTACAGGCGGCCAAATGGTATGGCCTGGCGGCGGCGCAGAACTTGCCTGATTCACAAAGCAATCTGGCGAAGCTTTATGCCGAAGGTCGCGGTGTCGAGAAGAGCATGGCCAAGGCCGACGAGTTGTGGCTGCAAGCAGCAAAAGCGGGCGATGCGCCGGCTCAGTTCAATCTGGGACTCTCCTATTACAGAGGCGAGGGCGTTCCCAAGAGCTACCCTGACGCGGCTAGCTGGTTCGCCAAGGCGGCCGCGGCAGGCGAGGTAAGCGCACAATACGCCATTGCCGAGATGTATCGGCTGGGCCGCGGTGTGCCCAAGGATCTGACGGCGGCCCGACGCTGGTTCACCAAGGCGGCCAAGGCCGGCAACGCCGCGGCCGCCGACCGTCTGGCAAGTTTGCCCCCCGACACCACGTCCGGCGGCGGGGCCAGCACGGAAAGCGTGATGAATCCGACCCCGCTGGCGCCGTCGACCAAGGCGCCGGTCACGGGCGGCACCCAGGAGACGGGCGGCACCGGCGCCACAATCGGGGCGACCACGAGCCAGACCACCACGACCCAAGCGGCTACCATGGGCGCTGCGAGCAGCCAGACCGCGACGACGGAAACCACCACAGGGACCACCGCGGCTACTGTGCCGACGGTTTCCAGCACCGTTGTTCCGCCCTCGACGGCGCCTTCGACGGGCGCCGGTATCACCGTCGCACCGTTACTGGCGCCGAACAGCACGGCGGCAACGGCAGCGACAACCCAAACTTCCGACGGGAGTGCTACGACCGTGTTGACCCCTGGCGGCCAGTCGGGGCCTGTATCGCCCGGCAGTTCGAGAAACGCCGACCCCGCCTCGCCCGATGCGGTCGTCACGCCCGGCACGGTCGTGCCGTTGGGCGCCGACGCAGCCTTGACCGCCAAAGCGCAAAAACCTGCATCGACACCTGCGCCATTACCGGCGCTGATCGCGCCGGCGCGCTCCACCGGGGCCATAAATCTGGGCTTGCCTCTCGCCGCCGCATCGAGCGGCGTGACGCTGCCGCTGCCGGCGCCCTCGACAACAACGGTCGCCTCGGTGCCTGCGGCGTCCGAGGCTGCTGGAGGGCCCGATGTCTTTCGGATCTGGATCGGCACCTTCAAGACCGACGGCGATGCCCGCACCTATTGGTCGCAACAGGTACAACGTTTCCCCGATCTGCTGAAGCCTCTCCAGCTTGAGGTGCGCCAGGTCGATCTGGGCGCCAGCCAGGGCATTTGGTTCCGCGTGCTGGGTGGGGCATTCGACAACCGTGAGGCGGCCGATCATCTTTGCGGATCCATCAAATCGCGTTCGCCGTTGGATGATTGTCGCGTGGTCCTCAACTGACACCGGTGGACGATATTGCTGGCGGGGCTAACTCTGCTTTGTCGCGCCATGCTCTGTTGACCGTCGACCAGATGCGCAGGGCAGATGCCGCTGCCATATCCAGAGGCATCGCCGGCCGGGTGTTGATGGAGCGGGCCGGGGCGGCGGTCGCGGATGCTGCATTAGCGCGCTGGCCCGCGCGGCCGGCCCTCGTCTTGTGCGGGCCCGGGAATAACGGCGGCGATGGCTTTGTCGCCGCCCGCCGTTTGCAGGATGCGGGCGTGGCGGTTCGGCTGGCCCTGCTTGGCGAGCGCGGTCGGCTCTCGGGCGATGCTGCGGCTGCCGCGAAAGACTGGCGTGGCGCGATTGCCCCCCTTTCGACCGACCTTCTCAATGATACCGACCTTGTCGTCGATGCCGTCTTCGGCGCCGGCCTCGATCGCCCCCTCACGGGTGCAGTGCGCGCCACGGTCGACGCAATCGCGGAGCGCCGGCTCGATTGCCTGGCAGTGGACGTTCCCAGCGGCCTGGCCGGCGACAGCGGCGAGATCCTGGGGGCGGCGGCGCCGGCCAGGGCTACCGTCACTTTCTGCCGGGCGAAGCCGGGGCATTATCTATGGCCGGGCCGTGGATACTGTGGGGCGTTGACGGTCGCCGATATCGGCATTTCCGATGCCATCGTCGAGAATCTCGCGCCCCGACTTTGGCTGAACGGACCTTGGGCCTGGGTCGAGCAATTTCCCTGGCCGCGGCCGGAAGATCACAAGTACCGCCGCGGCCATGTGGCGATTCTGGGCGGCAGCCGCATGACCGGCGCCGGACGCCTGGCCTCGCGGGCGGCGCGGCGCGCCGGCGCCGGCCTGGTGACGCTGCTGGCGGCGGCGGATGTGCTCAGCCTCTATGCCGCCGATCAGCCGGGCTTGCTGACCGCCTCGATCGACGAGTTCGACAAATACCTGGCCGATCCGCGTATTTCGGCCGTACTGCTGGGCCCTGGAAACGGCGTCACGGCGGCGACCCGCCAGCATGTTCTGGCCGCGCTTGCCCACGCCAAGCCCTGTCTGCTCGATGCCGACGCGCTCAGCGTCTTCGCCGAGGCGCCTGGCGATCTCTTTGGCGCCATTCGTGGCGCCGTTCTGCTGACGCCCCATGAGGGCGAGTTCGCCCGGCTGTTCCTCAATCTTGTCGGGAACAAACTTCTCCGCGCACGCGCCGCGGCGAAGACGGCAGGCGCCACCGTCCTGTTGAAGGGCGCCGACACGACCGTCGCGGCACCCGATGGCCAGGTCCTTATCAATGCTAATGCGCCGGCGAGCCTGGCGACGGCCGGCGCCGGGGATGTGCTGGCCGGGATTGCCGTGGCTCTGATGGGCCAGCAAATGGGTGTGTTGGCGGCCGCCGGGGCGGCCGCCTGGCTGCATGGCGAGGCCGCGGCGCGCTTCGGTCCTGGGCTCATCGCCGAGGATCTGGCGGAAATGCTCCCGCTGGTCTTGCGCGATCTCGCGGGCCAGGTTTGGACCTGAACCTACGTCCGGCACGACCGGAGGACCGCTCGGTTTGCGAGAAAATCTTCGCTGCCGTGCAGCGGCTGGCCTATCCGCGCCAGCCCCCGGCGGCCCTCATGCCCGGGGATTTCGAGGCGGAAACGCGCGAGGAAGACCTTTGGGTCGCACAAAGTGGAGCAGACATCCGCGGGTGGGTCGGATTCTATTGTCCGGCGCGTTTCATCCATCATCTCTACGTCGATCCGGATTATTTGAGGCAGGGCGTCGGACGGGCCTTGTTGACCCTGGCTCTCGGCCGCTGCGGGGGCAGCGCCGAACTCAAATGCGATGAGGCCAACCGCCCGGCTCAGGCCTTTTATCTGGCCTCCGGGTGGCGTCCGGTCGGATGGGGCTGGGCGCCTAGCGGACCTTGGATCCGCTTCGGCTTCTGAAGGGCCGCCTTTGCTCGTCCGTAAAAGGCCCTTTTCCCCTTGTGCACCGGCGGTCTGTGCTATACATCGCCGGCTGCGCCGGGGCTCCTCCATGGGCGGCTTCCCGATGGGCAGCACTCCGGATGGGCGGGCGTGGCGGAACTGGTAGACGCGCCAGATTTAGGTTCTGGTGACGCAAGTCGTGGGGGTTCGAGTCCCTCCGCCCGCACCAGGTTCCGCGGCAATTGTAGCTGGCACGAGCGGGGCAATTCCCGGCGTGGCGAAAGATTCCTCGACGGATGAGCATTCGATGCAAGTAACAGAGACAAACGCCGACGGGCTGACGCGCGAATTCAAGGTCGTCATCCCCGCCAAGACGTTTCAAGAGCGGATCGAAACCCGCTTGCGCGACCGGCAGCGCAGCATGCGCCTGCCCGGCTTCCGTCCCGGCAAGGTGCCCATGGCGCTGGTCGACAAGCATTGGCGTCAGACGGTGATGGGCGAGGAGCTGGAGCGCACCATCGGCGACAGCTCGGCCCAGATCGTCACCGACCGGGGCTTGCGTCCGGCCGGTCAGCCCAAGATCGAGATCACGACGTTCAAGGACGGCTCGGACCTGGAATACAAGATGGCGATCGAGCTGATGCCGGAGATCGAGCCGATCGATTTCACCAAGCTAGAATTGACGCGCACGGTCGTCGATGTGCCGGAGTCCGAAATCGACCAGGCCCTGACGCGACTGGCCAACGAACAATCGAAGAGCGAGCCGGTGAGCGAAGCCCGGCCGGCGGCCAGGGATGACGTGCTGGTCATTGACTTCCTGGGCCGCGTCGACGGCAAGGAATTCTCCGGCGGCAAGGCCGAGGGCCATCATGTGCGCCTCGGCGCCGGCCAATTGATTCCCGGGTTCGAGGATCAGTTGATCGGCGCCCAGGTCGGCGACAAGCGCGAGGTCAAGGTCACGTTCCCGGCGGAATATCCGCGGGCCGAATTGGCTGGGAAGGATGCGGTCTTCGACGTCGAGGTCAAGGAATTGCAAAAGCTGATTCCCGCAGCTATCGACGACGAATTGGCCAAGGGTGTGGGCCTGGAGAATCTGGACGCGCTGCGTCAGAAAGTCCGCGAGCAGTTGCAAGCCGAATACGCCATTGCCAGTCGGGCGCGCATCAAGCGCCAGCTGCTGGACAAGCTGAGCGAGGGGCACGATTTCACTTTGCCCCCCAGCATGATCGACGCCGAATTCGATCAAATCTGGGGCCAGATCGAAGCCGACCGCAAGGCGGGCAAAGTCGATCCCGAAGACAAGGACAAGTCCGACGACCAATTGCGCCAGGAGTATCGCACCATCGCCGCCCGCCGCGTGAAGCTGGGCCTGCTGCTCTCCGAAGTGGGGCGGCGGGGCAATGTCGAGGTGAAGCAGGACGAAATCGGCCGCGCGGCGATGAACGAGGCGCGGCGGTATCCGGGCCAGGAGCGCAAGGTGTTCGAATTCTACCAGAACAACGCCCAGGCCCTGGCGCAGTTGCGCGCGCCTCTTTACGAAGACAAGGTCGTTGACTACATCGTAGATGCGGCCAAGGTGACGGAGCGCAAAGTCAGCCCCGAGCAGTTTGCCGAGGAACTGAAGAACGAAAACGTTGCCTGAGGCGCTGGGCCGAGGGTATCGAGTGCAAGGGTACGCGACATGAAAGATCGGGATCCGATCGAGATCTACGACAATCTGCTAGTACCCATGGTGGTCGAGCAGACCAACCGCGGCGAGCGGGCCTTCGACATCTATTCGCGCCTGCTGAAGGAGCGGATCATTTTTCTGGTCGGCCCGGTCAACGACAACCTGGCCAGCCTCGTTTGCGCCCAATTGTTGTTCCTGGAATCGGAGAACCCCGACAAGGACGTGGCGATCTACGTCAACACGCCGGGCGGACATGTCCATTCGGGCCTAGCCATGTACGACACGATGCAATATGTCCGGCCGCAGATTTCGACGGTCTGCATCGGGATGGCGGCCTCCATGGGTTCGCTGATCCTGGCGGCCGGGGCGGCGGGCAAGCGCTTCGCGCTGCCAAATTCCAACATCATGGTCCATCAGCCCTCGGGCGGTTTCCAGGGCCAGGCCTCCGACATCGAGATCCACGCCCGCGAGGTCTTGAAGACCCGCACCCGCCTGAACGAGATCTATGCCCGCCATACCGGGCAGGATCTGAAGGCGATCGAGGAAGCCATGGATCGCGACCGTTTCATGGACTCCGACCAGGCCAAGGCTTTCGGATTGATCGATGAAGTCGTGGCCAAAAGGCCGGCCAGGGAGACCGCGGCGCCGGCCAAATAGGGCCTGCCGACGACGTTAACCTTGGGGTTTGGTCCCCCAGGGTCCACCAACTGGCCCCTATCCGCGTCAGATTTAAGTTGTACGGGATTTGACCCGTGCCCTAACATGACCGCGACTCGGGTCGGCAAATCGACGGATTTCCTATGAACAAGTCCACCGGCGGCGATTCAAAGAACACGCTCTACTGTTCCTTCTGCGGCAAGAGCCAGCATGAGGTGCGCAAGCTCATCGCGGGTCCGACCGTGTTCATCTGCGATGAATGCGTTGAACTCTGCATGGATATCATCCGCGAGGAGCACAAGACGACCCTGGTCAAGTCGCGCGACGGCGTGCCGACGCCGGCCGACATCTGCAAGGTCCTGGACGATTACGTCATCGGCCAGAGCCACGCCAAGCGGGTGCTGTCGGTGGCGGTCCATAACCACTACAAGCGTCTGGCCCATGGCGCCAAGGCCAACGACGTCGAACTCTCGAAATCCAACATCCTTCTGGTCGGCCCCACCGGTTGCGGCAAGACGCTGCTCGCCCAGACGCTGGCGCGCATCATCGATGTGCCCTTCACCATGGCCGATGCGACGACCCTGACCGAGGCAGGCTATGTCGGCGAGGATGTGGAGAATATCATCCTGAAGCTGCTGCAGGCCGCCGACTACAACGTTGAACGGGCCCAGCGCGGCATCGTCTATATCGACGAGGTCGACAAGATCAGCCGCAAGTCCGACAACCCCTCCATCACCCGCGATGTGTCGGGCGAGGGCGTGCAGCAGGCCCTGCTGAAGATCATGGAAGGCACCGTGGCGTCCGTGCCCCCGCAGGGCGGTCGCAAGCATCCCCAGCAGGAATTCCTGCAGGTCGATACCACCAACATCCTGTTCATCTGCGGCGGCGCCTTTTCCGGCCTGGAGCGGATCATCGCCCAGCGCGGCAAGAAGGGCTCGGCCATCGGCTTCCATGCCGATGTGCGCGGTCCCGACGACCGGCGCACCGGCGAGGTCTTGAAGGAAGTCGAGCCGGAGGATCTGCTGAAGTTCGGGCTGATTCCGGAATTCGTCGGCCGCCTGCCGGTGGTCGCGACACTGGAAGACCTGGACGAAAAGGCGCTGGTCGACATCCTGACCAAGCCGAAGAACGCCTTGGTCAAGCAGTACCAGCGGCTCTTCGAGATGGAAGACGTTCGCCTCGATTTCACCGAGGATTCCCTGCGCGGCATCGCCCAGCGGGCCATCCTGCGCAAGACCGGGGCGCGTGGTCTGCGGTCCATCATGGAGAGCATTCTGCTGGAGCCCATGTTCGAACTGCCCGGCCTGGAAGCGGTCGAGCGCATGGTCATCAGCAAGGAAGTCGTCGAGGGCACCGCCCGGCCGCTCTATATCTATTCCGATCGGCGCGAGGATGTCGGCGCCGGTGCCTGACCGGGCGCCAATGTCCGCCCACTTGACGAAGCTATCGCCGTCGCCATTTAAGCTATGTCGCAATGTGCCGGCTTGGCCGGGCGCGGCTGCGGGGTCCGAAGGTCCCGTGCATAATATAAAATTGAGGACTCCATGAACGAGAACGAACTTCAGCGTACATCGCTCTACCCGGTTCTGCCGCTGCGCGACATCGTCGTTTTCCCTCATATGATCGTGCCGTTGTTCGTCGGCCGCGAGAAGTCGGTTCGCGCCCTCGAAGACGTGATGAAGGACGACAAGCAGGTTCTGCTGGCGACCCAGAAGAACGCGGCCCAGGACGACCCGCAGACCGAGGACATCTATACCGTCGGCACCGTCGGAACGGTGCTGCAACTGCTGAAGCTGCCCGACGGCACGGTCAAGGTGCTGATCGAGGGTGGCCAGCGCGCCAAGATCGTAAAGTTTGCCGAGAACGAAGCCTTCTTCCAGGGCTTTGTCGAGACCATCGTCGACCGCGATCATGAGGGCAAAGACGTCGAGGCGCTGGCCCGCTCCGTCGTTGCCCAGTTCGAGCAGTACATCAAGCTCAACAAGAAAATTCCGCCGGAGGTGCTGGTCTCGGTCAATCAGATCGAGGACCCGAGCAAGCTTGCCGACACGGTTGCCTCCCACCTTGGACTCAAGATCGCCGAGAAGCAGGAGTTGCTGGAGACCGACAGCGTCGTCAAGCGGCTCGAGCGCGTCTTCGCCTTCATGGAGGGCGAGATCGGCGTGCTGCAGGTGGAAAAGCGCATCCGCAGCCGGGTCAAGCGCCAGATGGAGAAGACCCAGCGCGAGTATTATCTGAACGAGCAGTTGAAGGCGATCCAGAAGGAACTCGGCGACGGCGACGATGCCAAGGACGAGTTGGCCGAGCTCGAACAGCGCATCCGCAAGACCAAGTTCACCAAGGAAGCGCGCGAGAAGGCGCTCGGTGAATTGAAGAAGCTGCGCTCCATGAGCCCGATGTCGGCCGAGGCGACGGTGGTGCGCAACTACCTCGATTGGCTGCTGGGCATTCCCTGGAACAAGCCGACCAAGGTCAAGCACGACATCAAGGCGGCCCAGAAGGTGCTGAACGACGACCACTATGGTCTCGAGAAGGTGAAGGAGCGCATTCTCGAATACCTTGCCGTGCAGCAGCGCATGAAGAAGGTGAAGGGGCCGATCCTTTGCCTGGTCGGCGCCCCCGGCGTGGGCAAGACCTCGCTGGGCAAGTCGATCGCGCGGGCCACGGGTCGGAATTTTGTTCGCATGTCGCTGGGCGGTGTGCGAGACGAGGCTGAGGTCCGCGGCCATCGGCGCACCTACATCGGCTCCATGCCCGGCAAGGTCATCCAGGGCATGAAGAAGGCCAAGGCGTCGAATCCGCTGTTCCTGCTGGACGAGATCGACAAGCTGGGCGCCGATTGGCGGGGCGATCCCTCCTCGGCGTTGCTTGAGGTCTTGGATCCGGAGCAGAACTCGACGTTCAACGACCATTATCTCGAGGTCGACTACGATCTCTCCGACGTGCTGTTCGTGACCACGGCCAATACGCTGCGCATGCCGCAGCCGTTGCTCGATCGCATGGAATTGATCCGCATCCCCGGCTACACCGAGGATGAAAAGATCGCCATCGCCAAGCGCCATCTGCTGCCCAAGCTGTTCAAGGATCACGGGCTGAAGCAGGGCGAATGGCGCGTGACGGACGAGGCCTTGCGCGATCTGGTTCGTTACTACACCCGTGAGGCCGGCGTGCGGAACCTGGAGCGCGAGCTCGCCAATCTGGCGCGCAAGGCGATCAAGGACATCCTGATGAAGGGCCTCCAGCGGGTCACCATCTCGCCCCGCAACCTGGAGAAATACGCCGGTGTGCGCCGTTATCGTTATGGCGAGGCGGAGCAGAAGGATCTGGTGGGCGTCACCACGGGGCTCGCCTGGACCGAAGTCGGCGGCGAGATCCTGTCGATCGAGGCGGTGACGCTGCCGGGCAAGGGCAAGGTCATCATCACCGGCAAACTGGGCGAGGTGATGCGCGAATCGGTTCAGGCCGCGGAGAGTTACGTCAAATCGCGGGCAACCGAGTTCGGCATCAAGCCAACCCTGTTCGAGCGCAAGGATATCCACGTCCATGTGCCGGAGGGCGCAACGCCGAAGGATGGTCCTTCGGCCGGTGTCGGCATGTTGACCTCTATCGTCTCGGTCCTGACCGGCGTTCCGGTTCGCCGCGACGTGGCAATGACCGGCGAAATGACGTTGCGCGGGCGTGTATTGCCCATCGGCGGACTCAAGGAAAAGCTGCTGGCCGCCTTGCGCGCCGGGGTTACCACCGTCTTGATTCCGCAGGAGAACGAGAAGGACCTGGCCGAAATTCCCGACAATGTTAAGAAGGGACTGAAGCTGATCCCGGTAGCCACGGCTGACGATGTATTAAGAGAGGCCTTGTCACGACCGCTAACGCCGATCGAATGGATCGAGCCGGGCGATGCGCCGGCGCCGTTGCCGGTGCCCCCGCTCGAGGGCCTCGTCACGCACTGATAGCCTGTTGGGTGGCGCCCTTGACGGGCGCCACCAGCATGGGGATAACCCGTCGCGTTCGGCAATTGACGGGGGCGAAAGGCGCGGCCTACACTTTGCGGGCATCGGCTGGAAATTTGTGTTGATTAGCTTTTCCCATCTCCATTCGCGAAGGGGGTATCAAAGTGAATAAGAACGATTTGATTGCTGTCGTCGCGGCGAAAGCCGGGCTGTCTAAGACTGATGCGGCAAAGGCAGTTGATGCCGTGTTCGAAGGCATCGAGGACGCGCTGAAGAAAGCCGGGGAGTTTCGCAACGTCGGCTTCGGCACCTTCCATGTCGTGAAGCGCAATGCATCGATCGGACGCAACCCGCGGACCGGCGAGCAGATCAAGATTCCTGCCTCGAAGCAGGTGAAGTTCAAGGCGGGCGCGGGCCTCAAGGCCTCGGTGAATTGATAGCCGACGCCTCAGCGCCGATGCGAAATTCACCGGCCGCCTCCATTGAGGCGGCCGGTCGCATTTTGAGCGTCGGCTTAGGACGTGAATTAGCCGCTACGTTGTTGAATCAGAGCAATATCCGATCAGTTTGATTCAAACCGATCGGATATTGCTCTAGGATGGACCGGCGAGGCGGGACGGGCGATTAGCTCAGCGGTAGAGCATCTCGTTTACACCGAGAGGGTCGGCGGTTCGAAACCGTCATCGCCCACCACTGCCCCTCATGACATCAACCGGCCCGTCTTTGCTTGACAGGGTCCGGTCGCCAGATTAGATGAACCCGCCCTTGTGGGGCGCCCTGCGGGGGCGTAGCTCAGTTGGTTAGAGCGCCGGCCTGTCACGCCGGAGGCCGCGGGTTCAAGTCCCGTCGCTCCCGCCATTTTCCGATACGCGATTCGACCTGGAGCAAAGCGATTTTCGACTCGTGAATCGGCTCGTTTTGTCCTTTTTTTGAGACCCCTGCCGCCCTATAGTGTCGGCGCTTTTGGAGCGCCGGCGGCCGCGCCGATGGGGTCCGCTCGCGCACGGGATGCCTGTCGATGAATGTGATGCTGCGCGAATACCTGCCGATCATGATCTTTCTCGTCATCGCTGCCGCCATCGCCGGGGCGATGGTGGTCGGATCCTTCCTCGTCGCCCGCCAGAAGCCGGACCCGGAAAAGCTGTCGCCCTATGAGTGCGGGTTCGAGGCTTTCGACGACGCCCGGCGGCGGTTCGACATCCGCTTCTATCTCGTCTCGATCCTGTTCATCATCTTCGATCTCGAGGTCGCCTTTCTGTTTCCCTGGGCGATCTCGCTGGGGCGCATCGGAGCGTTCGGCTTCTGGTCGATGGTCGTCTTCCTTGGCGTGCTGACCGTCGGCTTCATCTATGAATGGAAGAAAGGGGCGCTGGAATGGGAGTAAGCGGCGCATTGCCCGCCGGCCCCGCCCAGGACGCGGTGTTGAAGGCGGTGACTGACGAATTGTCGGACAAGGGATTCGTCGTGGCTCAGGTCGACAAGGTGGTCAATTGGGCCCGCACGGGCTCGCTCTGGCCGATGACCTTCGGGCTGGCCTGCTGTGCCGTCGAAATGATGCATGCCTATATGGCGCGCTACGATCTGGATCGCTTCGGCGTCGTCCCGCGTGGCAGCCCGCGGCAATCCGACGTCATGATCGTCGCCGGCACGCTCACCAACAAGATGGCGCCCGCCCTGCGCAAGGTCTACGACCAGATGGCGGAGCCGCGCTGGGTCATTTCAATGGGTTCCTGTGCCAATGGTGGCGGGTACTACCACTATTCCTATTCGGTGGTCCGCGGTTGCGATCGAATCGTGCCGGTGGACGTCTACGTGCCGGGCTGCCCGCCCACGGCGGAAGCCCTGGTTTACGGCATACTGCAGCTGCAAAAGAAGATTCGCCGAACCAGCACCATTGCCCGCTAACGACGCAATCGACGACGAGAGTATCTTAATGAATCAGGCGCTGAAAGAACTCGGCGACTACATCATCGGCGAGATTGCTTCGCATGTGACGAAGAGCGAATTCGTCGTCGGCGAGCTCATTCTCTGGACGACTCCGGCGTCGGTGACCCAGCTTCTGACCTTTCTGCGCGACAATCCACGCTGCCTCTTCAACATGTTGGTGGATGTCTGTGGCGTCGACTACCCCGAGCGCGAGCAACGTTTCGAGGTCGTCTATAATCTTCTCAGCCTGCCGCACAACCTGCGCATCCGGGTCAAGCTTGCCACCGACGAGGCGACGCCGGTGCCATCGGTCGCGACCGTCTATCGCACCGCCGGATGGTTCGAGCGCGAGGCCTGGGACCTTTACGGCATCTTCTTCTCCGACCATGACGATCTGCGCCGATTGTTGACCGACTACGGTTTCGAGGGCCATCCGATGCGCAAGGATTTCCCTCTCACCGGCTATGTCGAGGTTCGCTACGACGAGGAGCAGAAGCGCGTCGTCTATGAGACCGTCAAACTCACCCAGGAATTCCGTAGCTTCGATTTTCTCAGCCCCTGGGAAGGCATGCTGCATCTGCCGGGAGACGAGAAGGCGGAGAAGAAAGCCTGATGGCCGAAACCCAGATCAAGCCACTGACCATAAACTTCGGGCCGCAACATCCCGCCGCCCACGGCGTTCTGCGCCTGGTCATGGAGATGGATGGTGAGGTGATCGAGCGTCTCGATCCCCATATCGGCCTGCTTCATCGCGGTACGGAGAAACTGATCGAACACAAGACCTATATGCAGGCGATCCCCTATTTCGATCGCCTCGACTACGTCTCGCCGATGTGCCAGGAGCACGCCTTCGTGCTCGCCGTGGAAAAACTGCTGGGCCTCGAGGTGCCGCTGCGCGGCCAATACATCCGCGTCATGTTCGACGAGATCACGCGCATCCTGAACCACCTCCTGATGGTTCCCGCGTATGCCTCCGACATCGGTGCGCTGACGCCATTCCTCTGGTGCTTCGAGGAGCGCGAACTGCTGATGGAATTCTACGAGCGGGTGAGCGGGGCCAGGCTTCATGCCGCATATTATCGCCCGGGCGGCGTGCACCAGGATTTGCCGGCAGGCCTGCTCGACGATATCCTGGCCTGGACGGAGCGGTTTCCCAAGGTGCTGGACGATATCGAGAATCTTCTGACCAACAATCGCATCTTCAAGCAGCGCCTGGTCGATATCGGCGCAGCCTCCGCAGCCGAAGCGCTCGAATGGGGATTTACCGGGCCGATGCTGCGCGCCTCGGGCTTGGCTTGGGATCTTCGCAAGGCCCAACCCTACATGGTCTATGACCGGATGAATTTCGACATACCGGTGGGCAAAAACGGCGACTGCTATGACCGCTACATGGTCCGCATGGAGGAAATGCGCCAGAGCCTGCGTATCATTAGGCAATGCATCGCCGAAATCCCCGATGGCCCTCATTGCTCGACCGATCGCAAGGTTACGCCGCCGCCGCGCGCCGAGATGAAGCGCTCCATGGAAGCGCTCATCCATCATTTCAAGCTCTACACCGAGGGATTCCACGTCCCGCGGGGCGAAACATATACCGCTATCGAGGCACCCAAGGGCGAGTTCGGGGTCTATCTCGTCTCTGACGGCACCAACAAGCCATATCGCTGCAAGATACGCGCACCGGCCTTTGCCCATCTCCAGGCCATGGATTACCTCAGCCGTGGCCATATGCTGGCGGACTCGGTCGCCATTCTGGGTTCCATGGATATCGTTTTCGGCGAGATCGACCGATGAGCGAGATTTTTGCCTTCACGCCCGAGAACAAGGCGCTGGCCGAGAAGATGATCGCCAAATATCCGGCAGGCCGGCAGGCGAGCGCAGTTGTGCCGCTGCTCGATCTGGCCCAGCGCCAGGTCGGCGGATGGCTGCCGCGCGCTGCCATGGACTACGTGGCGGCTGTCCTCGATATGGCGCCGATCCGCGTCTATGAGGTGGCCACGTTCTATTCCATGTTCAATCTGAAGCCGGTGGGCAAATACCTGCTGCAGGTCTGCCGCACCACGCCTTGCTGGCTGCGCGGCGCCGATCAGTTGACCGAGACCTGCCAGCGCAACCTGGGCATCGGCCTCAAGGAAACCACCCCCGACGGCAAGTTCACGCTGGTGGAGGTGGAATGCCTCGGTACCTGTGTCAATGCGCCGGTGGTCCAGATTAACGACGATTTTTATGAGGACCTCGATCCGGCCAAGATGGAAAAGCTGCTGGATGCGCTGGCCAAGGGCAAGCCGGTGACGCCGGGTTCCCAAAGCGGCCGCCAGGGCTCCGCGCCCGATGGCGGGCCCACCACGCTGCTCGGGACGAAATAGGCGGTTAGGACATGTTGCAGGACATCGATCGCATCTTCCGCAATCTCTATGGCACAAAGGACTGGCGCCTGGCCGGCGCGCGCGCGCGCGGGCTATGGGACAATACCAAGGGCCTGATCGAGCGCGGTCGCGATGCCATTATCGATGAGATCAAGAAATCCGATCTGCGTGGGCGCGGCGGAGCGGGGTTCCCCACTGGCCTCAAATGGTCCTTCATGCCCAAGCAGCCGGACCCGGCGCGGCCCTCCTTCCTTGTGGTCAATGCCGATGAGTCCGAGCCCGGAACCTGCAAGGATCGCGAGATCCTGCGCTTCGATCCCCATATGTTGCTGGAAGGCTGTCTGGTCGCCGGTTTCGCCATGGGCTGCAAGGCAACATACATTTACATCCGCGGCGAGTTCTATAACGAGGCGCGCAATCTGCAGGCTGCCATCGAGGAAGCCTACGAGGCGGGTCTCATCGGCCCAAATGCCTGTGGATCGGGTTACGACCACGACATCTATCTCCATCGCGGCGCCGGCGCCTATATCTGCGGGGAAGAAACCGCCCTGCTGGAGAGTCTGGAGGGCAAGAAAGGGCAGCCGCGCCTGAAGCCGCCATTCCCGGCGGCGGTCGGTCTCTATGGCTGCCCCACCACGGTCAACAATGTAGAATCCATCGCCGTCACCCCCACGATTCTGCGCCGTGGGGCGGCCTGGTGGAGCGCCATCGGCCGGCCGAAGAACACGGGCACCAAGATCTTCTGCATCTCCGGCCATGTGAACAAGCCCTGCAATGTCGAGGAGGAGATGGGCGTCCCGCTGAAGGAGCTCATCGAGCGCCATGCCGGCGGGGTCCGCGGCGGCTGGGACAATCTTCTGGCGGTCATCCCCGGCGGTGCTTCCGTTCCGGTGCTGCCGAAGTCGATCTGCGATACAGTGCTGATGGATTTCGATTCCCTGCGCGAGGTGAAGTCGGGACTGGGCACCGCGGCGGTCATCGTCATGGACAAGTCCACCGACCTGATCGAGGCAATCAGCCGGCTCTCCCATTTCTACATGCATGAGAGTTGCGGCCAATGCACGCCCTGCCGCGAGGGCACGGGCTGGATGTATCGCGTCATGCAGCGTCTGGTGCGGGGCGAGGCGCGGGTCGAGGAAATCGATCTGCTCGAGCAGGTCACCCGTCAGGTCGAGGGCCATACCATCTGCGCGCTGGGCGATGCGGCAGCCTGGCCGATCCAGGGCCTGATCCGCCATTTTCGGCCGGAGATCGAGCGGCGGATCGCGACGCGCGCCGCCAAGCTGGCGGCGGAGTAGGAGAGGGCGATGCCGAAGCTGACTGTCAACGGCCAGGCGATCGAGGTACCGGCGGGCACCACCGTGCTTCAGGCCTGCGAGATGGCCGGCGCCGAGATTCCCCGATTTTGCTATCACGAGCGCCTTTCGGTCGCCGGCAATTGCCGCATGTGCCTGGTCGAACAGGAGAAATCACCGAAACCCATCGCCTCCTGCGCCATGCCGGCCGCCGATGGCATGGTCATCCATACCGACACGCCCATGGTGAAAAAGGCGCGCCAGGGCGTGATGGAATTCCTGCTGGCCAACCATCCGTTGGATTGTCCGATCTGCGATCAGGGCGGCGAATGCGACCTGCAGGATCAGGCCATGGGTTATGGCTTCGATCGCGGCCGTTTTGCCGAGGCCAAGCGGGCGGTCAAGGACAAGAACTTCGGCCCGCTGGTCAAGACCGTGATGACCCGCTGCATCCACTGCACGCGCTGCGTGCGCTTCGCCACGGAAGTAGCGGGGGTGGAGGAGTTGGGCGCCTTGGGCCGGGGCGAACATCTGGAAATCGGAACATATGTGGAAAAGGCCCTGCATTCGGAACTTTCCGCCAATATCATCGACCTCTGCCCCGTCGGTGCCCTGACCTCCAAGCCCTATGCCTTCGTGGCCCGGCCTTGGGAGCTGGACAAAACGGAATCCGTCGACGTGCTGGATGCAGTGGGCAGCAATATCCGTATCGATTCCCGTGGCCGAGAAGTCTTACGCGTATTGCCGCGCCTGAACGAGGCGGTGAACGAGGAATGGATTTCGGACAAAACGCGCTTTGCCTGCGACGGGCTAATCCGCCAACGCCTCGACCGGCCCTATGTCCGGCGCGAAGGCAAACTGAAGCCCACGACCTGGCCCGAGGCCTTCACCGCCATCGCTGAACGCCTGAAGGGCATGCCCGGCACCAAGATCGCCGCCATTGCCGGCGACATGGCGGATGCGGAAGCAATGCTGGCGCTGAAGGATTTGATGGCCAGTCTGGGCTCGCCCCATCTCGATTGCCGCCAAGATGGCGCTGCCCTCGATCCCGGCTCTCCGGCCGGATATCTCTTCAACACCACGATCGCCGGCATCGATCAATCGGACCTCTGTCTGATCGTGGGCAGCAACCCGCGCTGGGAAGCGCCCATCATCAACGCGCGAATCTTGAAGCGGGTGAATCATGGCCGCTACACCGTGGCCGTTATCGGCCCGCGGGTCGACCTGACCTATAAATACGAATACCTCGGCGCCGGGCCCGACACGCTGAAGGAATTGGCCGAGGGGCGTCATCCCTTCGTAGAAGCGCTGAAGAAGGCAGAGCGCCCAATGCTGATCCTTGGGCAGGGGGCGCTCGCGCGCAGCGACGGCGCGGCCGTCCTGGCGCTGGCGCGAAAACTGGCCGAGACCTGCGGCCTGGTCAAAGACGGCTGGAACGGGTTCAACGTTCTCCATACCGCGGCGGCGCGGGTCGGCGGCATGGAATTGGGATTCGTTCCCGGCCAAGGCGGTCGCGATGTCGGCGGCATCTTGAAAGGGGCTACAAAGGGCGAGATCGACGTTGTCTATCTGTTGGGCGCCGACGAGATCGACATGGCCCATTTCGGCAGGGCCTTTGTCATCTATCAGGGCCATCATGGTGATGCCGGCGCCCATCGAGCTGATGTCATTCTGCCGGGTGCCGCCTATACCGAGAAGGAGGCGACGTATTTGAACACCGAGGGCCGGGCACAGCTCGCCCGGCTGGCCGTCTTCCCGCCGGGCGAGGCGAAGGAGGATTGGACGATCCTGCGGGCACTCTCGGCGATACTGGGCAAGCCGCTCCCCTATGACGATCTGCGCCAACTTCGCCGGCGGCTGTATCAGGTGGCGCCGCGCTTCCAGCGTCTCGACGCGATCGAGCCTGCGAGCTGGGGCAGTTTCGGGCGCGAGGGCGCAACCACAGCGGAGCCCTTCATCTCGCCCATCGACAATTTCTATATGACCGACCCGATCAGCCGCGCGTCGGAGACCATGGCCAAATGCGTCGAAACCTTCGGCATCGCCGATGGAGAGGCGACCGGCACCCATGGGTAATTTGCTGCACGGCTATGTCATGCCCACGGCCATCATCGTTGCCGAAGTGATTGCCATTGTGGTGCCGCTGCTGATTGCGGTGGCCTATCTGACCTATGCTGAACGCAAGGTGCTGGCGGCCATGCAGCTGCGCCGCGGCCCCAATGTGGTCGGCGCCTTCGGCCTGCTGCAGCCCTTTGCCGACGGCATCAAACTGTTATTCAAGGAAACGGTCATCCCGAGCGGGGCCAATCGCGTCGTTTTCGTCGCCGCGCCGATGATCACCTTCACCCTCAGCCTGGTGGCATGGGCCGTCATCCCGTTCGGCAAGGGCATCGTCCTGGCGAACATCAACGTGGGCATCCTTTATCTTTTCGCCATCTCTTCGCTCGGCGTCTACGGCGTCGTCATGGCCGGTTGGGCGAGCAATTCCAAATATCCATTCCTGGGCGCGATGCGCTCGGCCGCCCAGATGGTCTCCTACGAGGTTTCCATTGGCTTCGTCATGATCACGGTGCTTCTCTGCGTCGGTTCGCTCAATTTGTCCGACATCGTCTTGGCCCAGCGCCACGTCTGGTTCGCCGTGCCGCTGCTGCCGATGTTCGTTGTCTTCTTCGTCTCCGCGCTGGCGGAAACCAATCGGGCACCCTTCGATCTGGTGGAATCGGAATCGGAACTGGTCGCCGGATATTTTTCCGAATATTCGTCCATGACCTTCGCGCTGTTCTTCCTGGGCGAATACGCGAACATGATTCTGATGAGCGCGACTACCTCGATCCTGTTTTTGGGGGGGTGGCTGCCGCCGATCGATATCGCGCCCTTCAACTGGATCCCGGGACCGGTCTGGTTCGCAGCCAAGGTCGCCCTGGTTCTGTTCTTCTTCCTTTGGGTCCGGGCCACCTTCCCCCGCTATCGCTACGATCAGTTGATGCGGCTGGGCTGGAAAGTATTTCTGCCCCTGTCGCTACTCTGGGTCGTGGTCACCGCAGGCGCCCTGATGGCCTTCGGATGGTTGCCGTGATGGGCTCGCAGAGGGTAAAGCCATGACCATGTTCGCGCGCGCCACCAAGAGCCTGCTACTGGCCGAGCTGCTGTCCGGCTTGGCGCTGACCTTCCGCTACCTGTTCCACCAACGGGTGACGATCAACTACCCCTATGAGAAGGGGCCGCTGAGCCCACGCTTCCGCGGCGAGCATGTGTTGCGTCGTTACCCCAATGGCGAAGAACGCTGCATCGCCTGCAAGCTCTGCGAAGCGATCTGCCCGGCCCAGGCGATCACCATCGAGGCCGAACCCCGCGCCGACGGCAGCCGCCGCACGACGCGCTACGATATAGATATGACGAAATGCATCTATTGCGGGCTATGCCAGGAGGCCTGCCCAGTGGACGCCATCGTTGAGGGACCCAATTTCGAGTTCGCCACCGAGACCCATGAAGAGCTTCTCTATAACAAGGAGAAGCTGCTCTCGAACGGCGACCGCTGGGAATCGGTGATCGCCGCCAATATGGCGGCCGATGCGCCCTACCGATGAGAGCGTCATGATCATCCAGGCCCTTGCCTTCTATTTGTTCGCCGGGATCGCGGTGGCTTCCGGCGTCATGGTCATCTCGGCGCGCAATCCGGTGCATTCGGTATTGTTCCTGATCCTGGCGTTTTTCAACGCCGCGGGCCTCTTCGTCCTCATGGGGGCGGAGTTCCTGGCCATGATCCTCGTCGTCGTCTATGTCGGCGCGGTGGCGGTGCTGTTCCTCTTCGTCGTCATGATGCTGGACATCAATTTCACTGAGTTGCGCAAGGGCGCTCTGGCCTATCTGCCCATCGGGCTTCTCGTCGGGCTTATCCTTTTTGCGGAGCTCACCCTGGTGTTTGGGGCCTGGGTCGTCTCGCCGTTCGCCTCGGCCGCGGCCCTGGCGCCGACGCCCGCGGCCTCCCAGATCAGCAATACACATGCCCTGGGCATGGTGATTTACACCAATTACGTGTATCTATTCCAGATCGCAGGCCTCGTTCTGCTGGTCGCCATGGTCGGCGCCATCGTTCTGACTCTGCGCCATCGCGTGGGCGTGCGCCGCCAATCCATCGGTCGCCAGATCGAGCGCCGGCGGGGCGATTCCGTCGAGATCAAGAACGTGCCGACGGGGAGCGGCGTCAGCTCATGACCATCGGCCTTGCTCATTATCTGACCGTCGCCGCGATCCTGTTCACCCTGGGCATCTTCGGCATCTTTCTGAACCGCAAGAATGTCATCGTCATTCTGATGTCGGTCGAGCTGATGCTGCTGGCGGTCAATATCAATCTGGTGGCCTTCTCCACCCAACTCGGCGATCTCGTGGGCCAGGTCTTTGCCTTGTTCGTGCTGACCGTCGCTGCCGCGGAAGCGGCGATCGGGCTTGCCATCATCGTCGTCTATTTCCGCAACCGCGGCTCCATCGCCGTCGAAGACATCAACATGATGAAGGGTTAGCCGGCGATGGATGTCGCGATCGTCTTTCTGCCGCTTCTCGCCGCGGCGATCGCCGGCCTGTTCGGGCGGTTCGTCGGCGACAAGGGCGCCCAAGGCGTGACTTGCCTTGCCATGCTTGCCTCGCTCGCCTTGTCGGTTGCGGTCTTCGTCGACGTGTCGCTACACGGCCATACGCGCACCACAGAGCTTTTCACCTGGTTTCAGACCGGCAGCTTCGAGGCTCACTGGGCGCTACGCTTCGACCAATTGACTGCCGTCATGCTGATTGTCGTCACCGGCGTCTCGGCCATGGTGCATGTCTATTCGATCGGCTACATGCACGGCGATCCTTCGATTCCGCGGTTCATGTCCTATCTCAGCCTGTTCACCTTTTGCATGCTGATGCTGATCACGGCGAACAACTTCATGCAGTTGTTCTTCGGCTGGGAAGGGGTCGGGCTCTGCTCATATCTTCTCATCGGCTTCTGGTACGACCGGCCTTCGGCGAATGCGGCGGCGATCAAGGCCTTCATCGTCAACCGGATCGGCGATTTCGGCTTCTTACTGGGCATCTTGGGGGTCTATTTCGTCTTCAAGAACGTCGGGTTCGACGCGGTCTTCAAGGCCTCGCCGGGCATGGCGGCCACCAGCATCGAGTTCCTGGGCATGCGTCTGCCCACAATGGACACGCTCTGCCTGCTGCTGTTCATCGGCGCCATGGGCAAATCGGCCCAGTTCCTGCTTCACACCTGGCTGCCCGATGCCATGGAGGGCCCGACCCCCGTCTCGGCCCTCATCCATGCCGCGACCATGGTGACGGCGGGCGTGTTCATGGTTTGCCGTCTATCGCCCATGTTCGAATACGCGCCGGTCGCGCTTGACGTCGTCACGATCGTCGGGGCGGCCACGGCGTTTTTCGCGGCGAGCGTCGGACTCGTCCAGAACGACATCAAGCGGGTGATCGCCTATTCCACGTGCAGCCAGCTCGGCTATATGTTTTTCGCCGCCGGAGTCTCGGCCTATGGCGCGTCCCTGTTTCATCTGTTCACCCATGCCTTCTTCAAGGCGTTGTTGTTCCTGGCCGCCGGTTCGGTCATCCATGCCATGTCGGGCGAGCAGGACATGCGCAAGATGGGCGGCATCTGGCGCCTGATCCCCGCGACATATGTCTTGATGTGGGTCGGCAGTCTGGCGCTGGCCGGCATCGGCATTCCGGGCGTCTTCGGATTTGCCGGCTTCTATTCCAAGGACATCATCCTGGAGGCCGCCTGGGCCGCCAATAGCGGCATCGGCCATTTCGCCTTCTGGCTCGGCGATGCAGCAGCGGCCATGACGGCCTTCTATTCCTGGCGCCTGCTGTTCATGACCTTTCATGGCAAGCCGCGCGCCGACCACGAAACCATGCATCATGTGCATGAATCGCCGATGATCATGCTGGTGCCGCTGTTGCCACTGGCCGTGGGCGCGCTGGCCGCGGGATATGCCTTCTATTCCCATTTCGTCGGCGGCCAGATGGAATCCTTCTGGCAGCAGTCACTGTTCGTCCTGCCGTCGCATAACACGATCGAGGGCGCCCATAGCGTGCCCGAATGGGTGGGCCTGTCGCCGCTGTTCTTGGCCCTAGCCGGCATTGCGATCGCCTATGTCATGTATATTGCCGTGCCCAGTCTGCCGGAACGGCTCGCCCGCGCGCTGCGGCCGCTTTATCTGTTCCTGCTCAACAAGTGGTATTTCGACGAGCTCTACGATTTTCTCTTCGTCCGTCCGGCCAAGCGGCTGGGCCGGGGCTTGTGGAAGATCGGCGACGGGGCGATCATCGATGGGTTCGGGCCCGATGGTGTCGCGACACTGACCCGCAATCTGGCGCGCCGCGCCGGCCAGCTGCAGTCCGGCTACGTTTATCATTATGCTTTCGTCATGCTGATCGGCGTCGTCCTGCTGGTCAGCTGGTATCTCTACTGGCAAGTGCGATGAGCGGATCATGAGCGACTGGCCGATCCTCTCCCTCGTCACCTTCCTGCCGATTGCCGGATCGGTGATGGTTCTGTTTTTGCGCGGCGAAAGCGAGGCGGTGGCCCGCAATGCCCGATATCTCGCGCTCTGGACCTCGCTTATTACCTTCCTGCTGTCGCTGGCCTTGTGGTTCCGCTTCGATCGATCCAGCGCGGATTTCCAATTCGTCGAGCAGGCGGCGTGGATCCCCGTCTTTGGAATCCGCTATCACATGGGCGTCGACGGCATTTCGATGATGTTCGTCCTGTTGTCCACTTTGCTGACGCCGATCTGCATCCTGGCGAGCTGGCAGGCGATCCGAACCCGCGTGAAGGAATACATGGTCGCCTTCCTGGTGCTGGAGACCTTCATGGTCGGCACCTTCTGCGCCTTGGACTTCGTCCTGTTCTATATGTTCTTCGAGGGCGTGTTGATCCCGATGTTCCTGATCATCGGCGTCTGGGGCGGCCCGCGGCGCGTCTATTCGGCCTTCAAGTTCTTCCTCTACACGCTGCTGGGCTCGGTGCTGATGCTGCTGGCCATCATCGCCATGTATTTCATCGGGGGCACCACCGACATACCGACCCTGATGCAGCATGGCTTCCCGGTGGAGACGCAGCGTTGGCTGTGGCTCGCCTTGTTCGCCTCCTTCGCCGTCAAAATGCCCATGTGGCCGGTCCATACCTGGCTGCCCGACGCCCATGTCGAGGCGCCCACGGCAGGCTCGGTCATTCTGGCCGGCGTGCTCTTGAAGATGGGCGCCTACGGTTTCCTGCGGTTTTCGCTGCCCATGCTGCCCCAGGCCTCGGCCATGTTCGCCCCGCTGATCTTCGCACTCTCGGTCGTCGCGGTCATCTATACCTCGCTGGTGGCGCTGGCCCAGACCGACATGAAGAAGCTGATCGCCTATTCCTCGGTCGCCCATATGGGCTTCGTCACCGCGGGCATCTTCACGGTTACCGTCGCGGGATTGCAGGGTGCTCTGTTCCAGATGCTGAGCCACGGCATCGTCTCGGCCGCGCTCTTCCTCGTCGTCGGCGTGGTATACGACCGCCTGCATAGCCGCGACATCGCGCGTTACGGCGGGCTGGTCCATCGGATGCCCATCTATGCGGCCGTCTTCATGTTGTTCACGCTCGCCTCGATCGGCCTGCCGGCGACCAGTGGCTTTATCGGCGAGTTCCTGGTGATGTTGGGCGCCTTCCAGGTGAATACCTGGGTCGCGACATTGATCTGCACGGGTATCATCCTGGGCCCCGCCTACATGCTCTGGCTCTATCGCCGGGTCATCTTCGGCAAGCTGGAAAAGGCCGATTTGATGGACATGCTGGATCTCAGCCCCCGCGAGATCGCCATATTCACCCCCTTGATGCTGCTGGTGCTGTGGATGGGGGTCTATCCGACCTCCTTCACCGAAATCATGGCGCCGTCGGTGGACCGGTTGATCGGGGGATATCGCACAGCGCTTGCCCTTGGCGGTGCACCCAGCATCGCCAGCCTGTTGCCGGGGGTGGCGCCATGAACTGGATTGTCGCCCTGCCCGAATTGCTGCTCACCGGCGGCGCCATGGGCTTGCTGATGGTGGGCGTCTTTTTGAAGCAGGAGCGCGCGCGCCTCATCTCCTGGCTGGCGGTGCTGGTGATCGTCATCGCCATGATCGTGGTGATCCAGAACCCGGCCGGCGGCGGTCTTGCCTTCGGCAATCTCTTCATCGTCGACCGCTTCAGCCAGTTCATGAAGCTGCTGACCCTGGGCGCCTCCGCGCTCTCGATCCTGCTGTCGCTGGACTATATCGAGCGCGAATACATGGCGCGGTTCGAGTTTCCCGTCCTCATGCTGTTCGCCACCAGCGGCATGCTGATGATGATCTCGGCCAACGATCTGATTTCCCTTTATCTGGGGCTGGAGTTCCAGAGCTTGGCGCTCTATGTGGTCGCTGCTTTCCAGCGCGATTCCCTGCGCTCGACCGAGGCGGGGCTCAAATATTTCGTCCTGGGCGCTCTCTCCTCGGGAATGCTGCTCTATGGCGCCTCGCTGATCTATGGCTTCGCCGGCACCACCGGTTTTGTGGGCCTGGCCACGGCACTGACCGATCCGGCGACAACCCCCATCGGGCTCATCATCGGTCTGGTATTCCTGGTCGCCGGCCTTGCCTTCAAAGTCGCCGCCGTGCCATTCCATATGTGGACGCCCGATGTCTACGAAGGGGCGCCGACGCCGGTCACCTCTTTCTTCGCCGCCGCGCCCAAGATCGCGGCCATCGCGCTGTTCGTGCGCGTCATGACCGGGCCCTTCGGTCATCTAATGGTGGAATGGCGCCAGATCATCGTCTTCATTTCCATCGCCTCGATGGTTCTGGGCGCGGTCGCTGGCGTCAATCAGCGCAACATCAAGCGGCTGATGGCCTATAGCTCCATCGGCAATATCGGCTACGCCCTGGTCGGTCTTGCCGCTGGAACGGCGGAGGGCATCCGCGGCCTGCTGATCTATATGGCCATATATCTGTGCATGACCATCGGCACCTTTGCTTGCATCCTGTCCATGCGCCGCAAGGGCATCATGGTGGAGGAGATCGTCGACCTTGCCGGCCTCTCGCGCAGCAATCCGCTGGCTGCGGCAGCCCTGGCACTCTTCATGTTCTCCATGGCGGGAATCCCGCCGCTCGCCGGATTCTTCGGCAAGCTCTATGTCTTCCTGCCGGCCATCACCGAACATCTCTACGCGCTGGCCGTCATCGGTGTGGTGAGCAGCGTGATCGGCGCCTATTACTATCTTCGCATCATCAAGGTGATGTATTTCGACGAGCCGGCGGCGAGCTTCGACCGGTCTCAGGGTCCGGAGATTTCCATCATTCTGGCGGTGACGGGTCTCGCCATCATGCTGTTCTTCCTGCTGCCCGGGCCGTTGTTTTCGGCAGCCCAAGCCGCGGCGGCATCGCTGTTCGGCGGATGAACGACCGGCCGCTTCTGCCGTCCTTCTTCACCCTCGTTGCCCTCGATCGCATCGACAGCACCAATGAGGAGGCGCTTCGCCGGGCAAGGGCCGGCGCGCCCGAGGGGACCCTCGTTTGGGCGCGAGAGCAAAGCGGCGGCCGCGGCCGGCGTGGACGCGCCTGGTCTTCGCCGCCCGGCAATCTCTACCTCTCCCTTCTGCTGCGCCCGGCCGTGCCGCCCGCCCAGGCGGCGCAGCTGGGATTTGTCGCAGCTGTGGCCCTGGCAGAGACGCTGTGCGCATCTCTGCCTGCGGAACGACGAATATGCTGCAAATGGCCGAACGATCTGCTGATCGACGGCGCCAAGGTTGCCGGCATCCTGCCCGAGGCCGAAGCCTTGGGCCAGAACGTGGAAGTCTTGGTGCTGGGCATGGGTGTCAATCTGGCGAGCCATCCCGCCAGTACGCCCTATCGCGCAACCTCGCTCAGCGCGGCGGGGAGTGACGTGACCATGGAGGCGCTGCTCGAATCCCTCGCCGGTGGTCTCCACCTCTGGTACCGGCGCTGGCAGGACGCCGGATTTGCCCCGATACGCGGCCGCTGGCTCGATTTCGCCGCGGGCCTCGGCCAGGTCATCGAGGTTCGCCTCGAAGGCGCGACATTGCAGGGCCGCTTTGCCGCGCTGGATGCCAGCGGGGCCCTGGATCTCGAGCTTGCGGACGGTCGCCATCGCCTAGTGACCGCCGGCGACGTATTCTATCCGGCCGCTTGAGCGGGGGAGGGCGCCATGCTGCTGGCCATCAATGCCAACAACACCAACGTGAAATTCGGCCTGTTCGAGGGCGACCGCATGTTGGGCGATTGGCGCTTGCGCACGGATGGTGGGCGGACGGCCGATGAATATCTGGTCTGGCTCAGCCAATTGCTGGCCCTGGCGGGGATCGACCGCCGGCAGATCGGCGAAGCGATCATCGCCACCGTGGTGCCCCAGGCGCTGCTTCATCTGCGTATGCTCTGCGAGCGTCATCTGGGTACCATTCCCCTGGTCGTGGGCGAGGCCGGTGTCGAATTAGGCATCAAGGTGCTGATGGATCGCCCCAATGAAGTGGGCGCCGATCGCCTCGCCAATGCGGTGGGCGGCCATCTGCTGTATCAGGAGCCGCTGATCATCGTCGATTTCGGCACGGCCACGACCTTCGACGTCGTCGATGGCGACGGCAATTACACCGGTGGCGTGATTGCCCCCGGCATTAACCTCAGCCTCGAAGCGCTTCATAGTGCCACCGCCATGCTGCCGCGCATCGCCGTGGGTCTGCCAACCCGGGTCATCGGCAAGAACACGCTAGATGCGATGCAGTCGGGCATTTACTGGGGCTATGTCGGTTTGATCGAGGGGCTGGTCGCCCGCATCACCAAGGAATTCGGCCGCGAGCTGGCCGTGGTGGCCACTGGCGGCCTGGCGCCGCTCTTCGTCGACGCCACGCCGGTGATCCGGCGCCTGGAGCCGGAGATCACCATGCGCGGCCTTGTCGAAATCCATCGCCGAAATCAGCCGCGCCCGAAATGATCGGCCAGCCCAGCGATAATGAGCTGCTCTTCCTGCCTCTCGGCGGCTGCGGCGAGATCGGCATGAATCTCAATCTTTACGGCCATGCCGGCAAATGGCTGATGGTCGATCTGGGGATCACCTTCGGCAAGGAAACGACGCCGGGCATCGACATCGTCATGCCGGACCCCTCATTCATCGTGGAACGGCGCCAGGACCTTGCGGGCCTGGTCCTGACCCATGCCCATGAAGACCATATCGGCGCCGTGCCCTATCTCTGGCCGAAACTGCGCTGCCCCATCTATGCGACGCCCTTTACCGCTGCCGTGCTGCGCCGCAAGCTGTCGGAGGTCAACCTTTTGACCGAGGCCCGCATTACCGAGATTCCCATGTCAGGGCGTTTCAGCGTCGGCCCCTTCGAGATCGAACTCATCAGCATCACCCATTCGATTCCCGAGCCCAATGCGGTGGTCATTCGCACACCCCTTGGCGCCGTGCTGCATACCGGCGATTGGAAGCTCGATCCCGATCCGGTGATCGGCCCCATCACCGACGTAACGGCGTTGCGCCGCCTGGGCGAGGAGGGCGTGCTGGCCATGATCTGCGATTCGACCAACGTGCTGGTCGAGGGCAGTTCCGGCTCCGAGGCCGAGGTCCGGCTCAGTCTGGACAAGCTGATCGGCGAGTACGACCAGCGCATCGCGGTTGCCTGTTTCGCCAGCAACGTCGCCCGCATCGAAAGCGTGACCAGGGCGGCACTCGCCCATGGCCGTCATGTCGGATTGGTCGGCCGCTCCCTCTGGCGCATGGTCGAAGCCGCCCAGGAAACGGGATATCTGACCGATCTGCCGGACTTCGTCGAGGAGGGCGACATCGGCCATCTGCCGCGCGAGCGGGTGCTCATGATCTGCACCGGCAGCCAGGGCGAGCCGCGCTCGGCGCTCGCGCGCATCGTACGCGGCGAACATGCCGATGTGACTCTGGAGGCGGGTGATGCCGTCATCTTTTCCTCCCGCATCATTCCCGGCAACGAACAGGCCATCGGCGAGTTGCACAACGGGCTCATCCACCGCGGCGTCAAGATCGTCACCGAGCGCGATCATTTCATCCATGTTTCCGGCCACCCGGCGCGCGACGATCTGGCGGATATGTATCGCTGGGTGAATCCGAAGATCGCCGTGCCGGTGCATGGCGAACTGCGCCATCTGCGCGCCCATATCGAGCTCGCCCAAAGCTGCCAGGTGCGCCAGGCGCTATTGGCGGCGAACGGCACGCTCATCCGCCTGGCCCCTGGGCCGGGGGAGGCGGTCGGCGAGGAGCCGTCGGGGCGCCTGGGCCTGGATGGCAAAATCCTGGTACCCTTGGATGGCGCCGCGCTGAAGAGCCGGCAGCGCCTGGCCTTCAACGGCGCCGCGGTCGCAACCCTGGTGCTGGACGGGATGGGTAGGTTGGCGGGCAGGCCGCAGGTCACGATCCATGGCCTCGCCGGCGAAGACTCCGGCGACGAGGCCGTGATCGAGGCCGCCGCCGCCGCGGGCAAGGCCGTCATGGTGTTGTCGACCGCGAAGCGCGCCGAGGATGCAACCGTCAGGGAGGCGGCTCGCGTGGCGATCCGGCGCGCGCTGTTCGCCCATTTCGGCAAGAAGCCGGTGACCGACGTGCATCTGGTCCGCTTGCCCGACATTTCGTAACCTGATGCGCGAGATGGGCTGAAGGCCGCAGGCAGATTCATGATCGGACAGATATGATCGGAAGATTGAATCACGTCGCCATCGCCGTGCCGGATCTGGCGGCCGCCTCGGCCCTCTATGCCAACGCACTAGGCGCCCAAGTTTCCGAGCCGGTGCCCCAGCCCGAGCACGGCGTGACCGTCGTGTTCGTGAATCTTCCCAACAGCAAAATCGAGTTGCTGGAGCCGCTGGGCGCCGATTCTCCCATCGCGAATTTTCTCAGCCGCAATCCGGGTGGGGGCATTCATCATATTTGCTACGAGGTCGACGACATCCGGGTGGCTCGCGATCGCCTGAAGGCGGCCGGGGCCCGCGTGCTGGGCAGTGGCGAGCCCAAGATCGGCGCCCATGGCAAGCCGGTGCTGTTTCTCCATCCCAAGGATTTCCTCGGCACGCTTATCGAGCTGGAGCAGGCATGACCTGGTTCACCGGCATCGTCGTCTATTTCCTCATCTGGTGGACGATTCTGTTTGCCGTGCTGCCCTGGGGCGTGAAGCGCGACGAGAGCCCCATGCCCGGCCACGACCCGGGCGCGCCGGTGCGGCCATATCTTTGGGCCAAGATCGCGGCGACGACCGGCGTTTCAGCAGTGCTCTGGCTCGTCGCCTACTGGCTGATCACCGCCCCCTGGATTTCGTTCCGACCATGAGGTCTTCATTGTCATGACGACATATTGCGACATCGCCCCCGGCCATCCCTTTCATGGTCCCTACCACGAACGCGAGTACGGCTTTCCGTCGCGCGAGGATGCCGTGTTGTTCGAGCGCTTGGTGCTGGAGATCAACCAGGCCGGCCTCTCCTGGCTGACCTGCCTGAAAAAGCGCGAGGCGTTCCTTGCGGCCTATGACGGCTTCGACATCGACAAGGTTGCAGCTTACGGCGCGCGCGAGCGGCGGCGCCTGCTGGCCGATGCCGGAATCATCCGCAACCGGCTAAAGGTCGATGCGGGGATCGAAAATGCACGCCGCCTGCAGGCGATCCGCAAATCCCACGGCTCCTTCGCCGATTGGCTCGACGAGCATCATCCTCTGGAAAAGGCCGAATGGGTGAAGCTGTTCAAGGCCACCTTCCGCTTTACCGGGGGTGAGATCGTCGGCGAGTTCCTGATCAGCCTGGGATATCTGCCCGGCGCTCATGCGCCGGACTGCCCGGTCCGAAAACGCATCGCGCGGCTGAGCCCACCCTGGATGAAGGCAAAAAAACGCCGGAAAGCCTGATGCTGCCGCCGCAACTTTGCCTTGTTCCGGCCATGGACAGGGCAGGGGGGCTCGCCTACATTCACCGCCGCTCCACTCAAGTCCCGGCCTTAAGGACCAAGCATGCGTCTCTCCGCCTATTTCATGCCGACGCTGAAGGAGAATCCAAGCGAGGCGCAGATCGTCTCCCACCGGCTGATGCTGCGCGCCGGCATGGTTCGCCAAGCGAGCGCCGGCATTTACTCCTGGCTGCCCTTGGGCTTCCGCGTGTTGAAACGTATCGAGCAGATCGTGCGCGAGGAACAGGACCGGGCCGGCTGCCAGGAAATGCTGATGCCGACCATCCAGTCGGCCGATCTCTGGAAGCAATCCGGGCGCTATGAGGATTACGGCAAGGAGATGCTGCGCATTACCGATCGCCATGAGCGCGAGATGCTCTATGGGCCAACCAACGAGGAACTGATCACCGACATCTTTCGCAACTCGGTCAAGAGCTATCGCGAACTGCCGAAGATGCTCTATCATATCCAATGGAAATTCCGCGACGAGGTACGCCCGCGCTTCGGCGTCATGCGCGGCCGCGAGTTCCTGATGAAGGACGCCTATTCTTTCGATGTCGATCAGGCCGCCGCGCGGCGTTCCTACAACAAGATGTTCGTTTCCTATCTGCGCACATTCCAGCGTATGGGATTGAAGGCGATCCCCATGGCCGCCGACACCGGCCCGATCGGCGGCGACCTGTCCCATGAATTCATCATCCTGGCCGATACCGGCGAAAGCGCGGTGTACTGCGACCGCGATTTCATCGATTTCGATGTGCTGAGTTCGGATATCGATTACGGGAATGCCGAAGCCGTGGGCAAGGTGGTGGCGTATTTCACCTCCCTCTATGCCCGCACCGACGAGAAGCATGAGGCCGCGGTCTTCGAGGAAAAAGTGCCGGAGACTCGCCGCTATGTCGGCCGCGGCATCGAGGTGGGCCACATCTTCTATTTCGGCACGAAATATTCCGACCCCCTGGCTGCGGTGGTAGCGAAGGCGGAGGGCGAGACGGTGCCGGTGCAGATGGGGAGCTATGGCATCGGCGTGTCGCGGCTGGTCGGCGGCATCATCGAGGCAAGCCACGATGATGCCGGCATCATCTGGCCGGATGCGGTGGCGCCCTTCCATGTGGGCTTGATAAACCTCAAGGGCAACGACGGGCCGACCAACGCCAAATGCGAGGAAATCTATGGCCGTCTGACGACCGCCAAGGTCGAGGTGCTCTACGACGACCGCGACGAGCGGCCGGGCGCGAAATTCGCCGATATGGATCTGATCGGCCTGCCCTGGCAGCTTATCATCGGCCCGCGGGGTCTCGCCGCCGGCACGGTGGAACTGAAGCGGCGCGCCACAGGCGAACGGGTGGAACTGCCGCTGGATCGAGCGCTCGACAAGATGGTGGCCTGAGCCCCATGTTCTCGCCCTTCGAACGTCTGGTGGCCATGCGCTATCTGCGCGCGCGGCGAAAAGAAGGCTTCATTTCCGTCATCGCCGGCTTCTCGTTTCTCGGCATTATGCTGGGGGTGGCGACGCTGATCATCGTCATGGCGGTGATGAACGGATTTCGCCATGAGATGCTGTCCCAGATCCTGGGCTTCAACGGCCATCTCACCATCGAATCCAGCAAGGGTTCCATCCCCGACTATGACGTCCTGACGAAGGCTCTGCGCGGGCTGTCCATGGTCAAATCCGCCGACCCGATCATCGAAGGTCAGGTGATGGTGACCAACCAGGGCCGTGCATCGGGCATCTTCGTGCGCGGCGTCCGCCCGGAAGACATCAAGGCCCGCGCGGCGGTCGCGGACCACATGCTGGCAGGAAGCCTGGATGATTTCAGCGGCCAGGACGTGGTGATCATCGGCAGTTACCTGGCGCAAAGTTTGGGAATCGGGGTCGGCGGAGAAATCACCCTGATATCGCCCCAGTCGACGACGACGCTCGTCGGGCAGATTCCGCGCATCAAGAGCTACCAGGTGGTCGGCATCTTCAAGACGGGGATGTACATATACGACAGCGGCTATGCCTTCATGCCGCTCGAGGCAGCACAGCTTTATTTCAAGCTGCCTCAGGCAGCGAGTCAGATCGAGGTCACGCTGGACGACGGCGATCGCGTGGCCGCGGCGAGCGAGGCGATCCAGGCGCGTATCGGCACCGGTTTCGTCATGACCGACTGGCAGGCGGCGAACTCCAACTATTTCAGCGCCATCGTCGTCGAGCGCAACGTGATGTTCCTCATCCTCACCCTGATCATCATTGTGGCCGCCTTCAATGTCATTTCCGGGCAGATCATGCTGGTGAAGGACAAGGGACGCGACATCGCGATTTTGCGCACCATGGGCGCGACCCGCGGAATGATCATGCGCATCTTCCTGCTGAGCGGGGCCAGCATCGGGATCGCCGGCACGGCGGCCGGTTTCGGTCTCGGGCTTGCCTTCGCCGATAACATCGAATCGATCCGCCAGGCGATGCAATACCTGCTGCGCACGAAGCTGTTTCCCGACACCGTCTATTTCCTGTCCAAGCTGCCGGCGATCGTGGATTCCGGTGAAGTGACGATCGTCGTGGTCATGTCGCTTGTTCTCTCGTTTCTCGCCACCCTTTACCCCTCCTGGCGTGCGGCGCGGCTCGATCCGGTCGAGGCCCTTCGCTATGAGTGAGCCGGTGTTGGCCCTCCGGAATGTCACCCGCAGCTTCCAACAAGGCTCGGGCCGGCTTGAAGTCGTCCACGACGTCTCGCTGGCCATCCGTCCCGGCGAACTCATCGCTCTGATCGGGCCGTCCGGCGCGGGGAAATCGACCCTGCTGCAGATTTGCGGCCTGTTGGAGCCGCCCACGGCGGGCGAGGTCGTCGTCAAGGGAGCGCCCGCCAGCAAGCTCTCTGACGACCAGCGCACGGCTCTCAGGCGCACGACCATCGGTTTCGTCTATCAGTATCACCATTTGCTGCCGGAATTTTCCGCGCTGGAGAATGTCGTCCTTCCCCAGATGATCGCCGGTGTCGCTCGCCGCAGTGCGCGGCTTCGGGGCAAGGAACTATTGAACCTCGTCGGGCTTGCTAAACGCGTCGACCATCGCCCCGCCCAGCTCTCCGGCGGCGAGCAACAGCGGGTTGCCATCGCCCGCGCGCTCGCCAATGCGCCAGCCCTGTTGCTGGCCGACGAGCCGACAGGCAATCTCGATCATCGCACCTCGGACGAGGTCTTCGGACTGCTGACGAAGCTGGTGAAGGCGGTGGGAATGGCCGCCATGGTGGCAACCCACAATCTGGAACTGGCCGGGCGCATGGACCGGGTCCTGACCATAACCGATGGCTATCTGACCGGGGCTTCAGAGGCTTGAGTCTTTCTGCGTGACGACTCACGGCGAGCATGGAATGCTCGTCTGATGGCCTCTGCCGATTTCGTTCATCTGCGCGTTCATTCGGCCTATTCGCTGTCCGAAGGCGCCATCAAGATCAAGCAGCTGATCGAGCTTTGCCGGCGCCAAAAAATGCCGGCGGTGGCGGTTACAGACAGCGGCAACTTGTTCGGCGCCTTTCAATTCGCCCAAGCCGCGGCGGAAGCCGGCATCCAACCCATCATCGGCTGTCAGCTTGGCCTGCGGCGGGAAAACGGCGACGGGCCAAACCGGCCCGGCGTCCGCCCGGCGCCCGATCAGCTTGTCCTGCTGGTCCAGAGCGAGGCGGGTTATCAGAATCTGCTCCGGCTGGTCAGCAAGTCGTTTCTCGAGGGCGAGCCGGGGGAGGCCCCGCAGCTGGCGGTGGCCGCGCTCGCCGGCATGACCGACGGGCTGATCGCCTTTACGGGCGGTTTGCATGGTGGCGTCGGGCGCCTGTTGGCCGAGGGCCAGGACGAAGTGGCGGATGCCTACCTCGGCGAGCTTCAGAAATTGTTCCCAGGCCGCCTCTATGTCGAACTCATGCGCCACGGCCTGGCCGGCGAGCGCCTGATCGAAGGCCGGCTGGTGGATCTTGCCTATGCCCGCGACCTGCCGCTGGTTGCCACCAACGAGGTATTCTTCGCCGATGCCACCATGTATGGCGCCCATGACGCGCTGCTCTGCATCGCCCAGGGCGTCGTGCTGGGGGACGAACAGCGCCGGCGGGTAACGCCGGAGCATCGCTTCAAGACGGCGGCCGAAATGCGGGCTCTCTTCGCCGACCTGCCCGAGGCGATCGACAATACGCTGACGGTCGCCCGCCGCTGCGCCTACATGCCGGAGGCGCGCAAGCCGATCCTGCCGCCCTTCGCCTCGCCGGGTGGGGTGGCGGAGCCCGAGGAGCTGCGCCGGCGGGCCGAGGCCGGCCTGGCCTTGCACCTGGCCGAATTCGATCCCGCGGCGCAGAAACCCTATCGTGAGCGCCTGGATTATGAAATCGGCGTCATTGTTCAGATGGGTTTCGCGGGCTATTTCCTGATCGTGGCCGATTTCATCAGCTGGGCCAAGGAGCAGGGAATCCCGGTGGGGCCGGGGCGCGGCTCGGGCGCCGGCTCGGTCGTTGCCTGGTCGCTGGGCATCACCGATCTCGATCCCTTGCGCTGGGGGCTGCTGTTTGAACGCTTCCTCAATCCCGAGCGCGTCTCGATGCCCGATTTCGACATCGATTTTTGCCAGGAGCGGCGCGACGAAGTCATTCGCTATGTGCAGCAGAAATATGGGCGCGACAAGGTTGCCCAGATCATCACCTTCGGCAAGCTGCAAGCCCGCGCAGCGCTGCGCGACGTCGGCCGCGTCCTGCAGATGCCCTATGGCCAGATCGACCGGCTGTGCAAGCTGGTCCCCAACAACCCAGCCAATCCGGTGACACTGGCCCAGGCGATCGAGGGCGAGGGGCAGTTGCGTGCGGCCATTGCCGAGGACAACAATGTCAGCCGGCTGTTCGATATCGCGCGCAAGCTCGAGGGGCTCTACCGCCACGCCTCGACCCACGCCGCCGGCGTCGTCATCGCCGACCGGCCTCTGGAACAGCTGGTGCCGCTTTACCGCGATCCGCGCTCCGACATGCCGGTGACCCAATTCAGCATGAAGGATGTGGAGCAGGCCGGCCTGGTCAAATTCGACTTCCTCGGCCTCAAGACCCTGACGGTGCTGGCCCAGGCCGAGAAGCTTGTGCGCCGGCGCGGCATCGACCTCGATCTCGCGCGCCTCCCCCTCGACGATGCCAAGACCTATTCCATGTTGAGCCACGGCGATTCGACCGGCGTGTTCCAGCTGGAAAGTTCGGGCATGCGCGATGCGCTGCGCAAGCTGAAGCCCGACCGTTTCGAGGACATCATCGCTATCGTGGCGCTCTATCGCCCGGGCCCGATGGACAACATTCCGCGCTATATCGCCTGCAAGCATGGCGAGGAGAAGCCGGACTATCTGCATCCCTCGCTGGAGGGGATCCTGAAGGAAACCTTCGGGATCATGATTTATCAGGAACAGGTCATGCAGATCGCCCAGAAGCTCTCGGGCTACAGCCTGGGCACCGCCGATCTTCTGCGCCGGGCCATGGGCAAGAAAATCAAGGAGGAGATGGAGGCCCAGCGCGAGGATTTCGTCGCCGGCGCCGTTCGCAACAAGGTGGAGAAGGCAACTGCGGCCCAGATCTTCGACCAGGTGAATAAGTTCGCCGGCTACGGCTTCAACAAGAGCCATGCCGCGGCCTATGCCCTGATCGCCTATCAGACGGCGTGGTTCAAGGCCAACTATCCGGTGGAATTCTTCGCCGCTTCGATGACGCTGGAAATTCACAACACGGACAAGCTCGGCCTGTTCCGCCAGGAAATCGAGCGGGCCAAGATTCGCTTTCTGCCGCCCGACGTGAATCGCTCGGAAGCCGCCTTCAGCGTGGAGACCACGGCCGAGGGCGGTTTCGCAGTGCGCTATGCCCTGTCTGCCGTACGCAACGTCGGTCAAGGCGCCGCCGATGCGATCGTCGCCGAGCGCGAGGCGGGGGGTGTTTTCAAGAGCTTGGCCGATTTTGCCGGACGCTGCGATCCACGCGCGCTCAACAAACGCGCCATAGAGAATCTGATTGCGGCCGGCGCCTTCGACGCCCTCAACGCCAACCGGCGCCAGACCTTCGAATCCGCCGAACTGCTGTTGCGCCAGGCTGGGGCTGCCGCCAACGACCGGGCGAGCCAGCAGGTGAGCCTGTTCGGCCGCGAACTGGCGCAGCCCGAACGCCTCAGCCTTCCCATCGTCACCGATTGGCCGAGCATGGAAAAGCTGCGCCATGAATTCGACGCTATCGGCTTCTATCTGTCGGCCCATCCGCTGGATACCTACGGTCCCACCTTGAAGCGTCTCGATGTCGTCCGTTACGCCGACCTGGCGACCTGGCTAGTCGGGCGACCCTCGGTGCGAGCCAAACTTGCCGGCATTGTCACCGGCAAGCAGGAACGCACCTCGGCGCGGGGCTCGCGCTTTGCCTTCCTGCAGATGTCGGATGCCAGCGGCATGTATGAGGTGACATTGTTCTCGGAACTTCTCTCGGCCCATCGCGAATTGCTGGAGCCGGGAACGCCCCTTCTGGTCAGCGTCGACGTCCGTCTGGAACCCGATAACATCCGGCTCACCGCCCAATCCGTCCAGCCGCTGGAGCAGGCCGCGGCCCAGACTAGCGCCGGACTGAAGGTCTATCTCGCCGACACTGCCCCATTGCCAAGCCTGAAGCAGATCATGGATCGCTGCGGTAAGGGCCGAGGGCGCCTGCACCTGGTTCTTGAGCTTGACCGGGGCCGGGAATGCGAAGTGACGGTGGCGGGGGGCTGGACCATTTCGCCGGCGACCCGGGGAGCCATCAAGGCGATTTCCGGGGTGGTCGACGTCCAGGACGTCTAAGCCCTTGGCCTAGGCCCGAAAATCCAGGCCGGCGGATGTGGAAAAGTGCTTGCCATCCCCCCGCCGTAAGGCTATCACCTGCGCCACTTGAAACCGCACGCGGGGCCGCGGCCCGCCGGGGAGACATCCCGGTCGGTCGCTCCGGTGTTCGCCACAAGGCGGACCAATTCCCGCGGAGGCACAACCGGAAAAGGATCTATCACATGGCAATGCCAGAATTCTCCATGCGCCAGCTTCTTGAGTCTGGCGTGCATTTCGGCCACCACACCCGCCGTTGGAACCCCAAGATGGCACCGTTCATCTTCGGTGTGCGCAACGGCGTTCATATTCTCGATCTCGAACAGACCGTTCCATTGCTTCAGCAGGCGCTCCAGGCCGTGCGCGACGTGGTCAGCGGCGGCGGTCGCGTGCTGTTCGTGGGCACCAAGCGGCAGGCGAGCGACAAGATCGCCGAAGCCGCCAAGCGCTGCGGCCAGTACTACGTCAACCATCGCTGGCTGGGCGGCATGCTCTCGAATTGGAAGACCATCTCCAATTCGATCAAGCGCCTGAAGGAACTCGAGGCCAAGCTGGCGGATCAGAACACCGGTCTGACGAAGAAGGAATTGCTGCAGATGACGCGCGAGCGCGACAAGCTCGAGCGCGCGTTGGGCGGCATCAAGGAAATGGGCGGGCAGCCGGACATCCTGTTCATCATCGACACCAACAAGGAATCGATCGCGGTCGCCGAGGCGGTCAAGCTCGGCATTCCAGTAATAGCCGTGGTCGACAGCAACAGCAATCCGCAGGGTATCGCCTTTCCGATCCCCGGCAACGACGACGCCATTCGCGCCATCGCCCTCTACTGCGATCTGATTTCGGCCGCCGTGCTCGACGGCCTGCAGCAGGAGGCGATCGCGACGGGTGCCGACATCGGCGAGGCGGCGGAACTGCCGGCCGAGCAGATAACGTCGGTCGAGGCGGAAGCCGCGGCACCGGCGCCGGCCCAGGCTTAATTCACAAGGCCCGCCGCGACGCCAAGGAGTCGCGGCGGGTTTCAATGCATCGGACGAGCGAGAGAGGCAACGGACATGGCCGAGATCACCGCGGCGCTGGTCAAGGAACTGCGCGAGAAGACGGGTGCCGGAATGATGGATTGCAAGAAGGCGCTTGCCGAAACCAAAGGCGATTTGGAATCTGCCTTCGATTGGCTGCGCAAGAAGGGTCTGGCCGCCGCCGCCAAGAAGGCGGGCCGCGTCGCTGCCGAAGGCCTGGTCGGCCTGACGACGGAGGGCACGCGCGGCGCCTTGGTGGAAGTCAATTCGGAGACGGATTTCGTCGCCCGCAACCAGGACTTCCAGAATTTCGTCAGCCAGGTATCCAAGCTGGCGCTGGGCGCCAAGGATGTGGAGGCGCTGGCCGCGACATCCTATCCCGGCGCGGGCAAAACCGTCGCCGAAATGTTGACGCAATTGATCGCCACCATCGGCGAGAACATGACGCTTCGGCGCATGGTTTCGCTTTCGGTGAGGCGCGGCGCGGTGGTGGGATATATCCACAACGCACAGGCTCCCGGGCTCGGCAAGATCGGTGTGCTGGTGGCATTGGAATCGACCGGCGATACGGTGAAGCTCGCCACATTGGGCAAGCAGTTGGCCATGCATGTGGCCGCGGCCAACCCACAGGCCCTCACCATCGCCGAAGTCGACCCGGCGGCGCTCAAGCGCGAGCGCGCCGTGCTGGCCGAGCAGTCGCGTGCCTCGGGCAAGCCGGAGGAGATCATCGCCAAGATGGTCGAGGGCCGGCTACGAAAGTTCTACGAGGAGGTCGTGCTGCTCGAGCAGACCTATGTCATCGACGGCGAAAGCAAGGTCAAGGCGGCGCTCGCGGCGGCGGCCAAGGAGATCGGCGCAGCCGTGGAGATCAAGGCATTCCATCGCATGGCGTTGGGCGAGGGCATTCAGCGCGAGCAGAAGGATTTCGCGGCCGAAGTGGCAGCCCAGCTCGGTCACTAAACTTTTGATTTCACAGTCTGATTTTCCTAAACCTTGAGTTTTGGTGGCCAGGCGACGGCCGGCGCGGCGCTGATGTATGATGCGGTCAAGGTTGCGCGGTTTGGCGCATCCGGGTGGGAGTGGCATGATGGCTGATCTGCGCTACAAGCGTGTCCTGCTCAAGATCTCGGGCGAAGCGCTGATGGGCAACCGGGAATTCGGCCTCGATCCCGAAATCGTCAAACGCATTGCCGGCGAGGTCAAAGCGGCGGTCGGCCTGGGTGCTGAACTCTGTCTGGTGATTGGCGGCGGTAACATCTTCCGCGGCATCGCCGGGGCGGCCCAGGGCATGCAGCGGGCCTCGGCGGACTACATGGGCATGCTGGCCACCGTGATCAACGCGCTCGCCATGCAGAACGCCCTCGAGCAGCTTGGCGTGCAGACCCGCGTCCAGTCGGCCATCCCCATGGCGACGGTCTGCGAGCCGTATATCCGCCGGCGCGCCCAACGGCATTTGGAAAAGGGCCGCGTGGTGATCTTTGCCGCCGGTACCGGCAGCCCGTTCTTCACCACCGATACCGCCGCTGCGTTGCGGGCCTCCGAGATGGGCTGCCAGGCCCTGATGAAAGGCACCAGGGTCGATGGCGTCTACAGCGCCGATCCGATGAAGGATTCCAAAGCTCAGCGCTTCGAACGGCTGTCGCATCTGGATGTGCTCTCGCGCGACCTCAAGGTTATGGACGCGGCGGCCGTATCGCTCGCCCGCGAGAACCGGATCCCCATCCTGGTGTTTTCGATTCACAAGCCCGGCGGCTTTGCGGAGGTGCTGACGGGCAAGGGTAAGTTTACGATTATCTCCGAATGATAGCGACGGGGACAAACGCCATGGCAAATGAACTGATGAACGAGTTGCAGCGGCGAATGGACGGGGCGCTGGAGGCGCTGCGTCGTGAGTTCGGCGGCTTGCGCACGGGGCGCGCTTCGGCCCATCTCTTGGACCCGATCGTGGTCAAGGCCTATGGCAGCGATATGCCGCTGCTTCAAGTCGGCACGGTCAACGTGCCGGAGCCGCGCATGATCACGGTCCAGGTCTGGGATCGAGGCCTTGTGCAGGCCGTCGAGAAAGCGATCCGCGATTCCAATTTGGGCCTCAACCCCCAGAGCGACGGCCAGCTCATTCGGCTTCCCATTCCGGAGTTGAGTCAGGAGCGTCGCCAGGAGTTGACCAAGCTGGCGCATAAATATGCCGAACAGGGGCGTGTGGCAGTGCGCAACGTCCGGCGCGACGGCATGGACTCCCTGAAGAAGATGGAAAAGGACGGCAAGATTTCCCAGGACGAGCACCGCCACCAATCCGAGGCAGTGCAGAAGCTGACCGACGATCACATCAAGAAGGTCGACGAAACCCTGGCAGCGAAGGAAAGGGAAATTCTTCAGGTCTGAGGCCATGGAAGCGCTCTCCACAGCCAGCATCGCCAAGGTGCCCGTTCACGTCGCCATCATCATGGACGGCAATGGTCGCTGGGCGAAGGCCCGGGGCCTGCCCCGGATCGCCGGCCACAAACGGGGCGCCGAAGCGGTGCGCCGCAGCGTCAAAGGGGCGGCGGAACTAGGCATCGAGTACCTGACGCTATACGGATTTTCCTCGGAGAACTGGAAGCGTCCGGCGGCGGAAGTCGACGATCTGATGGGCCTTCTGCGCCTTTACCTGATCAACGAAATTGCCGATTTGGATCGCAACGGCGTGCGTCTCAGGGTGATCGGCCAATTGAGCCGCCTTCATCCCGACATCGTGCACCTGATCGACGAAGCGGAGCGGCGCACGGCCGGCAACCGCAAGCTAAATCTCACCGTCGCCTTGAGCTATGGGGGGCGCGCCGAGATCGCCGACGCGGCGCGGCGGATCGCCGAGGAAGTGCGGGCCGGTCGGCTGGAACCGGGTGGCGTCGACGAAACGGTTTTCGCCCACCATTTGCTGACCGACGGTATCCCCGATCCGGATTTGCTGATCCGCACTAGCGGCGAGAAGCGGATCAGCAATTTCCTGCTGTGGCAATGCGCCTATGCCGAGCTGGTCTTCCTCGACCGGCTATGGCCGGACTTCACCAGGGATGATCTCGAAAATGCCATCAGGGAATATCACGGCCGCGACCGCCGGTATGGCGCCGCGCGCTAACGGCCCGGCCGGCGCCCGTGGCCAGACGCTACGCAAGCGCTTCTTGTCCGCGGCGGTCCTGCTGCCGCTGGCGCTGGGGGCGGTCTGGCTGGGTGGTCCGTTTTGGGCTAGCTTGGTATGCTTGTTCGCCATCGCGATGGCTTGGGAATGGTCGCACATCTGCGAGACGGGCGACGGGCGCGTGACCGGGCGGATCCTAGGCGTGGCACCCGCCGGGCTGGCAGTGATTCTGGCGGTCGGCCTGGCCAGCCTGCTGGCGGCCTTCGATCGGTATGGCGCGGCTATCGGCGTGCTTGGGTTTGGCGCCATCGCGGCGGCGGCGGTTGCTGCCGTGCTTCGGGGCGGCCGGGGGGCATGGCATGGGCTGGGCGTGCTGTACGTCGGCCTACCTTGCGTTGCCATCGTCTGGCTAAGGGCGCAGCATGATCATGGTTTGGCGACGCTGTTATGGCTGCTCGCCGTGGTGATGGCGGTGGATACGGGCGCTTTTGCGGCCGGTCGCCTTATCGGCGGCGCCAGGCTTGCACCCCGGATCAGCCCAAACAAGACTTGGGCCGGGTTGGGCGGCGGCGTGGTGGCCGCGATGCTGATAGGCGTGATAGCGGCTTTCTGGCTTGGACTGCCTGGGGCGCTGCCCCTCGTTCTGGTCAGCGCGATCATGGCCCTGGTCGAGCAGGGGGGAGATCTGGCGGAATCGGCCTTCAAGCGCCGTTTCGGCGTGAAGGACAGCAGCCAGTTGATCCCGGGACATGGCGGTGTCCTCGATCGGGTGGATGGTCTGCTGGCGGTCTCGCTGGCTGTTGTCATGGCAGAGCAGTTTTTTGGTGGGTTATTGGCATGGACGCGATAAAGGTCGATTTTCAGACAGTCGAGAGCCCTCGTCGCGTTACCATATTGGGCTCGACCGGTTCGGTCGGTTGTAACACCGTCGATCTGATCGAGCGCAATCGCGACCGTTACATGGTCGAGGCGCTGACCGCCCATAGCAACGTGGCACTGCTGGCCGAACAAGCGCGTCGTCTCAAGCCGCGCAAGGCCGTGGTGGCCGAGGAGCGTTACTATGAAGCGCTCAAAACCGCGCTGTGGGGCAGCGGCGTGGAGGCGGCGGCCGGCACGCAAGCAGTGATCGAAGCCGCACTGATGCCCGCCGATTGGGTGATGGCGGCCATCGTTGGGGCGGCCGGTCTGAAACCCACATTGGCGGCGGTGCGCCGCGGCGCGGTCGTGGCGCTGGCCAATAAGGAATGCCTGGTTTCCGCTGGCCAATTGATGATGCGCGAAGTGGCGGCCGCGGGTGCAACGCTTCTGCCAGTGGATTCCGAGCATAGCGCCATCTTCCAGCTTTTCGATTTCGACCAGCGCGAGGGTATTGAAAAGATCATTCTGACCGCCTCGGGCGGGCCGTTTCGCAGCTTAAGTCTGGCCGAGATGGAATCGGTCACCCCGGCCCAGGCGGTCAAGCATCCCAATTGGTCCATGGGGGCGAAAATTTCGGTCGATTCGGCGACGATGATGAACAAGGGGCTGGAGCTGATCGAAGCCCATCACCTGTTCGCTTTGCCCACCGAGCGGATCGAGATCCTGGTCCATCCCCAATCGATCGTACATAGCTTGGTCGCCTATGTGGACGGCTCGGTACTGGCCCATCTCGGCACGCCGGACATGCGCACCCCCATCGCCTATGCCCTTGGCTGGCCGCGGCGAATGGACGCGCCCTCGGCCCGGCTGGATCTCGCCCAGCTTGGCACATTATCCTTTGAAGCCCCGGATTTTGAAAGATTTCCTGCCCTGCGCCTGGCGCGGGAGGCGCTCCGGGCCGGGGGCGGTGCCCCCACAGTGCTGAATGCCGCCAACGAGGTGGCTGTCCAGGCGTTTCTCGACGGGCGGATCGCCTTTACCCATATAGCGAACACGGTGGAGCGGGTCATGGCCAAGAGCAATTTCGGCCTGGCCGATAGCCTGGACAGCGTCGCCGCCACCGACGGAGCGGCGCGCGAATTGACGGGTGGGCTGATCTAAAGACAGTTGGGAAGGCGGGCTAGCCCCTAGTTGTCTCATGCCCGCTTGGCTTAGAACGGGAGTCAGCCGCTATTTTGTTGAATTAGAGCAAGGTTCGCGGACGGTCGGTTTGATCCCAACAGCCCCCATCTTGCTCTAGGCGGCGGCGCGGCGGCTATGCTATTGACACTGCGTTCCTGTCGGGGGGACTTGATTTGTCGGCTCCGGCGCGGGCTGACCCGATTGTCGGGTAAGCATCGTCGCCGGCCGGAAGAGTAGGCTCATGAATCTGTTCACCTGGCTGTTCCACAATGTGTTGCCCTTTATCATCGTCTTGACCCCGCTGATCTTTGTCCATGAGTTGGGCCATTTCCTGGTCGCCAGATGGAACAAGGTTCGGGTCGAAGTGTTCTCGATTGGTTTTGGGCGTGAGCTGTTCGGCTGGAACGACCGCCACGGAACCCGCTGGAAGGTCAGCGCGGTGCCCTTGGGCGGCTATGTGAAGATGTTCGGCCAGGGTACGCCCGATCCGGGCGATTCACCCGGTGGGGCGCCCGCGCCTGTGCTCTCGGCCGCGGAAGAGGCGGTTTCGTTCAATCACAAGCGGCTGTGGCAGCGCGCCCTCATTGTGGCGGCCGGGCCGGCGGCCAATTTTCTGTTCGCCATTGTTCTCACGGCGATCGTTTTCGCCACCGTCGGCCAGCAGCTGACAGCGACCGTTATAGGGGAAGTTGTGCAGGACAGCGCCGCTGCGGCGGCCGGGCTCAAGCCGGGCGATAAGGTCCTGACGGCGAACGGCCAGCAGATTCAACGTTTCGAAGATCTCGCCGCCCTCGTTTCAGTTGGCCTGGGCGAGCCGTTGAAACTGCAGGTCCAGCGCGGCGGCCAAGTGATTGACCTCGAGGCGCAGCCCAAGATCATCGAGGTGACGGATATTTTCGGCAATGTTCATCGCATCGGCCGATTGGGAGTCGGCTCCAGCGGGCCGGGAGAGATCGTGCATTATGGCCCGGCGACGGCGCTGTGGGTCGCCACGGTGGAAACTTATCGCACCGGCGCCAGCATGTTGAAGTCCATCGGTCAGATGTTGACGGGAGTCCGCCCGCCCAGCGAGGTTGGCGGGGTCCTCAGCATCGCTCAGATGTCGGGCGACGTATTCAGCCAGGGTTTTTGGGCGACCATCAGTTTCGTGGTCCTGATTTCCATCAATCTGGGCCTGATCAACTTGTTTCCCATACCACTGCTCGACGGTGGGCACTTGTTGTTCTATGTCTTTGAAGCAGTTAGCGGGCGGCAGATGGGCCGCCGGGCCGAGGAATGGGGTATGCGTGTCGGGCTTGCTCTGGTATTGAGTTTGATGTTGTTCGCCGCATGGAACGATCTGGTGCGGATCGGTGTGATTCGTTTCATTACGAATCTATTCGCATAGGCGTACGGCAGGGGGAGTAGGCAAGAGTTGCGCAACCGCTGGAAGGCATGGCTGCTGGCGGCCGGCTTGGCGCTGGCCCCAACCGCGTGGCTGAGTTTGCCTATGTCCGCCGCTGCCCAGAACATCTTTACGGGCGATCCCATCGCGGATATTCGAATCGAGGGCACCCAGCGCATCGAACCGGAAACGGTTCGTTCATATATGGCGATCTCGCCGGGCGATCCCTTCGCTGCCGACCGCATCGACAAGGCGCTGAAGAATCTATTCGCCACGGGTCTGTTCGCCGATGTCACCTTCCGGCGCGAGGGAAACACCCTGGTGGTGAAGGTGGTCGAAAATCCGATCATCAATCAGATCGCCTTCGAAGGTAACGACCATATCGAAGACAAGGACCTGACCCAGGAGGTCCAGTTGAAGCCGCGCACCGTGCTCACCCAGAGCCGCGTCCAGTCTGACGTCACCCGGATTCTCGACCTCTATCGGCGCAGCGGGCGGTTTGGCGCGACGGTGGAACCGAAGGTGATCAATCTCGATCAGAACCGGGTCAATCTGGTTTTCGAGATCAAGGAGGGCAAGAAGACCGAAGTCCGGCGGATCAGCTTCGTCGGCAACAAGGCCTTCTCCGACAGCGACCTGCGCGGCCAGATCGTGACTCAGGAAAGCGCCTTCTACCGGTTCCTCACCTCCAACGATACCTACGATCCAGATCGCCTCCAGGTCGATCGCGAGAAGCTGCGCGATTTCTATCTGTCGGAAGGCTATATCGATTTCAAGGTCGTCTCGGCAGTGGCCGAACTGTCGCCCGAACAAGATGCCTTTTTCATCACCTTCACCGTCGATGAAGGCGAGCGCTACAAACTGGGCAAGGTCGAGATCAAGACCTCCCTGAAGGACCTCGACCCCAAGGCGCTGCGCAGCCTGGTCCAGACGTCGGAGGGCGCTTGGTACGACCAGGGTGACGTCGACCGCACGGTTCAGGCGCTGAACGACGCGCTGGGCAGTTTGGGTTATGCCTTTGTCGATATTCAAACGCGCCTCGACCGCGATCCGAAGAAGAAGATCGTCAATCTGACCTACGATATCAACGAAGGCCCCAAGGTCTTTGTCGAGCGCATTGATATCAAAGGCAACGTCCGCACGCTCGACAAGGTAATCCGGCGCGAATTCCGCTTGGCCGAAGGCGATGCCTTCAACACCGCGAAACTGAGGCGCACACGCACGCGGCTGCAGAACCTGGGCTTCTTCAGCACCGTCGACATCAAGAACTTGCCCGGCACCGCGCCCGACAGGACCATCATCGAAGTCAACGTCGAAGAACAGTCGACGGGCGAATTGAGCTTGGGTGTCGGATACTCCACATCTGACGGGCCTTTGGGGCTGGCGGGAATCCGCGAACGCAACCTGCTTGGCAAGGGCCAGGATCTGTCGCTTCAAGGCAGTTTGTCGGGCGTTCGCTCCCAGGTTCAGCTCAGTTTCACCGAACCCTATTTCCTCGATCACCCGATCTCGGCGGGTTTCGATATCTTCGATGTTCGCACGACGGCCACGAACACGCAGTTTACCGAGAACGATATCGGTGCCGGTCTGCGCGCGGGCTACGATGTTACCGAGTTTCTGCGCCACAGCATGCGCTACACGCTAAGCCGCCAGGACATTACCGACGTCGCCCCGACAGCCTCGCTCGCGGTCAAGCAGGAGGAGGGATCCAACCTCAATTCACTGCTCGGGAACGAGTTTCTCTATGACCGGCGCGACAACCGGTTCGATCCCTCGGGAGGCTATTACATCCGCTTGCGCAACGATCTGTCGGGGCCTCCCGGCAATTTCGCGTATCTTGGAACGCGCCTGGGCGGGGGCTACTATATGCCTCTGACCAAAAGCAAGAGCGTCGTAGCAGGCCTGACGGGCGAAATCGGCTATTTGCAGGATCTCGGCAAGCCGATTTTTATCAGCAACAGCTATCAGCTCGGTGGACAGACCTTCCGCGGATTCGAGAGTGCGGGCATCGGGCCGCGCGATGCCGTGACTGGCGATTCGCTCGGCGGCAAGAGGTACGTCGTCGGCACGTTCCAGGTCTCGTTTCCGGTCGGTTTGCCCGAGGAATATCAGGTTCGCGGGCATGCCTTTACCGATTTCGGCACCTTGACAGACACCGATGCCAATATATCACCCATTGAGGATTCAGCGGCGTTGCGCCTCAGCGCGGGCGTGGGCGTCTTGTGGAAATCGCCCTTCGGTCCGATCGCTATCGATGTCGCCGTACCGGTGCTCAAGCAATCCTTCGACAAGACCCAACTTATCAATTTCAGCGTAGGAACATCCTTTTGATCCGTATCAAGCGATGGCTTAATCGAAAGGCGACGGCTGCCATGATGGCGCTCGCCCTTCTTTCGGCGATCTCCGCGGCGGCCTTCGCCCAGACGACACCCACCACGACGCCCGGCGCCGCGCAGCCCGTCGTCATGGGCGTCATGGACGTGCAGTTTGTTCTGTCGAACGCCAAGGCCGCAAAAGGCGTGCGCGCCGCCCTGGAAAAGCAGGCGGCCGCCTTTCAGGCGGAGCTTGCCCAGCAGGAAAATTCCATTCGCGCCGCCGACCAGCAGCTGCAGCAGCAACGCACTACCCTGGCGCCCCAGGACTACGAGGCGAAACGCGTGGACTTGGGCCATAAGGTCGAAGCGCTTCGGCAGAAGGCGGCGAGCCGGAACAAGCAGCTGCAGCAGATGGAAAACGGCGCCATGAATCAGGTCGAACAGGCGCTGTTGCAGTCGACCGCGGACATCGCCAAGGCGCGGGGCCTTACCATGGTCCTGAACAAGGCGATGGTTGTGCTGAACATAACGAGCTACGACATTACCAAGGAGGCACTGCAAAGGCTCGATGCGCGGCTATCGTCGGTGAAGCTGCCACCGCCGCAATAGCCGATGACCCCCATGAAGGTTGAAGCGAGATGAGCGAGGCGGACGCGCCCCGTAGTTCCGGCATAGAAGTGGATATCGTGCGCATCATGCAGATGATTCCGCACCGATTGCCCTTCCTGATGATCGACCGCGTCGTCGATATGCATGCGGACAAGGGCGCTATCGGCATCAAGAATGTCAGCATCACCGAACCCGTATTCCAGGGCCACTTTCCCGGCGCACCGGTCATGCCGGGCGTCCTCATCGTCGAAGCCATGGCCCAGACCGCTGCGGTGCTGGTCGTCCATACCCTGGGCCCCAAGGCCGAGGGCAAGCTGGTCTATTTCATGTCGGTCGACAACTGCCGTTTCCGTCGGCCGGTCTACCCGGGCGACCAGTTGATCATCGAGGTCAAGAAAGACCGCAATCGCGGCCCGGTATGGAAATTCGAAGGCGTTGCCAAGGTGGCAGGTAAGGTGGTGGCGGAAGCCGACTTCGCCGCCATGGTGCGGGAAGACACGTGAGCCGCATCCATGGCACCGCCGTCGTGGCGGGCGGTGCGATAATTGCCGACGATGCGGAGATCGGTCCCTATTGCTGCATTGACGACCAGGTGACGATCGAGGCGGGCGTCGTCCTGCACCCTCATGTGGTCGTGATGGGCAAGACGCGCGTCGGCGCCGGCACCGTGGTGCATCCTTTCGTTTCCCTGGGGCAGCCGCCGCAATACGGCGGGTTCAAGGGGGAACCCTCGGGCCTCGACATCGGCCGCAACAATGTCCTGCGCGAATATGTGACGATGAACAGCGGCACCGACGAGGCCGGTATCCCGACCCGGGTCGGCGACAACGGGTATTTCATGGTCGGGGTGCATATCGCCCATGATTGCGTGGTGGGCGACTATGTGACGATGGCCAACAATGCGACGCTCGCGGGCCATGTCGCCATCGGCGACCATGTGATCATCGGCGGCCTGACGGCCTTGCACCAGTATTGCCGCATCGGCAAGCATGCCATGGTCGGCGGGTGTTCTGCCGTCGGTCAGGATATTGTTCCCTTCGCCATGGCGGCGGGAAACCGTTGCCGTCTGCGCGGCCTGAATATCGTCGGCCTGAAGCGGCGTAATTTTTCCCGGGCCGACATACAGACGTTGCGGGCGGCTTATCGGCGCCTGTTCCTGGGCCCCGGCGCCTTTACCGAACGTATCGACGAGGTCGCGATCGCCTTCCGCGGCAGCGCCGTCGTCATGGATATCCTGACCTTCATAACTGCCGACGCCTCGCGGCCGATCTGCACGGTCGTGGCCGAAGCCGATGCCTGAGACCCCATCCAGGAACCATGTCTAAACTGGGCATACTCGCCGGCGGGGGCGAGTTGCCGTCGATACTCATGCAGGCTTGCCGCGAGCGGGGCTGGGCGTTTCACGTCATCGCACTGCGCGGCCAGACGGATCCGGCGAGCCTGGCCGGTGTCCCCCATGATTGGATCCGCATGGGCGAACCGCTAACCGCCATGCAGCGCCTGCGCGCCGAGGGCGCCGACCGGGTGGTCTTCTGCGGCAAATTCCACCGGCCCTCGCTGCGCGACCTGGTGCCGGATCGCTGGGCGCTGCGGTTTCTCGCCCGCATCGGGGGGCGATTGCTCAGCGACAATCGGCTGATCGAGGCGCTGGTCAAGGAGATCGAGTCCAAAGGTTTTTCCGTCATCGGGCCCGCCGACGTCGCCGCCTCGCTGTTGGCCAGGCACGGACCCTATGGCCGGCTTTCGCCGACGCCCGACGAAGAGCGCGCGATCGCCGAGGGCTTCGCCGCGGCGCGCCGCGCCGGTCGTCGCGATGTCGGCCAGGCGGCCGTGGTGCAGAGGGGAAGCGTGATCGACCTCGAAGGACCCGATGGAACCGACGCGCTCATAGCCCGCTGTGCGGCGCGCCAGCAGGGCGGGTCGGGCGCCATCCTGGTCAAGGCGCGCAAGCCGCAGCAGCAAATGCGCAACGATCCGCCCGTGATCGGGCTTCCCACGGTTCAAAAGGCCGCGGCCGCCCGATTTCGCGGGATTGCTGTCGAGGCCGGCGGCGTGCTTGTGCTCCAAGGTGCTGCACTGGGCGATGCCGCCGATGCGGCAGGCATGTTCGTCGTCGGCGCGGATGTACCGGCGTGAGCCAGGCCATCCCCCGCATCGCGATCATCGCGGGCGAGCCCTCCGGCGACGTGCTGGGCGCCCGCCTGATGACGGCCCTGCAGCGGGCAACTGGCGGCGCCCTGCGCCTGG